>Ga0315268_10004386_pt1 | contig 15336 bp, 8 predicted proteins | sample C1_top_MG_FD_204535 | JGI IMG/M metagenome (GOLD analysis project Ga0315268, IMG submission 204535) | Sediment microbial communities from Yellowstone Lake, YNP, Wyoming, USA - C1_top | ecosystem: Environmental > Aquatic > Freshwater > Lake > Sediment | place: USA: Wyoming | collected 2017-08-01
TTTGGGTGGGAGTGTAAACGCTTTTGGAATCTTGCTTGAGACGAGAACGTGAAATGTCCTTAAATTCTTTAAATTTTTTGATGTTTTTCATTGATATCAATCCATGTGTTAAGATGGTATATATACCATCTTAACACATGCTTGTGATAGGTCAAATATATTATTGAGGGCAATTGACTATGGCTATTTATTAAGGTATATATACCTTAATAAATAGCCATAGTCTTTATACATTATAAATAAATATAATCATTTATAATCAAATAGTTGAAGTTTATTTCTCAGGGAAAACAACCGCTCTTTTTTAGATTAATATTTTTGTATATGTTTATTGTGAATACAGGAAACAGAGAAAAAACTAATTGTTTTTTGTTAAAAAAAGTGTATAGTTTTTCTAACAAAATTTAGACGGTGATAAACATGCAAAGTATTGATGATAAATTAATTTCTATGATTTATGGACACGGAAGGGGTTTTGTCTTTACACCAAAAATTTTTTCCTCGCTTGGCAATCCCGAAGCCATAGGTATGGCACTTATCCGATTTTGCCGAAAAGGAACAATTCGTCGTTTGGCGCGCGGCCTTTACGATTACCCCCGCAAACATGAACAACTTGGGCTTCTGTCTCCTTCCATAGACAGCGTGGCACATGCTTTGAAGGGTCGAGATGCCACGCGTTTGCAACCTTCCGGCGCGTATGCCGCCAATCTTATCGGCCTTTCCAATCAGGTCCCCATGAAAGTTGTATTCCTCACGGATGGTCCATCAAAGCGCATACAGTTGGGTCAACAAGAGATCATTCTTAAACGTACAACTCCCCGTAACATGGCTACTGCAGGTCGGGTTAGTGGCATTTTTATACAAGCGTTAAGACATCTTGGCCAGAAACATATACAGGACACTTTGCTTAATGACCTCAAGAGACGCCTAAGTGACGATGACAAAAGACAGCTAATCAAAGACATTAAATATGCTCCAGCTTGGATCGCAGATATCATGCGGAACATTGCTAAGCAGAACGGTGACTAAATAGTGGATACTTTCATCAATAAAACCAATGAAGAGATGCAGCTTTACTTTGAACAGGCGCAATCGCGGCTTAATTTGCCGCCGGCAAGCATCGAGAAAGACTTTTGGGTGTGCTGGACTTTGTGGAAACTTTTTTCTCTCCCGGAATGGGGCAAACAATTGGTATTCAAAGGCGGCACATCTCTCTCCAAAGGTTGGGGTTTGATTGAGCGGTTTTCCGAAGACATTGATATTGTAATCAATCGGAATTTCTTGGGTTTTGGTGGGGATAAAAGTCCTGAAAATGCACCAAGTAAAAAAAAGCGTAAAAGTTTTCTTGCTAAGCTTAAGGAAACTTGCCAGTTACGTATTCATTCGGAGCTTAAACCGCTGCTTGAACGATGTTTCATGGACGCCCTTCCTTCCGGTATGAAATGGTCTCTAAATATTGCCTCACCTGAAGAAGATCCGGACGGACAAACCTTATTGTTTAAATATCCGGGAACCTTGACCGGTAGCTCGTTATATCTGCACCCTCAAGTGAAGATTGAATTAGGGGCTCGATCGGACACGTGGCCCACTGAATCGCCTCTTATTAAGCCTTATCTCGCAGAAGCTTTTCCTGACATCTTTACTATAGATAAATTTTTGGTCCAAGCAGTTGCCCCAGAAAGAACGTTTTGGGAAAAGGCTATGCTTCTACACGAAGAAATATTTCGCCCCCCTGAAAAACAAAGAAAACAACATCTTGCTCGGCATTATTACGACCTCTGGTGCCTCATCAAAAAAGGCGTAGCTGAACGTGCGATACAAAATCCCTACCTATTCTCTGGCGTAGCCGAACACCGCACCATATTTTTCAATCAACATTGGGTGGATTATGATACCTTGCGGCCAGGTTCACTTTGCCTTCTTCCGCGGGAAGACCAAATTGCAACATGGCGACAGGATTACAACGCTATGCGCGGTGAGATGTTCTTTGGTGAAGTGCCTGATTTCGATGAAATACTAAAAGTTGTGGGTATTTTTGAAAGAGAGTTCAATGGAAAATAACAAACTCAACTGGATAGTCAACTTCATCTGGGGCATTGCGGACGATGTGCTTCGCGATCTTTACGTTCGCGGCAAGTATCGTGATGTCATCTTACCGATGACGGTACTTAGGCGGCTCGATTCGCTGCTTGAGCCCAGCAAGCAAGCCGTTCTCGATATGAAGACCTCCCTGGACAAGGCCGGCATCGTCCATCAGGACCAGGCGCTACGACAGGCAGCCGGTAGGGCCTTCTATAACACATCAAAGTTCACGCTGCGCGACCTCAAGTCCCGTGCCAGCCAGCAGCAGCTTAAGGCTGACTTTGAGGCTTATCTTGACGGCTTTTCGCCGAACGTGCATGATATACTTGAGAACTTCGAATTCCGGAACCAGATTCCTCGGCTCACCAAAGCCGATGCGCTCGCGACGCTGATTGAGAAATTCCTTTCGCCGGATATCAATCTGAGCCCCAATCCTGTCCTTAACGGCGAAGGGTCGATCAAGCATCCAGGTCTCGACAACCATGGAATGGGTACGATATTTGAGGAGCTCATCCGCCGTTTCAATGAGGAAAATAATGAGGAGGCAGGCGAGCACTGGACGCCTCGCGATGCTGTGAAGCTCATGGCAAGGCTGGTCTTCCTCCCTATTGCCGATCGGATCAAGTCAGGCACCTACCTGTTGTATGACGGTGCCGGAGGCACAGGGGGCATGTTGACCGTCGCTGAAGAGACTCTCAAGCAACTCGCCGATCAGCATGGAGAACAAGTCACAACACACCTCTACGGCCAGGAGATCAACGCTGAGACTTACGCCATCTGCAAGGCCGACCTTCTACTGAAGGGCGAAGGTGACGCCGCGGACAACATCGTGGGGGGGCCGGAGCACTCAACGCTCTCGAACGACGCTTTCCCGTCGCTTACGTTCGACTTCATGCTTAGCAATCCACCCTATGGAAAGAGTTGGAAAAGTGACCTGGAGCGTATGGGTGGCAAAGGCGGCATCAAGGACCCGCGCTTTGTGATCGAACATGCGGGTGATCCTGAATATTCCCTTATCACTCGTTCGAGTGACGGCCAGATGCTTTTTCTGGCCAACATGCTCTCGAAGATGAAACATAACACTGAACTTGGTAGCCGCATCGCCGAAGTGCACAATGGCTCATCGCTCTTTACTGGGGATGCTGGCCAGGGAGAAAGTAATATAAGGCGCTGGATCATTGAGAACGATTGGCTGGAGACCATCGTGGCGTTGCCGCTCAATATGTTTTACAACACCGGCATTGCGACGTACATCTGGGTAATTTCCAACCGCAAGCCTGAGCATCGTAAGGGGAAGGTCCAACTCATCGACGCAACCCATTGGTTCAAGCCGCTACGTAAAAACCTGGGCAAAAAGAACTGTGAACTTTCCGATGATGACATCGCACTTATCTGCGATACCTTTCTAAAGTTCGAGGAAACTGAGCAGTCGAAGATATTTCCCAACGACGCCTTCGGCTATTGGAAAGTCACAGTTGAGAGACCGTTGCGGCTCAAAGGTATTGAACCCGACCGCGCATATACACCCAAGGAGATCAAAAAGCTCAAGGAGACTGCCGAGCGGGATGAAAGCGCTCCACCGGTAATCCGAAAAATTCATAAAAAAGGAACAAATCCGGACTCAATACATGGCAAGTTTGAATCTGTTATAGGCGGCAAGCGCTGCATCGTTGAGTATGAATCTGATAGCGACCTGCGCGATACAGAGCAGGTCCAGTTGCTGGAGGAGGGAGGCATTGAAGCCTTCCTGCGCCGTGAGGTGCTGCCTTATGCATCCGATGCTTGGTACGACCCGGCCAACGTCAAGATCGGCTATGAGGTCAGCTTCACCCGTCATTTTTACAAACCGCAGCCGTTGCGCTCGCTCGAAGAGATCCGCGCCGACATTCTGGCGTTGGAAAAGGAGACGGAAGGGCTGCTCAGCGAGATCATCGGATAAGGGAAATAACCTATGTCACCCCAACGCTATTCTGTCACTCCGCATCCCATTGAGACATTGCTGACCTGGGTCAAATCAGGTGAGATCGCCATCCCCGAAATACAGCGCCCTTTCGTGTGGGAGGCAACCAAAGTCCGCAACCTGCTCGACTCACTCTATCATGGATACCCGATTGGCTATCTGATCGCTTGGCGTAACCCCACTGTGAAGCTCAAAGATGGTACTTCATCAGCTGGAAAACGCATCTTAATCGACGGGCAGCAGAGGGTAACGGCGCTCATGGCGGCATTACTGGGAAGAGAGGTGTTGACAAAAGACTACGAAACCGTCCGTATCCGCATCGCCTTCCACCCTCAAGATGAAAAGTTCGAAGTTTCTAACCCGGCCATCCAGAAGAATACAGCATGGCTGCCTGATGTAGCAGACCTGTTTTCACCTGAGGCAAAACTTCTACAGATTACAAAATCTTACGCCACGGCTAATCCTGGTGTGGACGAGAACGACCTGTTTGGTGTCTTGGAAAAACTGCGCAAAATAAGCAATAACCACGTAGGTGTAATCGAGTTGGCCGATGACCTCGACATAGATACGGTCACAGAGATTTTCATCCGCGTGAACTCGGCCGGAACCGAGCTATCACAAGCCGACTTTGCCATGTCGAAAATAGCCGTCAACGAGACATATGGTGGCAACATGCTGCGCAAAGCCATCGACTATTTCTGTCATCTTGCCGTGGCGCCAGAGTTTCTATCATATATCGAAAAGGGCGATAAGGCATTCGCCGCCTCAGAATTTTTGCCACAGATGCGCTGGCTCAAGGATGTTAACGACGACATTTACGACCCGACCTATACCGACATGCTGAGAGTGGCGTTCACATCGGAGTTCGGGCGCGGTAAACTCCAGGACTTGGTTGCACTACTCTCGGGGCGCAACTTTGAGACCAAGCAATTCGAGGAGATCATTTCCGAGGAATCGTTCGGGAGGCTCAAGAAGGGAATTCTGGCTTTTATCAACAAAACGCATTTCGACCGTATTACGATGATTTTGCGTTCAGCAGGCTTCGTGACGAGCGACCAAATTGGCGGCCGCAACGCGGTAAACTTCGCTTATATTCTATATCTCCGCGGACGTGCTGAGAAAACGCAGGCAGACGACCTTGAGAGGTTGGTGAGACGATGGTACGCTATGTCGATTTTGCGCGGGCGTTATACTGGGAGTCCCGAGACAGCCTTCGACCTCGACATCCGCCAGATTGAAGCGCGGGGTCTGGTATCTTATGTCGAGTCTGTGCTCGAAAATGAACTGCCTGAGAGCTTCTGGACTGGGATGCTTCCGCAACTCATGGACACGTCATCCGGTCAAAGCCCTTATTTTCTCGCATATAAAGCAGCGCAGGTGAAGCTCGGCGACAAGGGATTCCTGTCACGTGACATCACCGTACTCGATTTGCTGTTGAACCGCACTGATGTGCATCATGTTTATCCGAAGAAACACCTGAAAGCGGAGGGACTCTCCCGTGGCCGCTACAATCAGATTGCAAATTTTGTGCTCGCCCAAAGCGAGATTAATATCGCCATCGGCGGTAAGCCGCCCGAAACATACTTCAAGGAGCTGGCCGAGCAGTGCAATGGCGGAAAGAAAAAGTATGGTGGTATCACCGATGCGGCCGAGCTACATGCCAATCTCCGCATGAGCTGCGTTCCCGAATCGTTACTTGACGGTAAAGTTCCCGATTACGATGATTTTCTCGAAGAACGGCGTAAGCTTATGGCGCTGAAGATAAAATCCTGGTTCGAGGTACTATGACGATCGCTGACCCCAAACCCTATCCTGCGATGAAGGACTCCGGCGTGCCTTGGCTGGGGAACGTACCGGAGCATTGGGAAATGCGTCGGGGCAAGTGGCTATTCCGCAAGATGGATAGGCCCGTTCAGGACTCCGATGATGTCGTGACCTGTTTTCGCGATGGAGTGGTCACCCTGCGTAAGAACCGGCGTGTCCGAGGGTTTACCGAATCGCTGAAGGAGATTGGCTACCAAGGAATCTGTCGCGGCGACCTTGTGATCCACGCCATGGACGCATTCGCTGGCGCGATTGGTGTGGCCGACTCCGACGGCAAGGGCACACCAGTCTACTCTGTTTGTGAGCCTAAACCAACAGCAAATGCTCACTACTATGCTTATATGCTGCGCGAAATGTCGCGAAGTCAGTGGATTCAAGCACTCGCAAAGGGAATCCGTGAAAGGTCGACCGATTTCCGATTTAATGGCTTCGGTTCACAGCCCGTTCCACTTCCACCACTCCCCGAACAGGTTGCTATCGTACGGTATCTCGACAACATGGACCGGCGGATACGGAAGTATATCCGAGTCAAACAGAAGCTGATCAAACTGCTGGAGGAGCAGAAGCAGGCCATCATCCACCGCGCCGTGACCCGTGGCCTCAATCCCAACATCCGCCTCAAGCCATCGGGTGTGGAGTGGTTTGGCGATGTGCCGGAGCCTTGGGAAGTGGGTCGACTTCGTAACATAGCAGATATGCGGGTGAGCAATATCGACAAACACACAAAAGAAGACGAAATTTCCATCCGTCTTTGCAACTACGTCGATGTTTATAAGAATGAGCGCATCACAAAACCTGTCAGATTTATGTCAGCAACCGCGACCTCAGAGGAAATAGCGCGGTTTCGGCTTGAGCTCGATGACGTTCTGATCACCAAGGATTCCGAGTCTTGGAACGACATAGGCGTGCCGGCACTTGTTGAGCACTCTGCGCCAGACCTTGTGTGTGGTTACCACTTAGCCTTGCTTCGCCCATTCCGTAATTTGATGAAAGGCGGCTACCTGCTTCGAGCTATGCAAAGTCCCGCTGTCGCCTATCAGTTTCACATTAAGGCCAATGGTGTGACGCGTTATGGTCTGTCGCACACTGCGATTAAGTCTACTTGGCTTCCTGTCCCACCCCTTACCGAACAAGTCGCCATCGTTCTGTTTCTCGATGAAGCAACTGAAAGGATTGCGGCTGTTATCTCTCACGCACACCAAGAAATTGGTCTCCTCCGCGAATACCGCATCCGCCTGATCGCTGACGTAGTGACGGGCAAGCTTGATGTGCGCGAGGCAGCGGCGTGGCTGCCTGATGAACCCGGAGAGCCGGAGCCGATTGACGAGCCAGATGATCTGAACGGTGTCGAAGAGGATAAGGCTGATGATATCGACGAAGCACTTGAGGAGGCAATAACATGAAGACTGACATCAGCGAACGCGGACTGGAACGCCTGATCTGCATTGCACTGACCGGTTCGCCCTGTGATCCGGGTTCCAAACCGGCCGACTCAGTGCATGAGAGACCGGCCGCCTATGGAGTCGGATGGATCGGCGGAGACTTCAAAGACTATGATCGCGAGTATTGCGTCGACCTCAATCAACTTGGAACTTTCCTGCGTATGACTCAGCCTGAAACTGCAAAAGCCATAAATATTGATGAAGATAGCTCTGTACGGCGAACATTTCTTGCACGGCTGCAGGGTGAGATTACCAAACGGGGAACGATTGATGTATTACGTCACGGCGTGAAACACGGTCCTCATAACATAGACCTCTTTTACGGGACACCCTCAAAAAATAATCCGGCGGCTGTTGAGCGATACGCGAAGAACCGCTTCAGCGTCACCCGTCAGCTCCGCTACAGCCGAGACGAAACGCAACTCTCCCTCGATTTGGGTCTGTTCATTAACGGCCTGCCTTTAGCAACATTCGAGCTCAAAAACAGCCTAACCAAACAGACCGTGGAAGATGCCATCCAGCAGTATAAACGCGACAGGGATCCAAGGGAAAGGCTCTTTGAGTTCGGACGCTGTGTTGTGCACTTTGCCGTGGACGATCATGAGGTCAGGATGTGTACTCAACTCAAGGGCAAATCCTCCTGGTTCCTGCCGTTCAATCAGGGGTGGAATGACGGCGCAGGCAATCCACCCAACCCTAACGGACTAAAGACCGACTATCTCTGGAAGCGTATTCTCACACGCACAGGATTTACGGATATCCTTGAAAACTATGCACAGGTAGTTGAAACTAAAGACGATAAAACCGGTCGAAAGAAAACCGTGCAGATTTTCCCAAGATATCATCAGCTTGATGTGGTTCGAAAACTCCTGTCTGATGTTGCCCAAAAAGGTGCGGGGCGTCGCTATCTGGTTCAGCACTCGGCGGGAAGCGGAAAGTCCAATTCAATTGCCTGGCTTGCCCATCAACTCATCGGTCTGCGTCGGGATGAATCGCCGATATTCGACTCTATCATCGTGGTCACAGATCGCCGCATACTTGACCAGCAGCTCCGGGCAACTATTAAGCAGTTTGCCCAGGTGGGCGCGACTGTGGGCGCGGTAAAAGAAGGTGATGCCTCGAAAACGAAACAACTTGTTGATTATCTTGAACAAGGCAAGAAGATTATCATAGTGACCGTACAGACATTTCCTGCCGCACTTGATAGAATCGGAACAGAGCACAGGGGAAAAAGGTTTGCGATCATTATCGATGAGGCGCATTCGAGCCAGGGCGGTAAGACATCAGCGGCCATGAGCACCGCTCTATCAACATCAGGGGTTGAAGAAGAGGAAGAGACCTTTGAGGATAAAATTAACCGGATCATGGAAGCCCGGAAACTTCTGCCAAATGCGAGCTATTTTGCCTTCACCGCAACTCCAAAGAACAAGACGCTTGAAATCTTCGGAGAGCCTTACGATGAAGGAGGAAAAACAAGACACCGACCCTTCCACAGCTATACGATGAAACAGGCGATTCAGGAGGGATTCATCCTGGACGTGCTCCGTTACTACACACCGGTCGAAAGCTACTACAAACTGATCAAAAAGATTGAGGGTGATCCGGAGTTTGATACTAAACGGGCGCGTAAAAAACTGCGCCGCTATGTCGAGAGCCACGACCACGCCATTCAGCTCAAGGCCGAGATCATGGTCGATCACTTTCATGAACAGGTGATTGCACTGAACAAAATCGGTGGACAGGCACGGGCGATGGTTGTGACAAACGGTATTGAACGCGCTGTTCAATACTATAATGCGATCTGCAAATACATGGCCGAACGCAAGAGCCCATATAAGGCTGTCGTGGCCTTCTCAGGCGAACATGTGTATGGTGGTGTTAAGGTTACGGAGACTTCACTCAACGGCTTTCCATCGAACAAGATCGCCGATAAAATCGTTGAAGACCCTTATCGCTTTCTGATTTGTGCCGATAAATTTCAGACCGGCTACGACGAGCCGTTACTGCATACCATGTACGTGGACAAGATGCTCTCCGGAATCAAAGCTGTTCAGACATTATCGCGTCTCAATAGAGCACATCCGCTGAAGCATGACGTCTTTGTGCTTGATTTTATGAACGATACCGATACAATCCGGGAGGCGTTTGCCGATTATTACCGTACCACGATCCTTTCAGAGGAGACCGACCCGAACAAACTGCACGATCTTAAAGCCCGGCTTGATAATTACCAGGTTTATGAAACTACGCATATTTATCAGTTCGTCGAATTGTATCTCGGAGGAGCTGACCGTGATAAGCTTGATCCGATCTTGGACGGTTGTGTGGCAATCTATAAGGAACAACTCGATGAAGACGGGCAGGTTGATTTCAAGGGTAAGGCCAAGGCATTCGTGCGTACCTATGGATTTCTGGCCTCAATATTGCCATATACCAGCGCTGAGTGGGAAAAGCTGTCGATTTTCTTGAATTTCCTGATTCCCAAGCTCCCGGCACCCGTGGAAGAGGATCTCTCGAAGGGAATCCTCGAAGCCATCGATATGGACAGCTACCGTGTCGAAAAGAAGGCGGTCGTCAAGATCCAACTCCCGGACGAGGACGCCGAAATCGGTCCGATCCCAACAGAGGGCGGTGGTCACAAACCCGAACCGGAACTGGATCGTCTCTCAAATATTTTAAAGACATTTAATGATCAGTTCGGAAACATCCCGTGGACTGATACGGACCGGGTGCACAAGCTCATAACAGTGGAAATTCCCGCGCGGGTGGCTGTTGATACAGCATATCAGAATGCGAGGAAGAACTCCGACAAACAAAACGCCCGCATTGAACACGACAAAGCATTAATGCGAGTTATGACAGCCGTACTCAAGGATGACACGGAACTCTTCAAACAGTTCATTGATAACGAGTCGTTCAAGCGTTGGATGACCGACACTGTGTTCGGACTGACGTACGATCGGCCAGAAGCGAGAGTGTCTGAAGCATAACAGGTTATTGGTAACTTGTTGTTTTATTGAAAAGTTCCTGCAACTGGACTTTGCCTGTTTTGGATATTTCCCAAAGTGTTTTGTTAACAAACTACCATGACGGTCATATTGTTATCAGCCTGCCAAGTGTGTCGTTAAAAAGCGTTCCGAATTAACAAATGAAAAAGTGTGCGTTCCTGGCTCCCTGGATAGTGTATTTACAGACATTCTGCCATCTCGGTTAGATCGTAATAGCAGTGTAGTAACACGTTCATTTAGTAAAAGATTTACTATCCCGTTCCTCTATCACATCTCATAAAAACAGATTATCCCTAAATCCATATTTTGTGAAAACAAAACCAATTAAAAACAACTGTAAAAGCCTTTATAACCAGCAATAAACCTTTCAGATAAAGAAAAAGATGTAGTAAACCGATGCGAAGTTAAAGAAACAGATCGAACTTTGTTCAAGAATCCCGACCATCCTGGCAGATTTCAATTCATAGCGCTTCGAAACAAAGGCAACAGGGGAATAGACTTCAGATAGCCGTTTATATTTTTTGAGTATCATTTGCCGTCTCCCGCTTTAACGGCAGATGGAAGATCCATCCCATAGCGATTCTGCCGAACACGGAAGGCATCACGTCCACCCTCCATGATTTCAATTACTGACTGCACGATGTCATCATTATCAATTGAGCCATGTTTCTCCACTTTTGCCTTGCGGCCGCTAATTGCATTCAAGACGATAACTTGCTCGGCATCACCGGACACAACGATATTTGGATTGTGCGTGCAAACAATGATCTGGCGTTTCTCTTTTAGCGCCCCGAGAATGTTGGCAAGAACCTGACCAATGAGTCGATTGTCAAGATTATCTTCCGGCTGATCGATGACGAGCGGAGTCGTTTCAGCCAAGGCAATGAGTGGAAGCATCGCACTCGATCTTTGACCTGGAGACAATTCCCCAACCGGACGGTCGTTGAGAAGAATGCTCTCTTCGTCGTCCCATTCGATCTCCTGTAGCTTCATCAGTTTCGTCAGGCGAGCACCATTATCCTGGAGAGATTCGACATGAGCTGCCTCGTCCGTTGCCCACAGAATCCACGATTCAATCGCCTTTTGGGCTTCAGAAGATGTGATTTGTGCCGATGGATCATCAGGGAGCTGACGACCGGCAAAGACATCGGCATCACCAGCAAACAGCGCCTGCACGAAAGTTACCGGATTAAAGTAGGCAGCTATGATCTCCGATATCCGGCGATTAATGTACTGCTTCGCAAAGGTAGATGCGATCTTATTTTGGGAAATAGCCTCGATAAATTGCCTCTTATCGCATCCTGCTCGGAAGAGGAGTGATATTTTCATGTGCTCAGCGAAATATTGATTGAGTGTCTTCTCGATCGTCTCGTTGTGACGCGCTCGAATTCCCGCAATCTGATCGTGGCTTTTTATCAGTTGGTCTGCGGTTTGCTTCCGAGCTGTCAGCGTATCTTGAAGACGCTTCCAGGTCTTCAAATACTCATCGCGGACAGCGGATACCTCGCGTAATCTACGCTCGGCATTCGCGCGAAGGTCAGCAATTTTCTGCATGGACGAGTCGTCTGCAAATGAAACTCTGATCTGTGACTGGATCACTTCGATTTCAGTCTTGACAATTTCGATGTGCTGATCCAACAGTCTTGACAATCCATTCAGCGCTTGAGTAGCAGACGACAAGTACTTCTGCACATCTGTCTCGGAATCCACAAATTTGAGTTTTTGTGTTGCGTCAGTCATCCACCAATCTCGAAGAGATTGAGGTGCCTCCTGGATGAGTTCCGTCAATCCTTCTCGTAGCGAAGTAATATCGAGCTCGCCAATCTTGGCAGCAAAAGAATCAATATTCTTCTTGATAATCTGCAAGATCTGCTCCTTCATCTGGGCGATGTCGAGATCGGCGAAGTATTTCTTAACATCCTCGGTGTTAAGCTTTTCGAAAGCGGTTTTGTATTCGGAATAGCGTTGGATCATACTGTTATGGCGTTCGTAAATGGCTTTGAGTTCGCTTATGATCTTCTCCACGTCTTTTCGGTTGGCTTGAAGTTGTTGGCGAAGATTGTCTCGTTCCTGCCTAACCGGCGGCAATTCTGCAACAAGACGATCCAAGAGATCCCTCTGCCGTGCAGTGTCCCGGCCAAGTGTCTCGATTTCGCTCCATCCGAAAAGTCTTAGAGGATAATCGCCACTGGATTCAACGTCGGCTACAGATAGTTGATCGCCATCGGCTGTAAATACCTTGGTTGCATAATCCTCTTGTGGATCGAAAGTAGTTTCAAGAACACGCCTCTCACCCGCCTGGGTTTGATAGACAACTCGAATAAGGCAACCTGTCAGATTTGCTTTCTGCATTTCACGGATGCGTTCGGAAAGCTTGTTGGTTGTGTCGAGTTCCAAAAGTGTGCGGTTATATCCAAACACGAAGCGTAGCGCTTCGACAATTGTTGATTTGCCAGAGCCGCGGGGGCCGATAAGACAATTGAGGTTTTCAGCAAAGGCGATGCGCTCATTCTTAAACAGCGACTTGTCGTCACCCACAATTTCAATGCCGAGAAGAAGGGGGCTGGGGGGCGTTGGCAGATCAGATGTAAAGCGGATTCTCGTTTCAGGGAATTTCAGCGCGTCATGGAGTCCCTTGAGGCCCAATGTTGTCATTTTAATCCAAGTGACCAAGTTTAGCTGGGCGAAGTCCTCGATGCAGTGTGCGTCGAACCGCATTGTCACGGGAATTGCAACCTTGTACCCTTTTTCGGTAGAGGTCCATCGATAGTGCCTTTTGTCTGCAGCCTTAGTTATCTCAAGAGCATCCAGGCCAACATTAAGCAAGTATTCCTTCAGTTCATCAGAGAGTTTCTGTTCCTGTTCGGCCTGTGTAGCCGGATCAATTGTCAGAAGATTAATAATGTCAGCAGCGGTTTGCCTAAAGTGATGCCGGACGCCTTGTTGTGAATTGACGTGCGCAGCAACGCACAAACCGCCTTCATCGTGAACACGGTTAATAAACTCCTTTAAGCGCAGTCCTGTAATAACTTCATGGCCTGTCCTGTGCGCATCGTCAGGGATGGTCTTGAGCCTCGCAAACAGGCGACTGAAACTCTCTGCGGTTGATCGCTCGGGGAGTATGACAAGCATATGTAGCCTCAAGCAACTGATCGCTGCCTCGGGCTGGAAGGTCACCTCCATCCCGGGAAGGACCAAAAAATCTTTCTGACCTCGGCTGGTATTGCAGACCCTACTGGCATAGGAACATTTCATGTGGTCGGTGACTACCACCAAATCGAAATACTTTTTCAACGCGTTGATGAACTCAGCTTCGCCACCGGGGGCAAGAAATTTTTCCCGATCATTGAGAGTCTTATCTCCTGTTCGATTCCAATCGTGACTTTCGGGAGAGTGCGTGTGAATGGCTACTCTATGGAAACGGGCAGTCCGTTTTCGAAGCTCGTCCAAGGTTGCAAACAAATCCTTATATGGGGATACTTGGCAGGTCATTTCCCATCCTCCATGTCGCATTACTCAAAGGTCATTTTCTCCGATCGGTGTCCAGAAAATTATTTCTGTGGGCCATATATGTATAACCGTTTGTATTTTATTTGCATTTTAACCGGAATTTGTCAAAGGATATTTGAAATAACAGTTGATTCAGATATCAGCGATTTCTTCACCCAAGGCAGCCTATGAAACGGCGCGCTTTGGCTCAATGGTTCGTTATACAGCTATGATGGTCATGTCCCCCTCCTCCAAATATTTATCGCCTCCTCTACCCATATCATGAAGTAGAGGGCACCTCTGCGCATAATTATTTATACCCCCACCCCCTGTCTTTCCGCAAGTTTACCGATCCATTCCTTAACCACAATTCATAAACCAGCAATAAAGGGCAGTGAGCCGTTATAAGCTCCTGCCCTTTTTGCATCAGAAAGGAGACCCAACAATGAAAAAGAAATGCCCTACCCGTAGTTCTTCATCATCGATCCAGGAAAATCTTTTTGAAGTTCCGCAGCAAGACAAACCCGCCAGTAAGTTCATTTCCGTATACCGTGTTTCTCTTGTCAAAGATAGAAGTGTTTCTTTTGAGACGCGCTGTCTCGAAAATTCCGTACAGGCGCGACCAATCTTGCGAAAATTGATAGAGGCTTACGGACAGCCAGACAGGGAACAGTTTTGCGTTTTACTGCTCAATGCCAAGAACGAAATTATAGGGTTGAACATCGTTTCTACAGGCTGTCTAACTTCGACGACAGTTCATCCTCGTGAAGTGCTCAAACCCGCAATAATAGCCAACTCGTCAGCGATGATACTCTGTCATAACCATCCGAGCAACGATCCAGCACCATCCCAAGAGGATATTGCCGTAACCAAAACCATTGTTCAGGCAGCGAAGATAATGGGGATACTTGTGCATGAGCATCTTATAATAAACATGGAGGATGATCGCTATTACAGTTTCGCAGACCACGGGCTCATTCAAAGTGCTTATGACGCGATAGCCTGAAGCAAAGAAACTTAATAATTTATCAGAAGCCATTTTGCCCGCGCCGGCAAATGGTTTTTTTGTTTTGAAAGGAGGTGAAAATCATGGCTTACACGCCGGAATTAAGTATGCAGTCATCCAGAATTTTAAGGCGGATTTCTTGGTCATTAGGCGTTCCAATGACACTGGGTATCGAAATCATATTCGATTATTTGCCACAGATCCTGGACCGAAACAAGGTCTGTCAGGGATGCCGGGATAAATCAAAATGTTCAGAATGCTCGTTTAACAATCAAAGTCAAAATGAAAAGGAGGTGATTGCCCAAGTATAAATCATTCATAATTTAGCCGGTGATCTTTGATCACCATAACCCAATGAAGCTCGGTGAGCATTAGCTTGCCGGGCTTTTGTCATTTCAAAACCTATAAATATATCAGGAGGACACACCATGTTACATCAAAATCAAAACAGCAAGAGATTGAACAGCGCGGAAGTTCTATTACCCCCGGAATCAAACCAGGAAGGCGCTGTAGCCATTCCAATCA
>Ga0315268_10004387_pt1 | contig 15335 bp, 14 predicted proteins | sample C1_top_MG_FD_204535 | JGI IMG/M metagenome (GOLD analysis project Ga0315268, IMG submission 204535) | Sediment microbial communities from Yellowstone Lake, YNP, Wyoming, USA - C1_top | ecosystem: Environmental > Aquatic > Freshwater > Lake > Sediment | place: USA: Wyoming | collected 2017-08-01
CCTTGCCTCCGCTTGTGACCACAAGCCTGTACAATTCCTCGAGTGAAGCACTTCCAGTTTCTATGCCAAGAATTTTAAGGTCAGCCTGCTTCGCGAGTCTGGCGGCATCTTCATACAGGTTCTCTTCCTTGCCTTTTGATGTGCGCACGGAAATTCCGCGGGCATCAGTAGTGACAGATTCAATGTATAGAAGCTTCTGAATCTCAGCTGCAAGTTTCTCAGGATTCTCCAACGTGATTCTTATCATTCCCGCAGCATATTTGTCATAAAGCTCCACAAGCTTCCCTGCAGCGTAAACCTTGCCACGATTTATGATTGCTACCGAATCACAAATTCGGCTCAACTCAGGCAAAATATGAGATGAAAGCAGAAACGTGGTTTTCTCAGTCTTGTTCAGATTTGCCACCAAATCCAGCAAGGAGCTTCTTGCTTGAGGGTCAAGGTTTGCCGTCATCTCATCTGCCAAAACCAAATGAGGCTTGTGAATTATCGCGTGAGCCACCGCGAATTTCTGAAGCATGCCTGCGGACAAAGCTTTAATCTGTCTGTCAAATGCGTCCTCCAAACCTACGAGTTTCAGAACTTCGTCTGCTCTGTCTTCGGGCACGCCAAAGATTCTGCAGACTCTTCTGAGATAATCCAAGACTTTTTGATGAGATGGGAAATAGGCTTTTTCATGAACAACTCCTATCAATTCTCTCAGAGCAGGGTTGTCCCAGGGATCTTGATCGAAAACTCTTATGTTCCCTGAATCAGGCTTCAGCAAACCCAGAATGATCTTGATCGTGGTGGTCTTACCAGCGCCGTTAGGTCCAATCAAACCTGTAACAGACCCTTCTTGAACGTCAAGGTCTAAGCCGTCGACAGCAATCACTCTGCCATATTTCTTGACTAAACCTTGTGCAGAAATCAAACTTGGTTCACTTGTCCTTTACTTCGATGATTAGAAGCAATTATAAAAGCTATTGGTGCTTTCGCACGCCAATACGGCATACCCCTATCGTTTTCAAACGTCTCTAGCTATTGAGCTTCTGACGTTCCCATCAACTTTTCTGATGGTCTGTTTCTTCTTGCACTGATCATATAAATCAAGATAGTTGCTCCAACAGCCAATATCGCAACTATAGCAGATAGAATCCAGAGTTGAAAGGCACTATCGTTGCTTGCAGCCACACTGAAGAATATTGTTTCAGACGTGCCAACGTTCCCAGCTGCATCCTTCACGTAAACCACTAAGCTATGAGTTCCATCCGTCAACCCAGAAAGTGTCATGTTTTCAGGAACTGCCACACTTGCCTGTCCATCCAGACTGTAGCCCATCCAAGAGGTAACTTCGTCAGACGTGGCGTTCATGAGAACGGCATTTGTTGCGTACGTCTTGTTTTGAGGCGAAAAAACCGTGATAACTGGTGGTCTAGTGTCGACGGTGAAATAAACAGTTCTTGAATGACACATGTTTCCAGCAGAATCGTTAGCATAAATAACAACGCTATGCGATCCATCAACTAGATCAGCTGTCCTAGTCCCTATAACGAGACCATCAACAGTCACGTTAGCCTCTCCATCCAAGCTGTAACCAATCCATGAAGGCATAAAGTTCATGGGAAAGCTCAAGAAAACGCTACAAGTGTCATACGTCTTGTTCTCAGGGCGTGAAAGCTCTATTTTTAATGGTGCAGAAACTGTGCTTTGAACAGTTGCTTGATTTGACGAGAAAGCATAGACTGCGACAAATGACATTGCTATCGCAAGGGTCAATAAGATTGCGGAATTGAGTTTTCCTTTCTTCTTCATGCCTTGTCACTCTGTGCTTCACTGTTTTGCTTCTGCTCATTTTAGCGTTGCGATTGCCATTATGCTGAAAGGCGCAGCTATACTCAATGCGAAACCGCTAGAGAAAGCAGTTATCAAGGCTTCAGAACCACTATAGCGCACGATCACAGGCAATGTGGTATCCATACTAGTAGCTCCACCAGACGCTACAGGCGCGTATCTATCCATCCTAACCAGAAGGGAAATGGCTACTATTGTAAGCAGTTCCCTGAGAAAATTCGATACAAAACCCAGCGTGCCCCACTCCGCCCCAAACAGTTGCCCAATCAAAGGTCCAGCCAACGTGTACCAACCATAACCCGCGCTCACAGCCATACAAGCAACCAGGTCAATTCCCAAAATGAATCCACCAATCAACCCTCCCAGAACGCTGCCAATCGCAACGGCAAATGGTACAACTAGAATTCTAATTCCCGTCTGTCGCATCTTTGCTATAGAATCCTTGTCCATGCCGAAAGATACGCCCATAACGAACAGCAGAGACAGCAACGCACCATTGAACACGTAATCAGAGATTAAACTGCCAACAAGAACGCTACCCCAATTACTGCTCAAGTAGCCAGCAACGATGCCGATCCCAAGCGCGGCGAGAATATACTTTATCATTTTAACTTTACCGCTTTTTCAGCAATTTTCGCGAAAACCACGCTGAAACCTATCGCCAGCAACGTGATCACGAGTGCATCTAGCCCGACCTTCGGCAAGGCGCTGAGTAATTCGTTGCTTGAGCCTATGCTGAAGCCTAGCGAAAAAATCAAAATGATAATGATCGCTAAAGTGACGCGGTTAAGACTTATTCGCCTTTTGTTTCGCAAGAAATAGCCCAGCAACACACCAGCTACCAAGGAAGCCGTGAGACCAAGCATGTACAGAACGATCTTTGCATCTAACACTGGTCAAAGCCCGCCAATAGCAATGAGAAATTCAGCCGATTTTGAAGCTCTGTAAATCCTTCTCAACATTGACCTTCACTTCCTAAACAATTCCAAGATTCGTGAGAAAACATGATTCACAATGGGTGACTTGTCACCAAAAATCCTGACCTTGCCACCCAGTATAGCCTTCTTGAGGTCTCCGTCATCCTCAGAATCCAATTCAATGCCTGCCTTTCCGACTTCGTATTCAAAGTGAGCGTCGCTTCCAGCAATCGTCTTCAACGAGTGCCTAGCCGCGAATTTCATCGCCTCTTCGTTATACTTCTGGAATAAGCATCTTGAGTTGAAAACTTCTATACAATCTATGAGTCTGGCATCTTCGTCTTTCGGGGTGAATCTGGTTTTTCTCAATCTGTCAAATGGATGGGGAACTACAACTATGCCGCCTTGCTCCTTGATCTCTTTAATCACCTCATACGCCTTCCTTGAGGCAATGTCTTTTTCAAGAAAGAGTCCAATTATCTCTCCGCGTTCAGTCTTGATTTCCGAGCCTATGATGACCTCGAAGTCGCTGTTTTCATGTTTCTTGGCGTTCAGTGCGCCTATTATCGTGTTGTGGTCTGTGATAGCCACACCTCCTAGTCCTCGCCTCATTGCTGTCTTGATGATGGTTTCTGGTTCGAGAACGCCGTCATGCGAATACTTTGAATGAACGTGCATGTCATATTTCAAGTCTAGTCACATTGGATACGTGTTCTTGTCATTAATCTGTTCCAGTAATAAACTCCTTTCGCAATGCGAAAGCGGTTCAAGAAGGTGATATGCAGAATGGAGGGGAATTGGTTGGTGGTTTTCGTCTTATGCTTCTTCGAAGAACTCCTCTGCTTTCGGCGGTTCAGGCGCTAGACCTCTACGTTCACGAATCTGTTTGATTATGTCTGCCTGCATGTTTTCTGGAACTGGCGCCCATCTACTGAACTGCGTCGCCCAGAAAGCTCTGCCCTGCGTCGAAGAGCGCAATTCTTCTGCCAACCCGAAAGATTCAGCCACAGGCATCTCTGCCTTGACTATTATCATGTCCTCCTCATTGATCATGTCCAAGATTCTTCCTCGACGTTTCTGCACTATGGCAATGACATTGCTTACAAACTCGTTAGGCACTTTGCATTCGAAGCTTATCAACGGCTCAAGCAGTTTCGGGTCGCTAAGCAAAAAGGCGCACCAGATTGGACGCCACGTCATCGGCAGAATCTGTGCAGGTCCACGGTGCACTGGGTCTTCGTGGACTGAAACGTCTTCCAAGTTGATCTTCAGCCCGTAGGTTGGTTCTTTCGCCAGAACTGAAGTGAAAACGGCTTCGCGGAATCCAGACTTCACGTGATCTATTATTTCGTCCACGTATTGTCTTCCTTTGATTCTGTTGACAAGGACGTTTGTGCCTTCTATCGCAACCAAGTTGCGCGCGTCGTCTGTTGACCATCCGAACTGCTTCAAAACTTTTTGTCTCTCTTCTCTGGTTTGGTTTTCCGAAATCTTTTCAACTTTGATGGCTTCAATGATTTCATCCGGCAACTTCTCCATGGTTATCCAGAGCTTGTTATGCTTGTTGGGGCTTTTGCCCATTATTGCAGGACCCTTGTAATCGTGGCTGATCGTCTCGCGGTAAATCACAATGGGCTTGCTGATTTTCACTTTTAGACTTGCTTCCTGCATTCGGTAAGCGGTGATCTCAAGGTGTAGTTCACCCATGCCGCTCAGCAGGTATTCGCCGCTTTCCTTGTTTATCACAAAATGCAGATTCGGGTCTTCAATCGTCAATTTGTGTATGACCTTGTCGAACAATGGCAAGTCTTTCACGTCTGCAGGCTCAACCGCCACAGTAACCACGGGGTCTGAAACGTATTTCAAGCCCTCAAATGGATGCGTTTCCACTTCATCTTCAGCGAGTGTTTCGCCAACGTGAACCGCTGGCAAACCTGAGAGTGCTGCTATGTTTCCAGCTGGAATCCTGTCAACGATCACTCTGTCAGTAGCCATGCTCATGTAAACCTGCTGAATTGGACCTTTCTGGTGGCTTGTAACCAGCTGAACCATCTTTCCTTTTTCAACGGTTCCGCTGAAAATCCGCCCGATGGCAATGACTCCACTGTGTGGGTCAACCTCGATTGTGGTTATGCACATGAGCAGCGGTCCGTTAGGGTCAACCTTTGCCATTCCTTTGCCAACGGCACTGTTCACGTCTCCCGGCCAGATTTGAGGTTGCCTATAAGGCTGAGCTTGCAACGGGTTAGGCAAATGTTCAACAAACATGTCCAAGACCGGCTCATTCAACGGAGCCTTCTTGCTTAAAGCATCAACCTTTTTTCCAATGTCCTCTGGTTCTCCCGTGTAAGCGTCTATAATGTCCTTGAAGGTTATGCCCTTAGCCTTCATGTGAGGCAAGTTCAACCCCCACTTATGCAGTGCTGAACCAAAAGCCACACGCCCATCTTCAACTTTGACCTGCCAATCTTTCTTGTGTTCAGCGGGCGCGTACTTTTCGATGAGATTGTTCACGCGGAGAATGATCTTGGCAAACTTGCGCTGTATCTCCTCTGGAGTGAGCTTTATTTCTTTAATGAGTCTGTCAACCTTGTTAATGAAAAGAATCGGCTGAACCCTTTCGCGCAAAGCCTGCATCAAAACTGTTTCGGTCTGCGTCATGGGTCCTTCAACAGCATCAACAACTACCAATGCGCCGTCCACTGCACGAAGGCTTCTGGTGACTGCGCCGCTGAAGTCAATGTGACCTGGGGTATCGATTAAGTTGATTAGATAGTCTTTCCCTTCAAACGTGTGGGCTAGGCTGATGTTGGAGGCGAAAACGGTCATTTGCCTCTTTTGCTCAAGTTCCCAAGAGTCTAGAAAGAGCTTCTGTCCTGCCGTTTGTTCGCTGATGATGCCTGCAGCAGCCAACAAGCTATCTGAAAGCGTGGTTTTTCCATGATCAACGTGAGCTATAATGCTAGTGTTCCTGACCATCTCAGGACTGTTCATCAATTTGACGATGTCTTCGGTTTGTCTATAACGACCCATAACTAATCCTTCTCTATCCTAGCCAACCGTTCCAAAATGGATGAAGCGTAGGAAATTTGCTGAAACATGGAATTCGCCTTTGACAATAAAAACCGAACCCTATTAACCTTTTGCAGCAATGATCGAATCACAATATTCAAGCTTTGCCGTTACTGCAGGCAGCGGTTGGTTGCGGGGTTAGCACTGTTATTTCATAAGTGCGACCATTCTGTCCGCGGTTTTCTTGTCTACGTAGAAGCCTCTTCTTGACAGTCTCTTTAACCCCAGAAGCATGAGAAGATTGTTGAGAGGTATTGGTTTGTTTGCTTCGCGGAGGTTTTTGAAGCGGATGAAAGAGACTTTTCGTTTATTCTTGAGAAAGTCACGATATTGTTCTAGTGAACTCAGAACAGATTCATGCCCGTGTTCTTTCCAGACTTCTTCGGCATCTCCAGCTTTTCGTTCAATGAATTCTGCATGGGCAGCTAATTCGCCGATTGGTTTCACAACATAAAAGAACAGTTTGGACGTGTTCTTTGGAGGTGCTTCTCCTACATTTACGTAGGATTGCACTTGCTTTCCTTCCCTGTTGTGCCGCTGGAATTCGCTCCACCATTCGTTTCTGATCATCATCACGAAACCGTGCTTTTCATTTGCCATTACGGTCACATGCCAGCCATTATCAGTTCCTTCGTGACTTAAATCTTACCTATCACAAGTCTCCTATTACATCTCCGATTAGTTTAAATTGAACCGTTGTCAAGTTATGCGGAGCAAAATGTCGTTCGTCCTGTAGAAGCCGTGTGTTCTCAACGGAATACGGGTTTTGATCAGGTGATCTCGATGAGCTGTTTGAAACATACGTCTATGCAAATAGGCATGCCGTTCACTGCCTTTTTCCTAGTGAAGGCTACAATTGTCGGCAACTGCTCGCGAGGACCTTAATTTCTCATCTGGGTGCTGAGTTTTTGGATGGAATTTGATTGAAGCGTCTCGTTAGTCTTCAAGCAAGTGAAGTTCTTGATTTTCTGGAAACCTCTCCCCAAGGTTTGAATAGCGAAGAAGCTCAAAAACGCCTTGCCAAGTATGGCCCTAACGTGTTGGTTGAAAAGAAAAAGATCCCATTTGCCTACAAGTTTCTGTCCCATCTTAAAGATCTGTTCAGTATTCTGCTGCTGTTTGCAGCGTTGCTTGCAGTGTTCGCTGGAATGTGGGAACTCAGCTCAACAGTTCTGGCGTTGGTGCTTGTCAACACATTCTTTAGCCTTTTCCAAGAATGGCGTGCAGAAAGAGCTGTGGAAACCCTGAAAAGCTGGATGCCTGAATATGCCAAGGTTATTCGTGACGGGGAACTCAAGAAAATCCTCGTCAGAGAGCTTGTCCTTGGTGATGTCATAGTTTTGGAGGAAGGCGACCGCGTTCCAGCGGATGCACGGTTGATTGAGGCTTATGATTTGTGGACGAACAATGTGCCTTTGACTGGGGAATCTGAGCCTCAGTCTCGCACTGACAAGCCGACGATAATTGACGATTCGGCGTATATTGATGTGCCGAACATGGTTTTCATGAGCACCAGTGTTGCCAAAGGAGGCGGCAAAGCTGTTGTGTCTGAAACTGGTATGGAGACGAAGTTTGGGCAGATTGCGGGAATGACTCTTGAAATAGAGGATGAGCAGAGTCCGCTTCAGAAAGAGATTGCGTACACTGCAAAGATTGATTTCACCTTTGCACTTGCTGTCGGAGTCATCTTTTTCTTTCTCAGTCTCATCTGGCTTCACGTCAGCTTCTATGTTAGCATACTCTTCATGATAGGCGTAATGATAGCCTGCGTTCCAGAAGGGTTACAGGTTACAGTATCAAGCGCATTGGCTATCAATGTGTTGAAGATGGCTAGAGAGAATGTTCTTGTCAAGCGTTTGTCTTCGGTTCAGACGCTTGGCAGTGTAACCGTGATCTGCACTGATAAGACTGGAACGATCACGCGTGGAGAGATGACTGTAACAAGGATTTGGGTTGCCGACAGAGTGGTTGAGGTTTCTGGTGTTGGTTACACTCCAATTGGCGATTTCAGCTTTGGCGGAAGTGCTCTAGAGAAAGGACAAGAGCGCAATGTTGAAAAGCTTCTCGAAATCGCGGCTCTGTGCAACAGCGCAAAGATTGAGCCTCCTTCTGACAGAAATAAAGCTTGGAACGTCATTGGGGACCCAACCGATGGCGCATTACTCGTTGCTGCCTTGAAATATGGCTTGAACGTGCAAAGTATACTTGTGCAGAAGCCGATCATTCACGTGATACCTTTTGATTCGAAGAGAAAACGAATGACGACTGTGCATAAGGACAACCAGAAAACATGCATATATACGAAAGGCGGACCAAGAAGCATTCTTTCCATATGCAGCAAGATAGCTGTGAATGGCAACATTGAGGATTTGACACCTCAACGTATGCAGATTGTCGAGACGAAACTTCGCGAATTCGCAGATGAAGGTCTCCGCGTGTTAGCCGTAGCCTATAAGGAACAGGCGCAATTCAGCAGGCATAGAGCTGAAAGCATTGAGAAAGACATGATCTTTGTTGGGCTTGCAGCAATGAAAGATCCGCCTCGACCAGAAGTCGAAGCCGCGGTTAAGCTGGCGAAGGATGCAGGAATAAAAACTGTCATTATAACGGGTGACTATGGTCCGACTGCACAAGCCATTGCAGCAGAAGTGGGCATTGTTGACTCTGATCACTCCAGAATCATCCGCGGAGTAGACTTAGAGACAAAGGCTGATGAAGAGATAGTTGAAGAGGTTGGGAAAGGCAACGTCATTTTTGCTCGTGTTTCGCCTGAGCAGAAGCTTCGGATAGTGAAAATTCTTAAGGAGCATGGTGAGATTGTTGCCGTCACTGGAGATGGTGCTAATGATGCTCCTTCTTTGAGAGAGGCTGATATTGGCATTGCGATGGGTGCAAGCGGCACAGATGTTGCGCGTGAAGCTTCAGACATGGTTTTGCTTGACGACAGTTTCGCGTCTGTAGTCAAAGCTGTCGAATCTGGACGAGCAATTTATGATAATCTGAGAAAATTCATTGTTTATGTTTTCTCGCACAATTGGGCTGAATTGGTTCCCTATGTGCTCTACGCTACGCTGGGCTTGCCGCTACCTCTTCTTGTCGTACAAATCTTAGCTATTGATTTGGGCATAGACGTTATACCATCGCTTGCGTTAAGTCGTGAGCCGCCCGAAGCAGGAATCATGCAAGAACCCCCTCGAAGCATTAAAGAACGACTGTTCAGCAAGAAGGTCATCTTGCGATCACTCTATTTGGGTTTGATAATTGCGGCTGGAGCAATGTACGGGTGCTTGAGTGCTTGGTGGGCTGATGGATGGCGCCTTGGAATGCAATTGGATTCGAACAGCCTGATCTACATCAAGGGCACGACCATGACGTTTGCAGGCATAGTCGTCGCCCAAGTTGGCAATGTCTTTGCGTGCAGAACAAACAAAGTTTCGCTTCTCAAGACAAGCCTAAAGAGTAACAAGTGGATCTGGCTAGGTATAGCATCCCAAATCTCCATTTTATCGATAATTGTTTATGTTCCGTTCATGCAGAGGTTTTTTGGCACAACTGCGCTTGGTTTCATAGACTGGGCGTTACTAGCCATTCTCGCTTGCGTCGTGATCTTGGTTGAGGAAATAAGGAAATTTCTGTCCAGAAGACTGGCGAAATGAGAAGTCGCTTTAACGAACATCAGGTTTTTATGATGACTCCTGTTATCCTTCTATGATGTCGGGTCAAGAATTCTTCATAAATCGTTACCGCAAGTTGGGATGGAAATACACCTCTGCCAAGCCTATGCAAGCCATCAGGGTGAACACTGCAAACGCCAAAAAAGAAGACGTCGAACAACGATTGGAATCTCGGGGAATACGACTGGAGAAGATACGTTTTCTCGACAATGGATATTGGATTCATGAATCAAAAATCTCTGCTGGAGCAACATCCGAATATCTCTTAGGTCTATATTCAATTCAAGAGGCTGCAGCGCAGATTCCAGTCGCGTTGTTCTCTGATCTAAGAGACAAAACTGTTCTTGACGCTTGCGCTGCTCCGGGTGGAAAGACTGTTCAACTGGCTGACCTGATGAATAACACGGGCGCAATAGTTGCTTTGGACATTGATAGGCAAAGACTCACTGCGTTGTCGAACCATTTGGAGCGGTGTGGCGTGATGAACACAATTGTCTACAAGATGGATGCAAGGCATGTGTCCCGATTGCAGATCAAATTTGATCGCGTGTTGTTGGACGTTCCTTGTTCAGGCAATTTCGCCACGGACAATAACTGGTTCCATGTGAGAACGTTTCGAGATGTGGAGAGAAATGCGGCACTTCAGAAAGAGATACTGGCTGAGGCTGCCCGAGTGGTGAAGGATAATGGCGAAATAGTGTACTCAACCTGCTCGCTTGAACCTGAAGAGGATGAACTGAACATAGACTGGGCAATAAAGAATATGAATCTCAGAACCGAAAGCCTAAACATTTCTTGTGGAGAAGCGGGATTAACGAATGTTTTCAGGAAAAAGCTAGACAGTTCAGTTGAAAACTGCAGAAGAATCTGGCCCGGGCAGACTCAGGGGTTTTTTGTCTGTAAACTGGTGCGGAGAAGTGACGCATGAAGGCGATTGATGAGTTTGCAGGTCGATTCGGAGGAAGACTGAGCTTAGACGAGAAATTGATCATAGAGAAGCAGGGCAGATACTTTCTTTTGAGCGAAAATCTTGAGAAGCTACTGACCGATACTTTCTTCTATGCTGGAGTCTATCTTGGAAAGGTCAAACGTAACGTATTCTTCCCAAGTTTCAATCTATTAAGAATGATTGCTGAAGGCGAGGCGAACAAGGTGACTGTTGACGAGAGAACAGAGTGGCTTTTCATTTGTGGAAGAGACATATTCAAACAGGGAATAGTGAAAGTGACTGGCTCCCGAAACAAAGGCGCTCACGTGCTGATCATGAACAAGCATGGCGAATGCCTCGGCTTCGGCAAACTTTTACGTAGCACAGATAAAGAGGCTGGCAATCAAAAGGTCATGATCAAGAATATTTCTGACATAGGCGACTTCCTGAGGAGAGAAAGATAGCCTTCTTCTAGGTGCCTTTATTTGCGTGCCATTTGGCTTGCTGTTTCGCCAGCCAATCCTTTGTTCCAATTGTTTTGCGTATCCGAAGGTTTTCGATATGATAACCTGGTGGGCATTCTGGTCGATCGTCAGGGACAAATTTACTTAGTTTTTTGCAGGGAAAGTCTTCACAGAATCCGCAATGCTCGATTTTCTTCTGCAGGCAGCAGCTGACAAAATGGCAATCCATGTGTGCAGAAGGAATGCATCCTTGACACTCATCAGGATAGTTCGGACATTTCCCGCAATAGTCTCCGCAGAACCCCACTTCTGAATAAGCCATATTCAACCCTCAGACGTGACCAAGAATCTTTGCGGTTCCTTCTCTGTAAATCTTTAGATCATGCTCCGTGAAAAGAACAAACACTACCTTCTCAAGCTTACCTTCTTCTTCAATAAATTCCTTTACCGTGGTTATGGCTATTCGGCTTGCTCTTTCGATTGGGTACTTGTAAGCGCCCGTGCTTATCGATGGAAAAGAAATTGTTCTCAATCCTTTCGTAACTGCTAGCTTTAGACTGGTGCGATATGCTTCTACCAGCATTCTTGGCTCATCGTGGTTTCCTCCATGCCAGACTGGTCCTACAGTGTGAATCACGTATCTAGCCTTCAGATTACCTCCTGCCGTTATTACTGCCTTTCCTGTTGGCAAGCCTTCTGGCCATTCGGTAGCCCGTATGTGCTTGCATTCTTCAAGTATTCTTGGTCCACCTTTGTAGTGGATTGCTCCATCTACGCCTCCACCACCCATGAGAGAGGAATTGGCAGCATTTACGATGGCATCGGTGTCCATATCTGTTATGTCGCCTTTGACCAAACAAACCTTAGTGTTTCCAACGTGGAATTCTTCATCGTTCACTCTTGTTGCTTCCTTAACTCAGGACTCTCAGCATTTCCCATGAACTGCTTCTGCATTTTCACTACCTCTGTGCTGTTCTTTGCCTTCGAATAGCTTTCAAGCCTTTCCAAATTTAAATCAAGGAAAGTGTGTCCCCACTTGAAGATTGAAAGAAGCTTGTTCGCCTCTTCAGTGAATCCAACGATGTAGAGGGCTGCGGCTAAAGCCTCCACTGTACTCAGCTTAGTTCCTGCCCCGTAATTGACTGGGTTGCCTGCAACCAAGAATGGCAAGCAGCGAGAAGTACCTCTGGCATGTTTTTGCAGCACTTTTTCGGCATGCTCCCAGCTACAGTCCAAGGCAGTTAACCCGAAATCCTCAATCCGTTTTCTATCAGCAGGGGAAAAGGCAATTTCAGAAAATGGATTAAGCACGACGGCTCTCTTCGGCAGAAACCTCATCTGCGAAACAACGCGAACCAATCCGTGACGACCAAGTTTCAAAGCGCTGCACTTTCTAGGATCGCATTGTCCAGCTTGGTAAACAATGATTCTAACTGCGGTCTGCAACTGTCCTGTGCACCTTTGCGTGGCTCATGGGATCATTTAATACGTGTGGAATCCAGTTGATCAGGTCACTTGCCACCATATGATAACCTTTTTCTGTGAAGACAAAGTCGCCAGCAGCCCCATTCACAAATGCGCCTGCCACAGCTGCCTCAAAAGCATCTGTGCCCTGAGCCAAAAACGCTCCAACCACGCCACTAAGCACATCACCTGTACCGCCGACAGTCATGCCTGAATTGCCCGTGAAGTTAAGCTTCAAACGTTCTCCATCAGACACTATGTCCACTGCACCTTTCACCAGCAGGACAGCGTCGAGCTTCTGGGCTGTTTTCTGCACATGCTTGACTTTTTCGTCCAAGTCTTTCGGCAGCTTCTCACCTGTCAAAATAGCATATTCTCCAGCATGCGGCGTCAGAACTAAAGGCACTTTCAATTTTCTTTTAAACTTTGCAAAGGCTTTCAAGCCATCGGCATCTAGAAGCAACGGTTTGCCAGCTTTCTCGACAGCGTCAACCACGGCTTTGACTGCTTCTCTGGTGTCTTTGTGCAGACCTAAACCTGGTCCCATGGCAACTGCATTGCAAGATTCAATGTAGGGCTTCAGAGCTGGCATGTTGTCTTTGTTCAAGTGTTCTCCTTTAAGCTTGACAGTGATCAAGTCTGGCGACAATGATGAAACGTCATGAGCGGTTTTTTCTGGCGCAGCAATGTAGGCTAGGTCTACGCCTGTGCGCAAAGCCGCTAAACCCACGAGCATGGGGGCGCCTGAGAATGTTTCGCTTCCGCCGATTACTAGCAGCCGCCCGAAATCTCCTTTGTGCGACTCGGAAGGGCGAGGACCCGTGACAAGCAGAACATCTCCTGGACCTGCATACTGTTCCAGCTTCGTAGGCAAACCTATCTCCTTCACGAGCAACTCTCCCACGAATTCTTTTGCTCTTTCAAGCCCTGGTTTGGATCTGTGAAAGGCTGTTGTGAGATCGGCTTTTACTGCTTCACCCAAAACCTCTCCAGTATCAGAATCAATGCCGGTGGGAATGTCGACTGCAACTCGGAAAGCTTTCATGCTATTGATTTTCTTGACTAACTGCAGAATGGGTGGTCTAAGGTTTCCCTTTGTGCCTGTTCCAAGCAGTGCATCAACTATTATTTCGGCATCGATTTTCGGGTTTAAGGTGCTGTCATAAACTTCGTAAATGGAAATTGCCTCCTTCAAAGATTGAAGGGCAATCCAGTTTTCGAGTGTTGCCTTGTCCAAGATGTCTTTGCTTCTTCCAGCAAGAATCACTGTAACCTTGAAACCCATCGCTGTCAAGTGTCTAGCGACAACGAAGCCGTCGCCTCCGTTTCCGCCCAGACCGCAGAAGATAGTAACAGGTTTGTCTGGCTTGAATCTTGAGGCGATTTCAAGAGCGGCGCTGTGTCCTGCGTTTTCCATTAATTGGAGTCTGGAGATGCCGAAGTATTCTGCATTTGTTTCGAGAGCTCGCATTTCACGGCTGGTAACTAGATTCTTGTGTCTGTTTGTCTTCGGCATGGTTGATGCCTCTGTAACTTAGTGTTTCTGGAGGGGAAATAAGCCTATCCATGTTTGTTTCGGGCGGAAACCACTGTTGGGAATTATGTTGTATGGTGGTTTAATCTTGGCATGTAGCAAACTTTTTTAATGCACAAGGCAAACAATACACTCAGTGATCAAGATGCCAACAGCATTTGTGCTGATAAACACGGAAATAGGCTCAGAAGCAGAAGTACTGAAGGAGCTTAAGAAAGTTGAGGGCGTTGAGGAAGCCTCAGCTGTCTATGGAGTCTACGACATAATTGCGCGGGTCAAAGCAGACACGATGGATAGGCTTAAAGAAATTGTGACTTGGAAAGTTCGAAGATTGGATAAAGTTCGATCAACTCTGACGATGATTGTTGTCGAAGAAACGAAATAGCCAATTTCCCTTCTTTTTATGTCTTTTATGTTAAGGTCTCATGAATCTTTTGCCGAATGTAAAAACTAGCCATGCGATGACACCGTAAACGACTCCGTTGAACACTGCTATTACGAGAGTCGTGACTGGAATTCCTAGGATAAGGTAGTCTGTTTCAGACACTCCGAGCATGCCATAAAGCGATGGTCCAGGAGGAATGCTTGGAAGAGCTAGGGTTGCTAGCAGAAGAGCAAAGAAAGCTACTAGGAAGATGATTGCTCCTTCTCCTTTCATCCATTTGCACCTTTGTGTTCCATCACTATTCATTGGAAATATAAAGCTTGTTAGTGTGAAAGAATAGTGCGCGCGAGAAAACTATAGGATAACCTTCATGTGGATAATCATCGCTTATTTCGGTGGGCGCATCAAAATCCACAAGAGTTGCTCGAGAGTTTGGACTTCGGGAAGTTAGCGAAAGAAGCACTCTCACTATCTCTATGCTCTTTCCCCTCTTTTTTGATCTGCTTCTAAAGTTCTTCGCGCTTATGTCTTCGTTGCTGTAAACCTAAAAACATAGTATAAGGATGCAAACCAATTTGCCTGAGTAATTTCGCCTTTTTTCACGCCTAGGCTTGGGTTGTGACAAGGATCAAGCAATCCTTTATGTATGCTCATTCCAATCTCTAGACAAAAGGCCACACGAAATGACTCATGAGAAAACGCTGCACATAGGCTTCGACGACACAGATTCGACAAGAAAGGGCTGCACAACCTACGTTGCAGCTCTCATAGTAGAGAGACTGAACAAACTTGGTTCAGTCTTCATTGACTATCCAAACCTTATCAGGCTAAACCCAAACGTGCCTTGGAAAACCAGAGGAAATGGCGCCCTCTGCCTACGGATAAAATACGATGCAGCCATAGAGGACAAAATCAAAGAGACCGTCATAAGCACTGTAGAAGAGCATTCTGACCTAGACTTCCAAGGAACAGATCCCGGCGTGATCTTCTTCACCCAGACTCAGATCCCCAAGGAAATCAAAATCTTTGCCGAGAAAACGATAACTGGAATTGTCACGCTGAAG
>Ga0315268_10004388_pt1 | contig 15329 bp, 15 predicted proteins | sample C1_top_MG_FD_204535 | JGI IMG/M metagenome (GOLD analysis project Ga0315268, IMG submission 204535) | Sediment microbial communities from Yellowstone Lake, YNP, Wyoming, USA - C1_top | ecosystem: Environmental > Aquatic > Freshwater > Lake > Sediment | place: USA: Wyoming | collected 2017-08-01
TATTACTTCAAATACTATCGCTCAACTCAAAACGAATTACTTCATCTCAAGTGTGAGCATTTATGCTATTGCCACCCCAGCCAAAACCAGGATAGCTACCACCACAACACCCACACCTATCGGCTGTAAATTGTTAAAGATCAATCGATTAGCAACGCGGCTCGCTGTTTGCGTGTCTCGCTGCCTTTCGAGAAGGTGCGCATTCTACAGAGCTGAAACCATCCGTCAACAGTTTCGGCAAATTAATTTCAAATAATTGTAACGCGGGCGAATTTTCGCTTGCCGACCTGTGCCACCACAGTCGCACCCACGGGGACGCTCACGCCTTTGTCGGCCACGCGTTCACCGTCGAGCCGGACGCCGCCACCCGCAATCTGGCGGATGGCGTCCGAGGTGCTGACCGCCAGCCCAGCCTGCTTCAGCAACTGCGGCACCAGCAGAGCCCCCTCGACACCGGGCAGGCTGATTTCCGGCATATCGTCGGGCAGCGCGCCGCGCTGGAAGCGCGCTTCGAATTCAGCCAGCGCCTGCTGTGCAGCGGTCGCATCGTGAAAACGCGCGACAATCTCCTGCGCAAACCGCACCTTGATGTCACGCGGGTTGGCGCCTTCGGCTATCTGGCGCTTCCAGCCTTCGATGGTCGCGAGCGACTCGAACGACAGCAGCTGGATATAGCGCCACATCAGGTCGTCGGACACCGACATCAGCTTGCCGAATATTTCCTGCGGCGGCTCATTGATGCCCACATAGTTGCCGAGCGATTTCGACATCTTGTTGATCCCATCAAGCCCTTCCAGCAGCGGCATGGTCAGGATGCACTGGGCGGGCTGGCCGTGGTGCTTCTGCAGTTCGCGCCCCATCAGCAGATTAAATTTCTGATCGGTGCCCCCCAGTTCAACGTCCGCTTTCAACTCGACCGAGTCGTAGCCCTGGATCAGCGGATACAGAAACTCGTGGATCGCGATCGGCTGCTGACTGCTATAGCGCTTGTGAAAGTCGTCACGCTCCAGCATGCGCGCGACGGTATGCGTAGCCGCCAGCCGGATCATGCCGGCCGATCCCAGCGTTTCCATCCATTCGGAATTGAAGCGCACCTCGGTCAAAGCCGGATCGAGGATCTTGAATACCTGCTCCTGATAGGTTTTGGCGTTTTCCGCCACCGCCTCGGCGGTCAGTGGCGGGCGCGTGGTGTTCTTGCCGGTCGGATCGCCAATCATGCCGGTGAAATCACCCACCAGAAAGATGACATGATGTCCCAGCGTCTGAAACTGGCGCAACTTGTTGAGCAGCACGGTGTGGCCCAAGTGGAGGTCGGGCGCAGTCGGATCAAACCCCGCCTTGATCCGTAACGGCCGGCCTGTTTTCAGCTTTTCGACCAGCTCGGCTTCAACCAGCAGTTCGTCGGCTCCACGCTTGATTTCCTGCAAGGCGTCCTGCATTGATTTCCTCTCTTTGGGTCAAGTTTGCTCAAACCTGGCCGTAAAACATGAATGCCATTTCACCCAATTCAGCACAAGCTGCTGTTTGGATTGAATAATTTCCCGTGATCATTTGTGTTAGAATCCGGGTTCGATTACGTAAGGGAAACGGTCTATGCCGCTCACCAAACTGAGAATCTTAACCGATCGCATGACCGGAGCGGAACGCCGTTTCAGCCTGCGCACCTTGGTTGCACTCTCCAGCCTGCCGCTCTTTGGCGTTGTTGCCGCCTTCGGCTTGGCGCCTGACACCAGCACACTCGATATCACCCCGGAAACCATTACTGAAGCCATCGCCCTGCCGGCACTGACCTCTGCAAGCAATGCCGCCACGTTCGAGCGCGAAAGCGTGATGCAATCGGGCGACACACTTGCCAGCGCCCTATCTCGACTCAAGATCGACGATCTCGAAATTCAACGTTTGCTGGCCACTGACGCGGTGCGCCAGTTGGCTTCCAGCGTCCGTGCAGGCAAGCGCATTCAGGCCACCACTACGCAGGACGGTCAATTGCTGACCATTCAGTTCGAGCGCGGTAACGCTCCTGCCTTGAGGGTACGTCGGCAGGGTGAAGCTTTTGTCGCAGAAGATAGCAGTGATCTGGTCGAGACCCGTGTGATGATGCGTTCGGGTCGTGTCCAGTCGTCGTTGTACGGCGCAACCGACAGCGCCGGCATTCCCGACAAGATCGCTGATCAAATGGCGGAGACCTTCTCCACCAGCCTGGACTTCCGCAACGAGTTGCGCCGTGGCGATACCTTCTCGGTTATCTACACGGTCAACTACCGTAATGGCGAACCCACTGCCGCTGGCAAGCTGCTTGCTGCCGAATTCGTCAATGCCGGCAAGCCGCACCGTGCCGTCCTGTTCCGCGACCCTTCCGGCCGCGAAGCCTATTACACTCCTGAAGGCGAATCGCTGAAAAAGGGTTTCTTGCGTTCGCCGCTCGAGTTCTCCCGAATCACCTCCGGCTTCACCAGTTCGCGGCTTCATCCCCTTTTGGGGTTCTACCGTGCCCATACCGGCGTCGACTTCGGAGCGCCCACCGGAACCCGGGTCAAGGCCACAGGCGATGCCACCGTTGCTTTTGCGGGACCCAAAGGCGGCTATGGCAATCTCGTCATCCTGCGGCATCAGAACGGCTATGAAACCTACTATGCACATTTGAGCGCTTTTGCGCCCGGTATCCGCCCGGGCCGCTCAATCAGCCAGGGCGAAGTCATTGCCTATGTCGGCACGACCGGTGCGTCAACCGGCCCACACCTGCATTATGAAGTACGTATCGCAGGCACGCCGTACAACCCCTTGTCCGTCAAACTGCCGGGGTCTGCCCCGCTGGACGTGGCACAACGTGCGCGCTTCCTGCAGCAAACTGCCAGCTGGTCTGAAAAGCTGGTTCAGTTGCGCGGCACCAACCTCGCCGCACTCGATTGAGTGCTGTTCCCAAACATGAGGCCGAGCTTTTTGTCGGCCTCATGTCTGGTACCAGCCTGGATGGCATCGACGCCGTTCTCGCCGAAATAAGCCGCACAGGCCAAGCCCGGCTCATTCGCAATCATTACCTGCCCTACACCGACAACCTGCGCGCGCAACTGCTGGCGTTGCATGCGCCACAGCCCAACGAAATCCATTTGGCAGCCTGTGCTGCCAACGATTTAGCACGCCTATACACCCGAGCGATCAATGGGTTGCTCGACGGCATCGATCCAGCCACCGTGTGTGCGGTCGGCTGTCACGGCCAGACCCTGCGTCACCGCCCGGCAGATGGCTACTCCCTGCAAATCGGCAACGCTGCCCTGCTGGCCGAACTCACCGGCATCACCGTGATTGCTGACTTCCGTAGCCGCGACATCGCCGCAGGCGGTCAAGGCGCACCGCTGGTGCCCGCCTTCCACGCCCAAGTGCTCGGGCACCCGGCCATCCACCGCGTCATAGCCAATATCGGCGGCATCGCCAACATCACCGACTTGCCCGTTAATGGTATGGTGGTGCGCGGCTGGGATACCGGCCCCGGCAACATGCTGCTGGATGCGTGGGTCAAGCGGCACAACGGTGCCCATTACGACAGTGACGGCGAATGGGCGGCCAGCGGGATCGTCCATTCAGGCCTGTTGGCTGCGCTGGCAGACCATGCCTACCTGAAACAGCCCCCCCCCAAGAGCGCCGGGCGCGAACAGTTCAATCTGGACTGGCTGGACGCCACGTTAAGCAATCTGGGGCAGCCGATTGCCCCGGCAGACGTGCAAGCCACCCTGCTCGAACTCACTGCGCTCAGCCTGTGCGATGCGGTGAATCGCGAATGCGCTGGCAGGCAAGAACTCTATGTTTGCGGCGGCGGTGCACACAACGGTTTACTGATGCAGCGTATCAGTGCCCACTTGCCAGATATTCGGGTGGCGACCACTTCCGCGCTCGGGATTGACCCGGACTGGGTGGAAGCGCTCGCTTTCGCCTGGTTGGCGCGTCAGACGCTGCATCACGCGCCGGGCAATCTGCCGTCAGTAACCGGCGCACGGGGCAAACGGATTCTGGGCGCGATTTACCCGGCCTAGAAATAAGAACAGCGGCCAAGGCCGCTGTTCTTATTGAGCATTTTGTGCTTACGCCGAGAACGATGAGCCACAGCCACACGTGGTGGTGGCGTTCGGGTTCTTGATGACAAATTGCGCGCCTTCCAGACCTTCCGAGTAATCGATTTCAGCGCCCACCAGATACTGGAAGCTCATCGAATCCACCAGCAGCGTCACGCCGTTTTTCACCATCGCGGTGTCGTCGGCATTCTGCGCTTCGTCGAAGGTAAAGCCGTACTGAAAGCCGGAACAGCCGCCACCGGACACGAACACGCGCAGTTTCAAATCGGGATTGCCTTCTTCGTCGATCAGGCTTTTGACTTTGCTGGCTGCGCTATCGGTGAAGATCAGCGGGACGTCCATTTCGGTTGCTGCATTCATGTTGGTGCTCCTTAAATAAGTATGGGCCAATTATCCGCATCACCCGTTCTGCGTCAAGCAAAGACCCTGTTTTGACCACGGAGTTCCGCCCGCATCAGCGGCATACGACTCCACACGTGCCTCAGCACGTAGTAGATCGGAGTCCTTTAGGGCAGCATGCCCACATCGGCCAGCGCTGTATCCTCGGGCAGATCGAACAAAATATTCATGTTCTGCACCGCCTGACCGGCCGCGCCCTTGACCAGATTATCGATCACGGACAGCACCACTACAGTGTCGCCGCCTTGAGGCCGGTGCACCGCGATGCGGCAGATATTGGCGCCGCGCACCGAGCGGGTTTCCGGGTGCGCGCCAGCGGGCAGCACGTCGACGAAGGCTTCGCCTGCGTAGCGCTTCTCGAACAGGCTCTGCAGGTCGATGTCAGCGCTGATTTTAGCGTACAGGGTCGCGTGAATGCCGCGGATCAGTGGCGTCAGATGCGGCACAAAAGTGAAATTCACCGGTTTTCCGGCAAACCCCTCCAGCCCCTGCCTGATCTCGGGCCAGTGCCGGTGGCCGCCAACAGCATAGGCTTTGAAATTGTCCGCCGCCTCGGCAAACAGAATATGCGTCTCTGGCTTACGTCCGGCGCCGGACACACCCGATTTCGCATCCGCCACCAGAAATTCCGTGCCGACTGCGCCGGATTCCAGCAACGGCAAAAAGCCCAACTGCACCGCCGTCGGGTAGCATCCCGGGTTGGCGATCAAGCGCGCGCCCTTGATCGCCGCGCGGTTGATTTCGGGCAAGCCGTACACCGCCTCGGCCACCAGATCGGGGCAGGCATGTTCCATCTTGTACCACTTCTCCCACACTGCAATGTCCTTGATGCGGAAGTCTGCCGCCAGGTCGATCACCTTGACGCCCGCATCGAGCAACGCGCGGGTCTGCTGCATCGCCACGCCGTTGGGCGTCGCGAAAAACACCACATCACACTTATCCAGCCCGGCTTCCTCCGGCGTCGAAAATGCCAGTTTCACCCATCCGCGCAGGTTGGGGAACATGTCGGCCACCGGCATCCCGGCTTCCTTGCGCGAGGTGATGGCCCTCAGTTCCACCTGCGGATGGCGCGACAGCAGGCGCAGCAATTCGACCCCGGTGTAGCCCGTGCCACCCACAATACCGACTTTGATCATGCTCGTTTTCCTTGCAAAGTATGACCGTCATTGTAAGACACGCCGATGGCAGACATAAAAAAGCCGCCCTGAAATGGACGGCTTTTTTTGCGCAGACAAGCGGCTGACCCCAATACAATCAGCGCTTGGAGAACTGCTTGCGGCGACGTGCCTTGTGGAAACCGACTTTTTTACGTTCGACTTCGCGAGCATCGCGGGTAACCAAGCCAGCGGCCTTGAGCGCAGGTTTCATCTCGGGCGAAAACTCGATCAGCGCACGGGTGATGCCGTGACGCACCGCGCCGGCCTGGCCGGATTCACCGCCGCCCGCCACGTTGACCATGATGTCAAACTTGTCCAGATTTTCGGTCAACACCAGCGGCTGACGCACGATCATGCGGCCGGTTTCGCGGGAGAAATACTCGTCTACCGGCTTGTCGTTGACAACGATCTTGCCGCTGCCAGCCTTGATGAACACGCGCGCAACCGATTCCTTGCGCCGTCCCGTACCGTAGTTGTAAATACCGATCATGGTGTGGCCTTAAATTTGAGCGTTGATTTCCAGCGGCTGGGGCTGTTGCGCCTCGTGCGGATGATCCGCACCCGCGTAAATTTTCATTTTCTTGATCATGGCATAGCCAAGCGGGCCTTTGGGCAGCATGCCCTTGACCGCTTTTTCCAGCGCACGGCCGGGGAAACGCTCCTGCATTTTGCTGAAGGTCGTTTCGTAGAGGCCGCCCGGGTAACCGGAGTGGCGATAATATTTCTTGTCGAGTTCCTTGTTGCCGGTCACGCGCATCTTGCTGGCGTTCACGACCACGATGTAATCGCCCGTATCGACGTGCGGGGTGAACTCGGGCTTGTGCTTGCCGCGCAGACGGCGGGCAATCTCGGAAGCCAGGCGACCCAGCACTTTGTTATCAGCATCAACCACGAACCAGTCGCGTTTGACTTCATGCGTTTTAGCGGAAAAGGTTTTCATGACCCAACCTCTGCACAGAGGACATTCTCGGAAAGCCGGGCATTCTAACTGCCCACCCGGGGTAAAGTCAAACACTGGATGCGAATCGCTGCGTCACGTCGGCATACAATCCCCCACCATGACTGCCTGGCTTGCCACTAACCTGATCGCCGTTGTTCTGTTGCCGCCGCTGTTGCTGGTGATTTTGCTGGCCGCCGGGCTTCTTCTTCGGCGTCGCCGTCCCCGTCTGGCCATGTCGCTGATTCTGTTTTCCACCGCCGCGCTCTACATCCTGTCCACTCCCTGGGTCGGCGGACTGCTGCTGAAAAGCCTGGAAATCAGCGCCCCGGTCCGCTCTGGCACAATCGCGACCGCAGGCGCCATCGTCGTTCTCGCCGGCGGGCGGCGGACAGCTGAGGCCGAATATGGTGGCGACACCCTGAACGGCATCAGCCTGGAACGCCTGCGCTACGCCGCATTCCTCCATCGCGCCAGCGGCCTGCCCATCCTGGTCACCGGCGGCACGCCCGGAAGCACGAAGACTGAAGGGCGCATCATGCAACACGCCCTGCGCAGTGATTACGGCATTTCCCCCGCATGGGTCGAAGAATCCTCGCGCACCACTTGGGATAACGCCCGCCTCTCCGCGCCACTTTTGAAACAACATGGCATCCAGCGCATCGTGCTGGTTACCCACGCCTGGCACTTACGCCGCGCCGTGCCGCTGTTTGAAGCGCAAGGTCTCAGCGTCATCCCTGCCAGAATCCAGTTTTCCAGCACCCGCATCGATTCTATCTTCGACCTGTTGCCCACCACCGCCGGACTACGCGACAGCACCTTCGCCCTGCACGAATGGCTGGGCATATTGTGGTACAAACTCCGCTCAATTTCTGCCTGAAGGATCCCCATGAAAGCCCGCGTCAAACTCATCGAAGGCGTCAGCTTCGTCGGCCAAAGCGAATCCGGACACAGCGTCGTCATGGATGGTCCGCCTGATTCCGGCGGCAAGAACCTCGGCGTACGGCCGATGGAAATGTTGTTGTTAGGATTGGGCGGCTGTTCCGCGTTTGATGTGGTTCATATCCTGCGCAAAGCACGCCAGCAAATCACCGACTGCGTCGCCGATATCGATGCCACCCGCGCCGACACCGACCCCAAAATATTCACCCGAATCCACGTTCATTTCACCGTCACGGGTATTGCCCTCGACCCCAAGCGCGTCGAACAGGCGGTGAAGTTGTCCGCCGAAAAATACTGCTCAGCCAGCATCATGCTCGGCAAAGTGGCAGAGATCACCCACGATTTCGAAGTGGTGGAAGGCTGATCACAAAGAAGGCTCCGGAAGGCGGCCGGGGTTGAATGCGGCCGCAGCGGAAACATGCCCGGCCTGATTACGTTTCGGTTGTGTCGTTGATTGCGCGCCGAATGACCTCGGACGTAAACCCCCGACTTTGCATGAAACGAATTTGCCGCGCTTTCTCCGCTGCGCCAGCGGGTGTCGCGCCGAATTTCTTTCTCCATACGTCGCACGCGCGATCGAGTTCGCTGTCGCGGTTTTCGCTCAGCACAGCTTCGATAATGGCGTCGCTCACGCCGCGTTGACGCAGATCGTAGGCAAGTTTGATGCTACCTGCTCTAGCGCGGTGGTCGGCAACATAGCTTTCGGCAAAGCGGCGGTCGGAAAGCCAGTTTTGCGCTTCGAAAGTGTCGAGCAGCGGGGCGATGTCGTAATGGACAAAGCCCGCTTGCTCCAGTTTGCGGGCGAGTTCGGCGCGGCTATGCTCGCGCCGCGCCAGCAGGCGCAGGGCGCGTTCCCGCAGGCTGGCAGGTTCAGGCGTTGGCTTCACTTTCGAGCGCTGCCGGGTTGTTGACGCCGACGGCGGCGCGGACTTTGGCTTCGATTTCCTGCGCAATTTCCGGGTGTTCCTTCAAGTATTCGCGCGCGTTGTCCTTGCCCTGACCAATCTTCTCGCCGTTGTAGGCGTACCAGGCGCCGGATTTGTCGACCAGTTTGTGGACGACGCCGAGTTCGATGATTTCGCCTTCGCGCGAGATGCCCTGGCCGTACAAAATATCGAAGAAGGCCTCCTTGAACGGCGGCGACACCTTGTTCTTGACGACCTTGACCTTGGTTTCGTTGCCGATGATTTCGTCGCCTTTCTTGATCGCACCGATGCGGCGGATGTCGAGTCGCACGGACGCGTAAAACTTCAGCGCGTTGCCGCCGGTGGTGGTTTCGGGGCTGCCGAACATGACGCCGATCTTCATCCGGATCTGGTTGATGAAAATAACCAGGGTGTTGGTGCGCTTGATGTTGGCGGTGAGCTTGCGCAGGGCCTGGCTCATCAGGCGAGCCTGCAGCCCCATGTGCGAATCACCCATTTCACCCTCGATTTCAGCCTTGGGGGTGAGTGCCGCGACCGAGTCGATCACCACCACGTCAACCGAACCCGAGCGCACCAGCATGTCGGCGATTTCCAGCGCCTGTTCGCCGGTGTCGGGCTGCGAGATCAGCAGGTTGTCGATATCCACTCCCAGTTTGGCGGCATAAGCCGGGTCGAGCGCGTGTTCGGCGTCGATGAAGGCGGCGGTGCCGCCGATTTTCTGCATTTCGGCAATGACCTGCAGTGTCAGCGTGGTCTTGCCGGAGGATTCCGGGCCGTAGATTTCGACCACCCGACCGCGCGGCAGGCCGCCGATCCCCAGCGCGATGTCGAGCCCGAGCGAGCCGGTGGATATCGCCTGAATGTCACGCATGACATCGTGGTCGCCCAGGCGCATGACCGAGCCCTTGCCGAACTGTTTTTCGATCTGGCTGAGCGCGGCGGAAAGCGCCTTCATCTTGTCTTCGTTCATTGCGGGGGTGGCCATGTTGCTTCTCCTGGGTCGGTTGCGATGGGCGAAATGTAGGCCATATATTTATTAGTGTCAATATAAAATATCACCTAGATAATAAATACTATAAGTGTGTTTTTATTTGGCCGGGGCGCGCCTATAATCCCGGGATCAACGGCGTGTCCGGAGCAATCGACATGATTTCAAAAGAGAAAATGCGCCCAGGCGTGATGAGGCTCGATGTGAAATGGGCGACGCGTCAGCGGCTGCAATACATTGAAATCCTGGCCTGGTATGGCGGCGTCGTCACCCGCGGCGACGTCGCGAAAGCCTTCGGCATTTCCGACGCCGCCGCCACCAAGGATCTCAAACTCTACAACGACCTCGCCCCCGGCAACCTGCTCTACCAGCACAGCGTGTTCGGCTTTGTACCGAACGCCGCCTTCAGCCCCGCCTTTGCCGACCTGTCGCCGACGGCCGTACTGCCCGTCATCGCGGCCAATCTGGCGGTGGCAAACGGGCCCTATGGCGCGGAATCGATTTACGGCCTGACGACCGCGTCGCTGCCGTTGCCCGCCCGTCTGCCCAGCCAGCACATCCTGGCGCAGATCACGCGCGCCATCCGTGGCCAGCGCAAACTGCGCGTCAGCTACCGCTCCCTGTCCAACCGCGATGACCAGGCCGAACGCATCCTCGAACCCCACACCCTGGTCGACACCGGGCTGCGCTGGCATGTGCGCGCTTACCACGAAGCCACCTGCGATTTTCGCGACTTCGTGCTGTCGCGCATCGTCGAGGCCGAATGCCTGGACGCGGCCGCCGAATCCGGCGAGCAATACGACGACGACTGGGTGGAAACGGTCGACCTGCGCCTCGCGCCCCACGCCGGCCTCGACGCCGCCAAGCGTGAGAGCCTGCTACTGGATTACGGCGCGGTCGACGACGACGTCATCGAAGTGAGCGTGCGCCGCGCCCTGCTCGGCTATGTGCTGCAGAGGCTGAATGTCGACACCACGCCAGATCATGGGATGAACCCGGATGCATGTCAGTTGATGCTGCTCAACCGCGACGAGATCGAAGCGTTTGCGGCGTGGGCGTTTGAATAGGGAATCCGTTTCCCCTGACACCGTCCGGGCAGGGGATCAAGCCATCGTGGCGTCGAGCCACACCCGGCCGTCTTCGAGCTTGATCGGGAATTCGCGGGCGCAGCCCACGTCGGGTGGAACGGCGCAACCGGCGACCAGTTCGATGTTCCAGCCGTGTAGCGGGCAGGTCACGCGCTTGCCGTGGACGATGCCCTGCGACAGCGGGCCACCCTTGTGCGGGCAGCGGTCTTCCAGCGCAAACACTTCGTCGTCCGCATTGCGGAACACGGCAATAGCGAGGTCGCCGTGATTCACCACGCGCGCACCGAGTCGGGGGATGTCGCCGAGATCGCATACTTCCAGCCATTTGGTCATGTTGCTTCCTAATTCTTAGAATCAAAAAATGGTTTAAACCGTCAACGCCTCGAACTCGTGTGCGAGTTTGCCTTCCCTGGCACGCTCGACCCACGGGTCGCGCTCGACCGACAGCGCGAACAGCAGGCGCTCATACAAGGCGCGACGCCCTTCGGCATCCTCAAGAATTTTCTTCTTCACATAATCCAGGCCGACACGCTCGACGTAGTGCACCGTGCGATCCAGATAGCGGCCTTCCTCACGGTACAACTGAAGGAACGCGCCGGAGTATTCGAGCACTTCCGCTTCGGTTTTGACCTTGATCAGGAACTGCGCGACTTCGGTCTTGATGCCGCCGTTGCCCGCGACATAGATTTCCCAGCCGGAATCGACGCCGATGATGCCGACATCCTTGATCGCAACCTCGGCGCAGTTGCGCGGGCAACCCGACACCGCGAGCTTGACCTTGTGCGGCGCCCACATCTTGAAGAACGCCTTCTCCAGATCGATGCCCATCCGGGTCGAGTCCTGCGTGCCGAAGCGGCACCATTCGCTGCCGACACAGGTTTTCACTGTGCGCAGTGCCTTGCCGTAGGCATGGCCGGACGGCATGTCGAGATCGGCCCACACTTTCGGCAGGTCTTCCTTCTTCACGCCGAGCAAGTCGATGCGCTGGCCGCCGGTGACGTGCACCGTGGGGATGTTGTACTTCTCGGCCACGGTGGCGATGCGGCGCAATTCGGACGGCGTGGTGTTGCCGCCCCACATGCGCGGAATCACCGAATAGGTGCCGTCCTTCTGGATGTTGGCGTGAGCGCGCTCGTTGATGAAGCGCGACTGCGGATCGTCCTCGGCCTCGCCCGGCCAGGTCGAAATCAGGTAATAGTTCAATGCCGTGCGGCAGCTCGCGCAGCCGTTTGGCGTGTCCCATTCCATGAACTGCTGCACCTGCGGAATCGTCAGCAGCTTGTTCTGCCTGATCGCCGCACGCACGTCCTCGTGGGTGTGGTCGGTACAGCCGCACATGGATTTGGTCTTCGGTGTGGCCGAATAATCGCCGCCCGCGGTCACCGCCAGAATCTGCTCGACCAGGCCGGTGCACGAACCGCACGAACTCGACGCCTTGGTGTGCTTGCGCACGTCTTCCAGCGTGAACAGGCCCTTCTCGCGGATCGCCTTGACGATATCGCCCTTGCACACGCCGTTGCAGCCGCACACCTCCATGTCGTCGGTCATCGTGGCGGCCTTGTTGATCCCGCTGTGACCGAGATTGCCGCAGTGATCCTGGCCGAACATCAGATGATCACGCAGCTCGTTGACGTTCTTGCCGTCGCGCAGCAGCGAGAAGTACCACGCGCCGTCGACGGTGTCGCCGTACATCACGCCACCGACCAGCTTGTCGTCCTTGATGACGAGCTTCTTGTAGACGCCGCCGATGGGGTCGGAATAGAGGATGGACTCGGTGCCCTCGCCGCCCATGAAATCCCCCGCCGAGAACAGGTCGATGCCGGTGACCTTGAGCTTGGTCGAGGTGATCGAGCCCTGATAGCGGCCGATACCGTGCTGTGCCAGATGGTTCGCGCAGACCTTGGCCTGTTCGAACAGCGGCGCAACCAGGCCGTAGGCAATGCCACGGTGCGCGGCGCATTCGCCGATCGAATAAATGCGCGGATCGAACGTCTGCATGGTGTCGTTGACGACGATGCCGCGATTGCAATGCAGCCCGGCGGACTCGGCGAGCTCGGTGTTGGGGCGGATGCCGACGGCCATCACCACCAGATCGGCAGGCGCGGAGTCACCATCCTTGAATTTGATCGCGGCGACGCGGCCGCTCTCGCCCCTGACCAGTTCGGCGGTCTGCTTTTGCAGCAGAAACTTCATGCCCTTTTCTTCCAGGCTCTTTTGCAGCAGGCGCGCGGCAGGCTCGTCGAGCTGGCGTTCCATCAGCCACGGCGCGATGTGCACCACGCTCACCTCCATGCCGCGTTTCATCAGCCCGTTGGCCGCTTCCAGACCCAGCAGGCCGCCACCAATGACGACCGCGTGCCGATACTGGCTGGAGGCCTGGATCATCGCGTCGACGTCGGCGATGTCGCGGAAGCTGATGACGCCGGGCAAGTCCGCGCCTGGAACCGGCAGGATGAACGGGTTGGAACCGGTGGCGATCAGCAGGCGATCGTAGCCGGCGCGGACGCCATCGGCGGTCTCGACGAAGCGCGCATTGCGGTCGATCTTCACCACCTTCTTACCCGTGTGCAGGGTGATGGCGTGGTCGCGGTACCAGTCGAGCGGATTCAACACGATGTCGTCCACCGTCTGCTCGCCCGCCAGCACCGGCGACAGCAGAATGCGGTTGTAGTTGGGATGCGGCTCGGCGCCGAACACCGTGATGTCGTACAAGCCGGGCGCGTGCTTCAGCAGTTCTTCCAGCGTGCGCACCCCGGCCATGCCGTTACCCACCATCACCAGTTTCATTTTGGGCCCCACCGGGGACGTGCTCATATCCATATCACCACTCCGAACAAAGTAGACTGAGAAACACCGATCGGATACCTCGTTGTATCCAGCTTTGATTTGCACTTGAGCTTGAGGAGGACGACGCTGCCACATCCACGCACCCTAACAAAGCAATCGCTATACCAGGAAGGGGTGCCACAAAACACCATTGTTTTAACAGGATTGTTTGGCTTTGCGCGGAGGGGTCGAACGGATTGCGCCCCTTTACGGGGCCATGCCGGCGTGGCATGCACCGAAAATTACGCGGAGGATTGCTGCGTAAGGGTGCGGGTTTGGATATGAACAGGCCTTGCGCCGCACGGCCAAGACCATAAAAAAAACGGACTCCCGAAGGAGTCCGTTTTCATTCCGCTTCAGACCGGGCGAGCCCGGCGCTGAATTAGAAGGAGTGCTTCACGCCCATGCTGAAGGCCGTGGGGCTGGAACCCAGGTTGCCGACCGTCACGTCGCTCACGGCGCTGTTGTTGCCCAAGCCGTAGCCGCCGTAGGTGTCGTTGCTGACAGCGGTATAGAAGCCGTAAACAATCGTGCGCTTGGACAGGGAGTAGTCAGCGCCAATGGTCCACTGATCGGCACCGTCGTTGCCCTTGACACCATTTGCTTGCGTATAATCGCTCTCGTTCGCGTTCAGGTAGTTGGCCTTGAAGGTCCATGCGCCCATGCCGTAGCTGGCGAACAGGCCATACGCATCGCGGCTTTGTGCCGATGTCGAACCCGTGCCGCTCATCACCTCATACAGACCGGCCAGCTTGAAGCCGGCGATGTCGTAGCCGGCAACAAGACGCCACATTTCCGAATTGGTATTCGAAGTGAAGCCATTGTGGTTTTCATAAGCCGCGCCCAGCATCAGGGGGCCGTTGCTGTACACGCCATTCAAGCTGTAGGCATTCGCGCTGTTGTTGTCCAGGCCTTCACCTTTTCCGAGAGTCGAGTCAACGTTAGACGTGGTCGAGGTGTTGTTCCAGTCCGCCACGTAGGCGGCGGTCATGGTGAAGCCGCTCCAATTGGGGGTCACATAAACAACCGTGTTCTTGGTGCGCAGATCGAAAGCGGTGGCGCCGGTGTCAATCGCGCCGAGGATGTTGCGCGAGTCAGCAGCGGTGTCGGCGAAGTTGTCGACCATGCGGCCCAGCAGCTTCATCGGGGTGTCGTGGTTGCCCATCAGCACGGTACCGAAGCCGCCCTTGAGGCCGACGTAGCTGTTGCGGCTAGCCAGGGTGCCGCTCTGCTCGTCGATGTTGAGGCCAGATTCGATCTGCCAGATGGCGGCCAGGCCGCCACCCAGATCTTCAGCGCCCTTGAAGCCGATGCGGCTGGCGTTGGAAGCAAGGCCGAAGCTGGTGTCCTGACCACCGGTTCCGGTGGTGCCCAGTTTAGGTTGGTTTGCATCCGGATCAGTGTAGTTCACGGACAGGTTCAGCACGCCGTAGATGTCGACGTTGCTGGTGGCTGCGAATGCGGGGGCGGAAACGGCGCTGGCGATGGCCAGAGCGATAAGGGTCTTTTTCATCATTGCTTTACTCCTAAGAAAGTAAAAATAAAAACCAAGAAACCAATTCAATTATGGTTCGTAGCTCTGCAGAGCTGTCCCACATGGATATGTGATTGGTGGACACAGTCGATTATCCAGACTCGCGCCGGGTCAGCAAGCAAACGGGGCATTTATTCTGTTGTGCGCCGTGAAGACTGTTGTTTTGTTGCCACGATGCAACACGCCGCACGGTTCGTGGCCGTTGTGCGCCCTCCCCGCCTCAATCGCCATCCCGCACCCCTGGCCATCGCGCGCGCCATGACGGGGCTACAATCCGGGACGACCGCAACGCGCTCACCCACTTTCAAGCATCGCAAGGAGTCGCCCATGCGCTGGGAAAACGGACGTCGCAGTGACAACATCGAGGACCGGCGCGGCATGCGCGTGGGCAGGACAGGCATGATTGGCGGCGGCATCGGGACGATCATCCTGGCGCTGGTGGCGATGGTTTTTGGGGTGGATCCT
>Ga0315268_10004389_pt1 | contig 15327 bp, 16 predicted proteins | sample C1_top_MG_FD_204535 | JGI IMG/M metagenome (GOLD analysis project Ga0315268, IMG submission 204535) | Sediment microbial communities from Yellowstone Lake, YNP, Wyoming, USA - C1_top | ecosystem: Environmental > Aquatic > Freshwater > Lake > Sediment | place: USA: Wyoming | collected 2017-08-01
CCCCAATGGGTCCAGGCACCTACGATGACACCGATCCCAATTGGGTCTATAGTGGTACGTGGACGGCCTCCACACCCGGTCCGGCATACAACAGCACTTTGCACTACACGATGACCCCGGGCGATACTGCCTCCTTCACCTTTAGCGGGACTGGCTTCACCCTGTATTACACCCAATACACCAACCGCGGCAATATCCAGGTATTCATGGACGGTTCGCTGACCCCTCTTGCCACAATCAATGCCAGCGGGGCACAGCTTTGGCAGAAGACGTACACAAGTCCGACCTTTACCCCAGGTACTCACACGGTTGTATTCAAGGATGGTGGTCCGTCCGGCTCGACCATAGACATCGATGCCATCCAGATTTCGAGTCCTGCCATGACTGCTAAATGGACTTTTGACGAGACCAGCGGTACAACTGTCCTGGATTCTGCGCCAGGCACACCCGTCAGTAATGGCACGATCACTAATGCGGTCCGCCTGCCCGGCTTCGGTGTGAACGCGCTTCAATTCGCATCCGGACAATATGTCAGCGTGCCGCACACTGCAGAAATGGAACCGGCCAACGGGTTTACCATCTCGACCTGGGTTTATCCCACCCAGATCAATTCAGGTACCTCCTATGTCATCCTGAACAAGGGCGGAGCTTCGCAGGATTATCGCCTGTTCATCGATTCGAACGGGTATTTAAATTTCCACGTCAACGGTTTGAGCCCATCGAACGTGCTTGGCCCGATCCTGACGCTCAATTCCTGGACGCATGTGGCCGCCGTCTACGACAAGCCTGCCGGATTGATCAAGCTGTATGTTAACGGGAACCTGGTCGCATCGAAGCAGGTCACCGGCACCACTGCTTATAATACAGCTGCAGGTTTAACCTTCAGCGATCCGGCAGCTTCCTTCATCGGGATGCTGGATGAAATTAAATTCTATAACGGAGCCTTGACCGATTCCGCCATTGGGGATCTCTCAAATTTATCGCTGATCGGCACGCCTTATCCCCCTCCGACCGTTACCGTTACACCCGATCCCGCGCCCAGTTCTTCGCCAACCACTCCGCCACCCCCACCTTCCGGCGACCAGCCGTGGGGCACGGGTAATGATGGCAGTTTGACGGTAAACAGCGGCGTTACATATAACATCAGCGCACAGAACAATGCTGGGCGATCCTGCGCAGATGGCGGTGATGCGGTTTCCTACAGCGTGACCGCGCTTGGAAGTACAGCGGCAACACTGAGCGCCCCCCCTTCAACCGGATGTTTGACCGCAGGGGACGAGATCATGCTTATAAATCTGCAGGGGACTGCAGCATCCTTTTCGAATACCGGTAGGTATGAGTTCCTGAGAATTGCCAATATTACCGGAAGTACGATTATGTTCACGACATCCAAGATCAATTGGTATGGCGATGGCTTCCGCAGTGACAATGGGATTGGAATTGGCGCAAGCCAGCAGCGAGTCGCGGTTGTGCGAGTGCCAAATTATATCGATGTGACGGTCAATGGCACATTGACAACCAGCACCTGGAATGGTCTCAAGAATGGCCTGATTATCTTCCGTGCCTCCGGAACAATAAGCGGAACGGGGGCTATTTCGACCACGGGATTGGGATTTAGGGGAGATGGAGCCTACTCTGGGGATGGGCGAGGGGAAGGTCCCGCTTACAACTCAAATGCCCTTGGCGGCGGGGGTGGAGACAGTTCCAATACCAGCTGCTCATGGCCCTTTGGCAGCGGCGGAGGGTACGCCACCAATGGAGCAGGCAGTGCCGGGGGAAACTCGTATGGCAGCCCAACGCTCGAACAGATCTTCTTTGGATCTGGGGGCGGCGCAACCTGGACGAATGGCCCAAATGGTGAGCCGTGCAGCAGCGGCGGATTCGGTGGCGGCGCGATCTACCTTATCGGACAAACGGTCAATTTCCTGGGGAGTATTACCAGCGATGGGCAGGATATGGCTTATTTGCACAGCAATGGCGGAGGCGGCGCTGGAGGCGCAATACGTATTGAAGGCCACAATGTGACCTTGAATACGGTAACCGCCAATGGAGGACCAGCTTACCAGGGCACCGGCAGCGCCGGTCGCATCGCGGTGTATTCCCAGATTCCAATTGGCAGTTTTACAAGCAGTCCAGCCGCTTATACCAGCCTCCTTGGGCAAAGCCCCACAGCTACTCCGGTCCCAACCGGCATAGACCTTAACGGAGCCAACCCTTATGGTACAGGTGCAGACGGGGATTTGACTGTCAATTCAGGCGCAGCATACAACATCAGCACACAGAACAGCAGCACTCGCGTTTGTGCTCAGGGAGGGGATGGGGTTTCATACAGCGCCGTTCAGTTGACATCCTCTTCTGTTCAAGTATCTGCTGCACCTTCCGCTACTTGCTTGAGCGTTGGTGATGAGGTCCTGCTGATCAACCTGCGCGGTTCCAGCACCAATTATGCCAATGCGGGTAATTACGAATTCCTGCGAGTAGGCGGGGTCGTGGGCAGTATGGTGTATTTCAAGACCCCCAAAACGAAATATTACGGCGCGAACGCGGGCGATGATACCAATATCGGTACAGGCACAGGCCAGCAGCGTGTGGCTATTTACCGGGTTCCCAATTACCGCGCCGTAACGATCAACGGCACTTTGACCACCAGCGGTTGGAATGGCTCGACCAAAGGCCTGGTCATTTTCCGGGCTTCAGAAACATTCTATGGAAGCGGTACGATCACAGCCAACGGGTTGGGCTATCGAGGCAGCGCCAATTGGGAAGTCACCGGCGTAGGCGAAGGCCCAGCGGCGGACTCCACAGCTTTTGGCGGAGGTCGTGATGCAGCGTCGACATCCACTTGCAATAATAAAGTCGGCGGAGGCGGTGGATACGCCACGAATGGAACTCAAGGTACCGGCAATAGGGATGGTTTTGCGGGTAATGCATATGGTGAGGAAAAGCTAAACCAGCTCTACTTTGGGGCAGGTGGGGGAACAGGCGGATATCTAAATTCCGACGGATCAACGTGTAATCCGGCTTCAAATGGCGGAGGCGCCCTTTACTTGATCGCGCATACAATCAACTTCACGGGCAACATTGCGAGTAATGGTTTGTCTTCCGGCAATGGAGGCCCTGGGGCAGGCGGTGCAGTGCGTATTGAAGGGTATTCCGTTTCGCTTAATACGGTGACAGTTGCTGGTGGAACGGGCGTTAATGGATCGAATTACAGCCTGGGCAGCGCCGGGCGCATCGCGGTCTACTACGACGATTCCTACCAAATCAACTTCACACCCGGATATCTTGAAGACATCACTCCAAATCCATCAACCACTCCCACACCGACTGCGCCCCCGGTCATCCAAACGCCTCAGCCGCCCGCCGAGGGTTGGGTCGGGACGAATTACACCTACACTCCATCCCATCCTCACGCGGTGACGGCTCTCTCAGGCGGTGCCGCTGCAAGTTATCAATATGATGAAAATGGCAACATGACCTGCCGTGTGGAAATGGGCACTACCTACATACAGACCTACAACCCCGAAAATAGACTCTCAACCGTGCAGAAGCTTGCCACGGGGGACTGCACCACGCCATTGACTTATTCTGCCAGTTGGAGTTTCTCGTATGACGGGGACGGTACTCGGGTCGCGCAACTTTACACACCCTATGATGCAAATGGGAACGCACAGCCCGCGGTAATAACATCCTACTTTATGGGCGGAGCCTACGAAGTAACAGGTACCAACATCAAGAAGTATTATGCTATCGCGGGCATGACTATTGCGATGAAAGACGGCAGTGGATTACAATATTTGCTTACAGATCACCTGGGCTCGGTAGTCGCAGTAACCGATGCCAACGGAAATTTAACAAGCCAACAGAGATATATGCCCTTCGGACAGGTGCGCACCGACCTGAATGGTCCGCGCATCACTGCCACGGACTTTGGGTACACCGGTCAGCGCAACATCAGTTACATTAACTTGGATGATTACAAATCCAGATGGATGGATCCCCTTTTAGGGCGCTTCATTTCGCCAGATTCCATTGTGCCAGACACCAGTAATCCTCAAAGTTTCAATCGGTATTCCTATGTGCTCAATCGGCCCATCAATCTGAATGACCCCACAGGCCATGATGGAATACCACCGTGGATGAATCCTTTCAATTACAATACCTTTTATTTCGGTTTTAGTGGAGTAGTTGAAGGTCCGGGAGGATCGCGTGGGAATATTTATTATGCTTTGGATCTTAGACCTATAAAGGAGTTCCTGGGTACATTTAATATAATCAATGGTCGTGAGACATTTAGTAAACTCATTAATAACTATCAGACTGGGGTTTTGGTTCAGGCTCAAGGTACTTTTGGGGTTCAGTTAGAAGCCAGAGCAACAATTACTTTTGGGGGAACAGATACCACATTTGAAGACATCCCTGGAGTCGAGACTGTATTTCAGGGTAAAGTACCTTTTCATGTCTCGGCCTGTATAGATGTCTGCTTTGGCGCTGGTGAAACCATAAATACAAATGATCCAAATCATAAAGTTAGCGCTATAGAATACTATGGCGGGTTCGGTGAGGGAGGCGAAGTCGGGATAGATGCTATAACACTTTCAGATTGGGTATATCATCAAAAAGGTATGAATAAGGCCGAGTTTCAAGTGCCCTATGCCAGTGATCGATTCCAAAAAAATCTTGGTAAAGCATGGCCTGATTTTGTAGATCGACTAAGGCGATTTAAGGATATAGTTTTTCGCCAATAATCCGATAAAGGAAGCAAAATGTATAGCAGACAAAGAGGCATCTTACCCATTCTCGTATTTACCCTTGGCTTAGCTCTATTAGTGTTTGCTGCGCTAATAAGTATCAAATTTGGTTCCGAAAACATCTTAAATACGATGGGCCAACGAACGCTCTCAATCAGCGACTTGTTGTTTGAAATATTATTCAATGTTATCGCCGCAATGTTCTTGCTCTTCCCGTTTTGGTTTTTCGGTAGTTTCTTGCTATTAACCTTTCCTGAGATTAAGATTCTCCCAATAGGGCTGAAATACAAAAGTATAATTTTCAGTGGGTTGATCAAGTGGTCTGAGATTGGAAGTCTTGTGGCGCTTCCATATGACTTGATTGGTGTGGTGATTAACAGGAGAGGATTCTATTTCCTGAACGGGTTATATTTCAACAAGTTTTATGCGTTGATATTTAGATATCAAGATCCAATCCTACTTTTCGCGCCGGGTCTTGAAAACAGAGAATACATAATCAGCGAAATAAGGAAAAATATTCTGTTGGTATCGTCTCAAGAGCATGAAAAGACAAAACTTTAAAACTAAGCCGGGCATTGGCGTATGACTGACACCTAAAAAATAGTAGACTTTCTCGATCTGCCATCGCGGATAGTCCTTCACATATAAAGTGCGCATGATCTCTATTTGATTGGGCTTGAGTATGCCGCTATGCATGGCATTCACAAGCACAATCAATTATCTGACTGTCGGAGGTCACATAGTTAGCTTATCAGTTAGCTTACGCATTCAAAACAGGTGGACAGATTGTACTGATTGGACGTCCAACTCCCCAAAATTCGAACAGAATGGACTGATTGGACACAGTTTTCCAATTACCTCATATATCACACACATGAGGTTCGAGGGTTCGAGCCCCCCCGCGCCCACCTGGATATGGGATCAAGATCCCAAAACTAGATCCCCCTTATTCGTATTTGGGGGATCTGTTTTTAAGGGGTTATCGCAAAATATCCAAAATTAGCCAGCCTAAGTGGTGGATAAAGATGAGAAGATGTATCCGTTGTAATGAGTGGAAAGATAGAACTGAGTTCAATATTAGAAATCAGGACAAGGGTTATCTTCAGTCCGTCTGTAAATCATGCCAGCAAGAGCAGGGCAGGGAGCGTTATATAAACGATCCGGATAACGTCAAAGTGATAAACAAAACGTCCCGTCAAAGAGCACGAGATGAAGCTAAACGTTTTGTTTATGAGTACCTTATTCAGAAATCCTGTGAGGACTGTGGCGAACGTGATCTTACTGTATTAACTTTTGATCACGTTAGGGGAGAGAAGAAAATGAATGTGGCCGATATGATCTCTCAGGGTTATTCGGTTGCATCCATTAAGAGTGAGCTTGAGAAAACAGACATCGTTTGCTTCAACTGCCACATGCGGCGCGAGCAACGGCGGCGCGGTTCCGAGCGTTTCAGAAGCATTTAACAATTGATGGAGGTTGAGCTTGCGTGGGGTGAAAAGTGAAATTCAGCAAATTGCTTACAGGCATGACCGTTGCCGCACTTGCATCTGGTGCAATTGCAGGTGTGAATGATAGCAATGGATAATAATATTTGCTTACCGATCATGCTTCGGCGAGCTCAGCACAGGCCTGGGGTCGGTAGCCTGCCCTGCGACCGCAGGGAGTAAGGGTCGCTATTACCAACGCCAGCGGAACTTTAACAAGCCAGCAGAGATATTTGCCCTTTGGACAGGTGCGCACTGACCTGCCTGCACCAGTGCCGCAGGCACAGGTGAATGGTCCGCGTATCACTGCCACGGACTTTGGCTATACTGGCCAGCGTAATGTGGACGGCTTGGGCTTGATGGATTATCACGCTCGCATGTACGATAGTCATATTACTCAGTTTTCCCAACCTGATTCGATTGTACCAGATCCAAATAATCCACAAAGTCTCAACCGTTACAGCTACGCATTAAACAATCCTGTCCGATATAATGATCCCACTGGTCACTGTGTGGATCCGTTAACAGCAGCCTTATGTGGCTTAATTGCAGGTGTTGTAGTAGATTATGGGATACAGGTGTATCATAATTATCAGAATGGGATGAGCACCGGCGATGCTTTTAATTTATCAAATATTAATAAAAAGGAACTTGCGGTAGCAGCAGTTGGAGGTGCAGTAGCCGGACTTACAATGGGTCTCGCGGCTGGTGCGGCAGGGGTATTCGCTGAAACAGCAGTTGGGCAGACTTTTGCATTTACCACTCAGTATGTTGTTGGAGGTGCCATAGCCAATTCTGCGGCGGGACAAGCAGAAGCACTTGCAGGTGCAGCGCTTGATAATAATGGTAGGATAATTACACAGAGTGATAATGAATACTACGCTAGGGCGCGTTTGCTTGGCTATGGAAATACTAGGATGTTAAGAGATGACGTAGCAGTAGGTGCGGTTACGGGATTAATACTAGGAGGACTTAAAGCCAGTATTGGCGCAGATCAGTATATGACCAAATATCTTGCTAACCGTGAACCTGGGCCGGTGGTAAGAGCCGGATCAGTGGTGGTGGATGAAGTTTTTGGTTATATAAATCGAGATTCTAAGAAACGCATTCCTAATTAATGACTTTTTGGCGGAGCGATTCCAAAAAATGCGAGATTCATTTAAAGACAAAAAACGTTCGGTAATAATCCTTTGTCTTGTTGTGGGCTTAAACAGCCTCGCTATATTTTTGGCGGGAATATTTAATCCTCCAGCAATAATGCTTGTTGGAATGATATTCGGAGTGTATGTATATTACTTGACATATTCGATCCCCGCAAGAAAAGCCATTTGGATGGAGTTGAGATTATTCTTAGTTGCGTTGACCGGAATATCAATTGGCTCTTTGGCATTATGGGTTGCTTGTGGCTATATAGACAGACCTGTATGTTTATCCAACGCGTTCAGAGCACAAATATTCGGCAACTACGCATTTCCAATGATTTTCCTATTAATGACTTGGCTTGCCTTTCGACTTCCCAGGATTACAAGAATTAAATGACGGTCTAGAATCACAAAACAAAAATGTCAACATTATTTATAGCCTGTTTGTAAAATTAGAAAGAGGAAAATAGAAACAAGAATCGTCTTGGCAAAAAATGAGCAGAGTGTTTTTCCTGATGGGCGCCAATAGACTGAAAATGCTTTGAATAATTAATCAGGTGTTCAACTATGTTGCCGTTAAGATAAAGTTGCTTGTTGATACTGTCTTTGCGGTGTTCGGTTCTACGATACGAGATGGTTCACAGAAATTTCTCTTAGGGAGGGCGAAGGGTGAGGTGCCTCGCCAGCCGGACGCAATGCTGTCGCAAACGATGGATGCATCATTTTCCTGATCAAACACACCATCAGCTTCACCAGCAACATTGCCGATAATAGCCTGTCCAACGGCATTGGCGGCCCTGGAGCGGGTGGTGAAGTGCGCGTCCAGGGCTATTCGGTTTCGCTCAATACCGTGACGGTGAACGGCGGGTCGTCTGGAAGCTTTCTGGGCAGCAATCACAGCTATGGCGGGATCGGACGAGTGACGGTTTACCACGATTATTCCTTCAGCGCCAATTTCACACCCGGCTATGTTGAAGACATCACGCCGAATAATTCTGCCACACCCACGCCGACCGCGCCCCCGGTCATCCAAACACCTCAGCCTCCGGCCGCGGGCTGGGTTGGGACGAACTACACCTACACCCCATCCCATCCTCATGCCGTGACGACTCTCTCCGGCGGCGTCGTTGCGAATTACCAATACGATGAAAATGGCAATACACTTGCACCTGGTGCAAGTGCAGGTGTGACCTGCCGTGTGGAAAACAACGAAACCTACAAACAGACCTACAACCCCGAGAATAGACTCTCAACCGTACAGAAGCTTGCCACGGGAGACTGTACTACACCGTTGACTTATTCTGCCAGTTGGAGCTTCTCCTACGACGGAGACGGAACCCGGGTCGCGCAGCTTTACACCACTTATGACGCAAAGGGAACCGAACAGTCTGGGGTAATAACATCCTACTTCATGGGTGGAGCCTACGAAGTGACGGGTACCAACATCAAGAAGTATTATCGCGAAGCGCCCCGCAGCGAAGCGGAGTGGGCGCTATCGCAGGCATGACCATTGCCACACTTGCACATGGCGCAAGTGCAGGTGTGAACGACGGCAGTGGATTACAATATTTGCTGACCGACCACCTGGGTTCGGTGGTTGCTATTATCAATGCCAGCGGAACTTTAACAAGCCAGCAACGCTATTTGCCCTTTGGACAGGTGCGCACCGACCTAAATGGTCCGCGCATCACTGCCACGGACTTTGGGTATACCGGTCAGCGTAACAACAGTTACATTAACTTGCTTGATTACAAATCCAGGTGGATGGATCCCCTGTTAGGACGCTTTGTGTCGCCTGATTCCATTATACCAAATGCAGCAAATCCACAAAACCTCAATCGCTATTCCTATGTTGTAAATCGACCAATTAACTTAAATGATCCGACTGGACATACAAGCTGTGCAGGTGAGAATTGGGATGATGGTCCTCAATGTTTTATCGATGGCAAACCAAAGAACATAAGGCTACCATCTTGGGATAAAGATTTTGGTGATAATGTTAACTCCGTCGATAAAAAAGCGGCAGTCAGAGCGTATATAGATTATTTATCGGACCCAGGTTACTTTGCCTCGCTTTATATTGACCCAATAGCTTGGACCAAAAATTCAGAAGTGGCTGCCTTGAATGTGTTTGCTCAATATACGGACCTCCGCTCAACGGCAGACCAATTGATCTTGAATTCCTATAATCCTGCCTCTGCTGATCTTCTGCGTCTAGGACAGTTAAGAAATATTACCGACCCCGGTTCAGTAGCCTTAGGAAGTGGCGTTTTCTTATATCGAGCTGTGAGTCAAGGAGAATTTGATGCCTTAATGTCAGGTGAACCTTTTGAGTCAGGGCCGCCAAACTATGCATCACAAAAATGGTTTGCAGAAAGCGCTGCCAATGCGAGACAATGGGGCCAACAATTTAGTGCTTGGGACGGTCAGGAGTATCAAGTCATTTCGGTCGAGCTGGACACAGATGTAGCAAATTCCATGCTGCGCTATGGACTGATAGATAATATTGGTCCGGCACGTGTTATAAATGACCTCGATTCCTTGAATGGAGGAGTAATAAGTATTCACGAGGTACCAAAATGAATCGAACTGTACTGGCACAGATTATCTGGATTCCTGAAGAGCAAGGGGGTAGGAAAGAGCCTCCGCAGGGATCAATATATTATGCGTTGGCTCGCTTTGATGATATAAAGGATCAATGGCCACTTGTAGCTTGGACATTGGTAGTTAAATCGCCGATTCCTCCAACCAAATCACTCTCCGTAGTCACCGAGGTTGGGCTGCTTATGCCTAACGCTCCGGCTGAATTGTTGCGCCCAGGTAGTTCATTTGAGCTATTCGAGGGTAACAAACTTGTTGCTACTGGTGAAGTACTACCATAATTCCACCTGCTTTCGGCGAACCAAACTATAATCCAGTTTGGTTCGCCCTTCACGAGGATGTTCAAATTATACTTCGCCGATTGATGGCACCTTAACATCAACTATAAGATCCTCCTTTTCTGACATCGCAGATAATCCTTCGCGTAAAGTATGCACGATCTCGGTTAGGTCGGGACTGAGCGTATCGGGATACAGGTCATCACCAAGTGGGATCATTATCAGTACTTTGTGTGGCTCTTCAGTTAGCTTATCAGTTAGCTTACGCATTTAAAATAGGTGGACAGATTGTACTCATTGGACACCTAACTCCCCAAAATTCGAACAGAATGGACTGATTGGACACAGTTTTCCAATTACCTCATATATCACACACATGAGGTTCGAGGGTTCGAGCCCCCCCGCGCCCACCTGGATATGGGATCAAGGTCCCAAAACTAGATCCCCCTTATCTATATTTGGGGGATTTGGTTTTAACGGTTTATCGCTAAATATCCAAAATTAATCAGCTCAAGTGGTGGACAAAGCATGAGAAGGTGTATCCGGTGTAATTAGTGGAAAGATGAAATAGAGTTCAATATCAGGAATCAGGAGAAGGGGTATCTTCAGTCCGTCTAAAGGATTCATACGCGTATGAATTATCTATTTTTACAACGCAACTTAAGTGAGCTCACCCTAACATTATGCGGTTTCATGATCGTGTTGGGAGTTGTAATAAAATGGAAGCTCCTATCCAAGCGATATTCCAGATTATTACTTTTCGGATGCATTTTAGCGGGCTTCTTGATTATATATGTTGGCGCGGGTTCAATATTGCTGAAAACCAAAGCAATAATGCCATAGTCGGCCATAACGAACCAGAGGATCATCATTCCTGCATACCGAGCTTGCTTCGACACATTCACCTGTGACTACCCACCGAAAACGGCGAACACGCAGAGGCAGCATTGGCCTGGGGTCGGCAGCCTGCCCTGCGACCGAAGGGAGTAAGGGTCGCTGTTACCGATGCCAGCGGAAATTTAACAAGCCAACAGAGACCGCGAAGCGTGCCTTTCGGACAGGTGCGTACTGATTTGAATGGTCCGCGCATCACTGCCACGGACTTTGGATATACCGGTCAGCGGGACGACAGTGACTTGGGGTTGATGGACTACAAGGCGCGCATGTATGATGCCGCGTTAGGCAGGTTCATCCAGCCAGATACACAACCATTGCGGGAACATCTCTCGTATTGGGTGCTGCAGCGGCGGGACAGACTATATATTATAGAGCCGGAGCAATATGTCCAAGTACTCCAATATGTATTGCCGCAACCGGCATGGCTGGAGGCGCAGAGGCTGCTTCTTCTAGTTCTCCATTCCTTACGGCCCAACGGGTTTTAATTGGCGATAAAATACGTTGCTGATGAATGAGAGGATGTTTTTTATGGACACAACTAAATTCTTCAACCCAGATGCAATTCGAGAAGCTTTCAGATTCCTGGTTGACGATTTTCATTATTCAATCATTCGAGATGAAGAATTGTTTCATGATCAGCGTCGATACGGGTTTATTATCGAATACGCTGGTAAGGATCTCCGGGTGCATCTTGCCCATGATTATAAAGAGAGCTTCTTTGATTTTGTTCTTATTCGAGGTCTTGCGACTCGATATCCCAATGATTATGATCGAGTAAATATTATTACATTTTGGAGATTATTTAAGTCTTACGAACCATCACTGGAGTTAAAGGCATTACAACCAGTTGGGAGAACATGCGCCGAAGCCGCATTGATAAATGCACAACTTTTAAGAAGATACGGCTCAAAAATTCTCCGGGGCGAGGAATGATATTGATGTGGGCCTAAAATGCCAACGCAGGCATCCTATCCCTAATGAGGTTACGTTATGAAGAAAATAAACATTCTTAGGATTTCATTGGTCGGCGCGTTGGCATTCCTTGTCTATTATATAATTGACGCTAAAGGAGGCGATTGGAAGTTTGAAGATGCTCAAACCAAATGCCTGAATCAGCCTTTAGCAATTGTTCCGTTGATCATGCCGCTGGACAAGCCATACCTTGAATACTTCAGTGCTCTTTCCTATAAATTCCCATCCTGGTGGGCGCCTCAACTCGATGATGCCCACTATAATCTCATGCCTATTGTTGACACTATACCTGTTACTCATCCCAGCTCTGAGAAAATTGTGGTCGATGGAAAGGATGCTTGGTTTACTTATTCTCCTGATAGTTCCCTTGCACGGTACGACACTCAAACAAATGAACTAAAGTTGTATAACATTCCAGATAAGAGAAATCGGCCGTTCCAAGTAAGTGATATTTACCTTGCGCAGGATGGAACCTTATGGACCATTCTGAATAGTCCCCAACCGAAGGGGGGATATTCTGTTCTGGCACGTTATCGACTTGACAATAATACTTTTGAAATTATTGCGGATCAAGATGGAGTTTTAGCGCGCTCGGAAGAGACATTGGCTAATCCTTCTGATAAAAAATTGGCCGAATTACCAGACGGAAAATTAGCGGTCGTTTTGGACGGAAATATTTATCTGTATTATCCTGCTACCAATCAAGCCAAGTTGCTTCTTGGCAACAGGAACGTGGAGTCCATTGCAGCGGGAAAAGGCGATAACATTTGGTTTGTGAATCACTATGAAGATTTTGATCTACGCGCGGTAAATGCTCGAACCGGCAAAGTAACTGATTATGGCGTTCCGCCGCAATTGGGAAATAACTACAAAATACAGCCGGATCTACTTGATGCAACAAAGGCCATTGCTGTTGATTACCAGGGCCGTATTTGGGTTTCATATTTCGATAGACTGGAATTTGACACGAACGGAAATTACCGTTGGCATTCGATGAAATTGCCACCCGTATTTGTCAATACCTTCGACCCATTTTTTGTACATAGGTGGGCAGATGTATTTTCCGCGTATGTGTTTTCCGATGGGAGCGTTTGGTTTGCAAGTGATATTGGGATTGTGAGGTATGATGTCAATAAGAATGACTGGTGTCTTAGTGCAAATGTAAAAACCTTCGCGAGCTATCCCATTACTGAAGATGCTACTGGAAATGTTTGGACAATAGTTGATAACCAAATTTATGAATTGACGCCATAGCGCTTCTATTAAAGCTCCATTATCATATTCCGCCTATTTTAAACTTTACCAACCAAAATTCTCTGTGATCACACCTTTATAACATCCTGTTATATTGTCGCTGACAGCCTTTCGTTTAAAATGTGTACGATCACGGCTTAGGAAGAACTGAGCGCGTTGTGGTGCAAAGTATTCACAAGAGCAATCAACTATCCTTCTGTGGATAGTTGTTAAGTTAGCTTATCGGTTAGCTTACGCATTCAAAACAGGTGGACAGAGTCAATATTTATAAATTCAGGACGACGCCATGAAAACAATAAATAGATTGAGATTCAAGGTATATTCTGTTCTCCTACCAAGTCTGCGTTTCATTTTCGAAACTTGGTATTACCATTCTTATTTACATCGGTGGGTCCTGATACTTATATTTCTTTTTCTTCTTATAACTGGCCAATTGTTTACGGCCAATGGACTGATTTTAGTTTTAATTGGCATATTATATATAGTATTATTTTTTATTCATAAATGGTTGGGAGATAATGCCTAACCGAGTGTAATCCAGCACGCTTGCTAAGGCTTGGTCGGGTCGCCACACAACGGGACTTCGCCGTACCAGTTGGACTTTATGGGAATGTTACCCTTCTGGCAAATAGTGTTTTCAATGGATTTTTGGAGGAGCATTAACATCCTCCTTCGTTGGTGGCAGTATGCGGAGAATGGCTATGGAATTTGGAGAACAAACCAAGCATCAAGCTACAATAAATGCTGGTAAAATGTTTTTGGAGGAATTAAGTGCTGAAACTTTTATAAGCTCAGTACGAAGTTCTGTATCTACTTTCACGTTTTCTTTAGGCACGAGGGTATTTGATCGCCCAACGACAAAAACAACACCTGGCAATATTATTCGCCGATGACGAAACAAGCATCCATGACAATAAAAATGAAGGGCATACGATTCAAACCAAGTATTCTTGCGTATATAGTTGTATTGACTTTTTGGGCACTTACGATTTATGCAATTGTCTTTATGGTGCCCAATATACAAGGACAAATAAAGCCGGGAAGGAATTTGATAGGTTTCATATTGATTTTGAGTGCTTTAGTATCCCCAAGTTTGATTATTACATGGTCGTTTTTTGTTGAAATGACTACTTCATTCTCAACTGATGGGATAAATCGACTTACACCTTTTGGCAAAAGACTAATAAGCTGGCGCGAAGTAAAAACTTTGGTGAAAGGTATTTTCTTTTTGGAAATTAGGTTGTCGAGGAATATCTATCAAATTCCGCTGTTAATGTATAAGAATCCTGAAGAATTAGTGAATTATGTCCAAGAGCAATTCTCTGAATATACTGCTAAACATTAGCAAGGAATCGATTACTTTCCTGACTACTGCCGCATCTACCCATATTTTAGGATACCACATGTAAATTTCATCCAAGCGGTCTTCAGGTAAAGCCAACTGCCGCTCGACATGATTCATGGCTGAATAATAGTCCGCCGCCACTGTGCAGAAACTCTTGAGTGGCGATTGCACAACGCCCGGACAGATGTCTACCCAGTGGGACTTCGCCGGAATTTATCCTGAGCCTGTCGAAGGGATGGCGATGGGATCCGCGTTAAGCAAGTCGTGAGTAGCTGCGATCACTTGTGCCTGATTCCACCTGGGTGAAACCGCAGGTGCACCAAGTGCAGGCAGAATACCCCACAAAATATCATCGGTATTACGGCAACAGCCTACTTTACACTCTTTCGAGTGCTTTGGGCGGAGCCTATGAAGTGACGGGCACCAACATCAAGAAGTATTATCGCGAAGCACCCCGTAGCGAAGCGGAGTGGGTGTGTCAAGCTCCCATTTTCCATACCAATCGAAAGTAGACAACTCAAGCATGTTGAATAGCAAATTGGCGAGGTGACAAGCCCTGTAAAGCCTCGTGCGGACGAATGGTATTGTAGTCTTCCAACCAGC
>Ga0315268_10004390_pt1 | contig 15327 bp, 14 predicted proteins | sample C1_top_MG_FD_204535 | JGI IMG/M metagenome (GOLD analysis project Ga0315268, IMG submission 204535) | Sediment microbial communities from Yellowstone Lake, YNP, Wyoming, USA - C1_top | ecosystem: Environmental > Aquatic > Freshwater > Lake > Sediment | place: USA: Wyoming | collected 2017-08-01
CCGGAGGCTCACATCAGCCCGTGCTTTCGGATCTTGTACCAGAGGCTGCGCTCGCTGACGCCGAGAAGACGGGCGGCGCGTGCCTTGACGTTCTTCGTGGCCTCCAGGGCCCGGAGGATCATGTCGCGCTCGAGACGATCGAGCGCCTCGTCGAGGTGCAACCCCGGGGCTTCCTCACGTGCCGGCGCGGTGGGCGTCCGGAGGTCCAACAGCGCCGTTCCCACCGTGTCGCCGCGGCAGAGGACGACCGCGCGCTCGATGACGTTCTCGAGCTCCCGCACGTTCCCCGGCCACGCGTAGTCCTCCAACATCCGGAGCGCCGCCTCGGTAATCTTCGGAATGCCCGCGGCGCGTCGTTGCCCGAATTGTCGCAGAAAATGCGCGGTGAGGTACCGGATGTCTTCCCGGCGGTCGCGCAACGGCGGCATGTCGATCTGCACGACACGCAAGCGGTAGTACAGATCGGTGCGGAACCGGCCGGTGGCGACGGCCTCCTGCAGATTGCAGTTCGTCGCCGAGATGATGCGGGCGTCGACCTCGCGACGCTGGTTGCCGCCCACACGCTCGATGACGCCGTCCTGCAGCACGCGCAGGATCTTCGGCTGGAGCGCCAGCGGCGCATCGCCGACCTCGTCGAGGAACAAGGTTCCGCCGTGCGCCAGCTCGAACTTGCCGGCGCGCTCGGCGACGGCGCCGGTGAAGGCGCCCCGCACGTGGCCGAAGAGCTCGCTCTCGAGCAGCTCGACGGGCACGGCCACGAGGTTCACGGGCACGAGCAACCGCTCGTGGCGCGCGCTCCGCCGATGGAGCGCCCGGGCGACGAGCTCCTTCCCGGTGCCGGTCTCCCCCGTGATGAGGACCGCCGCGTCCGTCGGGGCCACCTGATTGATGAGTGCGACGACCCGGCCGAGCGCCTCGGATACCCCGATGAGCTCGTCGAGCACGCTACGTTCCTCGATCGCGGCGCGGAGATAGTCGTTCTCGATCCGATAGTGCCGGAGCGCGAGCGCGCGCGTAATGCGCAACTCCATCTCGGTCGCGTCGAACGGCTTCAGCAGGTAGTCAAACGCTCCTTTCTGCATCGCCTGCACCGCCGTCTCCACCGTGCCGTAGGCCGTCAGCATGATGACCGGGGTGTCGGGATTGGAGCGGAGTACGAAATCGAGGAGGTCGAGACCGCTCCCCCCCGGCATGCGTAGGTCGCTGATGATGAGATCGACCTCGCGCGCCGTGAGCACCGCCTGGGCGGCCCCGACGTCGTCGACGGTGAGTGCTTCGTGCCCGAGGTTCCGGACGAGGATGCCGAGGGTGTCTCGCAGGCGCTCGTCGTCGTCGACGACGAGGATCGTGGCTCGCGTCACGTGGCCTCCTCGCGCAGGGGCAATCGCAACCACACGCGCGCCCCGCCTTCCGCACGGTTTTCCGCAGCGATGGTCCCGCCGTGCTCCTCGACGATGCGCTTCGCGATCGCCAGACCGAGCCCGGTTCCATCGCGCTTCGTCGTGATGAACGGCGAAAAGACCCGCGGAAAGACGTCGATGGGAAACCCCGGCCCCGTGTCCTCGACGTCGATCCGCACCCAGACCTCCTCACGACGGCACGTTACGGTCAGCCTGCCTGATCCTTGCATGGCTTGCAGGCTGTTGTGAATCATATTGAGCAACACCTGATAGAGCTGGTCCGCGCTTCCGTAGACCCGTGGGCTGCGGTCTGGGAGACGTCGGACGATCGTGACCCCCGACTTGACGGCGAGCGGGCCGAAGAACGTCGCGGCGCGGTCGACGACATCGGTGATTGCCTCGAGCTTGTAGCGCACCGGCCTCGGCCGCCCGAGGTCGATCAGGGCCGTGACGACGGCGTTCAGGCGGTCCACCTCGGCTGCAATGTTGGCAGCGAGCTGCCTCCGTTCGGCACCTGCAAGCTCCGCGCGCGCCAGCAGCTGCGCCGACGTCTTGAGCACCGAGAGCGGCGTCCGCACGTCGTGCGCGATGTTGGCGGCGATCTCGCCCAGGAACGCGAGCCGCGACTGCTCGAGGGTTTCACGTTGAGCGACCGCGAGGTTCTGCATCATCGTCCGGAACGCGGCCGCCAGGACCCCGACCTCGCCGCCCGTGCGAGGGAACTCGACGTGGGGGTCCAGCTGCCCGCGCTCGCTGATCTGCCGAACCGTGCTGGTCAGACGGCGGATGGGCAAGCTGATCCACCAGGCCATCAACGCGCCCAACGCCGCGCTCACCGCCAGCACCACGACGCTGGTGCGGAACAGCCGGGTGCGGAGCGCTACGCTGCCGGCGAGTGCCACGTCGATCGGCTCGGCCACCACGACCTCGAGCTCGGGGGCGTCGACGTCGACGAGACGCCCGGCCGCTGCCACGCCGGTGAGCACCGCCGGATGTCCGCGACCGGGGGGCGGCGCGCGCGGCGGGACGGCTCCCATCGCCACGAGTGTCTCGCCGGCCGAGGTGCGCAACGTCAACTGGGCGTTCCCCCCGATCGTCGTCTCGACCGGCTCGAACAGCGAGCGAGGATCGAAGAGCGTCAGTAACGCGCCGATCGTCCTGTCGGAATGGTGCGGATCGACGACCGCGGTCTCGAATTGCAGAAGACCCGGAGGGATCACCGTGACACGCGTGCGGGCCGGCGGCGCATGTGGGACCACGACGGCCGCGACGTCGCCCGCACCAGCGACCGGTCGGCCGTTCGCCGCGACGCTGAGGATCGCTCGGTACATGCCTTGACCCTGGAGGATCTGTCGCAGGAACTGCGCGAGCTCCTTGTCGACGTCGTCGTAGAGAAGAGCCCGCATGACTTCCAGGTGGGCCCAGTTCGTGATATCCGCGACGCCGTGCTCTAGGCCGCTATTCAGACGTTCCGCCACGTCGTGCGCTGAGAGGGCGAGGCGCGCGTGAGCCTCCACTCGCAACGCATGACGCGCGCGCGCGTACGACAGGGTCCCGAGGACCATAGACGTGACGCTGACGAGGACGATGACGAACAGGACCATGCGCGTGGCGATGGACCCCCCGGGTATTAGGCTGGTGAGACCGTCGCGCCCGCGGAGTAGCCTTCGAACGTCCGTCGCCGTGCCCTCGTTAGCCGAGCGCACCGTCACGCCGAACGCGCGCCGCGCCGCTGGACTGGTGGCCGGGCGCGACGCGAGCCGTGCGCCGGTGCGTCGGCACGTCGACGACGCCGTGTCGGTGGCGCCCGCGACCAGGCTCGATCTCGTCTACCGAACGACGCGTCATCGACGAGTTCTCAATGCCACGACCCAGCCACCCCTGCAAGACGAGATTCCGCTCTGGTCGCGATGCGGATCCGGTCTTGCGGCGCCGCGGATCCGGTCTTGCGGCGCCGCGGGCTCGCGCCACCTGAGCGGCGTACGCGGAGCGACGCGTACGCGACATGTCCAGCGGTTGCCGCACTGAGCCCGAGGGCATCGTTCCCGCGCCTGCGTCGCTCCGTTCGTCGCGCACTCGACAACGAGTCATGGCGGTTGCCGTTGCCGTGACGGTGCTCTCCGTCGGTCGTGGTGTGCGCCCCGCGCGCGGCGGCGAGGTGATCGCCGTGGTGGTCGGAAAGGCGAGTGTCGTCACCAGCGTGACGCGCGACGAGCTCCGGGAGGTTTACCTCCGTCGGCAGCGTCTCTGGCCGAACGGCGCGCGGGTCATTCCGATCAATCTCCCGGCCGACGACCCCGCACGCGAGCGCTTTTCGCAGCTGGTGCTCAGACGGTCTCCGAACGACCTCGTCTCATACTGGAACGCGCGGTATTTCGAGGGCGTCAGCCCACCTGAGGTCATTCGGAGTCCCGCGGTCGTCCGCGCCTATGTGGCGGCGGAACCAGACGCGATCGGATACCTGCCGTCCTCGGAGGTCGATGACAGCTGCCGCGTCGTCCTGACGCTGGGACAATAGCGAGACCCCGCGCACTCGGACATCACGAGCAGCGTTTGCTCAGGGCTTGGGTATCGACGACCACGCCCGTCGTATCCGCGAAGATGAGGCGTCCGCCGGCGCGCGCTGCGGCGTCAAAAAAACAAAGCGACCGACGTGAGCAAGCCGCGCTGGAGATCCTCACGTTGTGCCGTCGCGAATTGGTAGTCGGCTTTCACGATCAGGTGGCGCCAGGGGCGCCACCAGACGCCGATCAGGCCCCCGTCGCTCGCGCGTCCTTGCGGCGGGGCAAAATGCTCGAAGCGAACGACGCCATATACCGTGCGGAACATCGGTATCGCATCCTGCAGGTAGAAGCCCCAGAGATCCGACCCGTCGCCTCCGTCGGCTTGCGCGGAGACGATCTCCGCCATTACCTGATGACCCGCGATGTTCAGCTCGAGGTCGGCCCCGTACAGCCCGCGCATGTGGTCCGTTTCACCGCGCTCGGCGGCCGCGCCGTTCAGGCCGACGGTGAGGAAGGCCGGCCCGAGGCCGTGCCCCAGCGCGACGCGTCCTCCCGCCAACAGGCGACCGTCTTCCTCGGAGCTCCGGAGCGGTAGCTCGTCTTGCGCGGGGCCGTAGGCGATCGCATCCAGGCTCCATGCGTGGATCGTCGTCTCATAGAGCGCGCTCACGCCGGTCGTGTGCTCGGGGAACGCCACGTCGGTTACGATCGGGCGCTCGACGGTCAACGTGAGCGGCGCGCGGCGGGTGACGTTCCAGATCCCGAAGGGTGTCAGGAACTTCCCCGCGCGCAGCGTCACCCCCGAGCCCACGTACCAATCCACGTACAGTCGCTCGATCGCGACGTCGGGGCTCGAGTCGGCGCCGTCGCCCTCCGCGATCGACAGCGAATTCTCGAGGCGCGTCTCGCTGAAAAACGCCAGCCGCGGGTGCGGCTCGTAGCGCAGCAGGAGGTTGAAGTCGTCCACCTCGAGGGACGACGGCCCGTCCTCGAGGACCGAGGCGGCGATCGTCACGTCGCCTCCGATCGAGAGTGCGCCGCCGAGGGCCCGTACACCGTCGGCGCCGAAGTCCTCCGAGGGCTGCTGGCGGTTGTCGGCGAGCAGCCACGGTCGGGAGTCGTCGAGAGAGCGAGGGGGCATGTCGGCGCCGCGTGCCGCGGGGACGGTCGTCGTCGCGAGCGCGGCCACGAGCAGCACCGACCCCGATAGGCCGCGCGCGATTCGCGCGCACGCCGCTGCGAGGTACGGCACGTGCGCACGCCGTTCGCGGCGCGTTTCGGTGGCGCCGGCGGTGGTCACCAACTTCGAAGCCTGCGCCGGTGCGTCGTCACGCAGGCGAGCCGCTCCTGACACGAAGCCGCATCGCGAAGACCACTTCGGGCTGTGTCGTTCACCGTCACGTCGAGCGCTCGACTATTGCGCCGCATAGCACGGGCTGGGCCACAGTTGAAGCAAAGCCCAGCGCCGCGAGCGCGCCGATGGCTGTGGCCGGCCCCATCGGTAATGGCACGGGCATGCGCTGAGCGTAGGATCCGCGCAGGTTCTTGCGCGGCCGTCGGAGCGCGTTCGACGATCGCGGGCTGCGCAGTGGAGCGCGAATGGTCTGCTGATCATCTGCGTTGCTGCGCTGCATCGATCGCCGTGACGTCGGCTACATCGGTGGCTCGCGGCATGCGGCTTGCTTCCGTTGCGGACACGCTGCGCACGCTACGACGGGCACGACGGCCACCAACGCGAAGGAGGATCGGATATGCACACATCTTCGTTGAAACTGCGGTTCGTAGTGCTCCTGTAGAGCGCCGCCTGGGGCGCGTTCGCTCCCGCGCCGGTTGCGGTGGCGAAGACCACGGGGCCGTGCTCGAAGATCGCGAACGCGACACTTAAGTCCTGTCGGTTCGCCACCAGGGACGAGCTCTGGATCACAGTGGCGCGGTGCGAGAACCTCGCCACGAAGGACGAGGTCCGCGCGTGCCGCCAACAGGCGGAAGCCGATCAGAAAGACGCAAGCCAGCTCTGCGGCGAGCAGCACGCGGCGCGGCTCCAGGTCTGCATGGATCTCGGCGGCGGAGTGTACCGGCCAGTCATCGATCCCATGAAATTCACGACCCAAATCACCAATCACTTCTTTCCTTTGACGCCCGGGACGATGTACACGTACGAAAGCCTCTCGGAGACCGTGGTCGTGACGGTCACCAGCGACACGAAGGTCATCGCCGGTGTGACGTGCCGGCTCGTCCGGGACGTCGTGACGAACAAGCAGCTGATGCAGGTGACGGAGGATACGCTCGACTTCTACGCGCAGGACGACGTGGGAAACGTCTGGTACTTCGGCGAGGAGTCGAAGCAGCTCGAGAACGGTGGCATCGTCGGCATCGAGGGGTCCTGGGAGACGGGGCGGAATGACGCGCAGCCAGGCATCGTCATGGAGGCTGCCCAGACGGTCGGTGACGAGTACCGCCAGGAGTTCGCTCCTCCCGACGCCGAGGATCTCGCGAAGGTCGACAGCGTGACGGCGTCCGAGACGGTGCCCTTCGGCGGGTCGTACACGAACTTGGTCGAGACCGAGGAGTTCTCGCCCGTCGAGCCCGGTGTCATCGAGCACAAGTTCTACGCCAAGGACGTCGGGAACATTCTCACGGTGAGCGAGACCGGCGAGCGCCTCGAGCTCACGAACGTCACGCCGTAGCACGGTCACGATGGCGGCGCGTCGTGAGCGCATCGTTCTCGGCGCGCTGCTCGTCGTGACGATGCTGCTGCGGCTCGTGTACGTATTCCAGTACCGGGTCGACTCCGATGAGCCGCAGCATGTGCACGTTGCATGGGGTTGGGCGCACGGCCTGCTCCAGTATCGCGACGTCTTCGACAACCACGCGCCGCTGTTCCACATGCTGTGCGCACCGCTCGTCGCGGTCATCGGTGAGCGGCCCGACATCGTCGTGCTGATGCGGATTGCCATGCTGCCGCTGTACGCCGTCGCGCTGTGGTGCGTGTACGCTATCGGGGCCGCGTTGTACTCGCGCCGCGTCGGCTGGTGGAGCGTCGCGCTCGCGGCCGATCTTGACCGTCAGCGTCGACCGTCAGCGGCTCGTGCTCGTAGAGAGCACCCGGCCCGCCCCGACCGGCGACGTCGAGCATGACCAGCCCGGGCGCGCGTCCGGATGAGGGGAGTGATGCGTCCGTCCACCATTGCGAGGGGTGCCCTGAGCTGATCGCTCACGCACGATCTGCGTGCCCGATGACGTCGAGGCCGGGACCACCGCCGAGGCCGGGCGCCGTCGCCTCGAGGAGAGACACGGAGGACGGATCGCCCGCGAGCGGGCCGTGGGCGTCCGCGCGCACGATCGCGCGCCCGCGCTGGCCGGCGGCGGCCGCGTCGATCAGGCGTCCTTCGGCCGTGAGCCGGTAGCGCCGCCCGCGCCATTCGATGCCGTTTGCGAAGCTCGCCAGCCAGATCGCGGTCGCGGTGAGATCCCGGAGCGGCACGAGGGCGAGGGTCCAGCCGAGCGTCGCGCCGAGCGCGCGCGCGCCTGCGGCGGCAGCCACGAGCCGCAGCAGGACCGCTGCGATCGCGAGGCGGACGACGCTCGACGGTAACACCGGCGCGAGCGCGAGCGCGCATGCCGCGAAGCTCACGCCGTGGGTCACGATGTTCGCGGCGTAGCCCCACGGAGCGCAGGCGCGGACCGTGCGCCCCCATCGTACCTGGTGACGGACCGCGGCGCCGAGTGTCGCCGGGTCCGGATTACTCTCGACGACGTGCGCTGCAAGCGTCACGCGCTTGCCGGACGCGCTCACGATCTCCGCGAGACGATGGTCGTCGGCGAGATACTCGACGAGCGTCGCGAAGCCGCCGATCTCGTCGAGCGTGGCGCGGTGGAGCACGAGGCTGGCGCCGAGAGCGATGTCGGAGCGTCCGAGCACGTGTGCGAGCATGACGGACGGGCAAAAGTCGGCCGCGACGCAGAGTGCCTCGAACGCCTGCGCGAGCGTGTGGGGCCGGGGAGCGCGGTACAGGCACGACACCAGCCCGACACCGGGGTGAAACAGCGGTGGGAGCACGCGCGAGAGATAGTCGGGCGTCACCCGTACATCGCTGTCGATCGCGGCGATCACGCGATGGCGCGCGTGACGGGCGAGCGCCGCGAGCAGCGACACCTTGCGATTCGGACCGAGGACGGGCGCGCCCGCGACGACGTGAAAATCGCCGGTGGCGTATTGCGATGCCACATCCCGCGCGATCGGCAGCGCCGGGTCGTCGGCATCCAGGCTGCCGACCACGATCTGCACCGGTCCGCGATGACGCAGCCGGCAATACGCCGCGAGGTTCTCGAAAAGGCCGGGCTCGACGCCTTGCAAGGGCACGAGAATCGACACGGCGGCGGTCTCGGCTTCGTGCGACCGCTCGGGACGACGATGAACGAGGCGCCGGAAGCGCTCGGCGACGATCACGATGGCGAGGGCGTAGGCAGCCGAGACCGTCAGTAAGAGGCGCAGCGCAGCAGTCCCCAACATCGCGCCGGTCACGGCCGGTGACGAGCAGCGATCGTGCCATCCGACCGCGCCTGCAACACCTCACGAGACGGCGACGAGTCATACCGTGGCTGTCGGATCCGCGCAAGTTCTTGCACCATCAGGGCTCGACGCGGCATCACCCTGCCATCCTAAGGAATCTGGTCAGTGTGAGAGGATGCAGACGTCGCGCAGCCGCACCAGAGACGGCGCAGCGCGCGTCGGCGCGTGCACGCTGGGGCGGCGAGGCCGCCGCTTAGAGCGGAGTTGTGGACCCTATCGGTCCCGTTGTATCGCCCTCCGCTTCTGTAGTAGTGCGCCATCATATGGGTGCGTGCGCCCGCGACGTGCCCCGACGATGACTGCGACCCGTCTCACCGCACGATCCCATCTCGAACGGCACGTTCACGCAGTCGTGATCCTCGTCCCGACGACGTCGAGCCTGACGCGCGTAGCCGGGGTGCCACTCGCCCAGCGTGCGGTCCTGTCCGCCCTGCGCGCCGGGTTCGAGCGGATCGTGCTGCTCACCGGCGACGAAGGCCCGAGGGTGAGAGCGCTCGTCGTCGGCGATCCGCGCACGGGGGATGCGCCGGTCGAGGTGCGCGACCACTTCGACGTGGAGCCCAACGCGGAGGTCGCAGTCGTCCCCGGCGACATCCTCGTCACCCCGGCGGCGCTTGCTGCGCTCGGTGCCGCCGTGGACGACGGTCCGACCGTCGTCTCGGTGGACGGCCATCCCGTACTGGCACGGTGTCGTGGTCTCGACCTCGGGTCCATGAGCGCGCGCGACGACGGGCGAGGCGTCACCCTTCGCGGCGGCGATGCCGCGGACGTGTTCGCTGCGCTCCGCCGTGCCGGTGCGCGGGAGACATCGCTCGGCGACGCGATCTGTATGCCTATCACGGACCGGCGGGCAATCGTCGCCGCCGAGGCTGCGCTCTGTGCGCGACTCCGCGCCGACAGCGCAGCGACGGACGGCGTCCTTGCACGGTGGATCGACCGGCCGCTGTCCTGCCGCGTCAGCCGATGGATCGTCGCGCATACTGGGCTCCGCCCGAACGCCGTGACCGGGGTCGGCACCGCGATCGGCCTTACTGGCGGCCTCTTCCTTGCACGCGGCACGTACGCGAGCGGGATCGTCGGCACGGCGCTGTTCCTCGCTGCGGCGATCGTCGACGGCTGTGACGGGGAGGTCGCACGCCTGACGTTCCGCGAATCTGCGTTCGGCCAGAAGCTGGACGTCGCAACCGATAACGTCGTGCATCTCGCCATTTTCCTTGGGCTCGCGATCGGGCTGCATCGTCGTGACCCCGACGGGCACGTCGCTGCGCTCGCGGCTCTGCTCCTCGGCGGGTTCGTGCTGGACGGCGCCCTGTCGTATTACTTCCTGGTCGTCCGAACAGACTGGCGCGGGGAGAGCGGCGCAGCCCGGTCATGGCAGCAGCGACTGCGACGCGGCGTTTTGAACGCTCTCGAGGCCCTGATGAATCGCGATTTCGCATATATACTCGTGCTGCTCGCGATCGCCGATCGCTTGCACTGGTTTCTCTGGGGGGCCGCGATTGGCAGCTACGTCTTCGCGGCACTCTTCCTCGCACTGTACCGTGCCGGGAGCGGCCTCGACAGTGCCGCTGCGACGTGACGTGATGGGGCCGGCGTCGCCGTCGGGCGTGCGCGGCCGCGCGTGGCGTCTCGCGGAGCTCGCGCTGGTCACCGCGGGTCTCGTGCTGCTCGTCGGCCTCGTGCGCAGCGCCGGAAGTGCCGCGCTGCTCGCTGATCTCCGGCTCGTCGGCTGGGGCATCCTGCTGATCGTCACACAGGAGATGCTCGCGGTGGTTGCGAACACGCTCGGGTGGCGCGCCGCGTTCCCGGCGCCGCGTCCCGTCCCGCGCTTCGGCCAGCTCCTCGCCGCACGCATCGCGGGTGATGCCGTCGACTACGTCATGCCCACCGCGACGCTCGGTGGCAAGCTCATCCGTGCTGTGGCGTATCCGGGAGCTCACGCGGGCGCTCGTCGGCTTGCTGATCGTTGGGCGCACCCAGCTGGGCGAGAGCGTCAGGAGCGCACCACAGCCTGCGGCGCCGGCGCGGCTGCCGGCCGACTGACGGCGGCGCGGCGCCGCCGCCACATGGTGCGGAGGAAGTCCCGGCCCTCGCTCAGCATACGACGGCGCTCGTGCGAGTCCCGCATCATCTTCCGGACGCTCGCGACGATGTAGGTGGGCCGGAAGTAATAGTCGCGGTAGAAGCGCTCCACTGCGGCGTAGATCTCCTCTCCAGAGAGCGAGGGATAGCTGACCGCGCACTTCTGGTAGCCGCTCGTGTCGACCATTTGATCGACGGCGAGATAACCGTGATCGCGAACCCAGTCGTAGAAATGCGTGCCCGGATACGGCGACGCCAGCGACACCTGGATCGTCGAGGTATTCATCTCCCGCGCGAAGCGCATCGTCTCCGCGATCGTCTCCCGCGTCTCGCCCGGGAGGCCCAGGATGAAGGTGCCATGGATCAGGATGCCGAGGTCGTGACAGTCGCGCGTGAACCGGCGGGCGCGCTCGACACCGACACCCTTCTTGATGTTGCGCAAGATCTCGTCGTTGCCGCTCTCATACCCGACGACGAAGAGACGCAGGCCGTTGTCCTTCAGCACCTTCAAGGTCTCGCGATCGACGTTGGCACGGGAGTTCGTCGACCACGTGATACCGAGCGGGCCGAGCCGCGCGGCGATCGCGCGCGCCCGGGCCGGGTCGGCGGTGAACGTGTCGTCGTCGAAGAAGACCTCGCGCATCTCCGGGAACAGGCGCGGCATCCGCCGCACCTCCTCGTAGACGTTCTCCGGCGAGCGTGTCCGGTAGCTGTGTCCAGTGGTGACCTGCGGCCACAGACAGAACGTGCAGCGTGCCGGACAGCCGCGGCCCGTATAGAGGGAGACGTACGGATACTGACAATACGGGCTGTTGTAGCTTTTGTAATCGAGATCGCGGGCGTACACGTCGGTGACGAACGGCAGCGCATCGAGCGCCACGGAATCGAGCGGCAGCGGCTCCGGCGTGTGCACGACGCGCTCGCCGTTGTGGTAGCTGATCCCGGCGATCTCCGCGAACGGGCGCCCGGTCGCGACCTCGACGACGGCATGATCGAACTCCTTTCGCACGACGAAGTCCACAGCCGGCGCCTCGCGAAGCGAGCGCTCCGGCTCTGCCGTGGGGTGGCCGCCGACGAGCGCGATCGTCGCGTCGGGGCGCACCGCCTTGATGCTCGCTGCGGTCTCGGCGTCGACGCGAAACGATGGGGTGCTGGTGTAGATCACCACGAGCTCATACTCGCGCGCGATCGCGACCGTCTCCGGAACGCTCATGCCGAGTGGCGGCGCGTCCAAGACCCGGCTCCCCGGAATCATGCCCGCTGGGTAGCAGAGCCAGGTGGGATACCAGAACGACCAAACCTCGCGCGTCGCTTGGTAGCGCGAACCGGCGCCGCCGTCGAAGTCGCCGTACGAGGGTGGATTGAGGAAAAGCGTGCTTTTCATGCGGCCTCCGCGTTGCTCGTTGGAGTATGCCGGTTGGACTCCGCCGTCAATCGGGTTCGACGGCCTCGCGCATGCAAGGTTTGGGGCATGAGAGCGAAATGACGACGGGCGTGCGACAGCTGGCGATTACCGCCGACGACTTCGGCGCCTCGGCGCGCGTCAACGCGGCCGTGCTGCGGTGCGCGCGCGACGGGGTGCTCACAGGGACGAGCTGGATGGCGGCAGGCGACGCAGCCGACGCGGCGTTGGCGCTCGCGCGCGGGCTGCCGCAGCTCGCCATCGGGGTCCACCTCACGTGCGTGCTCGGACGCGCGGTCCTGCCACCCCGTCTCGTCCCCGATCTGGTTGATGTGGAAGGGCGGTTCCCGCCGAGCCCGACCCGTCAGGGGCTGCGGCTTGCTGCGTCCGCCGCGAGCCGTATTCAGCTCCGCGACGAGCTGCGGGCACAGATCGAGCGTTGTCTTGGTGCCGGATACCGCCCCCGCCACCTGGACGCGCACCTCGATTTTCAGGTGCACCCCGCGGTGTTCCCAGTCATCGCCGCACTCGCCCGCGAGTACGACATCGCCGCCGTCCGGATCCCGCGTGATCCTTTGGTTGCCGCGCTGGCCTTCGATCGACGGCACGCCGCCCGCAAGCTCTGCGAGGCGGCGATCTTCGCGGTGCTCTGCCGACGTGCCGTCGTGGTTGCCAGCTCGTTCGGGTTGCGCGTCGCCGATCGCGTGTACGGCCATCATCAGACCGGAGCCGTGAACGAGGCGTACGCGTTGGAGGTGATCCGCGGTCTCCCTGCAGGCGTGAGTGAGCTCTACTGCCACCCCGGAGCAGCCGACGGGAGGGACGACGAGATCGCCGCGCTGGTGAGCCCGCACGTCCGCGCCGCGTGCGATGCGGCGGGCATCCTACGGCGCCACTACGACGGCTGAGCGCGCGACGACCGCATGGGCATGAGGCGCGCCGCACGGTATGCAAGGAGCGTAGGGACCGTGCAGGAGATTGCGCAGTGACGGCCACGACGGACACCGCGGCAGGACGCAACCGCCGGGTCGGAGAGGCGACACGCTTGCTCGGCGGCGCCGGGCAGGTCAAGATGGCGCTCCAAAATGGCCGCGGCCCACCAGCAGGTCGTGGCGTCCAGTCCGACGGTGACACCAACGACGGCCTCGAGTCGGACATAGGTGGCCAGGTACGCGAGGGCGCCGGGGACTCCAGTCTCTTCCCCCGCTGCTCGTCGTGTGGTGTACTCGCGGGGGCATACGGGAACCAGCCTTCGGTGGAGCCTGTCGACGGTCCGTGTTAAGAGCGCGGGGACCCGAAGGGGACCTGAACCGGAAAGCGAGGTGGAAACGGAACCATGAAGACGAAGACGACGAACGAGCACGAGGGCCCCGCCCGCCGGTGGATCTCCTATCGTCCGGAGATCAAGATCGTGGACGTCACCATTCGCGACGGTGGCCTCATGAACAATCACCGCTTCGATGAGTCGACCGTCAAGGCCGTGTACACCGCCTGCGTCCAGGCCGGGATCGACTACATGGAACTCGGGTACAAGGCCTCCAAACGGATCTTCGCTCCCGACCAGTACGGGAAGTGGAAGTTCTGCACCGAGGACGACGTACGCCGCATCGTCGGCGAGAACGACACGGCGCTGAAGCTCTGCGTGATGGCGGATGCCGAGCGGACCGACTACCACGAGGACATTCTGCCCCGCAGCCAGAGCCTGCTGAGCATGGTGCGAGTCGCTACCTACATCCATCAGATCCCCGTCGCCCTCGACATGATCAAGGATGCCCGCGACAAGGGCTACGAGACCGCGTTGAACCTGATGGCCGCGTCGACGGTCCCCGAGTGGGAGCTGGACGAGGCGCTAGCGCTGTTCGCGGAGTCGGAAGTGGACGCCGTCTATCTCGTGGACAGCTTCGGCTCCTTCTACAGCGAGCAGATTCGCCATCTCGTGGAGAAGTTCCTCAGTCACGTGGCGTCCCGTGGCAAGACCGTCGGGATGCACGCGCACAACAACCAGCAGCTGGCCTACGCCAACACCATCGAGGCGATCATCCTGGGCGCGAACATGCTCGACGGGAGCATGGCCGGGCTCGGCCGTGGCGCCGGCAATTGCCCGATCGAGCTGTTGATCGGGTTTCTGCACAATCCGAAGTACCGACTGAGGCCCATTCTCCAGTGCATCCAGGAGCACATCGAGCCGATGCGACAGAAGCTTCTCTGGGGCTTCGACATTCCCTACATGATGACGGGTATGCTCAACCAGCATCCCCGCGCCGCCATCGAGTTCAACATGACCGAGCATCGCGGCAACCTCGTCAAGTTCTTCGATTCGCTGATCGAGGAGGAATGAGCGCCGGGGCCGGGCGCAGCTCACTCGCGCCCGGGTGGGGCGCAGCTCACGGGCGCCCGGCCCGGGGAAGCCAACGGGGCACGCTGCGGCAGTAGGTCTCGAACTGCTCTCCGAACCGCGCGCGCAGCTCCGGCTCCTCGACACGGACCACAATCACGTGGGCGGCGAGCGTCGCCACTGCGGCATAGGCGAAGAGCCCGAGGGCGCCGAAGTAGAGGGCCTCCCCCCAGATGACGGCGAGCTCCGCCGCCATGATCGGATTGCGGATGACCGCAAAGGGCCCGCTCTCGACCAGGCGCGATGGCGCGTCCAACGGGAACGGCGTCCCGCGGCCGCGGCGACTGAAGACGTCCAGACACGCGATCCAGACGGCGCCGCCCGCGATGGCGAGGATGACGCCCGCCGATCGCAACCGCAACGGCATGGGCAGCAGCACTGGCGCGAGGCGGTGGCTTGCCCACGGCGCCAGGATCATAAAGACGGCGAAGAAGAGCGCCGCGTTGAGCACCGACTTGCCATAGAGTGCCCACGTACTCCGGGTCGTACTGGGGCGAAAGCCGCGGGTCACGCGATCACCTCAGACAATCGATTTGCCAATGATCGTCGGCGCTTGCGGGCTATCCCCGGGTCGAGACGCGGGTGCCGATCGGGTGATCGTCGCTCCCGGCCGCGATCATCCAACGCGGGCCCCGTCCGTTGTGGCAGGCAGCTGCTGGGTGCCGCCGGTGAGGTTTCGGGCCGTCCCGGTTCCACGCCGGCGGCGTGACGACTATGATGCCGGCTCGTACTTGCGGATCCTCGATGACCGATCAGCCCGTCAAACAGTGCCCCAATTGCGGCGAGTGGTTCACGCTCCGGGACATCGTCAAGAGTCTCTCGATCCAGCCCAGGGGCATGGCCCTCGAGGGCGAGAGGGCCCGCTACAACCTGTTCTACTTCGATCACTGCCGCGAGAACTGCCGCACCACCTTCACCATGCGAATCGAGGACTTCTCGGAGCTGATCGATGAACCCGTCCCCCAGAAGGC
>Ga0315268_10004391_pt1 | contig 15326 bp, 11 predicted proteins | sample C1_top_MG_FD_204535 | JGI IMG/M metagenome (GOLD analysis project Ga0315268, IMG submission 204535) | Sediment microbial communities from Yellowstone Lake, YNP, Wyoming, USA - C1_top | ecosystem: Environmental > Aquatic > Freshwater > Lake > Sediment | place: USA: Wyoming | collected 2017-08-01
CACAAACACTTCTAACCCGGTTCCCCTGATCCGCCCTGGAACACGATGTTCTCCAGATCGCTGAGGATTTTCTCCCGGTAGTACTGGACGTCGCCTTCGTTCAGCATGATCATGTCCAGCTGGCGGGAGTGGATGGTGATGTAGCCCAGGAGGCGCAGGCGGCTCAGCATATAATGCCGGGGCTCGCCTTCCAGGCGGGCGAACAGGGAGTCTTCCTTAATCTCCACTTTGAAATCGTAGCGCTCCAGGATCTCCCCCACGAACCTGGCCCGGAGCCCCCGCCGGGCGTGGTCGGCCCCGCCCCCTTTGAAGGCAAAACGCAGGTAGTTCTCGAAACGCTCCTCTCCCACCATGGCTTCCACCGTGGAGAAATGGAAGCCTAGCCTGGAGGTCAGGTTGCAAAAATTCCTGGAGATCATGAAATAATTCTGGTTGTCGTAGATCGTCCCCCCGGCGTTGGCCAGGTTCGGGTCGGTGGCCGCACCCATGACCACGGACATGAACCCCCGGGTGTCCACCGGGGGGGGCCCTTCCCAGGGGACCGCGGTGATGCCCTCCCAGAGGGCCAGCATGGGTATGGAGGCGATGTTGGCCAGTTCCACCTCCTTCCCCGGTGTATCCGCTTTGAAGCCGTCTTCCAGGTTCAAAACCCACCACTGCATCGGCACTTTGACCGCCAGGCGTTTGATGAAATAGCGGGAAAAGGCCCGGTGCTGATCCAGGGCGAACATTTCCTTGACCGCCACTTCGTGGGCAAACCGGGTGATGTCGTGGAGGCTCTGGCAATTTTGCCCTTTGAAGTCAGGACTGTCCGGGTCAGTGAGGCGCAACGGCGTGATATGGGTCATGGCGCGCTTCAGGGTCTCATACACCGGGGTCCCCTGCATCAGGCCCCGCCTTTCCCGGCCGGCTGCCAGGATTTGGGCCACCCGTCCCAGGTAAACGGCCCGGCCGTCCGCGTCCACGGTAACGACCTGGCCCGGCTCGATCTTTTGGGTGGCCGAACCGGTGTTAAAGAGGGCCGGCACCCCGAATTCCCGGGCGACGTTGGCCAGATGGCCGGTGATGCCGCCCCGGTCGGTGACCACCGCCGCGGCCCGGGGAAGCAGCGTGGCCCAGGTGGGATGGGGCAGGGCCGCCACCAGCACCGCGCCCTCGGGGAACCGCAGCAAGTCCGCGTTGCTCTTCACCAGGCAGGCCGGACCCGCGCCGGCGCCGAGGCTGGCCGTCTCCCCGCCCTTCAGGAGTACGGGGACGTCGATGTCCCCAGGCCGGGGGGCTTCCTGCTGGGGAACCGCGGGCGCCGACTGTTTCAAGGGGCGGCTTTGCAGGATGAGGATGCGGCCGTCCCTGGTAATGGACCACTCCACGTCCTGGGGGGCTTGGAAATGCTCTTCCAGGAGCAGCACGATCCGGGCCAGCTCCAAGGCCTGGGCGTCGGACAGGGCCGGGGCCGCGCCCGCGGCGTCGGCTTCCAGAAAGACCCCCTCTGCCTCCAGGCAGACGGCTTTTTGCTTTTTGTCCCGGATTTCCTTGCGGATGACGGCGAGGGGTTCGGTCCGGGAAACCAGCCAGAGATCCGGGCTGACCGTGCCGTCCACCACGGTTTTGGCCAGGCCGTGCACCGCGTTGATGACCACGGCGTCGCCCCGCAGATCGGCCGGGTCCCGGGAATACATGACGCCGCCGGCCTGGGCGTCCACCATCTCCATGCAGCCCACGCACATGGCCACGTCTTCGTCCCTGAGGCCCTTGTGCAGCCGGTAAGAAACCGCGGTCAGGGCATACTTGCTGGCCAGGATTTCTTTATAGACCGTGAGCAGATTTTCCCCGCTGACATTGAGCTCCGAGCGGTACTGGCCGGCAAAAGAAGTGCCCAGGGCATCCTCCCCCACCGCGCTGGAGCGCAGGGCGACCTTGAGGGGAGGGCCGGGGGAATGTGGAGCAGGCGCCCTCGCCTGCAAAGATACAGCCGAGGGCGGCTGTTCCACATTTTTGCCCCCAAAGGCCTTTTCCGCAAGCCGCTCATAAGCGGTGGAGATGGCTTCGGCGAGCTCCGGGGGGATTTCCGCGCCGATGATGAGCATCTGGATCTCCGAGCTGGCCCGGTAGAGGTCGGCGACGTCGTGGACTTCCAGGGTATTAAGGCGGCGGTCGATTTCTTCCTGGAGGCGGTTGTGACCCAGGAAGAGTTCATAGGCCGCGGCGGTGATGGCAAACCCGGCGGGCACCGCGACCTGGGGGAGCCGGTTGGTGATGTCCCCCAGGTTGGCCATTTTGCTCCCCACGCCGTCGGCCATCTCCCGGGTCACGGCGCTCAGGGGCAGGACCAGGTCCTCCAGGGACGGAGCTGCCCGGATTTTCAGTGCGGCGTCGATTTTTTCCCGGATGGTCTCAAAGACCGGCAGCAGCTTCTCATATTTGTTTCCCGACAGTTCGTTCAGGTACTTGATGAGGGAAAAGACGTTGACGCACACCGCAGTGCAATGGGAGCGCACGAAGGTCATGCCGAAAATCTGGTTGCCGTGGAGGGTGGCCTCCATGTCGGCCATGAGTTGCAGGGCGGCGTTATTGGCGCTCAGCAGCAGCTTGAAGGCGTGATACTTGGCCCTGAAAGCCTGGCGGAGTTCCTCCATGGCCGCGGCCGGCTCGGGCGGCTGCTCCCGGGAGAAGTAGCTTTTTAGCCGTTGGAGCAGATTGGTCATAGATTATAGGGGCCAGGGACCGCGTGGCCAGTTTCAGTTTTCCGTTTTCCAGCCTGGCTTTTATCTAGGTAATTGGGTGGCACAGGCGTCTCGCCTGTGCTTTTTTCATGATGTATAAGTGAATGAGCCGCGCCCATGTTCAGCGTTTGGGAATGCCATTGGTGCGAAAGCCCCCTGTTAACCAACCGGCCCCTGACCCCCAGCCCCTGGCCCCTGGCCCCTGGCCTCTGATTTACTGGCAAGCACCTGGGCCACCACGGCCTTGAGGTGATCGGTGTCCTCCTGTTTTTCCAGGAAGGCGGCGGCTTCCTGGACCAACCTGGCGTCGCAGTAATCCGGCCCAAAAGAGTGGATGATCACAGGGAGTCCTGGCAGGCGCTCTTTGAGGCGTGCCAGGATGGACAACTCCTCCAGGTAGGGGATCTCCAGGTCCAGGATGAGGAGGTCCGGCAGCTCGGCCCCGTCAAGCATCAGCATCAGCTCATGGCCGTCCCTGGCCACCTGGACCTGGTAGCCCTCCGCCGCCAGTTCCCGGCGCAGCAGTTCCCGGACGTGCCGATTACGATCGGCTATCAAAATCTTGCCAATTTGGCCCACGATGTCTCGCCTTATCGTTATTCGGAGTAAAAGATTGCAATGCCAATGCCAAAGGGCTGGGGCGGGCAAGTCCTTGATATCCCGGCAAATAAGCAGACCTGGGAAGGGTAATCTGGTTTTAAGGGGGCAGGCCCAAGCCTAAGGCTGTCGGTATTTTTTACAAGTTGTAAAAGACAGGGGGGCCAGGGATCAGGGGTCAGGGACCAGGGGGCAGGGGTTAGGAGTTCACTTGTGAAAAAGGAACTTCGATACAACCATCGTTCGCAAGCAGTGGCACATGAGCCTGCGGCCAACCCGTAAGCCATGAAAAGTAGGGCGCGTCTCACGCGCCATTTTTGGTGCGTAAGACGCACCCTACACCTCTCGAAAATCATGAAAAGTCCGGTAGGGCGGGCCTCCGTGCCCGCCGCCATTCGCATTTGGGGCGCATTACGCAGTTTAGAAGGAAGCACAGGCGGGACGCCTGTGCCACCAGGAGCACAAGAGAGAAAAGGAGGCTGGAAACTAAAAACAGAAAACAGAAAACTGACCCCTGACCCCTGGCCCCTAATCTCCGCTTTTGACGCTGGCTTCCACCCGGAGATGGTATTTGTCTATCTTGGAGAGGAGCGTGGGGCGGGACAGGCCCAGCAGCTTGGCCGCCCGGCTGCGGTTGCCGCCGCTCAGGTCCAGGGCTTCGCTCACCAGGATGCTGCCGAAGCGGTCCATGAAGGTGTCGAACATGTTGTCGCCGGCGCCGAAGAGCAGGGTCTGGCGCACCCATTGGCGCACGGTCTCGTGAGTTTGGTGGTCGTCGGAGAGGCGCACCGCGCCCGCGGCGCCGATGGCCTGGGAGATATCCTCCGGGCGGATGGGATAACCCCGGCTGAAGATCAAGGCCTTTTGCATGGCGTTGGCCAGTTCCCGGACGTTGCCCGGCCAGTGGTAACTGCTGAGCATGGCCTTGGCCTCCGGGGTCATGCCCGGGTTGTCCAGGCCCATTTCCTTGGCGAACCGGGCCAGAAAGTATTCGGCCAGCAGGGGAATGTCGTCGGGCCGCCCCTTGAGGGGGGGCAGCCACAAGGTGACCACCTTCAGGCGGAAATAGAGGTCTTCCCGGAAGCGCCCTTCGGCCAGGGCCGTCTCCAGGTCCCGGTTGGTGGCGGCGATGATGCGCACGTCCACGGGAATGGGTTCCCGTCCCCCCAGGCGCTCGATGCTCTTTTCCTGGAGGAGGCGCAAGATTTTGGCCTGGATGCTGAAGGGCATGTCGCCGATCTCATCCAGAAACACGGTGCCGCCGTTGGCCTGTTCGATCTTCCCCACCCGGCGGTTGACGGCCCCGGTGAACGCGCCTTTCTCGTAGCCGAAGAGTTCGCTTTCCAGCAGCGTCTCGGGGATGGCCACGCAGTTGATCACCAGGAAGGGTTTGTTGGCCCGGAGACTGTGCTGGTAAACGGCCCGGGCCACCAATTCCTTGCCGGTGCCGGAGTCGCCCCGGAGCAGCACGGTGGCATCCGTGGGGGCCACCCGGCCGATGGCCTTGTACACCTCCTGCATGGGTTTGCTTCGGCCGATGAGGGCGTCGGTGGAGGCGGTATCCGGGACCGCGTCCATTTCCACCCGGGAGCGCATGAAGCGGCCCGCCTCGAGGGCCTGCTCGATGAGGGCCAGGATGTCCGGGATATCAAAGGGTTTGAGCACGTAGTCGAAGGCCCCGAGCTTGGTGGCCTCGATGGCCGTCTCGGTGGTGCCATAGGCGGTCATGATAATTACCGGGAGCTTAGGTTCGATTTCGTGCAGGCGCCGGAAGGTCTCCAGGCCGCTCATCCCCGGCATGCGCACGTCCATGATGACCAGGTCCGGGACCTGGGCCTTCACCGTGGCCAGGGCCGCTTCGCCGTTGGCGGCCACCCACACGGTATGGCCCTCCTGGGTCAGCAGCTTCTCGAAGCTCTGGCGGAGCTGCGGATCGTCGTCCACTACGAGGATGGTGCCCATACTTCTTCTTCCTTATACGGCAGGGTGATGGTAAAAATGGTCCCCTGGCCTTCCCTGGATTGGAGCCGGATAGAACCGCCGTGGTCTTCCACGATACGGGAGGCGATGCTCAGACCCAAACCGGTGCCTTCTTCCTTGGTGCTGAAAAAGGGCTGAAAGACCTTTTCCCGGATGGATTGCGGCATCCCGGGGCCATTGTCGGCGACTTCGATGATCGCGGTCCGGCCCGGCTGGTCCGGCGTGCCCAGGCTCTCCCGGACTTTGATCAGGCCGCCGCTGCCCATGGCTTCGCAGGCATTGATGAGGAGATTCACCAGGACCTCTTTCAATTGTTCGGGGTCGGCCGGGACTTCGGGGAGCCGGCCGTCCCGGGAGAGCTCCACCTTGACGTCGTAAGACTCCAGGCGGTGGCGCAGGAGCTGGAGGGCGCTGTCCACCACGTCCGAGGGGCTGATTCTCTGCATCTTCAACTTGGGAGGCCGGGAAAAGCCCAGGAAATCTTCGACAATTCGGTCGATATGCTTGATCTCCTCGGAAATGACCTCGAAATCTTCCTGCTGGTTGGCGGTCATGTTGAGACTGCGCCTCAGGACGAACAGGCGCATGTTCACCGAAGCCAGGGGGTTGCGGATGCTGTGGGCGACACCGGCCGCAAGTTTCCCCGCCATGGCCAGCTTTTCGGCCTGGAGGAGATGCTCCTGGCTCCGTTCCAACTGACTCTGGGCCTGGCCCATGTCTGCGATGAGGCTCTGTACCCCCCGGCTCAGGGCCTTCACTTCGTCTGGCAAAGGAGCGTCGCCGTTGGCCGGACCGGTTTTCAGGGCCAGGCTGCGAATGGGCTGCAGGATCTGCTTGATGAGAATGTAGGCCAGAGCCAAACCCAGCACCGCCACGCTGGGCATGACCACCAGGGCCAGGGTGTTGATGAACCGGGCCCGGGCCTGGCTTTCCGTGCGGGCCCGGGCAATGGCGTATTCCTGGATCAGCTTGGCCCGCTCGCAGAGATTGTAAATGTCATAGAACTGTTTGCGCACTTCCTGGTGCAGCCTGGCCCCGGCTTCCCGCTCCCCGTCCTTGTATAGGGCAATGACCTGGTCCCGGACCTCCAGGAGATTGTGGTAATGGGTGTCGATTTCGTCCAGGATTTCCCCCATGGCCACCGTGTACGCCAGTTTCCGGGCCTTGAGCAGAGAAGCCTGGAAGGCCCGGTGATACCTGGCCAGTTCCTTCAGCCAGTCGGGATTGCCGTCCAGGAAATAATAGGTCAGGAAGCCTTTTTGCATGATGAGATTGTTTTCCAGATCATCTGCGGTCTGAAAGGAGGCGACATTCTGATCGATCAGGGAGGTGAACAGCGCGTCACTGGCCCGGGAATACCACATGGTGACCACCCCGCCGGTCAGGGTGGTCACCATCAAGGCGGCCAGGATCAAAAAGATGCGGGCCCTCAGGCTAAGGCGTTTCCACATAGTCGGACCTCTTGGGGGAGGGGGCCAGGGGTTTCCACAGGCGAGGACGCCTGTGCCACTGGCCCCTGCCCCCTTCCCCAAACCTCATCCCCCAACCCCGTAAAGGGGGTTGGGGGGACTTGGAGGGGCGCAATTTATTGCGCCCGTTTGGCTGGGCGTGATAAATCACGCCCCTACAGCCGGCCCTCCCCGCAAATTTCATCCTTCACGGCAGACCAGGTCCCCCGGTTTGACGGATGGCTCTCCGGTGACGATGCCCGTGGAGTCGGTCAAGGTGGATTCCTGCACCTCCACGGTGCCCAGGGGCCGACCGGTGGGCCCCAGGATGCGGAGGCTCGCCCCGGGCCCAACGCCGTGGCGGCTGCCAAGGCCGAAGGCCACCTCAAAGCCGCCGTCCCGTTTCGTCACCCGGTAAATCTCGGCCCGGCCCATCTCCGCCAGGAGCGCTTCCCGTTTCAAAGACAACAAAAACACGACGCCGAAGGCCAAACCGATCCCGGGCACGAGCCCAGCGGCCAGCCACCAGGGCGAGAGCCCGGTGTAGCGTCGCAGGAAAGATTTCGAATTTTGGTGCAGGCTTCGCTCATCTGCGAACACCAGGATGCGAAACCCCGGGTTCGGCCGGGGCGAGACCGGGTCTTTGACCACCACCCAGAGGCGGTACTCGCCGGGCTGAAGGCGCGGGCTGACCGTCAGCCGGCCCCGCCACATGTCCCCTCCCAGGAAGTACCCTTTGTGCACCGCGGTGATGGTGAGGTGCAGTCTTTCGGTGTCACAGGTATAGCCCAGATCCTGAACGCCCTTGACCTCTTGCTCCAGGGGGCCGTTGAGCTCAACGGTGGTTCCCGGAAGCACTCTGAGGATGTTGAGCGGCTCCCGGAATTGGACGATCAGGCCGTCCAGCAGGGCGAGAAGCGCAAGAAAGCAAATAGCCCCCCCCGCCCTGCCGATCAGGTTGCGCCATCTCGAGGCCTGTTCCAGGTTCAATTGGCTGCTCACCTTAATGCTTTAAACCTCACGCAATGACGCAAAGGCGCAAGAAGAAGGTTTTTGCTGATAGCTGTCCGCTGAAAGCTATCTTGCTCATTTTACCACAAAAAAAGAGAGCCGCCCCTGATTTCCTTTATGACCAGAGGCGGCTCCCCACCGGAGGGACCTGACCGGCTTATTTTTTAAAGATGTCGGTTTTGCTGATGTTCATAAACCTGAGAGCCTTGCCCGGTTCCTTGTAGTAAACCCGGACCTCGTCCCCGGAATCCCAGGTGTCATCAGGAAGCGAGAAGTATTCGTCCGGGAGCGAAAAAGTGGTCAGGATCTTCTGTCGGCCCGAGTAAATGGTGATGGTCTTTTTATCCCGGTCAATGGTGGGGAACTGTTTTCCCGCCACCAGGGGGCTGTCCTTGGGCACATTATCCTGCTGGTCGATGAGGGTGTAGGGAATTTGCTTGAAGCCCTGGCTGGCGGTGTCAAAGATGGTGATCACCCGCTTCTGGGTATCGAGATTCATCCTTTTGCCGGCCTTGGGCAGCGGCCCGGTTTCCTGGGGATCCTGGGGCAGCGTGTAAGTCACCGGGGGCAGCTGGCTGTAATCGGGCTTATTGGGGTCCGATTTCACATCCCGAATGAAGGTCGCCGCCTGTTTTGCCGGGTCAAAAGAGATGACCCGGCCCTGATCCACCTTGCCCATTTCACCGCAACCGACACCCAGGGCCAGGCACAGGAGGGGGAGCAGTGTCCAGCAGCATACTTTCTTGGCCATATGAGATCTCCTTTTCAACGATGGCACCTGTTCATCCGGCCACGCCGATTTCAGCCCTGGCCTTTTTGGCGGCAATTTCGGCCTTGGCCCCCTGCATCATCCGGACGAAGATATAGATGGACATGCAGCTCACCAGGCCCAGGATGAGAACCGTGGCGGCCCCGTCGAAGACACCGCCATAGCCGGGAATCCCCTTGGCCAACATCTTCAGGATGATGGACAGGGCGCAGCCGATGACGCACAGGCCGAAGGCGATGCGGATGCCGTAGCCCTTGATGTACTTGGTGGCCACGGTGCCGATCTGGGCCCCCACCGCGGCGCCGCATAGCATGATCATGGCCGCCACCAGTTCGGTCCGGCCCTTATAGGTGTAAGTGCCCGTCCCGTATAGGCCGGAGATCATCACCTCAAAGAGGTCGGTGCCCACGGCCACGTGGGTGGGGCAGCCGACAAAGTAGATCAGGGCCGGCATACGGATCAGGCCGCCGCCGATGCCCAGGATGCCGGCCAGCCAGCCGGTCAGGAGGCTGACCAGGATGGGCAGCCAGGCGGAGCAGTAAATCTGCGCCACGTTGAAATGGACCATGGGCGGAATCTTGATCTTGTGCAGGGTCTTGTGCCATTCGATCCCGGTGGCGAGTTTGTCCACTTCTTGGCCGGCCGCGGCCGCCTCCCTTTCCTTTCTTTTCTTTTTCGCTACGTCGGCAAAGACCATCCAGGCAATGAGGGCGAGCAGCACCAGGTAGAGATAGCGCACCACTTTCTCCACCGACCCCAGGCGCTCCAGCCACATCACCATCTGCGCCCCTAATTCGAAACCGACGATGGTGCCCACGAGCATGATGAGGCCGAGCTTGTAATCGACGTTGCCGAATTTGCCGTGGCGCATGGTGGAAATCAGGGATTTGCCGGCCATGTGGGCAATGTCCGTGCCGATGGCAAAGGCCATGGGAAAACCCAGAATATTCAGGCCGGGGGTCACCATCCAGGCGCCCCCCATGCCGAAAAACCCTCCGATGATGCCTACCCCGATGCCTAGAATGATGAGGCCGGGCCAGAATATCTTGATGCCGGCGATGGGCATGAGTACGTATAGCCAGTCCATGAATTACCTCCTCTAAGCTTTCCAGCCCTTTAATGTTCCGCCAGTTCCCGGGACCTGAGGTCTAGGCCGATGTGGCCCATGATCAGGTCGGCAAGTACCCCGAAGATCAGGCCCACCACGGGAATGATGATCACCGTCACCAGGGCGAAGAGCAGGTGGCTTTCATTGTAAAGGTTGGCCCACCAGCCCAGCCAGCCGGTGGCGATACGAGTGTCCGCGACGATGACCAGGGGCGCCGCGGCCGGACCGGCCGCGCCGGCGATTCCCGGGAGGCACAACCAGGCCAGGACTCCCAAGGCGACGATTCTTGCCAGCAACTTTTGCATATTCTTCGATCTCCTTTTAGTATTCTTGATACTTGGGCAACATTCCCTGTCGGCCCCCCCCTCACCCCAGCCCTCTCCCCCCCAGCGGGGGGAGAGGGAGCATTACCGGAGTTCCCTTTTTTTATCCCCTCTCCCCCAATGGGGGAGAGGGTTAGGGTGAGGGGGAAATAAATCACTCTGCCGCTCCCGTTACAATAAATACCTTATCGAATTTATGAAATCGGGCACTTACCGTACTATGGTTACTTCGCAGGGGGCATGGGCCACCACTTTGGCGGCGGTGCTGCCCATCAGGACCCTGGCCAGACCGGTGCGGCCGGTGCTGCCCAGAATGATCCGGTCGAATTTGCCGTCCTCGGCCTTCCGGATGATATTGTTGGCAGGCACCAGGCCGGTTTCCAGGTCGGTATCCACCCGGAGGTTTTTGGCCTCGAAGATGGCTTTGGCTTTGGCGAGGTTGGCCGCGGCTTCGGCCTCCACCTTTGCCTGGATGTTGGGCGGCATGTCGTCCATGATATCCTTGGCGTCGTAAGCCACCGACATCAGCGTCACCCGGGCCCCCTGTTTTTCCGCCAGTTCCGCGGCCCGCTGTACGGCCTTCATGGCATTTTCCGAGCCGTCCGTCGCCACCAAGACTTTCATAAAAAGGCCTCCTTAATTGTCGTCCCATCCTTCAGTGGGGAAAATACGCTCTCCTGATGTCTTTCAAAACCTGGGCAACGTTTTCTAGTTCAAAATACTGGGCCGCAGCCCGCTGCCATTCCAGTTGCAGCCTCTTATCGTGAAAGGAGGCCAGTCGGCGCCGGCGGCCAAACTTCAACTTAAAGGCGGGGGCCGGCCCCTCCCCATCTTGGCGGTCCCGGAGAGCCCTGGCGGCCGGAGTTCTACCGGGAACATTGCCATTAAAAATTGAAGCCATCTTACCTCACCGCCTTCTAATCACTCGGGTCTTTCCCGGTTGGCGATCCGCGGTTAACTGCTTGAAAGGCCCCCGCCGTACTCGCCATCAATCCGAGATCCCGTCCCTAAGGATCTGAGCAACGGGCGTGCCAGGATGAGAGACCAGGGAATGATGGGATAACTTAGCGATATTATGGAGATTATTTGGTCGCGGGCTGACGCTGGGCTCAGGTCGGAGAACAAGCTCTGTCAGTATTTTTTACAGAGTGTAAAAACGGTAAAACCCGGATTCCTGGCCGGAATGCATGATCCCGGCGACCCATAACCTATCAGGCTGTTGAAAAACGGCTTTTTGTCATCCTAAACGAAGTGACGGATCGATAACTTTTGATATGACTAGATTCTTCGCTCGCACAAAATGACAAAATAAAGACTTCGGCAGTTTTTCAACAGCCTGATAAATCTGGACGAATCAGTAACACCTCTCCACCCGCTGGCGAAGGAGGGGATGGGAGGTGGACCGGCCCTGGAAGCAGCCCCTTGGCACCCTTCTTGCTTATTATAAGAAATTGATTCTGCTATAATTTAAATGGGTTGGGCAATCAAAGGGATGAAATTCGGTAAATACGGCGGTGAACCGAGTGAGGCGGCGGGAAGATTGATGGTATTCAGGTAAATTACCCAGGCAAAGACGAGTATGGTGGAAACCCTCAACTTATTCAGAAACCTCTATCGGCAATGGAAGTCTCGCCGGGCGCCCACCCCCAGGCCCGAGGTTTCCGAGATCTTCCGCTTCAAATATGCCTGCTTCCGGGACCTGCTCGATTCCAATGCCCAACTCTTGAACATTATTTCCGACGTTGAGGTGAAACTCCAGGGCCAACAGATCTTCGGCATGTCCTATGTGCGCTCCCAGGCCACCAGGGCCGCGTTCCACGCCTTTCGCATGGTGAAGAACCTGGACGTCCTCTCCGGCCACCGGTACCGGACCCTTTACGAGGTGCTGGATAACCTTAACGCCCATATCAAAGCCGAGCTCGGGAAAAGAAAAGAGCTGGACGTAACCGAACTGGTCCTGCCGTATGCCCGGATCAGTAAGGAAATGATGGATTGGGTGGGCGGCAAAAACGCCAACCTCGGGGAGGTGCTGAATCGAGTGGGCCTGCCTATTCCCCCGGGGTTCGCCATCACCACCCTGGCCTACACCTCATTCCTGGCCCACAACGACCTGGTAGACGAAATCAATAAACGGAAAATGGCCTTGGACCCCCGGGACCCGGCCACCATCCAGCAGGTGGCCGAAGAAATCCAGGCCCTGATCCGCAACGCCGAAGTCCCCCCCGCCCTGGCCGCGGCGATCAAGGAAAGTTTTGATGAGATGGTATTTGGGGGAGGGGGCCAGGGGCCTTCACAGGCGAGGACGCCTGTGCCACTGGCCTCTGTCCCATCCCCCAAACCCCCTCCCCCAACCCCTTACCGGGGGTTGGGAGGGGAGCGTAGGGGCACGGCTTGCCGTGCCCTGGCGGGGGACGCGGGCGAGGACGCCTGCGCCGCTAATTCCCCCGGCCCTCCCCTCAATCCTATCCCCCGGGTCTCTCTGCGCTCCAGTGCCATTGGCGAGGACAGTGAGTTATCTTATGCCGGCCAGTATTTGAGTCTGCTGAATGTGGGGCCGGAGGACTTGCTCGAGTCCTACAAAGAGGTGGTGGCCAGCCTGTACACGCCCCGGGCCATGTCTTACCGCCTCAACAAGGGGATTCGGGATGAAGACATCGCCATGAGTGTGGCCTGTCTGGCCATGGTGGACTCCGTGGCCAGCGGCGTCTTGTACTCCCGGCATCCTTTCAATATCCTGGAAGACCAGGTGGTCATCACTGCGGTTTGGGGGCTGGGGCCCTACGCGGTGGAGGGGGTCATTACTCCGGATACATATATGGTGGCCAAGGACCCAGATTTCCCCATTGTGGGCGTCAAGGTGGGCCCCAAGGCGGTCCAGTTGCGCCCCCATCCGGAGGGCGGCCTGCGGGAGGAGCCGGTTTCCCCGGAGCGCCAGAACGAACCCTGCCTGACCCCGGAGCAGATCCGCACCCTGGCCGGTTACGCCCTGAAGCTTGAAGCACATTACCAGGGCCCCCAGGACGTGGAGTGGGCCCTGGACGGCGATGGGCGTCTCCTGATACTGCAAACCCGACCCCTGCGCCTGGAGGCCCCGCCCCAGGGAACCCGCCTGAGCATCCCCCGGGTGGGGAGCTACGAAGTCCTGGTGGAAAGCGGCGCGGTGGCCTTCCCGGGGGTGGGCTGCGGGCCGGCCTGCCACGTGGAGGACGACGCCGACCTCCTCAGTTTTCCCGAGGGCGGCGTGCTGGTGGCTAAACATTCCTCTCCCAAGTTCGTCCTGGTGATGCCAAAGGCCCAGGCCATCGTCACCGACTCCGGCAGTGTCGCCGGCCACATGGCCGCAGTGGCCCGGGAGTTCGGCGTCCCCACCCTCCTGGATGCCAAAGAGGCCACCGCTAAGATTCTCCCGGGGATGGAAGTGACGGTGGACGCTTACGCCGGCCGGGTGTACCGGGGCCGGGTCCCGGAATTGCTGGAACTGGCGCGGCCCCGGGAATCCCACATGGAGGCCACGCCGGTTTATCAAACCCTGAAAAGGGTGGCGGAGTATCTAATCCCCTTGCATCTGCTGGACCCCCGGGCTCCCAACTTCGCCCCGGAGTTCTGTGAGTCTCTGCACGACCTGGGCCGCCTGGTGCACGAACTCTCTTACCGGGAAATGTTCCAGATCAGCGACCTGGTCTCCGACCGGGGCGAAGGGGCCCTGAAGCTGGAGGCCCCCATCCCCCTGGACCTGCATATCATCAACCTGGGAGACGGCCTGACCCGGGTCGCCCCCGGCGCCGGCCAGGTGACGGTGGACCAGATTGCCTCGGTCCCCTTGCACGCGCTCCTCAAAGGGATGATGCACGAGGGGCTGCAAGCCCTGGAGCCCCGGCCGGTGCAATTTTCCGGATTTTTCTCCGTCATGCGGGAGCAGATGCTGAGCCCCCAGGTGGCGGAGCGGTTCGGGGAACGCAGCTACGCCATCATTTCCGAAAAGTATCTGAACTTCAGCTCCCGGGTGGGCTACCATTACAGCATTCTCGACGCTTACTGCGGCAAGACGGTGAATAAGAATTACATCACCTTCTCGTTCAAGGGCGGGGCCGCGGACGACGTGCGCCGGCACCGCCGGGTCCGGGCCATCGCCGGGATTCTCCGGAGCCTCGATTTTACCGTGGAAGTGACCGGCGACCGGGTGGACGCCCGCGTGCAAAAATACGAATGTGCGGTGATCGCCGAGAAACTGGAACTGGTGGGCCGCCTGCTGCAATTCACCCGGCAGATGGATATGCTCATGACCAGCGAAGCCAGCGTCGAAGCGGTGACCAAAAACTTCCTGGCCGGCAACTACCGGCTGGAGGCTGAGGTTTTTGGGGAAGGGGGCTAAGGACAGTTTTCTGTTTTCTGTTTTCTGTTTTCGGTGAAAGACAAAGGCGTTGGGTGACCATCGCCTTTCGATATTATGATCTTTTAGGGGGGGCTAAGCCCCGTAGCCCCGTAGGGCGGGAAAGCGAAGCGCATCCCGCCTTTTTATCCCGCCTTCATCCCGCCATTAGCATTATTCCTCTCCAGACTGCGAACGTTATCATCTGCCGCCCAGTCAAGGTCATAAATGCCGCGTTCCTCATAGCGGTGAAAGCTTGAATACGGCAACGCCGCGATCCAACCAATTGCCGAAGGCGGGATGCGCTTCGCTTTCCCGCCCTACGGGAGAATTGGGAACCTTTCTTTCATTAACTTTCATAGCAAAATTAATCCCTGCATTTAATGCGTAAAAGCGCCGGGGAAGGCGGGGCCGGCTGGCCCCGCTTTCCCCGGCCAAGCGTAAAGGGGGTTGGGAGGGGAGTTTGATGCGAGATGTGGAACAGTCGCCCTCGGCTGTAGTTTGCGGGCGAGGGCGCCTGCTCCACACCCCGGCCCTCCCCTCAACTTGCCTTTCCCCCGCTTTTCCCGCTCCTGCTTTTTCTCGAAGGCGTTGTCGATTTTCAGGAGGAGTTCGTCCAGGGGGCAGGGTTTCAGCCGGTAGTCGTGGGGAAATATTCCAGCAAAATGCAACCTTGCACCATGGCTTGACAGCGTTTTTGAACAATACTTATCTTATGACTGGGCCGATGAAAGGGCGGACCACCGAAGCTCTGGCAAAAAGTCCTTTTGTCATCCTAAGCGAACGATCCATAAGCCCGAAGGGCTCACAATAATTAATGAAAATTCAAGGGTGGCGGGCACGGAGGCCCGCCCTACCGTTATTTTCATATAACCTAAAAATTGCAGCTAACCAAAAAGAACTGCGACAACTGTCTGATATTAAAGTATAATATGTCTCCAAGCAATCAATTGGGAGGCACTTTTTAGGTGAAGCCGTTTCGGGTGGAATTTTCTGAT
>Ga0315268_10004392_pt1 | contig 15324 bp, 8 predicted proteins | sample C1_top_MG_FD_204535 | JGI IMG/M metagenome (GOLD analysis project Ga0315268, IMG submission 204535) | Sediment microbial communities from Yellowstone Lake, YNP, Wyoming, USA - C1_top | ecosystem: Environmental > Aquatic > Freshwater > Lake > Sediment | place: USA: Wyoming | collected 2017-08-01
TCGGCGCCGACATCGGCTTTGAGAAGTTCTGGAACGTCAAGTGCCGCTTCAGCAAGCTGGTGCCCCATGTGGCCGTGCTTACTACCACTATCCGCGGCCTCAAGCACCATGGGGTCAACGCCGGCGCTCTGCCGTGCCCGCCGGGCAAACCGGTCCCCAAAGAATATTTCGAGGCCACGAAAGAAAACTTTAAATGGCTGGAAGACGGGGTGCAGAACGCGGTGCACCACGTCCGCACCATCAAAAAAGCCGGCATCAAGCCGGTGGTGTGCATCAATGCCTTCCATTTCGACTCCAAGGAAGAGCACGACCTGGTCCGCCGGGTGTGCGAGGCGGAAGGCGCTCGGGTGGCGGTGTCCAAACACTGGCAGTTCGGCGGCGAAGGCGCCCTCGAGTTCGCCGACGCGGTCATGGATGCCTGCAAAGAGAAGCAGGAATTTAAGTTCCTCTATCCCAACGAGCTGCCCCTCCGGAAGCGCGTTGAGCTGATCGCCAAGGAAGTGTACGGCGCCGACGGCGTGGACTTCGCCCCCGAAGCCCTGGCTAAGGCCAAGAAGTTCGAAGCCGATCCCAAGTACAACGAGTTCGCCACTATGATGGTGAAGACGCACTTGAGCCTCACCGCTGATCCCACCAAGAAAGGCACCCCCAAAGGCTGGCGGCTGCCCGTGCGGGACTTCCTGATTTACAGCGGCGCCAAGTTCATCTGCCCGGTGTGCGGCGCCATCTCTCTGATGCCCGGCACCGGTTCCGACCCGGCCTTCCGGCGGGTGGACGTGGACGTCAAGTCCGGCAAAGTGACCGGCTTGTTCTAACCGCGACTCTCTCCCTCCAGGCCCCGCAGGGCCTGGAGATTTTTACCGTACCGGCTTCCCCAGGGTTTCCCGGCGGAAGCCGGTTTTTTTTCTGCCTGATTAATGCTTGTTGGGGGCGTAGGCAGATGAACTTGCGGGTGGCATAGGCAGGTGAACCTCTGGGTGGCACAGGCTTTCCAGCCTGTGCTTGCGGAATCCTCGTGGGGCGGGCGTCCCGCCCGCCAAAATCTGGTGCGTGAAACGCACCTTATACTAATGCGCCTGGTAGGGAAACCGTAGGGGCGGGTTTACAACCCGCCCCTACCATTCTTCAATTCTTATTTTTCATTACGGGGTTGCTTTTGTGATATTTATCACTTGCGTCTCTTCCCCCAGGCATGGTAATAATTATTTGATCTAGCAGAAACCAAGGCTGGTACAGCTTGAGCCGGCAGAAAACGGCGACGGTAAAACCTTTGCAGCGTAGTAGGGGCGGGGTTACCCCGCCCCTACCGGGAAGACCCAGGCGGCGGGAATAAATTTTTCCGAAGTAAGGAGAGTTGGTCTATGTTTGAAATAGTGGAACGCAGCGAAATGGCCCAGGGGACGGTGATCAGCAACTGGGTGAAGGCCCCCAAGATCGCCAAAAAGGCCAAACCGGGGCAGTTCGTCATCCTGCGGGCCAATGAGACGGGGGAGCGCATCCCCCTGACCATGGCGGACACCGACCCGGAAAAGGGCTTAATCAACATCATCTACATGGTGGTGGGGAAAAGCACGGCCCTGTTCAAGACCCTGCAGGTGGGCCAGGGATATCTGGACGTCATCGGCCCCCTGGGCCAGCCCACCCACCTGGAAAAAGTCGGCAAGGTCATTTGCGTGGGCGGCGGCACCGGCATCGCGGTCCTCCACCCCATCGCCCGGGGTCTGAAGCAGGTGGGCAACTACGTCTATTCCGTGATCGGAGCCCGCTCCAAAGATCTGCTCATCCTGGAAGACAAGATGGCGGCGGCCTCCGATAAGCTGATGGTCTGCACCGACGACGGCTCCTACGGCCACCACGGGTTTGTCACCGACATGCTGAAAAAGACCCTGGACGAGAACAAGGACATCAAACTGGCGGTATGCATCGGGCCGGTGCCCATGATGAAATTCTGCTGCAAAATGACCGCGGAGTATGGGGTCAAGACCCTGGTGAGCCTGAACCCCATCATGGTGGACGGCACCGGCATGTGCGGCTGCTGCCGGGTGACGGTGGGCGGCAAGAGGAAGTTCGCCTGCGTGGACGGCCCGGAGTTTGAAGGTCACGAAGTGGATTTTGACGAGCTTACGGCCCGGCTGCGGGGTTATCTGGACCTCGAAAAAGTCTCTTATGACCAGTGGAAGGCAGCTCATGCCGGCGGCTGCTCCTGCGGCAGCAAATAACTTAGCCCCTTAAGTCCGGAAGCCAGGAAGGAGAAGAAGAATGGAAGAGGAAGTGAAAGCTCCCAAGAAAGAGAAAATACCCCGGCAGCCGATGCCGGAGCAGGATCCCAAGGTAAGGGCCCGCAATTTCAATGAAGTCCCCCACGGCTTAACCCCGGAGTTGGCCCAGAAGGAAGCGGAGCGTTGCATCCAGTGCAAGGACCCCCGCTGCAAGCAGGGCTGCCCGGTGGAGATCGATATCCCGGCATTCGTCAAGCATATCAAGGAGGGGGAGTTTGAAGGGGCCATCCGCAAGCTGTGGGAAAAGAACGCCCTGCCCGCCGTCTGCGGCCGGGTCTGCCCCCAGGAAATCCAGTGCGAAGGCCTGTGCGTCATCGGCAAGAAGGATGAGCCGGTAGCCGTCGGCAACCTGGAGCGGTTCGCGGCGGATTACCAGCGACAACACGGCCGGGACGTGCTGCCCCCCAAGACCGACCCCACCGGCAAGAAGGTGGCGGTGGTGGGGGGCGGGCCCGCCGGGTTGACCGTGGCCGGGGACCTGATCCTCAAGGGCCACGAGGTCACCATTTTTGAGGCCCTGCACGCCCCCGGCGGCGTGCTGCTGTATGGCATCCCGGAATTCCGCCTCCCCAAAGAGATCGTGGCCCATGAATGCAAGTATCTGGAAAAGTTGGGAGTCAGGATTCTGGTCAATCAGGTCATCGGCCGCACCGATACCGTGGACGAGCTCTTTGAACAGGGCTTCGACGCGGTCTTCCTGGGAGTGGGGGCGGGGCTGCCCGTGTTCCTGAACGTTCCCGGCGAGAACCTCATCGGCATTTACTCGGCCAACGAATATCTCACCCGGGCCAACCTGATGAAGGCGTACGCCTTCCCGGAATACGACACGCCCCTGGTCAAAGGCAAGAACGTGGCCACCTTCGGGGCCGGCAACGTGTCCATGGACTCGGCCCGCACCGCCCTGCGCATGGGCGCGGACCATTCCTACATCATCTACCGCCGCTCCGAGGCGGAGATGCCGGCCCGGGCCGCGGAAATCCACCACGCCCATGAAGAAGGGGTCGAATTCATGCTGCTCAGCGCGCCCACGCGCTTCATCGGCGATGAGGAAGGAAGGGTCAAGGCGGTGGAATGTCTGAAGATGGAACTGGGCGAGCCCGATGCCTCGGGGCGGCGGCGGCCGGTGCCCCTGCCGGGGTCCGAGTTCATCGTGGACATCGACCTGGCGGTGATCTCCATCGGCGCCGGGGCCAACCCGCTGCTCACCAAGACCACCCCGGGCCTGGCCCTGAACAAATGGGGCTATATCGTGGCCGACCCCAAGACCGGCAAGACCATGAAACCCAGGGTCTGGGCCGGCGGTGACATCGTCACCGGCTCGGCCACCGTCATTCTGGCCATGGGCGCCGGGCGCCTGGCCGCCAACTCCATCCACGACTTCCTGACCTTTGGGTGGTAAGTAGTAATAGATCTGGGGGGCTAAGGGCCGGTAGCACAGGCGTCCCGCCTGTGGGAACCCCTTACCCCCTCCCCAACCCCCCCAATCCCTTAAGGGGAAAATTAAAGCCGGGGTAAGGCGGGCCAGCGATCCGCCTTACCCCGGTCTCTTATACGGGTTAGGGGGGCCTGGAGAGAGGGTAGGGCCCCTTACGAAAAACCCTGGCCTTCCCCCCCCAAGACCTTCCCTCTCCTACTTCCCCAGCTTCTCCACCCCGGCGCCGATGAGGCGCATGATCTTCTATTGTATTCCTGGATCAGCAAGCGGAAAAGATAGCTGTAAGAACTTGCAATGAGGCTGCAGTTCTTATAAGAAATTCCCTTGCTGCCATGGTGACGAAAAAGAAGCGTTTCCTTGATTTCTCTCCATAATAGAAAAATAAGTTCAGATTCAACCCAACCAATCGAAGTAAATGAATTGCATTTTTTGCTTGACACGTGTCTAATTAACACAGCATGGTAATTGTTACCGCGAACGTGAAACTATGACTCTTGATAAATAAGCCTCATAGCCTCAAACTGGTGCGATACCAGCGGGGCCCTGGCGATGAAAGAAAATGGCGGGTACTGACGTCTCATAATGGGCATGAATAAAATCATCGACATGGAGATGGCCAGGCACCGGCGGGTGCTGGAGAAAATCAGGGCCGTGCACGGGCCCTGGTGGAATACCTGGTTCTTGCCCGAGGGAGAGGACTTGGACCGGCTGACCCCGGAAGAGCTCCGGCGAGGCGGGTTATGGGGCCCGACGGTGGACCGGGGCCGGCGAAACGGAGCTGATCTGTGGTTCTTGGGGATGAACTAGCATGATGGTCCCCAGCCTCTGATGCCGGCGGGCCGAAGGCGGGGCGCGGCACCCTCACATCTTTAGAGCTGCGAACCTCCCGGGCTTTCTGCTTTAGCAGTTCAAAATCCTGCACCTAGTGCTCCAACTTTTTTCACGATTCATCCTGATGACAATACCCAACAATATTACCCTTCCAAGAACTGTAGCGTAGGAGCAGGTAACGCAATGAAGCAGGCTTCGGCAAGAAAGAAGAAAAAGCGACGGAGCAGAACTTTGGCCCAGGATAATCGCCAGACTGCATGTGGTCCCATCGATGAGACTATTGCCCAGAGATTGGAAGCAACGGTTATGGAGATCGTCTCAGGGGGGCGGACCGCGGCCCAGGCCCTGGAGGTGGCGTTAGCCGCCATCATCTGGGCAGATCAACTGGTGGGGCGTTTCGAAGCCGTAAACCGCCTGCCCCAGGCCCTAGCCTGCCAAGCAGGGTGCCATTTCTGCTGCCATAACCAGGTTGAATTGACCCCGCCGGAGGCCCTGCTCCTGGGCGACTATGTGGAGAAGAATTTCTCGGAAGAGGAAAAGCAGGCGCTGGCGGCTAGCCTGGAAAGGTCGGTCAAAATCAGGGCCGGCAAAAATAAACAAGAGATCGCCCACCTCCGGCGAGAATTGCCCTGCCCCTTGTTAAAAGAGGGGAAATGCGCGGTTTACCCGGTGCGACCGTTAGTCTGCCGGGCCATGCACGCCTTTGACGCCGGGCACTGTGAGGCGGCTCTAAATTCCCCGGACCTCATCAGGGATGAGTATTACGCTCACCGCCAGGTGTTTACCATGTCCGTGGTCCAGGGACTGCGGGGCGGATGCCAGAAAATGGGCTGCCAGTCCGGCCCTCTGGATCTGGCCCGGGCTCTCCGGGATTTTTTCGGGCAGCCCCGCCCCACTGAGAGGTGGATCCAGGGAGAAAAAATCTTCGGTTCTTGATCTTCGGCCACCGGGGGGACTGGATAGGATGGTGATTTGTAAAAGATTGGTCCTGCCCTGCCGGATAACGACACGGTTGAAGGGGATCCGAAGTCTGACGTCGAAAGGCCGGCAACCCTGCGATTGCCAGCCTTTTATGGTTCCTTCACCTTAAGATTTGGTGGAGATGAGGGGATTTGAACCCCTGACCTCCTGCATGCGAAGCAGGCGCTCTTCCAGCTGAGCTACATCCCCACGCGGAGTTATTATGGCGGGTTAGGCGTTGATGTCAAGCCCCATTGGGAAGGATTGGGGCTCTCAGGGGCCGGATGCGGCTCCCCATGAGGGCCCGACTACTCCCAGGAAACGGGCGGCGCCGCGGCGGCCCCGGGACTTTTACACTGCCTGTACCGATGTGAGTCCCGGCACTTCCTTCATCAGGAGTTTTTCCACTCCCTGTTTCAAGGTCATCTGGGACATGGGACAGCCTTTGCAGGCGCCGGTCAACCGCACTTTCACCACCCCGTCGGTCACCTCCACGAGTTCGATGTCGCCGCCGTCCCGCTGCAGCAAGGGGCGAATCTTGGCCAGGGACTGCTCTACCGCTGCCTTGATATCCTTCACTTAACAGCCTCCAGAGGAAATTAATTTATAAATGATAACATTTACCAAAGGTTTGTAAATAGCCCCAAGGCAAAAGGCTCCTGGGGTCAGCCGGAACACCGCCTGGACCTGGGCCGAACCGCCGTTGGCAAGACAATGCGGGAAGGATGGTTGCCAATAACCCCCAAGTCATTATATTATGAATTCAGAACATCACCATGAGGTAACCATGGCAGAAAAACCGCCATCTTCCATCGCCCGATATTCCATCGTCTATCTGCTGGCCATCATGCTGGGGTTGGCGCTGTTTCAGTATTACAGCGTGGCGGAGCGGACCTTTGAAATTACTTACAGCGAGTTTCGCCACCTGGTGGAGAACAAGGGCGTCAACGATCTGGTGGTCAGCACTGAGGGCGTCAAAGGACGTCTGCTCCCCAACGGCATAGAAGAACTGGCCAAGGAAAGGAAGGAACCGGACCTCCCCAAGAAGCTGGAGAAGCAGTTCGAGAAAAAGGAGCCCGGCTTTACCACGGTGCGGCTGGAGGATGCCGGTCTCATCGAGCTGCTGGACAAACAAAACCTCAAATACCGGGGCGTGCAGGAGAAGACCTGGCTCACCGGGCTCCTGTCCTGGGTCCTGCCCATGCTGCTGCTGGTGGGCATCTGGATTTACTTCTTCCGAAAGATCGGCACCGGTGCCGGCGGCCTGATGACCGTGGGCAAGAGCAAAGCCAAGGTCTATGTCCAGGACGAGACCAAGACCACCTTCGCCGACGTGGCCGGGGTGGATGAAGCCATCGAAGAGCTGAAAGAGATCATCGAGTTCTTGAAAAACCCGGCCAAGTTCCAGATGCTGGGAGGCAACATCCCCAAGGGGGTCCTGCTGGTGGGCCCGCCCGGCACCGGCAAGACCCTGCTGGCCCGGGCGGTGGCCGGGGAGGCGGGGGTGCCTTTCATGAGCCTGTCCGGCTCCGATTTCGTGGAGATGTTCGTGGGGGTGGGGGCCGCCCGCGTCCGAGACCTCTTCGCCACGGCCCAGGAAAAGGCCCCGTGCATTATTTTTGTGGATGAGCTGGACGCCATCGGCAAGGCCCGGGGATTCAGCCCCATGGGGGGCCCCGAGGAGCGGGAGAACACCTTGAACCAATTGCTGTCCGAAATGGACGGGTTCGACACCCGCAAAGGGGTCATCATGATGGCGGCCACCAACCGCCCGGAGATTCTGGACCCGGCCCTCATCCGCCCCGGACGCTTCGACCGCCATATCCTGGTGGACCGCCCCTCCCTTAACGGGCGGGTGGACATCTTGCAGATCCACTCTCGCCGCATCAAACTCTCGCCCGACGTGAACCTGAACACTTTGGCGGCCCGCACCCCCGGCATGGTGGGCTCGGACCTGGCCAACATCGTCAACGAGGCGGCCCTGCTGGCGGCCCGGAAAAACAAAACCGCGGTGGAGATGGACGACTTCGAGGAGGCCATCGACCGGGTGGTGGCCGGCCTGGCCAAACGCAACCGGGTCATGAACCCCCGGGAAAAGGAGATCGTCGCCTACCACGAAACCGGCCATGCCCTGGTGGCCGAAGCCCTGCCCACCACCGACAAGGTGCACCGGGTGTCCATCATCCCCCGGGGCATCGGGGCCCTGGGCTATACCATGCAGCTCCCCACCGAGGACCGCTACCTCATGACCAAGACGGAGCTGGAAGACCGCATGGCCGTAATGATGGGGGGCCGGGTGGCCGAGGAGGTGATCTTCGACGAGATCTCCACCGGGGCCCAGAATGATCTCTTCCGGGCCACGGACGTGGCCCGCTCCATGGTGCGGGAGTACGGCATGAGCGCCCACCTGGGGCCCATCACTTTCGAGCGGGAGCGGCGGCCCCTGTTCCTGGAGACCGTCATGCCTCCGGGCACCAAGGATTACAGCGAAGCCACCGCCCAGGAAATCGACCGGGAGGTGGCCAATCTGGTGGACCGGGCTTACCGGCGGGCCAAGGAAATCCTGGAGCGGGAAAGGCCGCTGCTGGAGAAGGCCGCCAAAATCCTGCTGGAGAAAGAAGTCCTGGAAGGCGAGGAACTGCGGGCAATTCTGAACTCCACCGCCAAGACCTGAAGTAATGTAGGGCGGGCATCGCCCGCCATGTAGGGGGCGCACGGCGCACCCCACACCAAGCACCGGCGAGACGCCGGGGCCACCAAAAAATTGCCTATGAAAATTTCGGCTAGGGGTGGCGGGCAGTGCGCGCCCTACGAAAACCTGTCTGCATCCTTTTCGCCTTTTCGCCTTTTTCCCTTTTCGCCCTTATTAAAGCCGCGCCTCCAGGAGTAATTGGTTGACCGCCCTCAGGTTTTTTGCCAGCAGCGATGAGCTCCAGGACTTTCTGCTGCGGGAGTCCGGCGGGTCTCTGGTGGTGGTACCGCACCAGCGGCTGGCGCACCAGGTCTGGCACCGGCAGCGCGCCGCGGAGCTGGCCGCCGGCCGGGCCGCCTGGGAACCCCTGCCCCTGGTCACCCTACAAGGCTGGTCGGCCGACCTGTTCCGGTCTTTGTGGCCCCGGGAGGTCCTGGCGCCGTTGCTGACCCGCCTGGCCCGGTGGCGCCGGGCCCTTAAAGAAGTCCCGCCGCCCGCCGGCCCCACCCCGGAGCTGCAGTGGGCCCAGGCCCTGGACGAAGCCCACAACCTGCTGGGCCGCCACTTGCTGCCCGTCCTGGAGCCTGCGGCCGCGGACTCCCCCCTGGTGGCCTGGCGACGCCAGGTGACCCGCAGTTACGCCCGGCTGCTCCGGGAGGAGGGCTGGCTCAGCCCCGGGGAGCTGCCGGGCTATCTGCTGGCGGCTCTCAAGGCCGACCGCATCAAGCTGCCCGGCCAGGTCCTGGTGGTGGGCCTGGAGACGCCGGCCCCGGCGGAAGCGGCCTGGCTCCAGGCCCTGGAGGGACGCACCCGGGTGCAGCACCTCCAGGTGCGGGGGGACCTCAAGAACGTGACCCGAGCCGTGGTCCTGCCCGACCGGGGCCAGGAGCTGGAGTGGGTGGCCGCCTCCCTGCTGGAATCCGCCCGACAGGAAGGCCTGCCGCTGCACCGGCTGGCCGTCACCTCTTTCGACATGGATAATTATGCCCCGCCATTGCTACGGGTTTTGGGGGAGTTGCTGGGGTCGGCGCAGGCGGCCGGGGGCTGGGCCTACAACTCCTCCCGGGGCCCTTGCCTGGCGGACACCCCCCTGTTCCAGGCGGGTTTGCTCCCCCTGCAGTTCGCCGCCGGGGAGCGCCGGGAAGACCTGGTGTCGCTGCTGCTTTCCCCCTACTATGGCGAGTTCCAGCCCCATAGGGCCTCCCTGGCCTTGTGGGACCGCAGCTTCCGGGAGCACCGGGTGGACCAGGGCTGGCACCGCCTGCAGCGGGTGGCGGTGGCCGGGGACCTGGACCGGGAAAGCGCGGCAATTTTGGACCGGCTGGACCGCCTCCGGGGCGCTTTGGCAGTTCCGGCCGCCACCGGCGGGGAGTGGGCCGCCCGGTTGCACCAAGCCTGGACCGCCCTGAGTTTTCCCACGGGTCTGGAGGAAGGCGAACCGGGGCAATGGGGTCAGCTCACCGCCTTGCTGGCAGAGCTGGCCCGGACCCTGGGGTCAGATCCCCTGTCGGCGGCAGAATTCCTGGAATGGCTCAGCCACGGGGCTCGGCAGCTGCTGCTGCCCGGACCGGGAGTCCAGGCGGCGGGGATTCAGGTCCTGGGCCTTCTGGAGATGCGGGGACTGGCCTTCTCCCGGGTCTTCTGCCTGGGGCTGAACTCCGGCGCCTTCCCGCCGCCGCCCCGGCCCCTGCCCTTGCTCAACCCGCCGGAGAAGCAATTCGTCCTGGGGGGAACCTACCAGAGCCAGCACCGGTTCGCCCGGGAGCTGTTCAACCCCTTTCTGGGGGCCGCACCGGAGATCGTCCTGACCCGGCCCCGGGTGGCGGAAGACGAAGAACGTGTGGGCAGCCCCATTTACCCGGGGAAGTGGGAGGCCGGGGAGAGCGCGGCGCTGAGCGTGCCCCAGGCCGCCTGGCTGAGGTCCCCGGCGGTGCAGGCGGTCTTCCGGTCACGGTCCCTGCCCGCCTTCGGGGGGTACGGCGACGGCCTTTTCCGGATAGACCTTCCCCCCCAGCTCTCCCTCAGCCAGGTGGCCGCGGCCTTGAGATGCCCTTGCCAGTTCTTGCTGGGGGTCCTGCTGGCGGTGACCGAGCTGCCGGAGATTGAAGCCGGCCTGGACCCCCGGGAGCGGGGGGAACTCCTCCACCGGGTCCTGGCCCGGTTCGCCGCGGAATATCAGGAACAACTGGACCAGGGCCAGCCCTGGGATGGCCCCGGGGCCCGGCAGCGGCTGGAGGAGATGGCCCGCCGGCTCCTGGCCGACCTTCTGGGCGACGTGCACTGGCAGGCGGAATGGGAGCGATTGCTGGGGGAGGAGGGGCTCTTGTGGGAGTGGCTGCGGTGCGAAGAGGCGCGGTTTCACCAGGGCTGGCGCTGGCACGGCCAGGAGGTGCGCTTTCAGGACCTCAAGGGGCCGGGCTGGCCTTTTGCCCTGCGGGGCCGCATCGACCGCCTGGACTACCATCCGGACCGCGGCCGCCTGATGGTCTGGGATTACAAGACCGGCGAAGTGCCGGGCGTCAAAAAGGTCTTCGAAGACGGGGAGGAGCACCAGCTGCCCTGCTACCTCCTGGCGGTGCGCCGGGGCTGCGTGAAGGTGCCGCCGGAGACCGCGGCGCTGGGCGCCGGCTTCATCGGGCTCAAATCCTCCCGGGACAAGCACCTCAGGTATGAAGATTTCGAGAAACAAGCCGCCCGGTGGGCAGAGGTGCTGCAGGCCTGGGAGGCGCGGGTCCAGGCCCTGGGGCGGCGGCTGGCGGCCGGGGATTTCCGCCCCGACCCCGCCCCCGCCCCGGCCGGACGGCGACAGGGAGCCTGTCAGTATTGTGCTTACCACCTGATCTGCGGTTTTAACCCGGCCTCGGCCCCAGAGGCGGAGGAGGAGGCGGAATGATTTGCGTTTATATATTCCTCCTCCTTTTGGATGGAACATTAACAATAATATTAGCAGGTTAATATCTTACCGGTAATTCATAAGGGAGTGATAAGGTAAAAAAACCCCCCCTTTGAAAAAGGGGGGTAGGGGGGATTTTAAAAATCGACCTATGCTCAGGTATAACCCAAATCTGAAATCCAAAGCACAGCAACTTCGACAAAACATGACCGACAGCGAGCATGCCTTATGGACCCGGTTGCGCGGCAAGTAGCTCGCAGGAGTGCAATTTTACCGTCAGAAACCGATTGGCGCTTATATTGTTGATTTCTATGCACCCAAGGCAAAATTGGTTATCGAAATAGACGGTTCTCAGCATCTTGAAGCCCCTCATGCTGAAAAAGACAGAGACCGGGACGATTATTTATGCGGGTTGGGCTTGACCGTTCTTCGATTTAACAGCAGGCAGGTTTTAAAAGAGACCGAGGCGGCAATAGAGCTTATCTATCGGGCAATAGCGGAGCGAATAACCAAATAAATCCCCCCTATCCCCCCTTTTTCAAAGGGGGGAATAAAAGGGTGTTAGCGCTTATGCCCCACGGCGATAGGGGTTAAAGCGCAAGCATATTTAAGATATTTTTTATCAGTGACTATGCTTTGTGGATGAGGTAATGCCCCGCACTAAATGAAGCTTATGTCTATCTAAGAGAAATAGGGAGTATGGTGATAAATTTACCGGCGGATCAAGAGGTCCGGGGCCAGGCTTTGAGCCCCGGCCGGAGCTTCCACCTGGAGGCCCCGGCGGGCTCCGGCAAAACCTCGGTGCTCCTGGCCCGTTTCTTAAGCCTGCTGGCCCGGGTGGAGGCCCCGGAAGAGCTGCTGGCCCTGACCTTCACCCGCAAGGCCGCGGGCGAGCTGCGCACCCGGGTCATGCAGCTCCTCTGGGAAAGGGAGGAGCCCGGTGCCGACGCCTCCCCCCACCAGGTCCAGCTCCGGGAGTTGGCCCAGCAAGTCTTTGCCCGGCACGGCGACGGCGCCCAGCTGAAGCTGACCCCGGAACGGCTGCCCATCATGACCTTTCACAGCTTCTGCGCCCAACTCTTGCGGCTGTCCCCCCAGGAGGCGGAGGCGCCCCTGGATTTTCAGCTGCTGGAAGAGGACGAGGCCCGCTGGGTGAAACAGGAGGCCCTGGAGGAGCTGCGGCGCCGCCTGGGCGCCCGCCCTTCCCGGGACCCGGGGCGCCAGGCCCTGGTGCGCCGGCTGGTCCGTCTCAACAACGACTGGCGCCGCCTGGCCGGGGAATTACAAGGGCTGCTGGCCCGCCGGGACAGTCTTGGGGAGTTCCTGGACCTGGCCCGGCTGAGCCGCGACCCGGAGGCCTACCGCCGCCTGCTGGAGAGCCGCTTCCAGCTGGCGCTGCGGCCGGCTCTCGAGGCCCTGGCCCAGAGCCTGGCGGCCAGCCCCCTGGGCCAGGCCTGGCCCCAGTTCCGGCAAGCCCTCCGGGGCGCCCCTCTGGCCGAACCCCTGCCCGCCGTCATCCCAGGCACCGCCCCCGAGGATCTGGCCGCCTGGCAGGCGGTGGCCCGTGCCCTCTTGACGGACCAGGGGGAAGCCCGCAAGAGTTTGACCCCCAAACTGGGGTTTCCCCAGGATCTTGATAAAGTTAAGTGGAGCAAATTGTTTCAGGAACTCCCGGCCCAGGTGCGGCGCGGCCTGAAGCAGTGCCGGGAATTGACGCCCTCCGGGGCTTCCCCCCAGGAGGCCGCGGCCCTGCAAGACCTGGTCATCCTGTTGGGGGAGGCTTTGGCCGTTTACGCCGAGCTGTGCTCCCGGCGGCGGGCCCTGGACTTCATCGCCCTGGAGCAGGCGGCCCTCAAGCTCCTGGCGGTGGAAGACCCCGGCGAACTGCTGCTCCGCCTGGACCAGCGCCTGACCCATCTCCTGGTGGATGAGTTCCAGGACACCAGCCAAAACCAACTGGACTTGCTGTGCCGGCTGCTGGCTGGGTGGCAGAAAGGAGAAGGGCGCACCCTGATGGTGGTGGGAGACCCCAAGCAGTCCATTTACGGCTGGCGCCAGGCCAAACCGCGTCTGTTCCTGGAATCTCGTACCGGCCTGCCCTGCCCCGAGGCCGCCGCGGTCGTTCTGACGCCCCTGCTTCTAACCACCAATTTCCGGGCCAGCCGCACCCTCATCGCCTGGGCCAACCAGGTGTTCGGGGACACAGTCATGGCCCGCACCGTGGGCGGCGAGATCGACTTTCATGCGGCGGACCCGGGCCCAGGGGCGGCGGCGGGTCCCGCCCCCCACCTGGCCCTGTTTGTTGCGGGCGACGATCGTTGCGCCCGGCAGCAAGAGGCCCGCTGGCTGGCCCGCCAGGTGGCCGAGGCCGCCTCCGCCCTCTCAGAGAACGACACCATCGGCATTCTGCTGTTCACCCGCACCCATCTGCCGGTCTACCTCAAGGCCCTGAACGACGCCGGGGTGGCGGTCCGGGTGCGGGAGGGCCTGAAGCTGGCGGACTCCCGGGTGGCGGCCCACCTCCACAACCTGGCCCGGGCCCTGACCCGGCCCGGGGACGGCCTGGCCTGGGCCGCGGTGTTGAGGGGCCCCTGGGCCCCCCAATCCCTGGAGGTCCTGGCCGGGGTGGCGCAAACCCCGGGGAAGTTGTGGCTTGACAAGCTGCGCCGTTTCGCCGCCAGAGAGGAAGGTCCCCGGGATTTGTCCAACCTGGCGGAGGCTCTCTCGGAGGCCCAGCGCCGGGTGGGGCGGCGGCCCCTGGCGGAGATTATGGCCGATTTCCTTAAGGACACCGGCGCCTGGACCGGCCTGGCCGCCTGGGAAGGCCCCGGCGGGGTGGCCAATGGCCGGGCTTACCTGGACCTGTTGCAGGCGGCCGAATCCGGGCTGCCGGAAGCCACTTTTAGCAAGGCCGACTTCACCCTGGAGGAAGCTTATCAGCCTCCGGACCCCCGGGCCCAGGACTCCCCGGTGGAGGTGTTGACGGTGCACGGCGCCAAGGGGTTGGAGTTCACCCAGGTCTTTCTGCCTTATCTGGACTGGCAGCCTTTGGAGAAGGAAAGCAGAATGCCCGCGCCTTTCCTGCTGGAGGAGATCCCCGGCTCTCGGGTGCACGGCCTGGCCCTGGCCCGGCCCTACCTGCAGGAAAAGCAGAGTTCCTTGTACCTGCTGCTCAGGAATATCAAGAACCGGCGGGTCCTGGACGAGGCCCGGCGGGTCTTTTACGTGGCCGTCACCCGGGCCCGGCAGCGCCTGGTGCTGTCCGCGGTGGTCAAGCCCAACCAGGAGCTTCAAGGAGAAAGCCCCCTGGGCTGGCTGGGCTCGCATTACCGGCAGCCGCTGCCGCCTCCGGGGACCGTGATTAGCTGGCCCGGGCCGGAGATGGCGGTGGAGCTGGCGGGGGAAATTCCCGGGGCCGCCGCCTCCGAGATAACCCTGGAGCCTTTGGAGCTGCCGGAACCCCTAAAGTTTCAGCCGGAGCCCGCACCTTATCAGATAAGCTATCCCTCCCAGTTGGTGGAAATGGGAGAAGAGCGGCCGGCCGGCGAGGACCCGGACGCGGCCCGCCTCCGGGGAGAGATCATGCACCGGGCCCTGGAAACTCTGTCCCAGGGCGGGGAGCTGCCCGAGGCGGCCGCGGTGGTTGCGGCCCTGCGCCAGGGCGGCCTGGCGCCGGCGGCCGCCGCCGGCCTGGCCCCGGAAATCCTGGCGGAGCTCACGGCCTGCCGGCAAGACCCCTTCCTGGCCCGGCTCCTGGACCTAGGCCTGCCGGCAGCGGTGAGCGAGTGGCGGCTGGAGGACCGGCCAGCCCCGGACACCATCCGCCGGGGCAAAATGGACCGCCTGGTATTCGACGGCGCCACCTGGTGGCTCCTGGACTACAAGACCTCCCGGCCCGCCGCCGGCGAAGATTGGGACACCTTTATTACCCAAGAGACCGAAAGATACCGGCCCCAACTCCTGGCCTACCGGGAGATGGCGGCCCGGGCCCAAGGCCTAGAGCCCGAAACCATCCGTCTGTTGCTCTATTTCACTGCCTGCCGGAAGGTGCTGGAGATGTAAGGTTTTTTGTTATTAAATCACTGCTGTCCGGCACGCTAATTGAATAGCAAGGGTTGTCGGTGGTCTGGTGGCCGAAGGCCAAGCAAGGGCCACAAGTCCATACGTTCCATGAGCATGGTTTGGGCCAGGCGGGTAAGTTGCAGGAGTCCCCAGCCCACTTTGCTTTTGAACT
>Ga0315268_10004393_pt1 | contig 15322 bp, 14 predicted proteins | sample C1_top_MG_FD_204535 | JGI IMG/M metagenome (GOLD analysis project Ga0315268, IMG submission 204535) | Sediment microbial communities from Yellowstone Lake, YNP, Wyoming, USA - C1_top | ecosystem: Environmental > Aquatic > Freshwater > Lake > Sediment | place: USA: Wyoming | collected 2017-08-01
TAGTCCCCTAGCCGATAGATTCCCGTATAAGGCCCATAGTTTCCCAAGGTCATGTTGACCGTGAACTCCGGCGCTCCAGGAAAGTTCAACTGCCCCGGGGGCGCTTTCTGGTACTCATAAGTCCAGAAGGACCCATCCCCTCCGGGAAACCAGTAATCGCCGAGTTTGATCTTCTTGCCGGCGTGCGCGGACGTCGCCAGCAGCACCACTAAAAAGAAAAGTAGCAGGCCCACAGAGTTTCTCATGTCGCGCATACAGCTTCTCCTTTCAGATGTCGGTGTCGCCCGCAGCTATTTGGGAAGATAGAGGTGGCCGCCTTGGGGTAAGCGGACGCGGGAGGGGGGAAAAGAAACCTGCCCCGAAATTTACCTGATGAGAGCACAAAAATCTTACCAGTGCAAAGTGCAAGAAAAATTTCCCGGGCATGGTATTTTCCAGAAGCGAGAAGTGGAAGCGGCGGGGGGCCAACCAGACAAAGGGGGGAGGCGGGCGGGGAATGCCCTTAAGGCCAGGATTGATGAATCAATAGCGGCCGTCTTGGACCCGATTTGCCGGGCCGCCGACATCCGGAAGGCTCCCGCCAGGGGCTATTTCCCGCCCGCGCCGAAGACCTCCTGGAGGAAAAGCCGCAGGTAGCCGAAGGCCCGGGCCGCCACCCGGGCGTTGTAAGCCACCCCGGGGACGCCGCCCCGGGTCGCCTCCGGGTTGGTGAAGCTGTGCACCGCGCCGCCGAAGAGGACCAGTTGCCAATCCGCCCCGGCCTGGCGCAGGGCCTCTTCAAACGCGGCCACCTCCTGAGGCTTGAGGAATGGGTCGTCCGCGCCATGGAGGACCAGGACCTTGGCCTTGAGGTTCTGGCCTTCCCCCGCCTGGGGCAGGGGCAGGCCGCCGTGGAAGCTCACCACCCCTTGAAGGTCCGCGCCGGAGTAAGCCAGCTCCAGGACGGTGGTGCCGCCGAAGCAGAAGCCCATGGCCGCCAGCCGCCGGGGGTCCACCTGGGGCTGGGCCGCCAGGCAGTCCAGCCCGGCCCGGGCCCGGGCCCGCAGGAGCTGGGGCTGGTTCCTGAGGGCCCCGGAAAGCCTGGCGGCCTCTTCCCGGTCCGTGGTGCTCCGCCCCTCCCCATATATGTCCGCGGCCAGGGCCGCGTAGCCCAGGACCGCCAGGTTCTCCGCCTGCTTCCTGGCGAAGTCGTTCAAGCCGTACCACTCGTGCACCACCAGCACTCCGGGGCGCGGTCCGGGAAGGGCGTCGTCATAGGCCAGGTAGCCTTTGCAAACCGTGCCGTCCTGCCGGTAGGCCACCGTCTTGGTCACCATTTTCGCCTCCACGCCGCCGGCCAGGGCCAGGATTAGGGAAATTCCGAGAACATATTTCATCAGCGCCTCCGGTAAATGCTCCAGGGAAATAAATATAAGTTTTTACACCGTAATTTTAAGGCCGTCCTCCGCCCGCAGGACCTCCCCCGGAAATTCCCGGGCCGCCGGGGCCGCCACGTCCATTTCATCGCAGGGCGGGTAGAAGTGGGTGAGCAAGAGCCGCGGCACCCCCGCCCGGGCCGCCAGACGCCCGGCCTCGGGCGGGGTCAGGTGCCCCGGCACCTTGGTGGGCATGGCCGCCTCCAGCACCAGCAGGTCCGCGCCTTTGGCCAGGGCCACCAGGGAGTCGCTCAGGTCCGTATCGCCGGAGTAAACCAGGGCCCGGCCGTCGGCCTCCACCCGGTAGGCCAGGGAGCCCTGGATATGGTTGGTGGGCGCGCTTTTGATGACCAGGCCTTCCCAATTAACCTGGTCCGGCTCCTCCGGGGAAAGCTCCCGGAGCTCCAGGAGGCCCGGCGGCGGCGCCACCCACTCCCCGAAGACCCCCTGAAGCCGCCGGTAAAAGTCTCCGAAGCCCCGGGCCGCCAGCAGATGGAAGGGCTCCCGCCGGGTGTAGCCCAGGGAGTAGTGGGTGGCGAAGAAAAACCCCACCAGATCGCCGATGTGGTCCGGGTGCAGGTGCGTCAGGGCGATAACGTCCGCCTGATTGAAATCCAGGCCGTGGTGCAGGAGGGCCCGCAGCGCCCCGCTTCCCAGGTCCAGGAGCACCAGGCGTCCCGCGGCCTTGACCGCCAGCGCCGGCGCCCCCCGCCTCAGGTACGGCACCCCGGTCCCTGACCCCAGAACGATAAGTTCCATTTTGGTGTGCCGTTTTCTGTTTTCTGTTGCGGGCACGGATTGCGGGTAATCTTTTAAGAGAAAACCAAAAACAGAAAACCGAAAACTGTCCTCACTGCCCGTCCACGTGCCCCATCTGGGTGACATAGAACCAGTCCGCGGGGTCGCTGAGGTAATTGTGCATATCCAGCAGCGTGAGGTAGTGGCCCCGCTCCTCGTGGGCCACGCTCATAAAAAAGCGCCGGGCCAGGGGGTCGCCGGTTTCCCGGGCCAGCTTGGTGTAGTAGTCGATGGAGCACTCCTCCATCTTGATGCCGGTGCGCAGGGCCTGCAGGTCGTCGGCCCCCCCCGTGCCCTCCTTTTCCTTGGCCATGGCCAGGACGCAGACAAAGGGCTCGTGGTGCGGCGGCTTGAACGCGGCCAGGCTTTCGGTCCAGTGGGGGTCTTGCTGCAGGCTCTGGTAGATTTCCTGGAATTTCTGGATGTGGTATTTCTCCGCTTCCGCCAGGTACTCCAGGATTTCCCGGACTCCGGCGCTTTTCACCTTCTGCGCCGCCTGCAGGTAGAACTCCCGGCCCTCCACCTCCATCTGGACCGCGTCTTTCAAGGCCTTAAGCAGGTATTCGTGGACTTTCATGGGGCGCCTTTCTCCCTTCGGCTAAGAGACGTAACCTCAAAATAAGCGCCTGCCCCGACCTTGTCAATCACGGGGGCTCAGGCGGTTGCCCTGGCCCCGCAGTCCGTGGTAAAAACCCTTATGCCGCTACTCAGCCTGGACTTCATCCGCAGCCGGCTGGCCCTGACTTCCCCGCCGCCGGCGCCGGACCCCGGCCTCGCCCCCGCGGCGGTGCTGGTGCCGCTGTTTGAGGCCGGAGGCGAACTCAAGGTCCTGTTCACCCAGCGCACCCTCACGGTCAAGGACCACCGGGGCCAGGTCTCCTTCCCCGGCGGCGTTCGTGACCAGGAAGACCCGGACCTCCTGGCCACGGCCCTGCGGGAGACCTCCGAAGAAATCGGCCTGGCGCCCGAGGCCGCGGAGGTCCTGGGAATCCTTCCGCCCGTGGCCACCATCACCGGCTACTGGATCGTGCCTTACGTGGTGGCCATTCCCCACCCCTACGACTTTCACCTCAACCCCCGGGAGGTGGAGCGCCTCTTTTTCCTGCCCCTGGCGGGCTTCTGCGACCCGGGGCGCTGGAGCAGCGGGCCCTACACCTACCGGGGCCGGGAGACCCGGGTCTGCTGCTGGCGGGGCGAGGGCACCCTGGTCTGGGGGGCCACGGCCCGCATCCTGCTGGAGCTCCTGGACCGTCTGGGGGAGCACCCCCTCCCCGGCGCCCGGGAAGCCACCTGCCTGGATTAAGGGTTGGGAGAGGACTTGGGCTTAGAAAAGATGAAGCTGAGTTGGCCCCGTCTCCCCTCCTGGCTGCTACCCAGAACGGGGTGGATCCAGATAGAAGTAACTTCCCGCTGCAATGCCGCCTGCACTTATTGCCCCCACACCGCTTACCGGGAAAACTGGGACACCCGTGACCTGGCCCTGGCCACTTTCCGGCGCCTGCTCCCCGCCCTGGCCCGCAAGCGCTGGACCTATCTCCAGGGCTGGGGGGAGCCTTTGCTGCACCCGGACTTCTTCACCATGGCCCGGCTGGCCAAGGAGGCCGGCTGCCGGGTGGGGACCACCACCAACGGCATGCTGCTGGACGCCCGGCTGGCTGGGAAGCTGGTGGACGCGGGCCTGGACCTGGTGGCCTTCTCCCTGACCGGCCTGAAGGAAAGAAATGATGCGGTGCGGCGGGGCACCAGCTATGGGCGGGTGCTGGAGGCCATTCAGGCCCTCAACGCCGCCAAGGCCCGGGCCGCCTGCAGCAAGCCCCAGGTGAACCTCGCCTATCTGCTGCTCCGCTCCGGCCTCCCGGACCTCAAAGAACTGCCCCGGGCCTTACGGGGGCTGGGGATAGACCAGGTGGTCGTCAGCACCCTGGACTTCGTGCCCGCCAAAGAATGGGCCGCGGAGACCCTGCACCCCACCGGCCTGGAGGAATATGCGGAACTGGAAGCCCGGCTTGAGGAACTGGCGTTATCCGGTGAGCAGTGCGGCCTGGCCATCCACCATCAGCTTCCCCGCCCCGGCGAGCCCCGGCTGCTCTGCCCGGAGAACCCCCAGCAGAGTTTCTTTGTCTCCGCCGCGGGCGCGCTTTCCCCTTGTGTTTTTACCAACCTGCCGGTGTCCGGAGTAACCCACTGGGTCAATGACCAAGAGGTGCCTTTCCGCACCCTGACCTTCGGCAATATCCAGGAGGAGGATTGGGGGACCATCTGGCGCCGACGGCCCTACATCAACTTCCGGCGCTCCTTCTACACCGGCAGACTGGCCACCCCCTGCCGCCATTGCCTGAAGCTCTGAAAGCTGTTTTATAACCGGGGCTTTTGCCACCCTGAATGAAGTGCCATCTTTATCGTGGGGGCACCGCGTGTGGTATCGTAAGGGCACGGCGTGCCGTGCCCCTGTTACTGCAAGATTACGCGGGAAAAGTAGGGGCGACCCGTCGGGTCGCCCCATTTTTTGCTTTGGTGGCACCGGCTTTCCAGCCGGTGCTTTTTCACCCCTCAACCCTTTCCCTCACCCCCCTGCCCCATTGACGCCGCCGTTCAGCAGGCGCACCACCGCCAGGTCCGGGAAGTAGTCGATGATGTTGAGGCAGCCGTAAGTTTGATCCAAGTGGAAGAGGCGGGCCAAGTCCAGCCCCAGGGCCTCGCTCAAAATGATGCGGTTCACCCCGGCGTGGGCTACCACCGCCATCGCCTGCCCGGAATGGCGCTCAAGCAGGTCCTGGAGTTTTGGGAGGGCGCGGGCCCGCACCTCCATCAGGCTTTCGCCCCCGGGGATGCGGAAATTCGCCAGGTCCCGGAAGCGGGCCTCCAGGTCCTCGGGGTAGCGGGCGGCGATTTCCTCGAAGCTCAGGCCTTCCCAGACGCCGAAGTGGATTTCCCGAAACTCCGGGACGGCCTGGGGGCTGAGTTCCCGGCCCCGGCTGATGATCTCCGCCCCCCGCCAGGCCCGGCTGAGGTCAGAGGCGTACACCCCGGCCAGGGGTACATGCAGGAGCTGGGTCGCCAGCTCTTCCAACTGACGCATCCCCTCAGGGCTCAAGCCCACGTCGTTGTGCCCGTGGTAGCGGTGGGCGTGGCCCTCGGCCACCTGCCCGTGGCGCACCAGGTAGAGCCGGGTGGGGGTGAGGGACGCTCTAGCGCCCAGGGCTTGAATACGCATGAAGACTTCCTCCGGTTCTCCCCCTCGCCAGGTGGGAGGGGGTCAGGGGGAGGGGGGCGCAACTCCCCCCCCTTTATTAAATTGGGGGCTGAGGGGATTTGAAATCCCCCTAAATCCCCCTTTTTCCAAGGGGGACTTGATTCACCCCCACCCTGACCCTCCCACCAAAAGGGGGAGGGGATAAAAAAGCCTGCGGCGCGCCAAAAAAAATGGAGGCCAGCCGCCCCCGGCTGTTCTTTTCTAAGGTTGTGCCGCGCTGTGCGGAGAAGTCCTACTCTTCCAGGATAACGTTGTTTGGCACCACCACCAGGCCTTCTTCCGTCACCGGGAAGCGCCGGGCGTCGCGCTCGCGGTCCACGCCGATGGTGAAGCCCGGCGGCACCTTGACCCCGTCCTCGATGACCGCCCGGCGCACCACCGCGCCCGGGCCCACCTGCACCCGGTCCCAGAGGATGGCCTCCTCCACCCGGGCCCCCTTCCCCACCTTAACCCCTGGCGAAAGCACTGACCGCTTCACCGCCGCGCCGTCCAGGACGCAACCGCAGGCGATGAGGCTGTCCGCCACGCTGACCGGGGCCCCCCGCCGGGACAGATACTTGCTGGGGGGCAGCCGCAAGGACAGGCTGCGGAGGGGCCACTCCGGGTCGAAAAGGTCGAAGGTGGGCCTAGCCCCCAGCAGGTCCAGGTGGGCCTTAAAATAGGCGTCCAGCAGCCCGATGTCCCGCCAGTAGCGGGGCCGGCCCTCGGCGTCCTGGAAGTTGAAGGCAAAGACCTTTTTCCGCCCCACCATCTGGGGGATGATGTCCGCGCCGAAATCGTGCTTGGACGTCTTCTTTTTGGCGTCCCGGATGACCTCGTGCACCAGAACTTCGGCCCTGAAGAGGTAAACGCCCATGGAGGCCAGGGAAAAGTCCGGGGCCTCGGGCAGCCCCGGAGGGTCCGGGGGCTTCTCCAGGAAGTTTTGCACCGCGGCGGCCTGGTCCACCTTGAGAACGCCGAAGGAGCCGGCTTCCCGGCGGGGCACCATGACCGCGGCCACGGTCATGTCCGCGTCCCGGCTCAGGTGAAAGTCCAGCATCTCCAGGTAGTCCATCTTGTAAACATGGTCCCCGGAGAGGATGAGCACCTGCCGGGGGCGCTCCTCCTCCAGCAGGGTGAGGTTCTGGTAGATGGAGTCCGCGGTGCCCCGGTACCAGCGGTCCACCATGATCTGCTGGGGCGGCATGGAATAGATGAACTCGCCCAGGTCCGGGTGCATCAGATCCCAGGCCTGGCGCAGGTGCCGGTCCAGGGAAAAGCCGCCGTACTGGGTGAGGACGTAGATGCGCCGGATGCCGGAGTTGAGGCAGTTGGACAGGGTGAAGTCGATGATGCGGTACAGGCCGCCAAAGGTGATGGCCGGCTTGGCCTGGTTCCGGGTCAGGGGGTAGAGGCGCTCCCCCTTGCCGCCGGCCATGATGATGGTGGTGAGCCCTTTCAGGTCGGGGTGCATGGGCCCCTCAGATGAGCTCCTTGACCTTGGCCTTGAGCTCCGAAAGGTCCGAGGACTTCACCACGTAGGCGTCCGCGGCCCAGCTCATGAAGCTTTCCTTGTACTGGGAGTAGGCGGTGTTGAGGATCACCGGCAGGCCTTCCTTCATCCCCAGGATGCGGGGCAGGGCTTCCAGGCCGTCCATGCCGGGCATGCGGATGTCCAGGACCACTAGGTCCAGGGGTTCATTCTCCACCATCTTCAAAGCGTCCCGGGCATTGGTGGCGGTGAGCACCTCGTAGCCTTCGTCCGTCAACTCGTCTTGGAGCAGGGTGCGGATGGCGTCGTCGTCATCCACCACCAGGATCCTCTTCATCCGCGTTCTCCGCTAACTTGATATTTGGGCACAATATAAACCCTAGCGGGACAGGGGGCAACGGCTCCTTAAAAAAAATCGCCGCCTTTACGCCCCCGCCAGCCACGGGGGCGGCTGCCAGCGCGCCTCTCCCAGGAACAGGGGCAGCTCCGCGGCGCAGATGGGCCCCGGCCGGACCTCCCAGCCGGTGTACGCGGCCAGCTCCTCCCTGAGGGGGGCCAGGACCCCGGGGAGGATGAGCTCCCGGTGGCTCAGGCGCGTCGCCATCCGGTGCGCCTCCAGGGCCTGGTCCAGGCGCTGGGGGGTGAAGCTGCGGTAAACCATGGCCATGTCCACGGTGTCCCCCCGGCAGTCCACCAGGAGCAGGTACAAAGGGCTCACCGTCAGGGCCAGGACCCCGGTGAGCACGGTGACGGTGAATTCGCTGTTGCCCGTGACCAGCACCGGGGCCTCCGGACCCGGGCCGTTGAGCTCGAAGAGGTCCGGAGGCACGGGCCGGGGCAATTCCAGGGACGGCACCCGGGGCAGGATTTCTTCACCCCCCAGGGCCAGGGACAGGGCGTAGCGCCGGGCCGGGGTCAAGCTGGGGCAGTCCTCGGGGCGCAGGCGCCCGGCCTTCAAGGCCGCGCCCAACTGGACGCAGTCCGCCACCCCCGGCACCCCCCGGCACTCCGCCGGGCTGAGGTGCGGGGCGATCTCAATGCGGTCCACGTAGAGGTCGGCGTAAAGCATGGCAAGCCGGAGCTTAAACCATATTATTATCCCTGGGGCGTGATTCGTCACCACCGCAGTCAGGGCGCCATGAACGGCGCCCCTACCAAAGCCACCTTAGCAATAATCCCCCGCCGGGTCAACGTCCTCCTCCGGGGTCAGGGGATCGCACCGGACCGTCCCCGGAGAGCCGGAAAAACTCTTGCTTTTTTCAGCGCCTTGGGATAGATAAAAGCTGTTAATTTGCGGGCCGGGCCGGAGCCGGCCTGCCAAAGGAGCCTGGTCCAAGGGTAACCGGTTAAGAATAATAATAAAACAGGGTAAGGGAGGCGGTCCTCCGAATCTCTGGGTCGCCGGAAAACTTTCGCCAACACTGCCAACTTTTCGCAGTATCTCCATCTCCCCTTTACCCCCAGCTTTTTCGGTTCCAGTAACCCTTGGTTTTATGACGGTATGGCTGCCACCCCGTTGACGTCCCTCATCTTACCCCACCTCACCAACCTGACGCCTTATCAGGCCGGCAAACCCCTGGAAGAACTGGCCCGGGAACTGGGACTCACCGACGCCGTCAAGCTGGCTTCCAACGAAAACCCCCTGGGCCCCTCCCCCAAGGCCCTGGCGGCCATCCAGGAAAACCTGGGTTCCCTAAACCGCTACCCCGACAGCCACGCCTACTACCTCAAGGAAGACCTGGCCCGGCACCTGAACGTCCGGCCCTCCCAACTGATCCTGGGCAACGGCTCCGACGAAGTCCTGGACCTCCTGGTCCGGGCCCTGGTGCCCCCCGGCGGGGAAGTGCTCAGCACCACTCACACCTTCCTGATGTACGGCCTCCTGACCCAGGCCGTGGGCGGGGTCTTCCACGCCGTGCCCCTGCGGCGGATGCGGGTGGACCTGGGGGCGGTGGCCGGCGCGGTGACGGACCGCACCCGCCTCATCCTCCTGAACAACCCCAACAATCCCACCGGCACCGTGTTTTTCCGCCCCGAGCTGGAGGAATTCCTGGAGGCCCTGCCAGCCACCGTCACGGTGGTGCTGGACGAGGCCTATATTGATTTTGCCGACGACCCCCGGGTGCCGTCGGGTCTGGACTACCTGGCGGAGGACCGCCCCCTGGTGGGGCTGCGCACCTTTTCCAAGGCCTACGGCCTGGCAGGCCTGCGGGTGGGGTACGGCTACGGCCCCAGCGAACTCCTGGACTGCCTGAACCGCCTCCGGCTGCCATTCAACGTCAACCGCCTGGCCCAGGTGGGGGCCCGGGCCGCGCTCACGGACACGGACTTCCTGGCCCGCACCCGGGAGCTGGTGGCCCGGGGGCGGCAGGAGGTCTGCGGGGCCTTGACCCGCCTGGGACTGGAATTTGTGCCCAGCCAGGCCAATTACGTGCTCATCCGGGTGCCCCGGCCGAGCCAGGAAGTCTATCAGGCCATGCTGCGGGAAGGAGTGATCATCCGGGCCATGGACGCCTACGGCCTGCCGGATTACATCCGGGTCAACATGGGCCTCGCTGAGGAGAACCGCCGCTTCCTGGAAGCGTTGATCAAGGTGCTGGAGTTGACGGGCTGAGTGGGGCCTCATCGGATCATTACCATCGATGGTCCGGCCGGGGCCGGGAAAAGCACGGTGGGCCGCCTTCTGGCCCAATCCTTGGGATATTTGTACCTGGACAGCGGCGCCTTTTACCGGGCCGTGGCCCGGGAAGCCGCCCGGCGGCACCTGGACCTGGAGGACCCCCAGGCCCTGGCGGAGTTCCTGGCGGGCTTTGCCCCGGAGGTGACCTCCGACGACCAGGGCTTCCACCTGTGGTTTCAAGGCCGGGAAATCACCCGGGAGCTCAGGAGCCCCCAGGTGAGCCAGGACTCCTCCCGGGTGGCGGTCCTCCCCGGGGTGCGGCGCTGGGTCAAGGACCGGCTGCGGGACCTGGCCCGGGACCGGGGCGTGGTGGCCGAAGGCCGGGACCAGGGCAGCGTGGTCTTCCCCGAGGCCCAGTTCAAGTTTTACCTGGACGCGGACCTTGAGACCCGGGCCCGGCGGCGTCTTCAGGACTGGCAGCGGGATAACGACCCGCCTTCCCTGGAGGAAGTCCTGGCGCAACTGGCGGCCCGGGACCGCCAGGACGCCAGCCGGGGCGAGGCGCCCCTGACGGTGCCGGAAGGAGCCATCGTCATCGACACCACGAATTTAAGCGTGGCCCAAGTGGTTGAGCAGTGCCTGGCCAGGATCAGAAATCGCTGACCCCGGCCGGCGTGACCATAAACCAAGTAAACCTGTGTAAGGGGGACAACTTAACATGGACGGTATGGAAAAAGACGAACTGACCAACCCCACCCAGCCGGAGGAGATGGAGAGCCGGCCCGAAACCCTGGAGCCGGAAGCGGCCCCAACGGCCTCCGCGGCCCCGGAGGAGGAGGCGGAAGCCGCCCACCAGGCCGCGGCCCCGGAGGCGGAAGCAGTTGAGGCGCCCCAGCCCCCGGCCGTAGAAGAAGCCGCGGCCGCGCCGGCAGGCCAGGCCCCGGAGCCTCCGGAGGCAGCCGTGGCCCTGCCCGAACCTCAGGCCGAAGGGGCCCCGGAAGAAACCCCGGAGGAGATGACGGAGCTCTACGAGGAGAGCCTGCGCCGCGTCCAGGAAGGCGAGGTGGTGAAAGGCCGCATCGTCTCCATCACCAAGGACTTCGTCATGGTGGACATCGGCTACAAGTCCGAGGGGCAGATCCCCATCCACGAATTCACCACCCCTGAGGGCGAGATCACCGCGGTGGTGGGGGATATCGTGGAAGCCCTGCTGGAGTCCCGGGAGGACGAGGAGGGCGCGCTCATGCTCTCCAAGAACAAAGCCTCCAAGATCAAGGTGTGGGAAGAAGTCAGTTATGCCTACCACCACGACGGCACCGTCACCGGCACCATGGTGGCCAAGGTCAAGGGGGGCCTGTCCGTGGACCTGGGCGGCATCATCGCTTTCCTGCCCGGCTCCCAGGTGGACCTGACCCCCATGCGCCATACCGACCATTTGATCGGCCAGAAGTTTGCCTTCAAGGTCCTGAAATTCAACCGCAAGCGCCGCAACGTGGTGCTCTCCCGCCGGGTCCTGCTGGAGAAGGCCAAGACCGAAGCCAAGGCGACGCTCCTGGCCACCCTGGAAGAAGACAAGGTCCTGGAAGGAGTGGTGAAAAACATCACCGACTACGGCATCTTTGTGGACCTGGGGGGCCTGGACGGTCTCCTGCACATCACCGACCTCTCCTACGGCCGGGTGCGCCACCCCGCGGACCTCTTCAAGGTGGGCGACCCCATCACCGTCAAGGTCCTGAGCTTTGACCGGGAAAAGGAGCGCATCTCCCTGGGCCTTAAGCAGCTTACCCCCGACCCCTGGACCATGGCCGAGGAAAAGTATCCCCTGGGTGCCCGGGTCACCGGCCGGGTGGTGAGCCTCACCGACTACGGCGCCTTCGTGGAGCTGGACCCCGGGGTGGAGGGCCTCATCCACATCTCCGAGATGTCCTGGACACGCAAGATCCGCCACCCCTCCCAGGTCCTCAGCGTGGGGGACGTAGTGGAGGTCAAGGTCCTGGAGCTGGAGCCCCAGCGCAAGCGCATCTCCCTGTCCCTGAAGCAGGTGGAGCCCAACCCCTGGGAGGTCATCGGCGAAAAGTACCCCGTGGGCTCAGTCATCGAAGGCAAGATCAAGAACATCACCGACTTCGGCATCTTCATCGGCATCGACGAAGGCATCGACGGCCTGGTGCACATCTCCGACATCTCCTGGACCAAGCGCTTCAAACACCCCTCGGAGATGTTCAAGAAGGGGCAGGTGGTGCAGGCCAAGGTGCTCTACATCGACAAGGACAACGAGCGCTTCTCCCTGAGCATCAAGGACCTGGCCCCCAACCCCTGGCAGACCATCGACCAGCGCTTCCCGGTGGGGGCCACGGTCACCGGCACCATCACCAACATCACCGACTTCGGCCTCTTCGTGGAGCTGGAGGAGGGCATCGAGGGCCTGGTGCACATCTCCGAACTGGGCCGGGACAAGCAGAAAATGTCCACGCTCAAGGTGGGCGAGCCCATCAGGGCCAAGGTCATCCACAGCTCCCCCCAGGAGCACCGCATCGGCCTCTCCATCCGCAAACTGGAGGCGGAGGAGGAGCAGTCCCACTACCGGGACTACCTGCACACCCGGGCGGAAGCCACCACCAACATCGGCGAGCTCATCCAGCAGACCCTGGAGGAGAAGCAGCGGGAAAACAATAATAACTAAGGGAAAAAGGGGAAACGCTGGTTCTTGCCATCAGGTCCTTTCCCTTTTCCCCTTGCCCTATAAACCATGGCCATTGACAACTCCTCCGGCTCAAGAAAGCGCCACCCCCTGCGCACCGCCTTCCTGGTGACGGCCCTGGCGGTGCTCCTGTTCGTGGGCCTGAGCTTCGCGGTCCTGTCCCTCACGGGTCCCGGCAGCCTCCTGGGCCTGGGGGAGAAGGTGGGCGTCCTGGAGATCAAGGGCCTCATCGCCGAATCCCGCCCCACCCTGAAGCAGTTGGAGCGCTACCAGAAGGATAGGAGCATCAAGGCCGTGGTGGTGCGCATCAATTCCCCCGGCGGCGCGGTGGGGCCGGCCCAGGAGATCCTCCGGGAGCTGGAAAAGGTCCGCCAGGAGAAGAAGGTGGTGGCCTCCCTGGGCACCGTGGCCGCGTCCGGGGGCTACTACATCGCCTGCGGCGCGGACCTGATCATGGCCAACCCCGGCACCGCCACCGGCAGCATCGGCGTCATCATGCAGTTCGCCAACGTGGAGGCCCTGACCAAGAAGCTGGGCCTGGACTTCTTCAACCTCAAGGCCGGGCGCTACAAGGACGTGGGCACGCCCTTCCGCCGCATGACCAAGGAGGAGCAGGAATACCTGCAGCACCTGGTGGACAACATCTACCAGCAGTTCCTTAGGGACGTGGCCAGGAACCGCAAGCTGCCCCTGGAGAAGGTCAAGAGCCTGGCGGAAGGCAAGGTCTATACCGGGGAAGAGGCCAAGGCCGCGGGCCTGGTGGACGAACTGGGGAACCTCCCCGACGCCATCGAGCGGGCCGGCCGCCTGGCGGGCCTCAAGGGCAAGGTGGAAGCCGTCTATCCCGAGAAGGAGGGCTTCTCCCTGCTGCGCTTCCTCCTGGGCCGGGACACGGAGGAGTCCCTGAGCAGCCTGGCCCTCCCCTACCCCGAGCCTGCTTACCTGCCGCCCTGGTTCCGGTAAACCATTCACCACCGAGACACCGAGAACACAGGGAGGCACCGAGGGAAAAGCAAGAAAGGGGAGCACCCCCCCTTTTTAATTTCCTCTGCGAACTTTTGTGCTCCCTGTGCCTCTGTGATTAACCTCACATTATGTAAAAAATCTTCTTGACAATGACGGGGAAATTTAGACAGCATTCACGTTCAAGGAATAAATAAAAGTTTCCAAACCATTTTTCAGGGCCGTAGCCAGGCCGCAGCCTAGTTTCTCATTTCAATTTCTCAAGGCGGAACGGTATAAGCAAGCGCTTATCGTGCCAAAGGTGTGCCATGTCCATGCCAGTTTGGCTGGAATCCAGCTCCAGGAGAGAAATCCATGCCCGGCAAACCCAAGTTGTTGGTAATACTGCTCATCTCTATCCTTGCCGCCATCTGTTTACTTACTTCAAGATACGCTTTTACCCAGTGGCCACCCGGGGGTAATAAAGCAGCCGCGGCCGATGCCGCACCGGCTGCCAATGCCACTTTAGCGAGCTCCGCCTTCAAGATTTCCTGGACCGACCAGAACGGCGGCAAGGGCAGTGGAACCTTTACCTTTTTTGCCAATGGGATTTTTCAGGACAGCAATAATGGGACCGGTACGTTTTCAGAAACAGTGGGTCCCCAGAATCTCACCTGGTCTGCCCAGGTAGGAGACCAGTGTTATGCTGGCGCGGTGGACCTCAAACTCAAAGGAATCTCCGGTTATTACGGTCCCACCAGCAACCCCCAGTTCACCAGCTTTACAGGAAAAGCCAGCGGGAAGGTTCTCCAGGATGGCAAAGTGGTCACCCGGACCATCGGCCCCAAGGGAGGGAAGATTAAAACCAAAGAAGGCGCCTTTCTTATAGTAGCAGGCGGGTTCTTTGCCGAGGATACCACCATTTCGATACAATACATCAACGCTGCTACCACTTCATTGGAACAAGAGCCTGCGGGCTTGTCACCCGCCACCATGGTTTTCGGCGGGCTGAGGGTTTCCTTTCTTACGGGCGGTGCGAAACTCCAGGCCGAAGCACCGCAACCTCTGGCGGGTGCTTCTTCTCCGATTCAGATCGGCATCCCTTATGCCCAGCCTTTCCCCCAAAACTAGCTGCCTGTAACTGCGACTTTCATCCCCAGCCCCTGGGACGGCACCGAAGATATCGCCTTGTTTTCAGGATTGTTCATCGGTACCGGCAAAATTCTCCAGGCCAACCTCTCTGATCTCCAGCCCGGCACTCAGGGTTTTCTGGGCAGCAGCAATGCCTTCTTGCTTTCAGGGTACGTCGAACCGGCGCTTTTGCCGGCCGCCGTGTCCACTCTCGATAGCCAGGGGATGATGTCCCTAACCGCACCGGACGGGAGCTTCATCCTCCCCTTCGAGGGCCAGCCGGACGCGAACGGGCTTCAGCAGATAATGGCGGTGGCCAGGAGCCTGAATGAACCACAGTTTGGCATGGCGGAAGCAATTGAACCGCTGTTGGGCATGGCGGTAGGTTGGGTGGGCCCGCTACCGCCTCCCACCATCTTTACGCCTGTTCCCTTTGAACCACCTGTGAAGATTTCGACTACTACTGCGATCTCACAAGAAATATGCAAGCATGAATCTTTTATGTCGAAAATGTTTGCGAAGTACTTTGCTATTGATAAGATCCTGAACCAGTTTTTAGATTTCTTCAAGTCAATAAGTTATCCCCAAGGAAAGATTACCCCCAATCCGTTATGCATTCCGCTGGGAGAAATAAGGACGCTATCCATTGACGCCAGCAGCATCTTCAATGCCCAAACAGTATCACAAAGTTTTCCCGTGGTGGTCTTACCTTTTCCGGGTGGATTGAAGATAGGGTTTTGCGCCTCCGTCCAATCCGTATTATTAAAAGTTGTAGATACGCTTTGCAGAGTTGAAGACAACACCATCGCCAATGGCACCGCGATGATACAGGTCATGACCAAGACGAATGCTAATATCGTCGTTCCGATGAAGGGATTAAAAAAAGGCACAACTAAGTTCTATGTTGCGATTCGACCTCAATCTCTTAAATTAAGGGTAAAACCATGCGCCGAGTCACCGATTTGTAAAGACAGTAGCTACGATGTGAGCT
>Ga0315268_10004394_pt1 | contig 15320 bp, 13 predicted proteins | sample C1_top_MG_FD_204535 | JGI IMG/M metagenome (GOLD analysis project Ga0315268, IMG submission 204535) | Sediment microbial communities from Yellowstone Lake, YNP, Wyoming, USA - C1_top | ecosystem: Environmental > Aquatic > Freshwater > Lake > Sediment | place: USA: Wyoming | collected 2017-08-01
AGCATTTTGGACTCAAATTCATCCTGAACCCAATCGATATGATTTTGATGAATTGGATAATTTGGTAGAGATTGCTGAAAGATATAACATGTCTTTGAACTATCGGGGGGATATCGTCTGGCTTCTAGGTTATCCTGCATACTTGGCACACGATGATCCCGCGGGAAGCATCAATCAAAAGAGCGATCTGACCAGAGATGAGTTACTCTCTTATTTGAATGATCATATTGAAACAGTTTTTGGACGGTATAAGGGAAAATTCGAGAGTATTTATGTTGTGAATGAACCTCTTGAGACAAGATACAATGAAACAACTTGGGAACCTCTCCCAACAGAGATGCGGCATTCCTTTTGGTACGACAACATAGGTCCAGACTACATCGAATATGCATTTAATAAAACTCATGAAGTGGACCCAGATGCAAAACCTTTCTTCAATGAAGGGTTGTGGTGGGGTGTTAATCCGGCCATTGCCGCTGACAGAAGAGACCAGATATGTGACGGTCAGAATAATCGAGAAGCTCACTCCCGTGGCCAGTATCGTCACAACAGCGAACTTAAAGTAGTTATCCCTGTAGAAGACTATCAGATCTCTGACCAGTTTGGCGATCTCGCCTTTCTTTTGTTCTTCCTCGACTCCACTCAACGTACTTTGTGAGTATAATCTATGAAGCGTTTTTCTGAGCCGATTGCTTTGTCGGGTTATGTTCATCGACAATAAGAACCACGTGGATGCAAAAGTCAGCTCAAACGCCCTAAGCACTGTCAGACTTAAGCCATACCTTTCGGTTGCCAGTCCGATCATAGCGTCCGACATTAGAATCACGGATGACGTTATTGATAGTACTATGATCAGAGACAGTAGCACCGTTTCAGATCTTATTCTTCCCAGAACATTACCAAGCATATTTGAACCCATACAGCAAGAAGCAAGAAATATCGATTATGTATGAAAGATACAGCCATCCGCAGATTCTTAGAACGGTCAGATCTTTCTTCTCGAAAACACCGATGTGAAGAAAGTGTTGGACGCTGCAAGGCAATGCAGATATGAACAGATCAATGCGGAGGATGGGGTTTGAACCCGTGTCGTCCCAAGGTTACCGGTTCGGCTGGTTCTGTGAGAGTTTAAACGTGGGTTCTAACTAAGCGACCCCACCACAATAATCTAGACCTCATCGCATGTTTACTCATGTTCTCTGAAGACTTTGACAGAGTCGAGTTCGCACACGTACTCGAAGCCTGTCTATACCAGCTTCTGAGTTCATTGAACGCTTTTTGAAGTCGTGGAGTGAGAGTTATCTGCCTAAGTTCGCTAGTTGCGTGTACAAAAGGGGGTTTTGGATATTCCTGTGGCCACGCACATGATTGTGTGATTATTTGGCTTAGGAGTTGCTCACTAGCGCGCATGTGTGTTCCTAAATTCTCCTTTTTCAAGTGGGTAGAATTGAGTCGCGCTTCCCAGACGAGCTTCTAGGTATCCCAACGCACACAATCATTCATAGAACAAAACAAAGCCATGAGCATAAACTACTTGGCGGACGGGTTTGGGAATAGGCATACGCGCTGGCACTTCATCCTAGTCGGTAGCAGTATAGAGAGGTTCATTGTCAATTTTTCGGGATGCTAAGCTCCTTTGGTTAACATGCCTGGGCTCTGAACCATGCAAGACCCTAAGAGTCAACAGAACTGAAAACCGAAGAAGTTGATTGCCTGAACACAGGACTTTGCCGATAGACAAATATACGTATAGACAGCACTTATTCTTGCGAGGTTTAGGGGGAGCTGGGATCATGACCCGGCTGAGAGGACGGTTGAACACCGTCGACCCATAGAACCTGAACCAGGCAATACTGGCGGAGGGATGTACAAACGGGTAGCAAGTCTTCTAAGAAGTCGAAAAAGCAATCCTCCAAGAGTTTCGGAGGTGTATAAGAGGATTGTCTCCTAAGATGCCTCCCGAGTGGGGGACAGAACCAGTACCAAAAAACAAGCGGGTTCTGGGGTTTGTCGACTATTTTGTGTTGTGGTCCAGCCTAGCCATAGGTTTGCTTGTGCTTCAGGCTGGCGGTCTGCTTGTTCCCGGCTTGTCTGCTCTTGCTGCCATTGGCGTCGCCGTATTAGGTTCGATTGTAGGTTCTCTGATGTTAGCGTTGGCTGGTGGCTTAGGAAGCAAATACGGCATACCATCGATGGTCAGCTTGAGAGCAGTTTTGGGGCGGAATGGATCATTCGCACCAACAGCCCTTAACGTTGTTCAACTCGTTGGCTGGGCAGCATTCGAGATATTGATAATGGCCAATTCCGCGATGCTTATTGCTGGTCAGTTTCTAGGTCCGTACACGATATACTTTTGGATTCTTGTCTTTGCAGTTTGGTGCATGGTGCTGAGCCTCGGGGGCCCTCTGGTCGTCATAAGACACTGGCTAGAGAAATTTGCCATTTGGCTCACCTATGGAACCACGATCTTCATTACGTACATCGTCCTTACCAACTATTCCCAGCTCTTTTCATCCGGTGGAGACGGGTCCCTGCCGATAGCGTTGGCTTTAGACCTGGTCATAGCCATGCCGATATCATGGTGGCCCCTAGTGTCTGATTATAACAGATTTTCAAAAAGCGGCAAAGGAGCCATTCTTGGCACGTTTACGGGCTACACGTTCGCAAATTCCTGGTTCTACGCCTTGGGGGCTTTACTTGTTTTGTCCTATCCTGGGAAAAGCATAATCTCTTCAATATTTTCTATTACGTTCGGGGGCTTAGCCCTGGCCGTATTGCTGGTGGACGAAACTGACAACTGCTTTGCCGACATATACTCAGGCGCCGTGTCTGTGCAGAACGTATCGCCCAGATCTAAACAGTGGAAGCTTGTCATCACGATCACTGCCATCAGCGTTTTCCTTGCAGCTTTGATACCTGAATATTGGCAACCAGCCTACCAAAGCTTTCTCCTCTTCATTGGGGGATTCTTTGTACCCTTACTTGGCGTGGTCGCAGTGGACTTCTACGTTATCAGAAGAAGACAATACGATCCGGAAGAGTTCTATTCTTCAGCAAAAAGCCTCAGAATCAAACCAGTAGTCTCTTGGCTCATGGGACTAATACTGTATTTCGTATTATACAATTTCACGACTTGGGGTTCAAGCATACCCTCGTTCCTAGGTTCAGCCATCACGCTTTACGTACTTGAGAAGGTGACCTAAGATGGAAAAGACGCACAGCAAAATCCCTGTAGCAATCACGATAGCCGGAAGCGACTCTGGAGGCGGCGCCGGAATCCAAGCAGACCTCAAAACTTTCGCAGCGCTGGGCGTTCATGGCACGGTAGCAATTACGTCTGTCACGGCTCAGAACACCTGTGCGGTCACTCTCGTCGAGGATCTGAAGCCAGAAATAGTTCGAGAACAGATCAAGACAGTTGCAGAAGACTTGGGCATCGATGCCGGAAAAACAGGAATGCTTCACACCAAAGAGATAATCAAAGCCGTTTCTTTGGAACTTGCAAAGTACAGGTTTCCGCTAGTCGTCGACCCGGTCATGATCGCCAAGTCTGGAGCCTCCCTCCTAGAACCTGAAGCAATCGACGCTTTGCAGAAATGCATTTTGCCAAGAGCCACAGTCGTCACGCCTAACACGTTTGAAGCTGAAAGGCTTGCTGACACTAAAATCGAAAGTCTAGAGGATGCTAAAAAAGCAGCTAGAAGAATCTCTGAACTAGGACCAAAAGCTGTCGTAATCAAAGGCGGACACCTGAAGGGCACTAACGCGGTCGATCTTCTCTATTACGAAGGCAAATTCAAAGAGTACAGTGCTCCCAGACTTGAAGTAAAGACCACGCACGGGACGGGTTGCTGCTTTTCAGCAGCAGTGGCAGCCGAGCTTGCCAAGAAAGCGGACGTGCCAACAGCAGTCGAGAGAGCAAAGGAAATCGTGACTTTAAGCATAAAGTTTGGCTTAAACATCGGAAAAGGTCACGGCCCAGTAGACCCGATGGCCTATCTCTACCGCGAATCTTCACGATACAACGTATTGATGGACCTAGAAAAGGCCAAGGCCTTGCTTGAAGCCAATCCCAGAGTTGCAGCACTTGTTCCTGAAGTAGGAATGAACATTGCAGAGGCAGTCGGGTACGCGGAAGGCGTCAGAGATGTAGCTGCCATAGAAGGCAGGATTGTAAAGACGTGCGAAGGCCTAAAAGCAATTGGCAATCCGAGATTCGCATGCTCTTTCCATCTTGCGAAATACATAATCGAAATGATGAAACGTGACAGCAGGAAGAGAGCTGCAATCAACCTGAAATTTTCAGATGAGACTCTGAAGATTCTGCAAAAGCGCGGTCTAGCCGTCTCGTTCTATGATCGAGCGAAGGAACCTAAAAGAATCAAAAACACTGAAGGGATGACTATCCCTTGGGGGGTGAAGGAAGCCGTGAGCAGAGTCCCAGAAGCCCCAGACGTGATTTACCACAGAGGCGACATCGGAAAAGAACCGATGATTGTGATTTTTGGAAAACAAGCCTATGATCTAGCGCGGCTTGTCGTACAGCTTGTAAAGGAAGTGAAAGCGACGTGACTGTAAAAACAAGCACGACGCACGTTAAGAAGCTGGCATTAGTCATCGTCTTCTCCTCATTAGGGGTAGCCATGTCGCCTTTCGCTTGGTTTCAATTCCTCGGCACTAAGGCATATCCAACACAGCACATGGTTAACGCGGTCTTGGGAGTGCTTGTAGGTCCATACTGGGCGGTCATTGCAGCTGTTCTCACAGGCACGGTGAGAAACGTGTTGGGAACAGGCACGCTGTTCGCGTTTCCAGGCGGCATACCAGGCGGCATAGTTGTCGGTGGTATCTACTGGATTCTCAAACGATTCAACATAATCGAAAGAAAGCGCCTAGTAGCGGCTCTTTCAGAACCAATAGGCACGGTCTTGATAGGCGCTCCTATCGCTCTTTTCCTGCTCGCTCCTTGGCTGGGGTCTCAGACGCTCTTAGACTTGACAGCAAAACAGGGATTCCTGCCGGCCTTCCTGATATTTGGATCCGGATGGGCTTTGAGCTGCGTCTCCGGAAGCATTGTAGGATTCTTGATCCTTCTGGCCTTAAGCACGGTCAGAATAGACAGAGAGACTCTTTTTGGCGAAAAATGAACAAGAAGTGCGGTTGAGAGGCACAGACATTCTAGGAAAGAAAGTCCTGATACTTGGCGAGACCGGGTCTGGAAAGACCAAGCTGGCAGCCAAGCTGTTCAAAGAACTAACGATGCTGCTGGATCCTGAGCAGATAACGGTTATTGACCTAGCCCCTCAAAGGGTTGGCAAGATTGGGGGGAAGATAACCGATTACGTAAACGTAGGGGGTAAGGCCAACTACCTTTCACCGGAAACTGCTTACACTCCCAGATTATCCGGCAAATCGCCTGATCAAGTATTGCATCTTGCACGATTGAACAGAGAACGGATGGAACCCTTACTGAACAGGTTCATTCAAGACCCTACTGAAGCCCTAGTCATAAATGACATTACACTCTATCTTCATCTCGGCAAGCTAGAAACAGTCTTGAAATGCGTGAGGTTAGCTAATACTTTTCTAGGTACAGCGTACTACGGCTCGAAACTTGCTGAAGACTTAGGAACAGGAATAAGCGTGAAGGAAAAGCAGAGAACTGACAAGTTGGCTGCTTCCATGGACTTAACTGTGAAAATCGACGATCAAGAGACAAATAATCGAAGACAACTTCGGGGTTCACGAGAAAGAGCGTCCTAGAGAGCATGCCTGACAAAGTTGGCACAAAGAAGAGAACGACTGTTTCAGTGTGTCAGCCCTTTCATTTGAACTGATCAGAAGGTCTGTTATCCCTCAGAGAATCCTCTCTGGAAAGGCGTACACATTCATCCTTTTCCCGCGTGCAAAACCTACCAGAGTCAAGCCTACGTTTTTCGCAATCGCTATTCCCGAATCGATCGCCGCGGCGAGTGAGCCCACAACAGGCAATTTCAGCCTTGCCGCTTTGGTGACGATGTCGCCAGTCAATCTTCCGCTCAAGGCGAGGAAGCATTGCTCAAAATCTGTTTTGTTTAAGGCGCAGATGCCGATCGTCTTGTCAACGGCGTTGTGGCGACCAACGTCTTCAGCGAAAGCGACAAGAGATCCGTCGCTTCTGAAAATGGCGGCAACATGGGCTCCTCCGGTCTTTCTGAAGGTCTGCCCGACATAGTTCAACTGATTCACAGAATTCAAGAGGGTCGTTGCCTTCACTTTCAAGTCTGATTTGATCTTGTGAAGACGCCGAGAAGGTTGAAAAGGTTCTCTGCTTCCGCAGGCTGAGAAAACCACGCGAGAGATGTGTTTCGAAAGCTTCAGCCTCTTCTCCAGGTCAACGTTATCTTTCAGGCTTACGCGGCAGACTGCCTCTTCTTCTTTCAGGTTTATCTCCTCAATCTCTTCAATCGATTCTATGATGCCTTCAGAGAGTGCGTGTCCGACTGCCAGTTCTTTCAGGTTGGTGGGAGAGCAGAAGATCGTTGCGTAGTGAGTTCGGTTCAGGAATATGTGGAAGGGCTTTTCCTGCGCTACATAGTCTGTGGTTTCCTCAGCTTTCCCTGTTGAAACGTCAACTCTAACGATTCCGACTTCAAGCATGGTTCTCACTTCTTCAGTTCTGAAAGGACAAAACCTACGATTTCGTCTGCAATGTCAGTTTTGGCGACCGACTGCAGACCCTTCCATCCGGGTTGACTGTTGACCTCAACAACGACCGGTCCATTCGGACCCTCCAAAATGTCAATGCCTGCAATCTTGCATTCGATTGATCTAGCTGAGGTGACCGCGATTTCTTCAAGCGTTCTGTCAAGGTCTGCTGCCACGGGGCGGGCTCCGAGACTGTAGTTGGTCTTCCAGCCTTTGGCTACTCGCTTCATCGCCGCAACAGCACGATTGCCAACGACAAAGGCGCGAATGTCTGAGAAGCCGTGTTCCACAAATTCTTGGAGGTAGATTGCTCCGTGACAGAACCTTATTGCAGCAAAGACGGTTTGAGCGACCTCAGGATCATTGACTCTTGTAGCACCCACTCCTCTTGAACCGAATATTGGTTTGACGATCACGTCGCCGCCCAGCTCATCAAAAGCCTTCAAGGCTTCCTCAGGGTCTTCGGTCACTGCCGTGCGAGGCACTGGTAAGCCGCTTTCATCGAGTATCGCCAGAATGTCAAACTTGTCGACACAGTGCTCGATTGCTTCGGGCGGGTTTATCACATACATACCCTGCCGCTGAAGCCTGTAGAGTGCGTCCATCCTGAAAACTAGTTCTTCAAGCGAACCGCGCCCGATCGGACGGATTATGAGAGCGTCCAGTTCCTCATGAAGACTCAGGCCGCCAGCACTCAGCAAGGGCGAATATCCGACACGGGCCACTATTTGAGGAAGGCTAAAGCATGCGTGCGGAATGCTTCGTCTCGCCAAGGCTTCCAGAAGTCTGGTCGAGCTGTAAGAATTTCGGTTTCTCGTCGCGATTCCAATCTTCAAAACAGAAACCTTCTGTATCGTTCAACCCGTAAAAGAGTGCTGCTCGACTGCGTTCTTAAAGTTTCCGAGGAAGAAAAGGCCTAGAATTTGTGAATGTACGGGATCAGTTGTCTCGCGTTCTCAAATCTTTCAGACAGCTTAAAGTCAAGGTAGGCACCGTAGGCGTTGAAGTACGGAGGTCCCTTCCGCGAGAACAGAGTCAGAACCTTGCTGCCATGGTTTATTTTGAAACCTTCTTCGCAAGGTTCATGCCCTCTGACCAGAAAATCGACGTTGAACGTTTTCAGGATTTTGTCTGTCACGGTTTTACCGAAAAGTCCTCCGGCACCTCTAGGCGATGGTGAAAAATTCTCAACGGCTTCGTCTGGGTCATTCCATAGCATCTCCTCCAAGAAGGACTGTTTCGGATGTGATACATGCGCGTATGCCAAATCCTCGATTTTCTCAGCTTCATGTGGCAGACCTCCATGAATCATGATGCATTGCTCTTCAACAATAGCAACGGTGTAGAGATGCTCGAATAATTTGCGTGTCTTAGCATATGCATCCTTCCATTTTCCTCCGAACCTTGATTGCAACTGCATTGGCAAATCATGGGGAGATGGCATAAGGTCTGACGGACCTTCATGGTTTCCGCGCATCAAAACAACCTGTTTCGAGAAGAGAAGCTTCAATCTGCAAGCGATATAATAGATCTCCGGCGAATACTCACCCCGGTCACCGTAGTCTCCAAGGAAAACTAAGAGAGTATCGGTGCTTTCTTTCATTCTTAGCAGAATGTTACTTTCCTGCAGAATCTGAATCAGACTTTCTAGATCTCCATGCAAGTCGCCTATGACCAGCGCGACGCCTGAAGAATTGATTCTAACGAGTCTTCCTAAGATGTCAAGGCTTCCGACTCTTCCTTTCTCCTGAGAGAGCAGCTCTGTTGCTTCTTCTACCTCATTTGAAAATTCATCAAGTGTGGTTTCCAAAGCTTCTTTCACGATTTGAGAGAGGCCAGTTTGCAAGTGTCAAGCCTCATGCTAATCGATGTGGACTTGCGTGCCCATAAAACTGAAAATGTTCTTCTCGATTTCGCTTTTGTGATTGCGGATTTTTTCGAGGGTTTCGTTGTGGATTCGCTGGATTGAACTTTCCTCTGTTTCAATGATTCCTTTTTTTCTCATCATGTTTTCCACGCGCCCTTGTAGCTTTGACAGATCTTGTTGTACGATTGCCACTTCTTCAGATGCTGAGAGCCGGGTTTTGCGTAGGATCGCATCTGTGCATCTTTGATGCAGACTTGCTAAGGAGTTTTTGTTAAGGATGTTATCGATGGCTTGTTCGGCCTTTCGCACTTTTTCGGGTTTAAGTTTGAGTTTCCCCTCGGAGATTGAGCGGTTCAATTTGAGGAGAATCTGTCTCAACAGAGGATGCCCTGGTGTTTCTGTTGAGAAGGCCTCGAAGGGATCTTCCAAGTACCGGTTCAGTTTGCCGAGTTCTTCTGGTGTCAAACCGCTTCCTTCGCCGTGAGCTGCGAGTGATTGAAGTTTTATGAACGGTTTCTGAAGGTGCTGAAGGCTGTGTTTTACTTCTGAGCACAAAGCTTCTATTTCGCTGCCTGTCTGGCTCAGTTGACCTATGCTTCCTTTGCTTTTCAAATCAACGATCTTCTGTTGAGTTTCGGCTATTTCTTCTTCAACGGAACCCTTTTCCTCTGCGGCTTATGTTCTCTGCGCTTTTAAGTTTTCAAGTTGCTGCTCAATGGCTCGTAGCTTTTCGATTAGCAGGAACGTTTCTTCCAGAGTCTTCGTTTTCACGTACTCCTTTGCTGAGAAATTGCTGAGCTCCTTCAATGTTTCTTTTGCCCTTATGAAGGTTGCAAGAAACCTCCTTCTGTCCAGAATGAAAAATGGAGAGATCCGTGGAAACCAATTTCTGACATCCACATCAGTTACTGCAAATGCCTTCTGCGTTTCTTGTGCGAACTTGCTGAAGCTATCATAAGTAACCTTGTCCGGAACCTTGATCAGGTGCATCCGATCGAGAAACAGACGCGCAAGTTTGTTTAATGCCCTTGCTCTACCGTATGTCTTCATATTTCTTTTTTCAATTTCCTTGGCACTGTTGTCGAGAAGCATCTTCGAGGCTTCTGTTAGGCTCTCGACCGCCTTGCGCATTTCCTCGACAAGTTTTTGAGCCTTCACGTGGACTGGAACAAAAATCGACCCAGTTTCACGTTCAAGCCAAACTTTTATGTCTTTTGAAGAGAATTTTGCCACATCAGACAACAGCTTTCCCAGTACAGAATGTGCACAAGGAATATTTATCTTTCAAGTTTGGCTGTCAAGCTTACTCGTTCCTGAGTAGTTACTCTTAAATAAGAATCGCGAACTACCATCACAGGGTATTGCGAGATGAAAAACATGGGCGCCAAAAAAACCGCATTCATCGCAATGATGAGCGCCTTAGGAATAACCCTTTCAATAATTTCAATCAATGCTGTGTCTGTGTTGAGCGCCGTCGGACAAGGCGGCGCAGCGTTGGACCTGTCGCACATAGCTACATTCATAGCAGCCATTTTCGGCGGGCCATACATTGGTGCAATAGTGGGATTTCTGAGCGGCATCTACGCAGGCTATTATTTTGGTTACATACTGGGAAGTCTCGGATTGCTTTCTCTTATTGGTGTACCTTTTGGGAAAGCTATGACTGGTTTAGTGGCTGGCTTTCTTTACAAAAAATTGGGAATAGGGAACAGTTCCGGCCGTTCTGTTCTGGCCGTTCCGGTGACGCTTGCATCCTACGTTCCCGAATCCATCTACACCATTCTTTACTTTCTGTACATGGCTCCATTCGTCGTTTCATTCTCAATGAGCTTCATGGTACCTTTAGTAATTCCAAAAGCGTGGATAGAAATCGCGGTAATGAGCCTTCTAATGGGTGCACTCGCTGGAAACGTAGGTTTCAGAGAATTCATCAATAGATTCTTTTATCTTCAAAAACTGGGAAAACCCGTAGTCACTCGACAGGAAAGAAGTGAACGATAATTCATTGAATAATCTTGAGGCCAAACGAAGCTGTCAACGTTTCAACATTGATGGCTCCACTTTGAAAGGTATTGCCTGTCCTTATGTTGTTAATGATTAGAACGGCTGGCGCAAAGAGACCCGGGTCGATTTTGTAGAAATCATACTTTGCTTCTTTGAAGATTTCTATGAAGGGCTTTCCATACGCTTCAGACGCCATAGACGGCGCCTTCTTTACGATTTGCTTAAGCTCTTCTTCATCATCATATTCAACAGCGTAATAGGAGATCCCACCGTAAAGAATTGCGTCGTTGGTCCTCGCCATCGCCTCTGCAAACTTTGGATGGACAGGCGGAATTGGCGCGCATCCCCAAGCAAACTGAATCACATTAGGATCAAGTCCGAGTTTTCGCAGCTTGTGGATTCCCGTTTCAACTATCCTGCCTGAAACTTGAATTGCGCCAACAAGACTGGTTGTTGGCGTCAGTATAATTACCAACTGCTCTGGGGAAACTTTGCAGTCCTTCGAAAAACGTTCCGTCACGTTCTCTGGCGGCCGCTTGTCAGTTTCCAAAACCACAACTGCCCTATCGAAATCATCCCTGTAGCCAATTTCTGCGTAGATTTCTTTCGGCTTCTGAGCCAAGGCTCTTGCCGGTCCGGATCCTATGGCAAAGCAACCTCTTTCGTTTATCTGCCAGCCCGCGTACTGTGAACCCAAAGTTGCAATGACCGGGTGGTCAGTGTAAACGAGTATTGAAGGAAGTTCCAAGTCACCGTAGTTTCTACGGGTTATTTCTGCTTTTCCGCAGCCGCCCATGCAGATTTCGGTTATCAGCTTTCCTGCTTGGAAACCTCCCTTTGCCTGTATCCCAGCATCCACAACCGTGGTTCCGGACTCTGTCTTTTCAACGTTGACTCGATAAACATCTGGGTTTGCAAGCAGTTTCTCTACCAGTTTCCACGCCAAACGATTTACACTCAGAGGTTTTCTCATCAGGCTTCCTCGCTAAAGAAATCTCTCATAACAGCTCAGATGTGGATTTTTCTCCTTAGAGACATAAAGTTTTCCGTCTCCATTTTCTGCAAGATCCCCAAGAAAAACATAAAATAGTCCTTCAGCTGTTTCTTCGCCTTCAATTTTCACTTTCGCTTTGACACTGTCTATCGTGAAGGTGGGTAGAACGGATTCCAAGAAACCTCCGACGATTATCTTGCCGTCAGTCATACAGGCTCCGGCTCTTCCCTCACAGTCTTTTTGAACATAGATTGTTCCGCCGCGCATGCGGAAGCCGACGAATTGACCAGCCACACCATATACTCTTATTGTGCCCTTACTCATATGAGCGCCGGCTTCAACACCGACGTTTCCGTGAACAATGATCTTCCCCCCATGCATGCCTTCACTGCATCCACGGTACGGTGCACCTAAGTAATCACCTGCGTCTCCGTGAACCTCGATCGTTCCACCCTTCATCATCGCTCCAGCCCATCCTCCAACATTGCCGTGCACAACAACCTTCCCGCCTCTCATCTCCTCACCCAGGTGAGTCCCAACGTCACCGTCGATGATGATTGCTCCGCTTTGCATACTTGCGCCAACTCTTCTGACCTTGCTCAGATCACCATAAGCTGCTATCACCGCGCCGTCAGGCTGGTTTTCCGTTTTGACCTCTTCGATCTTGAACAGTTCACCAAGGTTCTTCTGTTTGTTCCCTTCCCAAATTTTCAGCTTTTCTATTTTTTCGCGTGTTTTGTCTTGAAGAAGGTCTGGGCTAATGCATTCGGCTATTATTGGAAACTTGAATTCTTTGGCAGGGTAGAGGTTGATCATTCAGACACTGGCCTTCACAGTTAGTGGGTTTGAAAACTTGAGGCAGCGTTCACTGACGGCGTAGTTTTCGTATTCAACGGTCCAGTATTCTTTGAACCTTCTTTTCATTTCGTCGGTTATTCCTGCAGGTTGAGAGGTTTGCACGTCAAGCCAAACGGTAGAGCCGTCAACGTGCTTCAGGATCTTACCATCTTTGACAACGGTTTTTCCGCCCTTGATTGTGTAGGCGGCTCTCCTGAACGCTTTTCTGAAAGTCTTGTACTTTCTTGAAGTATCGGTTGTTTCCGGATTCACGTTGTATATGGCTATGTCCGCATCGGCTCCAACACCCAAGTGTCCCTTGTTCGTCAGTCCTAGGGACTTTGCTTGTCCAGCTCGTGTCATAGTTGCGATCTCGTAGAGGCTTGCCTCTCGATCTATTGATGGGAGCAGACTTCTACTCCTTGCCCGTGGGTTGATTCTTTTCATAGTTGCCTCTCTTGCCCTTTTACTCATCAGCCACGCGATAATTCTCGGATAAGCGGTGAAAGGACCACCATTCGGATGATCCGTTGTCATAAAGATTTTCCAAGGATCTGTAACCAATAGAGCCAGTTCTAGGCCTATTGACCATTGAATTGCGTGAACGTAGCTTTTTCGACGATAATGGAACGGCACGATGCCTGCGCTGGTTTCGGTTTCGACATCATGGTTCACCCATTTGTTTCCCGTAAGCCCGTAGAGTGCATACTGGAATGGGCCGTCAGCAGTCATCGTCGTCGTATCCGTGAAAATCACCTGGCCCATGTCCATGGTTACGTGCGAATGGTTGTTTACGTAGCGTGTGATTTCCTCTGCGCCTGATTCTAAGGTTCTCCAATCGTCTCCTTTGAAGGCGCTGAATTGACAATGCGTTATATGAATTGTAGGTCTATTCTCAGTTGATAGGTCTTCAACAGATTTCATAGTCTCTAAGGCCGTAACGTAGTTTCCAGGTTTTCCTAGATTGTTCGTGTGAACATGTATCGTGTGGGGCAGGTTTAACAACTTGTTCACTTTGCACAGTCCACGGATGATTTCGCGCGGAGTCGTGCAGAAATGTGGAACCTGATCATCCAGGTCCTTCACGTTCTGGCCGAAACCCCAAGCCTCTAATCCGCCGGGATTCACGATTTTTATGGCGTACCCTTTTGTTGAGCTTAGGAGCCAAGCCACGTGTCTGGCGCACTCCTCAACGTTTCCGGCTGCCAAATATTCAAGCAGGAACCACCAGTCTCCTAGAAGCGGGTATGAGGCCTTATCAAGCATCGGTGTATCACTCAGCTCTTCGTGCGTGTGCTTCGCTTCCAGAGGAGGCATTGAAGGGTTCATGACCGTCGTATATCCCATTCTTGCGTAACGATAGCCTGTCGTAAAGGTTGACGGGATCGAATGACCAACTCCGGACCTTGTTATTTTCGTCTTACGTTCAAAGTCCCTGTAGTGGTCTTCAGGTCTCAGAAGTCTGCCGGTGTTTACTTCCGAGCCTGCGATGTGACAGTGAATATCTACCCCACCCGGCATCACTATCATTCCAGACGCTTCTATCCTCCTTGCCTTGCGGTCATCCACCTTCTTAACAATCTTTCCGTCCTTGACTGCAATGTCCATTTTTTCGCCGTCAACGCGGTTTAGAGGATCGTAAACGAAGCCGTTCGTCACCAAGAGTTCCATGTGCTACTACTCCTTTCCCGGCCGCTTTCTCTTTCTTATGTTATCGATCTCTGAAAGAATCCTTTTCAGGATTTCTTCATCTGAAGGCACGCCTTCAGGTGATTGAACAATTCTTTTGAGCGGAAGAGGTACGTGATCCATGCGATAAGCAGTGCCTTCTACTTCTATCCCCACGAATGCAGAAGGGATAACCACATCGGCCATCTGGCTCGTGGCGTTCAGATGAGGATCTATAACGATTAGTGGATTCTTGACTAGGTGTTCAGCGGCCTCCCTTGGAAAGTTTGAAACGGGGTCTGAAGCGACCACCAGAGCGGCGTCTGAATCTTTGCGCAAGAGAACGTCCACGGCCGACGTTTCTCCAGGGTTATAGCGTGGGTAGCCTAGTGAAAAATCAACAGCGTAAGGATAGCCCGTCTGCCACGTGAAAACCGTGTCTGCACCGCTGACGTTGAAATGCCCACGCATGGGCATTATCACAAATTTTGTACGTGCGTTCAAATCTCGAGTCAGTGAAAGCGCCGCATCCACGTTTCTCGATTTGCCTCTGCTCATCGTCAACCCGAGACCGAAGAAAATCACGCCGAAGTTGCATCCAATCATCGCATCAGCAATCTCCTCCAGATATTCCACGGACACGCCGGCCACTCTGTCGACCTCGAGTTCTTCGTCTTGAATCAGAGCCCTGAGAGCTTGGAGAAGCTCATAGTCCTTGTTGGGCTCAACCTGAACAAAGTAGTCTGCGATGTCAGCAGACCTTGTTCTTCTGACATCCACAACTATCAATTTCCTTCCTTGCTTCAAAATAGCCGGGCACGGTGATTGTGCAGGAGGTGGAATGATAGACTCGGTCTTGCGTGACATCCTTCTCATTGCACTTTGAACCTTTTTCTTGGCAGTTGCAGCTTTCGTTTTTGTAAGGTATCCTTTCCATTCGCTTTTCTCAAATTTTCCTTCCGAAAATGCCGTGTACCTTTCTATGTGCCTCGGGTGAGCACTCCACGGATTACTTCCCCAGTAGATAATCAGATCTGCTCTGTGTCTAATCTGTCCCAAGGTACAAGTTGAGATTCCGACATCTTGAATGCTCACTACCGACGGACCATGGCAAACCGTTGAGGTGTTATCGATGACTCCTCCAACTTTCTCGGCCAATTCGAGCCCTGCGCGTATAGCCTCGCAGCTTGTCGAACTCCAACCGTATAGGAGCGGATAGTTCGACTTAGCAAGGATTTCGGCAGCCTGCGTTATCGCCTCTTG
>Ga0315268_10004395_pt1 | contig 15319 bp, 13 predicted proteins | sample C1_top_MG_FD_204535 | JGI IMG/M metagenome (GOLD analysis project Ga0315268, IMG submission 204535) | Sediment microbial communities from Yellowstone Lake, YNP, Wyoming, USA - C1_top | ecosystem: Environmental > Aquatic > Freshwater > Lake > Sediment | place: USA: Wyoming | collected 2017-08-01
TGACCAGCGGCCAACCCATGATGACCAGGTACCAGATCACAGCCGGAGCCGAGAGCAAGATAAACGACAAGATATCTCGCCTGCGCCTTCTCTGGTAGTAACTGGCAGCAACTGGCCTTTGGCTGATTTGTGCTGTGGCGGTTAGCGATTTCTCTGCCATTTTCGCTGAAGGGGTGGGGTTGTCCCAAGAGATGCAAGGGACAACCCCTTTGGTCTTCCCATATCTATTCTACAACTATTTTCCCAGGCCTTCTTTATATGCCTGGTCAATCCCTTGGACAATCTGCTCGGCTGTGGTTGTGGGCAACCACAAATCTTTACCGATCTGGCTGGTGTCCACTCCCGGAGCGGATGGAGGGAAGGAAACATAGTGGAGGGAATCTCCCCATTTCAAACTCTGGACGAACACGGAGTTCAGTTTGGATTCCTCTACTGGAACATCCTTCAACGGCGGTGGCATGCCGGCTGTGATGACAAAACGGGCGATATTCTCAGGTTTATAGAGGAACTGGATCAGTTTCTTCACCGCGTCGATCTGCTTGGCGCCATTACGGGTGATCCAGACTGCTTTGGCATCGAAGCCAGAAAGGACCCAGTTTTTATCCCAGACGGTCGGATTGGTCAGTGGGACCCCACCAATGACCACATCCGGCCGCATCGCTTCGGGGCACTCGCCAAAGAACCAGGAACCACCCTGCCAGATGGCCGCTTTTCCGGAGTAGAAGAGGTTATTTACTGCCTCTCCCTGCAATCCGGCGGCATCCTTAGGAAACACTCCGGCATCACGCACTTTGACAAACTGCTCTACTGCCTTCACCGCGTTGGGATACGAAGCCAGGTTTCCTTCCATCTTATACTTGGCATATTCCTCGGGCTTCATAGAGCTGATCAGGAAGGTCTCGAAGGTATAAAAACCGCTGTCGTCATTGGCACCTGCGGAGACCACCTCATACCCGGCCGCTTTGATCTGCGGGGTATCCGCGATAATCTCATCCCAGGTCTTGGGCAAAGGCAGGTTTAGCTCCTTGAAGATCTTTGTGTTGTACCAGAAAGGCCACACGTATCCTTCCAGCGGGAAGCCAACCACCTTGCCATTGATGGTCCAGGTGGAAATCGCAATCTCGCGGAACTTCCCTTCCAGCCCCCAGTCTTTAATATATTGGTCTACCGGGACGATGATGCCCTTATCTGCCCATTTATAGGTCTGGGAGAACAGGTTGCTGAGGACCAGGTCTGGCTCCTGACCTGCCAGGTAAGCGGTTTCCACTTTGGTTGGGATGTCGAAATCAGCGGCAATGTCGGTTTCGATCTTGATATCCGGGTTCTCTTTCATGAAGTCATCAAAGATGGCTTGCAGGGGCGGCCCTTTGGAGTCACTGGGCCCCCAGTTGTGCAGGATTTTCAGGGTGACTTTCCCCCCGGCGGGGGCTTGGGTGGGAGTTGCTTCCTGACCACCGGTCACCGCGGTGGCTGTCACAGCAGGTTTTCCCCCGCACGCGCTGAGGATCATTGCAAGGATCAAGAGCGCCAGGAAGTACTGAAAACTTTGCTTGTGTTTCATTTTTTCCTCCAAAATCTAGCAAACGGTTGACCATGAGACAAGGTGACCAGCCTATCTATGGATGGCAGTCTCCTTTCTGTAGATACTATTCTGGGATCTAGCTGCCAGAATTGGCATCTTCCTTACAGCCACAAGATTGGCGGATGATTAACTTCACCGGCAGAACGATTTCAGCGCTGGTTTTTCCGGTATTAATCAATTGGAGCAGCATCTCGCCGACTATTTTTCCGGACTCGTGGATCGGAGAGCGAACGGTGGTGAGAGCCGGCGAGATGTGGCGAGCCAGGTCAATATCATCGAAACCTACCACCCCAACCTCTATCCCCACCTTCACCCCTGCCCGGCGCAGGCACAAGACCACCCCTGAAGCGGCTTCATCATCCCCACTGAAGATGGCATCAAAGGGGAGGCCTTCATCCAACCAGTGCTGGACCGTCTGGCAGGCCACCAACTCGTCAAAGGCGCCCATGCCGATTAACCGTTCATCTACTGAGATACCATGCGCTTCCAGAGATTGGCGATATCCCAACTCTCGCCAGGTCGAGTCTTCTTCGTTCTCCGGCCCACGCAGATAGGCAATTCGCTGGTAGCCATGCACCTCGATCAGGTGGTCTACGGCCGACCGTGCCCCGGAAAGGTTATCGAACACCAGGTGTGGAATGTTCATGTTGGCCTGCGGGTGATGGTGGATGAACACCATGGGAAAATTCAACTCATATAAACGGCTGATTTGCGATTGTGCCAGGGAGCCAGAGAAGATAATCAACCCGTCTGTGTTGTGCGCTCCAATCGGGTGGAAAATATCTGGACCGGAAGTTTCGCTCCATTGGCTGCAATAGATCAAGAAACGATAGCCGGCTTCACGAACGACTTTTTCCAGGCTGGATAGAAAGGGCGGCAAGAAAGGGGTGGAGATTTCATTCACGACCAGGCCAATCGTGTAAGTCTTGCGAGTGACCAGTCCCCGGGCGGCAGTGTGGGGCGTGTATTGCAGATCGGCAGCCACCTGCTTCACCAGATTCACGGTTTCCTGAGGAAAGCCGCTGATTCCATTCAGGATGCGACTGACAGTTGTGGTGGAGACACCCGCAGCTCTGGCTACATCACGGATGGTAGGTATGTGAGTGTTCTTCATTCAGGAAATATTATATAGAGCAAACGATTTAGTAAAACGTTTTACAATATCATATATCATTTGTAGCTAAATTTCAAGACCTTTTCCCCAAGGTTTCATCTGAGCTCACTCACGGATTCGTACTTGACAAACCAGGGTTCGTGTGCAATAATCTTATTAACAGTATGTAAGTTTTAGTTACGAAACTTAACTAATTGTCCCTACCTGTTAACAATCTCATACCCGCTTATGCGATCCATTCAGACCATTACTGCTGCTGATATGAAAGGGATCAATCGTTCGGCGATCCTGGAATTGATCCGCCGCAGTGGGCCGATCTCCCGCTCGGCGATTGCCGAGCAGCTCCAGGTCAGCCTGCCGACCGTCATGCGCTGCGTGGACGAGTTGCGCATCGAGGGATTGGTACGTCCTACCGGCCAAAAGCAATGGAGCGGCGGCCGTAAACGGGCGCTGGTCGAATTCAATGCCAGCGAGCACCTGGTGATCGGCATTGACCTGGGTGGCACCAAGCTCTATGGCGCAGTCGCCGACCTGGCCGGCAATATCCTCTACGAAGCAACCGTCCAGCACCACCAGACCCAGGGCGAAGACAGCCTGGCGCTGCTGGTCAGCCTGATCAACGACCTGCTGGGGGATGCCAACCAGCGCCACTGCCATGTGCTGGGGATCGGTATCGGGGTGCCGGGGGTGGTCTACCCGGAGACCGGCCACGTGGGCCTGGCGCCCAGCCTGGATTGGTATGATTTCCCCCTCAAAGCGCGCCTGGCAGAGCACTTCACGCTGCCAATCGAGCTGGAAAACGACGTCAACCTGGCAGCGCTGGGCGAGCTGTGGTTCGGTAGCTGTGCCAACAGCAGCAACCTGGTGTTGATTGCCATCGGCACCGGGATCGGTGCCGGCATCGTGATCAACGGCATGGTCTACCCGGGCGTGCACCAGATGGCGGGCGAGATCGGCTACTTCCTGCCCGATTGCTCGCACCTGGGCCAGGATTATTCGGGCTTTGGGGCGCTGGAGCAGCTTGCCTCGGGCAGCGGCGTGGCCGAGCGCGGGCGCAAGGCGTTGCAAGGACAGCGCAGCGCTGAAGGGCTGGAAGAGCTGACCGCCGAGGATGTCTTTGAGGCGGCCCGCCGCAAAGAGCCTTGGGCGGTGGAAGTGCTGGCGGAGACCATCGATTACCTGGCCCTGGCGATTGGTGCCATCACCCTGACGCATGACCCGGATGTGATCCTGTTGGGCGGCGGAGTGGCTCGCTCGGCGGATTTGCTGATCGAGCCGATCCTGGCGCGCCTGAAAGGTGCCATCCCCATCCTGCCCCGCCTGGAGGCCTCCACCCTCGGCTACCGGGCGGCGGTGCTGGGCACCATCGTCAAGCTGCTGCGGGTCACCTCGAACTACTACCTGCTGCAGAAGTTCTCGTGAGGTAGAAGGGGCGCCGGTCTGGCATAGCCTTGGGGGCGCAGAGCGCCAGCCAGGCTGCTACGGTACATGAACAAGGAGAAGACAGAAAGGAGGTACCTGGAGAGGTTTTTGTTCTCAAAACACCCTTATTTTCCGTAAACGTCTGTCCATATATTGAAACAGAGACCAAAAGGAGAGATAAAGATGAAAGACACAAGCAAGAAAATCAGCCGGCGGGATATGCTCAAGTGGATCGGCCTGAGCGCGGCCGGCACAGCGGCTGCTATGGCGGGCTGCACCACCCAGCAGGCCACGCCCATCGGCCCCACCTCTACCCCCCTGCCGGCAGTGACCGCCGCTCCCACTCCCACCGTCGGGGCGATGATGGTGATCGGCGAGACTGCCAAGGATTTCACCGAAGGCCAGAAAGGCTATGGCTGGTACGATGAGTGGCATCCGGCCGAAAAGCTTGAGCTGTTGCTGTGGGGCCCTCCAGGACCGGATACTGATCCCTGGATCAAAGCCATGAAGGCAGGTTTGGATCGCTTTATGCAGAAATATCCTGAGATCAAGGTGACCTACGAGCCAATCCCCTGGGGCGACCTGGACACCAAGGTGAATGCCGCCATCGCTGCCAAGCAAGGGCCGGATATGCTCTTTGAAGCCGACCGTGAAGCTGAGTTCCCGCGCCGCAAGGCCATTCGCCCGATTCCAGAGGATGTCATCTCGCTCACCTACCTGAAGGATCACAAGTTCTACGAGGTACGCCCGCTGGATGACGGCTACCTGTATTGGGTGCACTGCAGCATCATGGGACCGATCTTCTTCGCCAACAAGAAAATCCTGGCTGAAGCCGGTTATAAGCCCTCCGATGTGCCCAAGACCTGGGACGAGTTTGGCAAATTTGCCAAGACGTTGACCAAGAAGGAAGGCGACCAGATGACGCAGGCCGGGTTTGTCTTCAACGGCTATGCCCGCTACATCTGGAACGACATGATGTACCAGCAGAAGGCGCACGTCTACACCAAAGAGAAGAGCTTCATCGACACTCCCGAAAGCGCCAACGCCTGGCAGATGCTGGTGGATATGTATGATAAGTACCAGGTCAATGACCGGGCTTTCCTGGCCTTCGATGAAGGCTTTGGCACCGGGAAAGCCGCCATCACCCAGGTGTGGACCTGGTTCGGCTCCACGCTGGAGGCCAACTACCCGGATATCGACTGGGCGCCAGTCACCTACCCGACCTTCACCGGCACAGGCCCCTATGGGCGCTTCGACTATGATGGACCGGGCTGGATGGTCTCTACGCTGGCCGAGGGCGATAAAGAGCGCGCTGCTTGGGAGCTCTTTAAGTTCCACACCCACGAGTACCAGTTCTTGGTCGAGCGCTCCCACACCACCGGCCTGGTGCTGGTCACCGAGCCACATCCCGATTATCCTGCCATGTTCGCTTCGGTGGCTGCCAAGGAGAATCCTTCGCAGGAGGAACGCCGGGCGCAGGCACTGGCCGTCCTTTCTGACCAGTTCAAGGGCGGGATGGTCTTCCCTGGCGAGGTGGCTGCTCCCTTCGACGATATGTGGAGGAAAATGGAAGAGGCCATCCTGATGAACAAGGAGCCGATCAAGGATGTGCTGGTCAAGTACCAGAAAGAATACGACGAGATGCTCAAGAACACCCACTTCTGGGTGACTCCTGAGGCGTAATTGTTGTTATTCCACATGTAGGGGCGAAGCTAAGGACGCCGGTATATGCGTTGGTTCTTGAACCGCTTCGCCTCTACCGGTGGTGGTTCTTGGGCGCTTCGCCCCTACCGAATGATTGTGTATGCGAGGTGTGTATGACTGCTGTGACCAATGCCCGCCCTTCGACAGCTGCCTCTCCCCGCAAGCGACGGGCGCGCTATAACCCGTTCGTGCTCTGGCTGGTGCCAATCCTCGGGCTGCTTATGATCTTCAACGTGTTCCCCATCTTTGGATCGTTTTTCCTGAGCTTTTTTGATTTCGAAATGCTCCAGCCGCTCAAGTTCGTCGGGCTGAAAAACTATATCTATGCCTTTACCACGGATACTGTCTTTCCGGTGGCTATCATCAACACGGTATATTACGCCTTTGTATCCGTGATCATCGGGATGGCCATCTCGCTGCTGATCGCCACCTTGATTTTTAACCGTAGATTCCTGAAGGATTTCTGGCGCACAGTGTATTTTCTGCCGGTGGTCACCCCGGTGGTGGCTATTGCCATGATTTTCCGTTTCATCTACCAGCCCTCGCAGTTTGGCGTGCTCAACTCGCTGATTGCGCCCTTCGGCATTCCGGCTCAGCAATGGCTGACTTCGGCGCAGAAGGTGATTCCCTCGCTGATCGGCCTGAGCATTTGGAGCGGCCTGGGGTATAACATGGTGCTGTTCCTGGCCGGGCTGGGCGGCATCCCAACCAGCTTCTATGAGGCGGCCAAGATCGATGGTGCCAACGACTGGCAGGTTTTCTGGAAGATCACCTGGCCGCTGCTCTCGCCCACCTTCCTGTTCACCACGGTCACCTCGTCGATCGGGGCCATGCAGGTCTTCACCGTGCCCTATATCATGACTGGCGGTGGACCGGAAAACGCCAGCCGCATGTGGGTGATGGAGATTCAGGAGATGGGCTTCAAGCAATTCCGCATGGGCTATGCCTCGGCGCTGGCGATGATCCTGTTCGTCTTTATCCTGGTCCTGACCCTGCTGCAGCTTCGCTACCTGCGCACGCGCTGGAGTTATTAAGTGGTGGAAAGGAGGAAGAGGATATGATCGCTTCGACCAAAAATATCTTGCGTGCTCGATCAGTGCTGATTTACCTCTTTCTGGCTGCCGGCACGGTGGCGATGCTGATGCCGTTCTACTGGACCTTGATCACCTCGGTCAAGTACCCCTCGGAGACCACCACCTTCCCGATCATCTGGATCCCGACCAAAATTACCTTCCAGTGGTATATCCAGGCCTGGAACGCCAAGTTCCCGACCTATTACATGAATTCGTTGATCGTTGCCCTGGCGGTGCTGGTGGGCAACGTCGGCTTCAGCGCCCTGGCGGGTTTCATCTTTGCCAAGTACCACTTCCCGGCCAAGAATTTCCTGTTCCTGGTGGTGCTGGCCACCATGATGGTGCCCTTCGCGGTGACCATCATCCCGGCCTATTACATCGTGGCGGTGTGGCTCAAGCTGAAAGATACCCTGTGGGCAATGATCATCCCGGCGCTGGTCAGCCCGTTTGGCATCTTCCTGATGCGCCAGTACACCACCACCATCCCGGATGAGTTGCTCGATGCAGCGCGCATCGATGGTGCCTCCGATTTCCGCACCTTCTGGCAGATCGTGATGCCGCTGTGTACCCCGGCACTCTCGGCACTGGCGATCTTCCACTTCATCTGGATCTGGAACGACTTCCTGTGGCCGTTGATTGTGACCGATTCAGACCGCTCGCGCACCCTGCCGGTGGGGGTGGCGCTCTTTGCTCTGCCGCGCTGGTCGCAGTACAACCTGATCATCGCCGCCTCGATGCTGGTGCTGGTGCCGGTGGTGGTGGTGTACCTGGTCTTCCAGCGCGCCTTCGTGCAGGGCATCGTCCTGACCGGGTTGAAGTACTAAATTTCTACTGACCTCTCCCTTTCTCTCTCCTTTCCTCCCCGAAACTGGGGGGAAGGAGAGAAGATCCATCATCCATCGTATGCCATCTTCCACTCCGCCAACTCCATCTTCTTCTCAACGCGTGCTGGCGATTGACGCCCTGCGCGGCTTCGATATGTTCTGGATTATCGGCGGCGAGGGCCTGGTCTTCGCCCTGCGAGCGGCCTTCCCGGGCAAGCTCACTACCCTGCTGGCGACGCAGATGGAACACGTCGCCTGGGAAGGCCTGCGCTTTTATGACCTGATCTTCCCTCTTTTTGTGTTCATCGTGGGGGTGGCGCTGGTCTTCTCGCTGGGTCGCATCCTGGAAAGCCACGGACGGGCGGCGGCCTTCAAGCGGGTGTTGGTGCGCAGCCTGGTGCTCTATATCCTCGGGGTGGCCTATTACGGCGGGTTGGCCAAAACGGTGGGCGATATCCGCCTGCTGGGCGTGCTGCAGCGCATCGCCCTGTGCTACCTGTTCGCCGGGCTGCTGTTTCTCCTCTTGCGGCGTGAAAAATGGACGCGCACCGCGCTGGCTTTGGGAATTGCGCTGGCGGTGCTGCTGGTGGCCTACTGGGCGCTGATGACCTTCGTTCGGGTGCCGGTATGGGGAGCCGGGGATTACGCCGAGGGACACAACCTGGCTAACTACCTGGATAGCCGCTACTTGCCGCTCTTCAAGTGGGATGGCGACCACGACCCGGAGGGCCTGCTCAGCACGCTGCCAGCCATCGGCACCTGCCTGCTGGGGGTGCTGACCGGGCTGCTGCTGCGGTCGCAGGACATGGCGGCTCAGAGGAAGGTGCTCTGGCTGGCCGGAGCAGGCCTGGTCTCGCTGGCGTTGGGGTACCTGTGGGGCTTGCAGTTCCCGGTGATCAAGAAGATCTGGACTTCATCGTATGTGCTGGCGGCGGGTGGATGGAGCGCCCTGCTGCTGGCGCTCTTTTACCAGGTGATCGAAATCTGGCACTGGCGCGGCTGGGCCATGCCGTTCGTGTGGATCGGTGCCAATGCCATCATGCTCTACCTGCTGTTTTCCATCGTAGATTTTAGCGACCTGGCGCGGCGCTTCCTGGGCGGGCCGGTGAGCCTTCTCTTCGGGCGCTATGCCGATCTGCTGGTGGCGGCGGGCGTGGTGGCGCTGGTCCTGCTGCTGGCGGGATTCCTCTACCGGCGCAGGGTATTCATCAGGATTTGACCGGATTTACCCGTTGTAGGGGCACGGGGTGGAGCAAAGACTCACGGCCAGGAATGTCCCCCCGTGTCCTGACAGGAGATGGCAAAATATTGTAAAGGCAGGTACGAAATGAACACCACTAAAATCGTCTTTATCGGGGCGGGCAGCATGTCCTTTGGGCTGAGCATGTTCAAGGACGTGTTCAGCTCGCAGGAGCTTTCGGGCAGCACCTTGTGCCTGGTGGATATCAACCAGGAAAACCTGGAGCGCATGACCGCCCTGGCCAGGCTGATGAACCGGCAGACCGGGGCCAACTTCAAGATCGAATCCACCACCGAGCGGCGCCAGGCGCTGGTGGGGGCGGGATTCGTGGTCAACAGCATCGTGATCGAGCGCAACCGGCTGTGGAAGCTGGATTTTGAGGTTCCCAAGAAATACGGCATCCGCCACACCCTGGGCGAGAATGGCGGCCCGGGTGGGCTATTTTTTACCCTGCGCACCATCCCGCTCATCCTGGACGTGGTGCGCGATATGGAAGAGCTGTGCCCGGAGGCTTATTTCCTCAACTTCTCCAACCCGGAAAGCCGCATCGTCCTGGCGCTGGGACGGCACAGCAAAATCCGCAGCCTGGGCCTGTGTCATGGCATCTTCATGGGCCAGGACGACGTGGCGAAGATCATGGAAATGGAACCCGAGAACGTAGATGTGTGGGGGGCGGGGCTGAACCACTTCCAATGGCTGCTGCACATCCGCGAGCGAGCCACTGGTCAGGACCTTTACCCGCTCTTGACCGAGAAAGAGAAGAGCTACGATCCTGCTTATCTGCCGGTCACCCGCAGGCTGTTCCACACCTTCGGCAAGTGGCCGACCTGCAGCGACGACCACCTGGGCGAGTACATCCCCTACGGCTGGGAGGGTGGCGAGGAGGGCTACGACTTCGCCGCCGATGAGCGCCACCGGGTGCAGACCAGGGAGGCCATCGATGCGGTCAACGTCGGGCGCAAGACCCTGCCGGCGGAGTGGATCACCCCCTCCGGCGAGCGGGCGGTGACGGCGATCACCGGCATCCTGCACAACAAGAAGTCCTTCATCGAGGCCGGGGTGGTCTACAACCAGGGCGCCATCCCCAACCTGCCGGCGGACCTGGCGGTGGAGGTGCCGGTGGTGGCCGATGCAGCCGGAATCCACCCGGTCTCGCTCGGCCCATTGCCCGATGGAATCGCCAAACTGCTGAGCATGCAGGCCAGCGTGCAGCAGATGGCGGTGGAAGCGGCGGTGCGCGGCTCCAAGGAGCTGGCCAGGCAGGCCCTGCTCATTGACCCGGTGGTCAATAGCGCCCAGGCCGCCGAGAAAATCCTGGAGGAGCTGTGGGAAGTCAATAAGCCCTATATTAGGGCCTGTGTCTGATCGAACACAACGATGTGCATTCTGAAGAGGTTACCGATTTGCCAGGAATTCTTCGATGGTTATGCCGATATCTTTGGCTATCTCACGCAAGAGGATGGGTGAGATATCCCGGCCCGCATGAAACGGCACTGTTGTACCATGGCCATCGGCATGCCGGTACTGGCGGTGGGAGCTGCCCTGCCTGACCATTTCAAAGCCTAAATTTTGGAGGATTTTCTCCACCTCACGCGGCTTAAGGAGCGGAACCTTACTCATGGATGGTTATGGTTTGGGTGCCGACAAACTCTGCTTCAAGGAGCGGCTCGCCATCTTCGAGCAGCATGGAAATGACTTCTTGAAGGTTTTTTTGGAGCTCATCCAAAGACTCAGCCTGTGTATGGGCACCAGGAAATCCAGGAATGTAACTGACATAAAGCCCGGTATCGGGGCAACGTTCGATCACAGCAGTATAGGTTTTCATTTCAAAACCTCGCACATTACCAATTAATCATCTCTCTAACAGGAACCTGCGATTCCCGGTCCCTGGTTTGCATTAGTATAGCACTGTTTTCAGGTATTCTTATCACAAGATGAAAATGCCTGGTTTCTAAGTACATGATCACTTTTTAAGGAGATTCTATGATCCCAACCAAAATCGTGGTGATTGGCGCAGGCAGCGCCAGCTTTGGATTGAACACCCTGGGCGCCATCCTGCGCAGCGAGAAGCTGCACGGCAGCCAGCTGGCCCTGGTGGATATGAACGCCGATACCCTGGCGCTGGTGCGGCGCCTGGCGGACCGGCTGAACCGGGAGTGGAATTCGCAGATGAAGATCAGCTCGCACACCAGCCATGAGGACGCCCTGGAGGGGGCGGAGTTCGTCGTCTCGGCCATCGAGGTGCCGCCACGCGAGCGGCTGTGGAAGAAGGACTGGGAGATCCCGCTGAAATACGGGGTGCGCCAGCCGTATGCCGAGAACGGCGGTCCGGGAGGATTTGCCCACGCAGCGCGCAACATCGGCCCGGTGCTGAAGATTGTCCACGCCATGGAGCAAGCCTGCCCGGAGGCCTGGTACATCAACTTCACCAACCCGATGGTGCGCATCTGCGACGCCATCCACCGCTACAGCCGGATCAAGGTGGTGGGGCTGTGCCACCAGATCTACGCTGGCTATGGAATCGTCGGCTACTTGCTGCACAAAAAGCTGGGCATCCAGGTGCCCGAGAAGCCGATCAACAGCCACGCCGATCCCGGGTACTGGGAGGAGTTCCACAAGGTGGTGATCCAGGCCACCGAGCTGCTGGATATCAAGGCGGCTGGCACCAACCACTTCACCTGGATGCTGGATGTGCGCGACCGGCGGACCGGAGAGGACCTTTATCCCTACGTGCGCGCCGAGTTCCCCAGGGCCGACCCGCGCTTCGAGCCGCTCACCCGCCGGGTATTCGAGGCCTTCGGCTGGATGCCCATCCCGGGCGACGGCCACCTGGATGAATACCTGCCGTGGTGCAGCGACCCGCAGACTCGCCCCTGGGAGAAATATAACCTGATGCTCTACGACTGGGAGGGAGCCGAGAAGGAGCGCGGCGAGGGACACGAGCAGATCCGCCAGATGGGCGAGGGCACCAAGGGAATCGAGCAGCTCAAGGAGGATCGCAGCGAGGGGGCGGTGGAGGTGATCGAGAGCGTGGCCGGGGCGGGCAACGCCTACCACCTGGCGGTCAACCTGCCCAACCAGGGACAGATCCCCAACCTGCCGAGAGGCGCCATCGTTGAGACGCCGGGAATCCTGAGCGGGGCGGGCATCAAGCCGCTGGAGGTGGGTGAGATGCCCGAGCCGGTGGCGGAGCTCCTGCGCCGCGAGCTGGCGGTGGTGAAGCTGTGCGTGGATTCGGCCGCCAACGGTGACCGGGCGGCTGCCCTGCAGTGCCTGCTGCTCGACCCGGTGATCACCGACCTCGATGTGGCCAGGCTGGTGCTGGAGGACTACCTGACCACCTACAAGCAATACCTGCCGCAGTACTGGGATTGACCTGCACCCGGTTACGCCTGCCTGTGTATTGACCGGGTTCGCGGAATGACACATAGGTCGACCCCTACGGCGACCGACCCCAAGACCATCCGTTTATTGACCGGGGATGTGGGGCGACACCGGGAGGGAAGTTGACCTCTCCCCCGACCCCTCCCCTGAAGGGGGAGGGGAGGCATCGAAAGGAGGATGAATTGCTGACACCTTTCTCTACCCCAATCACCCCCGATTGGCAGGGTTTCTTGCGCTGCTTGCGGCGGGAGGGAACGCCGCAGCGCACGCACTTCATCGAGCTGATCATCGATGGCGAGGTGCAGGACGAGATCTGCCGGCGCTACCACCTGCTGGACGGCCTGGATCGGTCTGACCCGTTTTTCCATTACCGCCGGCAGATCATCGTGCAGAGCTTCCTGGGATACGACTACGTGGTGGTGCCGGGCAGCGTGGGCGAGTCGATCGATGCCGGCCTGTTCCACCACAACCTGGTCACCACCGACACAGCCAGCCTGCAACGACTCGGTGGGCGCTCCTTTGTCGATGAGCACCGCGGGCCAATCACCACCTGGGCGGAGTTCGAGGCCTACCCCTGGCCCGACCCGGCCAGCTTCAGCACGCGGGCGCTGGAGTGGTTCGAGCAAAACCTGCCTGAGAACATGTGCATGGTGGGCGGGCTGGTCGGCTCGATCTACGAGAACCTCTCCTGGCTGATGGGTTACGAGACGCTGTGCTACGCCCTCTACGAGCAGCGCGACCTGGTGGCTGCCATCAGCCAGAAAGTGTGCCAGCTTTATTGGGCCGAGCTGGAGCGCATCTTGCAGTTCGAGCGGGTCAAGGTGGTGTGGGGCTCGGATGACCTGGGCTACAAGACCGGCACGCTGATCAGCCCGAAGGACCTGCGCCAGTTCGTGCTGCCCGGTCACCAGCGCCTGGCGCAGATGGCGCATGCGGCCGGGCGACCTTATATCCTGCACTCGTGCGGGAAGCTGAGCGCCATCCTGGATGACCTGCTGGATGGGGTGCAGATCGACGGCAAGCACTCCTTCGAGGATACCATCGAGGATGTGCGCCAGGTCAAATTCACCTACGGCCGGCGCATAGCGCTGCTGGGCGGGATCGACGTGGACTTCCTGTGCCGGTCCAGCCCGGAGGAGATCCGCCAGCGGGTGCGCGATACGCTGACCCGCTGCCTGCCGGGCGGCGGCTACCTGCTGGGGACGGGCAACACGGTAGCCAACTACATCCCGATCGAGAATTACCTGGTGATGCTGGACGAGGGCCAGAAGTTCGACCCGCGGCTGCTTTCCTGAGGGAAGAAAGCCAGCGGAGTGGCATAAAAATGCGGAAAGAGGCTGCACAGGATGGATAGCAGAGAGGTGGTGAGCAGGGCGATTGAGTTCCGCACCCCGCCGCGGCTGCCGGTGGTCTTCCCGCGCTACGGGCTGTGCGATACGCACGGGGTGGGCTGGAACCAGATCGGCACCGGGCCGCGCCATCAAAAGCAGAGCCTGGACGAGTGGGGCTGCCTGTGGGTGCGCTCGGAGATCGACAACATGGGCCAGGTGAAGGGCCACCCGCTGCTGGAGTGGAAGGCGCTGGAGCACTACCGCTGGCCCGATCCCGACGACCCGGCTTTTTACGAGGGGATGGAGCAGAGATTTGCCGGCTCGCAGGGCAAATACGTCCTGACCGGCATCTTCATGCTGCTCTTTGAGCGCATGCACGCCCTGCACGGCTTTCAAAACACCCTGGAAGACCTCTACCTGGAGCGGGAGAAGATCGAGCTGCTGGCCGACCGGATCGTGGCGTTTGACCTGGCGATCATCCAAAATATCGCCGGGCGCTTCCCCGGGCAGATCGACGGGTTCAGCTATAGCGACGACTGGGGCACCCAGCAGGATACCTTCATCAGCCCGCGCCTGTGGGATGAGTTCTTCAAGCCGCGCTACCGCCGGATCGCCGCCGCGGCCCACGCCGCCGGCTGGCAGGTGTGGATGCACTCGTGCGGCAAGATCAACCGCTTCATCCCGGGGCTGATCGAGGCGGGCATCGACGTGCTGGACCTGGAGCAGCCGCGCGCCCTGGGGATCGAGGAGATCGGGCGCCAGTTCGCGGGCAAGGTGGCCTTTGCCTCGGGCTGCGATATCCAGCACACCCTGCCTTTCCAGGATGAGGCCTATATCCGCCAGGAGGCGCGCCTGCTGATGGACTGCTGGGGCACGCCGCAGGGGGGCTTCATTCTGCAGGATGACGAGAACGACCAGGACCTGGGCACGCCGCCGGAGAAGAAGCAGATGGCGCTGCGGGCGTTTTTGGAGCAGGATCGCTGGAAGGGGGCCTGAGGGGGATTCACCGCCAAGACGCGAAGCTCGCCAAGATTCATTAACCAGAGTAAGAGGTCGTCGGGTGCCCCGGTGCACGGGCCGCCCTCTGGAGGGGCGATTCGCGAATCACCCCAAACAAGGAAGGGCAGGGGGAAGAACCATGGGACGCGGATCAACGCGGATGAACCAGTTCACCCCCACGTGTGTGGGGAATACCACGCGCCGAACAACCTCTTCGAGCGTAGTTGACGGTTCACCCCCACGTGTGTGGGGAATACCGATACAGCGCCCAGGTCTTTGGCAATGTCCTCGGTTCACCCCCACGTGTGTGGGGAATACTAGTGTGGAGAAGTAAAATCTTCACACCTATACGGTTCACCCCCACGTGTGTGGGGAATACGCCGGGATCCCCCAGATTTCGTTCGGCGCATTCGGTTCACCCCCACGTGTGTGGGGAATACATTGTGACGGTTTGAATCTTTTTCAAGCCCATCGGTTCACCCCCACGTGTGTGGGGAATACTCATTAGAATTGGATTAGAAAATGGGAAACCTAGGTTCACCCCCACGTGTGTGGGGAATACGTCCTCCTGGAGTTTGATAGGTTTTCACATAACGGTTCACCCCCACGTGTGTGGGGAATACGTCCTCCTGGAGTTTGATAGGTT
>Ga0315268_10004396_pt1 | contig 15317 bp, 13 predicted proteins | sample C1_top_MG_FD_204535 | JGI IMG/M metagenome (GOLD analysis project Ga0315268, IMG submission 204535) | Sediment microbial communities from Yellowstone Lake, YNP, Wyoming, USA - C1_top | ecosystem: Environmental > Aquatic > Freshwater > Lake > Sediment | place: USA: Wyoming | collected 2017-08-01
AAACTGGAAGGGAAAGTGGTCGTTTATGCCAACTCTTCCAAATTCGAGAAATTGCTCGATAAGTGGGCTGAGCTTTATCCAGATATTGCCCTGGAAGGCGGCGATACGGATGGCATTACCACCAAGATGCAAGCCGAACAGGAAGCCGGCAATGTGGTCGGGGATGTCTGGTTCAACAGTGATGGACACATCCTGTATGGCTTGTTCGTCCCCAATGAATGGATCTGGTCGTTCGTCCCGGATGGTTATTCAAACCCTGCTGTGACCGCTGAACGACCATTCGCTGTTGAGCGCCATTCAGTGGATGTGTGGGGATATAACCAGGAGATCAACACATCAGGTTGCCCGATCAGCAACTGGTGGGCTTTGGTCGATCCATCCCTGGCTGGGAAGATCTTCATCGAGAATCCGCTTGCAGATCCCAGCACGAATGCCAAATTCACATTGATCGTCGAACATGCAGATGAGATGGCTGCAGCCTATCAGCAGTATTTCAGCAAGGAATGGACCACGGACGAAGATGCTGCAGCAGATGCCTTTGGGGTGGCTCCTGAGAATGCAGGCTATTTATTCCTCAGGAAGTTGGCTAAGAATCAACCTGTTCTGGAACCCGGTGGCGATGAGGTTGACACGGCGTTTGCCTCCCTGGGTATGGATAAGGCGGTTGAACCCGGTTATGGGTTGACCGGTTGGGACAGCTATGCAGGCACCCTGGATGGCGAACTTGCCATGGCGCCCTGCCTGACCATGAATCCGGTCATCGGGATCCTCAAATCCAACTATGTCGCAATCGCGAACATGGCAAAACATCCCAATGCTGCCAAACTGTTCATAAAATTTGTCACAGAGAAAGATGGTTTCAAACCATGGAATAAGATCGGTACTTACCCGGGTAACTACAACCTGCAAGCCTGGGATGATGCTCCAGCGATCAACTCCATTGCTGTTTGGCCGAGCGATGATGCCTTCGCCTGGGCAAATAACAGCAAGGTGCGCGACTTCTTCGCTGCTGAATTGCTTTCAGCACATTAAAGAAATTGAGCTGAATTAATTATTGGTTTTATGGACACGGAGATGATTCATCCGTGTCCATAAAACAGCAAATACGTTAGTTTAAACTCAATACTTGTTCATCCCATCGGGAAAGAATTAAGCCTCTGGTTCTTAACTGGAATAGGAAGTATTAAATTTGCTTTCGGCAAAGATGGAGTAATTTGAATGGTTATCCGGGCGGTTTTCTTTGATATGGGTGGAACGATTGAAACATACTGGCACACAACGGAATTGCGTTTGAAAGCGATGCCAGACATCAAGGCTTGCCTCCGATCAGCCGGGATCGAAACCGGATTAGATGACCATGAATTATTCAGGTCAATTTCCGCAGGTTATGGGCGTTACCATGAATGGTCCATTAAGACCATGGAAGAACTACAGCCACAACAGGTTTGGAGTGATTATATTTTAAAACCCTTTGCCATCGATCCACAAAAAATTACTCCAGTGGCAGAAGATCTAATGTACCTCCTGGAGAGCCGGTTCTTTCACCGGGAAATGCGTCCGGAAGTACCATCGGTTTTAGAGACCATCCAAAAGCTGAATCTGAAAATTGGCTTGATCAGTAATATCTGCAGCCAAAACCTGGTACCTGCGAATTTGGATAAATACGGTATCCGGCATTATTTTGATCCCATTATTCTTTCGAGTAATTACCGGCGCCGAAAACCGGATCCCGCCATTTTTCACTTTGCAGCAAATCAGGCTGGTGTTCCCACCAGTGAGTGCATGTACGTCGGTGATCGCATTGCCCGGGATGTTGTCGGCGCCAGGCGTGCAGGCTATGGTGTGGCTATCCAGATCGTCCATGAATTTGAACATGGCGAAAACGAAACCGGCGCCGTTCCGGATCATAAGATCCAAAAACTGACCGAACTTGTGGATATCCTGGAGAAGGATATCCAGGACGGAAGATCTGCAATCAAGGATCAAAAAAGGGTCCATGCCATCCTTTTTGATGCCGGGGACATCCTTTATTTCCGCCCTGAGCGTGGGCAATACTTGCGGACATTTTTAAGTGAAATTAATCTATCCAATAAGGAAATATCGGACGAAAAGAGAAATAACTATCGAGATAAGGCTTTTAATGGTGAGATATCCCAAAGAGAACACAGGCAGGCTGTATTAGATTTATATGGGATACATGAACCTGGACTGATCGAAAGAGGCATCCAGGCGATGGAAAAAGATGATAACAACATCCGATTTTTTGACGGGGTCAGGGATACGCTCATTTCACTCAAAAAAGAAGGATTCTTGCTGGGTATTATCACGGATACAGCCAATCCGATCCATGTCAAGTTATCCTGGTTCGAGCAGGGCGGATTTGGGCATGTATGGGATTCGATCATTTCATCCCAGGAGTTGGGTGTTGAAAAACCAGATCCCGGGAGCTACAATGCTGCTTTGAAGCAATTGGGATTATGTGCGTATCAGACTGTCTTTGTAGGGCACAGCCCGGAAGAACTGGATGGTGCACGGGAACTCGGTATGCGAACCATCGCTTTTAATTATGGTGAGAATGCAAAAGCCGATTACTATATTAATAAATTCTCAGAGCTATTGAAAGTACCCATTCTCCATTAACTTCATTTGAGACCAGCGATGCCTGACAGGATCCCAACCACCCTTTTTGATCTCTCCATTTCCAGCATGTGGGGGATAAAGCAATTCAACAGTCTGGTGGAATTCTTTGAAGCCGCCCAACAATTGGGATTTAAAAGCATTGAATTAAACCACCAGGTCAATTCAAGCATGCTGGGGTCAATGGATTTGGGGCGGTATTCCTTCAGCAGTATTCATGAACCCTGCCCGGCGAATATCTCTGTCGATACACTAAAAGAACGGGATTGGCTGTTGTCATCTTTGGATGAAAAAAACCGCAGACAAGGCCTGGATGCCATTAAAAGAAGCATCGACTTTGCAGCGCAATTAAATTCCGGAATTGTTGTTATGCATTGCGGTCATATGCCAGGTTTCCGTGCGATTGAAGATAAAATGCGCCTCCTGTTGCGACCAGAGGGCAAACAAAGGCATGAGTACCTGGAAATTAAGAAGCAATTGCAAGAAGCCAGGGCAAAATTTTTTGGTAAAGGTTTTGAAATCGTTAAAAAGAGCATCCAGGAGCTTCTTACTTATTCTGTAAATTCCGGAATTTGCCTGGGGCTGGAGAACCGCTATCATTTCATGGAATTTCCAAGCCCAGACGAACTTGAAGAATTACTCAAGCTGGAAGCACCTGAAAGGATCGGTTTTGTTTATGATGTGGGTCACGCCCAGGCGCTTGATCGTTTGGGTTTTTACCAGTCACAGGAGTGGTTGGATCGATTTGCCTCCCGAATCGTGGAGGTGCATCTGCATGATGTTAAAGGGATCAATGATCACCTGGCTCCCGGGTTGGGGGAAGTGGATTTCAAAAAAATAGCCAGGGTCCTTCCAGCCCGGGCAGTGCGGACGATCGAGGTCAGCCACCATAATAGCATTGATCAACTGAAATCCAGCCTGCGTGTGCTGGTTGAAAGCGGTTGTGTGAATTTGGTTAATTAAAGGAGATGTGCAGTGCAAAAACTATTCAAAAGCCGAAAGAATATTTTCATTAAACTCATCATGGATCAGGCGAATTTAACCCTGCAGGGCATGGAAGCATTAAAAGCCTACATGGAAGGTCAAGACTCGCAAGCCGCCGCTAATTTGACCGCCAAGGAAAAGGAGGCCGATGAAGCCCGGCGCATCTTGATCGATGAATTGAACAAGACTTTCGTCACTCCCTTTGATCGGGAGGATATTTTCAACCTGTCCCGGACAATTGATGATGTGCTGGATTATGCTTACAGCACGGTGATTGAAATGGAGATCCTCAAGGTGGAGCCCACTCCTTTCATGCAGCGCATGGCCTCCCTGTTGCGGGATGCAGCTTATGAACTTTCGATGGCCATGAACCAACTGGATGAACGCCCCGGAGTTTCCAATGATCATGCCCAGCGTGCCAAGGCGCTTGAAAACCGGGTGGAGGATGTTTACCGGGAAGCCCTGGCTGACCTGTTCAGCGGCGTGGAAGATATCCAGCACGTGGTCAAGATGCTGAAATTGCGGGAGGTTTATCGGCATTTAAGCAATGCTGCTGACCGCGGGGATGAGGCAGCCAACGTGATTGCAGACGTAGTGGTCAAGATCGCATAAAGGATAAACTGTGCTCATTTCTCCCATCATCATTATCGTGATCGTCCTGGCTTTGATGTTTGACTTTTTAAACGGCATCCACGATTCCAGCAACGTGGTGGCTACCATGATCTCGTCGCGAGCGCTGGCACCGCGCAATGCGCTGGTGATGACAGCACTGGCAAATTTCGCCGGACCATTTATTCTCGGTGTAGCGGTGGCAAATACGATCGGTCATGAAGTGGTCATTGCCGACGCCATCAATACCCTAGTGCTGCTGGCAGCCTTGTGCAGCGCCATCCTGTGGAACCTGTTGACCTGGTATCTCGGGTTTCCAAGCAGTTCTTCCCATGCATTGATCGGTGGTCTGGTGGGGGCGGTGGTGATGGACGCAGGCTGGCGGGCCATCCAACTCCCTGGCATGGAAAAAGTCCTTCTGGCGTTATTTACATCGCCGATCATCGGGTTAGTCATTGGCTACCTCCTGAGGCGATTGATCTTATTGATCTGCTGGAAAGCCAGCCCTGGTATCAACCGATTTTTCAAGAACGGCCAGGTTTTTACCGCCCTGGCTCTGGCGCTCAGCCATGGTACCAATGATGCTCAGAAAACGATGGGGATCATCACCCTGGCGCTGGTCACCGGTGGGTATTTATCGGTCTTTTCTGTCCCGACCTGGGTGATCGTTGCTTGTGCCGGGATGATCGCATTGGGCACTGCCATTGGTGGGAATAGACTGATCAAAACTCTGGGAGGCAAATTCTATAAGATCAGACCGCTGGATGGGTTTTCTTCCCAACTGGCATCGGCCCTGGTCATCCTGAGCGCATCGTTGGTGGGGGGACCGGTCAGCACCACCCAGGTGGTCAGTTCAGCCATCATGGGTGTGGGCGCGGCAGAACGGGTCAACAAGGTCCGTTGGGGGGTGGCGCAGGAGATCGCCACTGCCTGGTTGCTGACCATCCCGGCTACCGCGCTGGTTGCAGCAGGAATCTACTGGCTGATTTCCTGGTTGATCCGGTAGCGACCCGGTGGAAAAGGAAACCATGAAACCTGCTCAGATCTTTGATGTTGTTTGCATCGGTAATTACACCAAGGACACGATCATCACCCCAAGCGGAACGAGGTATGTAGATGGCGGGGGTATGAACTATGCCGCCCACGCCGCCGCCCGGTTGGGTCTGAAGGTAGCTGTGGTGACGCGGTTGGCGAAAGAAGATGAGCGCGTAGTGGAGAAATTCACCCAGGCTGGCATCGATTGTTATCCTACGTATACGCCTCATTCCACCCAGATGTGCCTGAATTATCCGACCACTGATCCTGACATCCGCACCCTGACCGTCACGAACACCGCCGGCGCCATTGCCCCTGCCGATCTGGAAGGTTTGGAGATGAAAGCCGCAGTGATCGGTACCAGCCTGCGCGGCGAGGTGGGTTTGGATGTCGTCCGCCTTTTGAAAGAAAAGCACGTCCTGCTGGGCTTGGATGTACAGGGTTTTGTGCGAGTCCTGCGCGGGCAGGAGTTGAAATACGAGCCCTGGGAAGAGATGCGGGAGACCCTGGCTGTGGTGGGTATCCTCAAGAGTGATGCGGTGGAAGCCGAATTCCTGACCGGTGAGAAGGACATTCTCAAGGCGGCCAAAGCCTTCGCTTCCATGGGGCCGAAAGAGGTCGTCCTGACCCATAAGGATGGGGTCCTGATCTATACGGTTGATAGAGCCAATGATCTCGGTTTCTACCCTGAGAACCTGAGCGGGCGCAGCGGACGAGGTGACACCTGCATCGGCGCGTATGTTGCCATGCGGCTCAATAAAACAGCGTTGGAGGCGGGTAGATGGGCAGCGGCTGTCACCAGCTTAAAGATGGAAAAATTGGGACCCTTCGACCGGTCCATGCCAGAGGTCGAGGCGCTGATCAAGGCTCGCTATAAGGATACGATAAGGGGTTGAAGCGCTGATTTTAAAGAATTGGTAAAAAAGAACACACCTGAACCTGGTTGCCAGGGGAAAATTGGGTGAAGGCTGCGGGCAGCCAATTTAACCCGGATGAAAAAGAGACCTCGACAAGAAGTCTCTTTTTACCAGTTACCCAAAGTCTGTAAGGATTTGGATCATGGTCGAAGGATAGTTCCATCGCAGGATGCCGGTGGAATTCTAAGAAACATTCTCCACTGTGGATTTCGTGCCGCGTTCGTACCACCAATCTTCTGTATGCAGGTAACCCAGCAATGCCCGGGAAGCCACCCAGCGTAAAGGCTCGGGAGGCCAGGCAACCGGTTTGCGTTCAACGAACCAGATCGAGGTCAGGTCGGTCTTACGCTCCAACAGCAGATCGGTCAAGGTCTGCCCATTGAGGTGGGTCGGTGCGACGCCATGTCCCACACAGCCAAGACTGTACCAGGCACGCGCATCCCCGACCATGCCGATGGCGGGAGCCATCTGCAATGTCACACTGACCGGGCCTCCCCAGCGGAAAGTGAATTTTACATCTTTCAATCCGGGGAAGAGTTTGATCGTATCCTTTTCCAACTGCTGAAAGGTATCCTGGTTCAGGTCACGATCCATGTTACTGCCATAGGTTATGGTGACGTCACTACCACCGATGGCGAGACGGTTGTCCACTGTCAGGCGCAGGTAATGGACAAGGTTGCGGGCATCCTCAAGGCCCTGCCGGTTCTTCCAGCCGATGGAGTCCATTTGAGTTTTAGTTAAAGGCTCGGTGATGATCATGTGGGTGAAAGCCGGGACCTGCTTGTTCCAGATCTCAGGGATGAGATGGGAATAGGCATTGGTGGCGAACACAATCTTGTCGGCAGTGACGCTGCCTTGTGGGGTTTTCAGTATGAACTTTGAGCCTCGCTGGATCTCTGTCACAGGTGATTGTTCGTACACGGCTGCCCCGCCTTCCTGGGCGATGCGCTTCAGTTCGCGCACATGCTTGGCTGGATCCAGTATCCCGCAGCGCGCTTCCTTCCAGGCCCCCAACACCAGCGGACTGCTCACTTCGAGGCGAGCTTGCTCCTGGTCGATCCATTCGATGCCGGTCACTCCCGCACTGGTGAGCAGTTCAAGGTCATGCTGGATGCGCTTGACGTAGCCGGGAGTGGTCGCCAAGCGCAGGAACCCGGTGTATTCAAAATCGCTGTGGATATTGTGCTCACGGACAAGGTCGCGCACCAGGTCAACCGAGCGTTCGCAGTAATGGTGCGCCTCAACCGTGCGCTGTTTGCCGAACAGCATGGCGGTCACCGCCGGCTCGAGACCAAAGAGGGTCATGGCAAACCCGCCATTGCGACCACTGGCGCCGAAACCGACCACCTCGCCCTCCAACACAGCAACCCTCATGGTTGGTTCGGCTTTTCGCAGGAAATATGCCGTTGAAAGACCGGTGAACCCACCCCCAATGATGGCGACATCCACGCTGATATCACCTGTCACCGGCGCATTGGGGGAATAAGGACCGTAAGCGCTCAACCAATAGGATTTTTGAGTGTAGTCAATGGACATGCTTCCCTCCCGAGGTCACAAGGTTATATCATCATAGTAGCACAAAGATAAACTATAGGGAAGAAAATTATTCGTGGAAGCACAAGTTTCACCCCTCCTTTTAAGTCCAGTCTACAATAACAATTCTTAATTTTTCTGCAATGTGAATGGATCAAGTTTGTGATTATTATCCTAAAATTGCTATTTCTGTTAGAGGAGGTATACTTTTATTCCAGAATGGATGGTGATTAATCCAACCTGTAACTTATAACCCTCACATCGTTTTCAAGAAGGACGGCTGTTGGTCAGTCACTGCCACCAACATTACAACATTTATTTTAAGGTATGATGCACTAAATTGAAAATGAAACGATCCATTGAGCAAATGCTCCAGATCCCTTCCTCCGAGATCACACCCAAGAGCTTGTACCTGTCACGAGGCGATTTTTTAAAGACCATGGGCATCCTGACGGCCGGGACATTGATGGCCGCGTGTGCCAAAGGTCCCGCCCGGATGGTGGCGACGCCAACCGTAAACGGCAAGGTGATCACCGATGAACTGGGTGACCCACTCAACACCTGGGATCAGATCACCCATTACAACAACTACTACGAGTTCACCAACAATGCAGAAAAGGTGGCTGAGCTGGCGAGCAACCTTAAGACCAGCCCCTGGCAGGTGGAAGTGGGCGGATTGGTGCAGAAACCACGCACCTATGACATCGATGACCTGAAACGACTCTTCCCGGTCGAGGAGCGCATCTACCGATTGCGGTGCGTGGAAGCCTGGTCCATGGTCATCCCCTGGAATGGTTTTCCCCTGTCCAGTCTTTTAAAACAGGTGGAACCCACCTCTGCGGCCAAGTACGTGCGTTTTGAGACCCTGCTGGATCCAAAACAAATGCCGGGTACAAGCCAGTTCTGGTACCCATGGCCCTACCAGGAAGGCCTGCGCCTGGATGAAGCCATGCATGACCTGACCCTGCTGGCTACCGGCCTGTATGGCGAAGCCCTGCCCCCCCAGGATGGCGCTCCCATCCGCCTGGTGGTGCCGTGGAAGTATGGGTTCAAGTCCATAAAAGCCATCATCAAGATCGAACTGGTGGCTGACCAGCCTGCCACGCTATGGTCGAGCGTGGCGCCCAAGAATTATGGTTTTTACTCCAATGTAAACCCGATCCCAACTCCCCCGGGCAAGCCGCCGATGACAGAAAGACGCATTGGTGAGACAAGCCGGCGCGAAACCCTGATATTCAACGGTTACGCCGAACAGGTGGCTGGATTGTATGCCGGCATGGACCTGTCTGTGAATTTTTGATGAAACATGGGGGAAGCAGCTTTTAGTTAATTACCCCCTAACTCCCCTTCAATCGGTTATTATTTCTCCACGTTCTATTCAGTGTTAAACTATGCCCATCCTCTCCACCCCTCGAGGTCCCATGGACGAAATAACATCTATCACTATCGCCATTATCGGCGGCACAGGCAGGGAAGGCCGTGGCCTGGCTTACCGCTGGGCACGCGCCGGGCACACGGTGCTTATTGGCTCACGCGACCCGGCCCGGGCAGCTGAGACGGCCCAGGACATACATTCCAGGTTGCCCGGCGGGGCGAAGGTGCAGGGCATGTCCAATGAGCAGGCGGTCCGCCTGTGCCAGGTGTCCGCGCTGACCGTGCCGTACGAGGCCCACCGCTCAACGCTGGAGGGGCTGCGCGAGACCCTGCAAGGCAAACTGCTGATCGATGTGACCGTGCCGCTGGTACCACTCAAGGTGACACGCGTGCAAATGCCCCCGGCCGGCAGCGCGGCACAGGAAGCCAGCCAGATCCTGGGTGAAGGCGTGCAGGTGGCTGCCGCTTTCCATAACATCTCCTACAAGGACCTGGCTGAAGACACCAGTGAAGCGGACTGTGATGTACTGGTGACCGGCACCAGCAAGGAGGCGCGCCAGACGACCCTGTCACTGGTGCAGGCGGCCGGATTCACCGGCTGGGACGCCGGTCCGCTGGAGAATTCGGTGGTGCTGGAGGGCCTGACCAGCGTGCTGAGGGGCATCAACAAGAAATACGGTTCCAACCACGCCGGCATCCGCATCACAGGGGTGGCGCGCCCTAATGATGAATAGAAAAATGAGAACCAAATGAACAGGGGTTGAACATTAAGAAATTGCTCAAACACTTCAATCGTTAATTAACATTCCAATTGCAGTAGTTCATCATCTGTTGGTTCGAAGGTCGAACCATAATCCCGACCCAACTGATGCGTTACGACTGAACTGGTCAATAGATAAAAAGGGCTCAGAGGTTTATTCCTTTCAAGCCTGGTCGGGTTGGTTCAACCTTTAATTGAGCCGGTGGTCATGCCGTTGACGATATAACGCTGGAAGACGAGTGTGATCAACACGGGCGGAACAGCAGCCAGGAAGCCTCCAGCCATCATGCCGGTGATGTTCCCGTCCCTCTGGACTGATATTTTTCTACCGCTTGACTCCGCTTCCCAATTAATGTTAGGATAATAAATCGTCATTTATTCCCCGGAGGCCTTATGAACAAACATCGATTTCCTTTGATCTTCATCACTCTAGTCCTGGCACTGGCTCTGGCGGTCACCAGCGTGGCAGCCGCACCGCGTACGGGTGCGTCCGTTAGCCTGTCCACTTCCCAAAAGAGCTTCTCCGCCAGCCAGCCGGTGATGGTTACGGTCACGTTAACCAACCCGACCGGGAGCACGCTGCGATTACTCAAGTGGTTCACCCCGGTTTCCGGTCTGGAGGAAGCGCTCTTCTCAGTCAAGCGGGATGGACAAGCGGTGGGTTACACAGGCGCAATTTACAAGCGTCCGCCTGCCACCTCTGCCGATTACATCTCCCTCAAGGCTGGCGAGAGCCTCACCTTTAAAGTCAACCTGGGGGATTACTATGACCTGTCCCGCTCCGGTTTGTACGAGATCAGCTATGCGGTGACTTCGTATAATCTATACAGCGAAAAAGGTAACGGTTTCAAATACCAGGATACATTGACCTCCGTCTCCATCAAGGTCAGCGTGGCAGGACATGCCTCCAAAGGCGGCAAGCCAACTCCCCCGCCAGATGGTTATGGGAATTATTATGACCGTTGCACTACCACTCAACAGTCGGAGGCGTTGACAGCCCGCACCGAGGCGACCAATTATTCCAGTAATGCCCTGAGTTACCTGAACACTGGCAAGAGCGATGCCCGTTTTACCACCTGGTTCGGTGTTTTTGACCCGACCCGCTACTCAACGGTCACTACCCACTTCACGAAAATTACCGAAGCATTTGTCACTGCCGGCATCACTTACCATTGCGCCTGTAAACAACCCTATTATGCTTATGTTTACCCCAACCAGCCGTACAATATCTACTTGTGCAAGTACTTCTGGCTGGCGCCCATGAGTGGCACGGATTCCAAAGGCGGCACGCTCATCCACGAGATGAGCCACTTCTACGTGGTGGCCAGCACCGATGATTATGTCTACGGCCAATCCGGTGCTAAAAGCCTGGCGATCTCTGATCCGTCCAAGGCCATCATGAACGCTGACAACCACGAGTACTTCGCCGAGAACACGCCACCGCTGCCCTAATCACTCCCATTGCCACAAAGTCCCCATGCAGATGCATGGGGACTTTTTTTAATGTTTATCCGGTTTAATTGCTCAGATAGGTTTTAGTTCGAATTTCGCAAATTTCAAATGAAGGCTTCGCCTTTAGCCATCAGCTAGGCAGCCTTCGTGGATGAGATTAGATCCAGATACAAGGTCATTTCTTGGACGGATGAATTTTACCGTCACTTTGGTTTTCAGAGGACGATCATAAAATAAAAAAAGGCTTCCGCTGAAATTTCAGTGGAAGCCTGGATAGAGCATGGACTAAAGTTACTTGATGGCGTAGGTGATCGAGACCGTGGCGTTGAAAGTGAGTTGTCCGGGGTTGACCGGCACGGCATCGGCTCGGACTCCAGCACCTCCACCCTTGCCTCCACTGAATGAGGAATAGGAATTGAAGACCGGAATGTTCTCCGAGTAGTTGATGGTCTGGATGTCGCCCAGGTTGAAACCGGCTGCTTTAGCCATTTCACCAGCCTGTTGCAGGGCATTCTGCATAGCCTTGTCACGCGCCTCCTTCAGGGCGGCGGCATCATCAGCCACATCAAACTGGATATTGCTGATGGCGTTAGCACCGGCCTGGATGGCCTTGTCCAACAAGCTGCCCAGTTTGGGTAGATCGCGCACGGTGACGATGATGCTGTTGTCAACAGCATAATAGGTGCCGATCATTTCTCCGGTGGTCGGGTTGGTTCTTTGCAAGGCCGCGATGCTGAAATTGGTGGTGCGCAGGTCCTTGGCTGCCACGCCCATGTCCGTCAGGGCTTTTAATACCTTTTGGGCGTTGGTGTTGTTCATGTTGACAGCCGTAACAGCAGTTTCAGATTCGGTGTGCACGCTGATGTTGACGTAGGCGATATCCGGTTGGGCATAGGCAATGCCGTTGCCGTTAATCATCAGGCTGCGGAAGCCCGGGTAGTTGTTCTGGGCCGGGTTTGCGCCACAGGCGCTCAGCAGGATGGCGATGGCCAGCAGGCTGGTTAAGATCAGGGTTTTGTTTTTCATGGTGTCCTCCTGCGGGTCCTATTTGATGGCGTAAGTGATGCTGACGTTAACCGTCAACTGCATCTGCCCGGGGTTGATGGGTGCGGATGAGGCTGCACTGGCAGCTTCAGCGCCTCCCTTGCCATAAAAAGGCGAGGGGGCATAGTCGTAATAGGACAATGTCTGGACGTCTCCCAGCGAGAGGTTGGCACCCTTGGCCAGGTCCTCAGCCAGTTTGCGGGCATTCTGCACAGCCAGCAATCGGGCTTGCTGCACCGCCAGGCTGCGGTCCGCCAGGTCAAAGTTGACGCCATTGATGTAGTTGGCACCGGCTTGGATGACGGCATCCAGCAAGTCGCTCAGTTTGGATAGATCGCGCATGGTCACATTGACCGTGTTGTCCACCAGGTAATTCACGCCGGTCTGGGCGCCGGTGACCGGGTCATTTTGCATGTTTTCTGAAACGTTGAAGTTGGTGGTCTGGATGTCCTTATCCGCTACATCCAATCCCTTGATGGCCTGAATGACGGCCTGGGACTTCTGGTTGTTCTGGTCCACAGCCTGGCCGACGTCCGGGTTTTCAGTATGGACACCAACATTGATGTAGGCAATGTCCGGGGTCAGGTAGACCGTGCCTGTGCCGTTGACCGAGATGGTGCGGGTGGCAAGCGGACTGGTCCCTTTGGCGCTGCAAGCTGCCAGGGTCAACCCCAGGATGGCTAAGGCTGCCATCAGATTGATTTTGTTACGCATACTTCCTCCTAAAAAAATAAAATAAACCGTTCATCGTGTAGATTCAGACGCAGGAATGGCTTGAAATGTTCCCGCAATCTGTCCACATATATGTTCTCCCTTGCATTATACAATTTTTGCTTGTAGAATATTGATACAAATGTTCTAAAGCGAGAGGGCATGTCAGTCGATTTCCAGCAGGTGATGCGCAAGATACGGGAAATGACCGGGCAAGCGGCCGGGAAACAGCAGGCGCTGCTGGAGCGGCGTGACCTGGCTGCCCAGCTCTTGACGTTAAAAGCCAATCACCTGGATGAATTGCGCACCCGGCTGGATCAGGCCGTGTCTGCCAATCCAGGTCTGCGCTGTGCCTCGCCTCTGCAAGAAGCGCTGGACGCCTCCTTCCCCCTGCCGCCCATGCCGGAACAGGTGACGCTGATCGCGGCGGACGGCTCGCAGGTCAACCCTGACCGGCACGGCAGCCTGATGTACTCCCTGGTCAATGTGGGAGCCATCATTTACAGGCATGGATCCGGGGCAGCGCCTGAGACATCCATCACCAGCGATTTGAAAATGGGGGAAGAAATACTGGGTGAAGGAAACCTGCCCAACCCGGAAATGGTGGCTCTGGAGCGTGATTTGGCGGAACGGCGCAGACTGCTGGAATTGGTGGATGGGCAGACAGAACCGCTGGTCGCCCTGACGGATGGCACGCTGGAACTGTGGGGTCCCAAGGAGACCAGACCGCAAGCCTACCGGCAGGCGTTGGAAGCGCACCTGGCCATCCTGAGCCGTCTGAAAGAAAAAGGAGTGACCGTGGCAGGCCTGGTGGATAGGCCGACCGCCAACCTGGTGCTGACCCTGCTGGAAGTAATTATTGCCCGGGAGGAGGAGTTGGGGGAGTTGAACCATCACCTCAAACTCCAGGGTGTCAGCGACCGCTGGTTGTTCCGGGGACTGCCACCTGGCCATCGCTCGGCTGTGTTCGGGCTGCAGTCCAGTTCCCGCGCCCATTACCAGGGTGACCTGTCGCTGCATTTCTTCTACATCAACACCGGGGTGGAAGGTCGTCCCAGCCTGGTGCGGGTGGAAGTGCCAGCCTGGGTGGCACAGGACCCTTCCCAGGTGGAACTGCTTCAGGCAGTTATTATCAGCCAATGCCGCATCCTGGGCGACATACCTTACCCTTACCTGCTGCACCGGGCTCATGAACTGGCGGTGGTCACCCAGGAGGACAAGCAGCAGGTGGAGCAAATGCTGGCCTATGAACTGCGCCAGGCCGGCGTGGAAGTGGAGTTGCCCTCCAATAAATCCAGGTTGAAGTTGATGCCAGGTAGAAGGCGGAAGATATGAGCGTGGTTGAGCTTTTAACTCTTAATGCGGATAACCTGGGCAAAGTGCAGATGTTCTGCGGTCATTCCCCCACCTATCGCCAAGGGTATCGGGCCAAGATCGAGTGGGCACGCACCCGGCTGGCGGAAGGTTGGCGCTACACTCTGCTGACCGTGGATGGTCGCAACGCCGGCATGCTCGAGACAGCACCGGCGGAAAATGGTTGGCGCGGGGTGGATGCCCCCGGGTATCACCTTATCCACTGCCTGTGGGTGGTGGGACGTAACCGAAAACATGGTTATGGCCGCAAGTTGCTGGAAAATGCCCTGGCGGAGGCACAGGAGACGAATGGGCTGGTGGTGCTTTCCAGCCGCAGTCACTGGCTGCCCACACGAAAAATATTCCTGAAGAATGGCTTCCAGGTTATAGACGAAGAACCTCCTTTCGAATTACTGGCGTTAAGGTTAAAAAACTCAGCTCCGCTGCCAAGCATCCGGCGCAACCAGGTGGATATCCCGCAGGGGCTGGTGCTTTACCAGGCGAATCAGTGCCCGTACATGCAGAACCTGCCCCTGGTGGTGAAAACTGTGGGCTCACAACTTGGAATCCCGGTGCAAGTCATCCAGCTGGATAACCCGTCCCAGGCTCAGGCCGGGCCCTGCCCGTATGGGGTGCTGGGCATCTACCTGGATGGCCAATTCCTGGACTACCGGCCGCTGGGGACAAAATCACTGCTGGCAGCCATTGCAGCAATCAAAACCAGGGGTTTGGAGACAATATGAAGGATTTGCAGATCGGTTACCTGTTGCGTTCGGGCACCGGCGGTTTTGTGGCGGGCTGCCCGGTCTCCCAACTGGAGGCACCCAGCCTGGGAGCACTCATCCGCACCCCGCTGGGTCCCGATGACCAGGTCTACGGTCTGATCAGTGACATCCATATCGAAGATG
>Ga0315268_10004397_pt1 | contig 15314 bp, 14 predicted proteins | sample C1_top_MG_FD_204535 | JGI IMG/M metagenome (GOLD analysis project Ga0315268, IMG submission 204535) | Sediment microbial communities from Yellowstone Lake, YNP, Wyoming, USA - C1_top | ecosystem: Environmental > Aquatic > Freshwater > Lake > Sediment | place: USA: Wyoming | collected 2017-08-01
GCATTCTATGCCGAAACCCCCCGGGAGATGATCGAAAAAAAAGATTTTTTAACCCCATATTTCAATTACGAATACAGGTTCCATAAACCAATCTTAACGTATTGGCTTGTTTTACCCTGGTATTACCTTTTTGGATTGAAAGAAATATCAGCACGAATGGTTTCTGCTATTTCAGCAACAGGGGGAGTTTTTTTAACATACTGGTTAGGGAAGACTGTATGGAATAATTATCGCGGAGGATTATTTTCTGCTGTCCTTCTTGCTGCAGCGGTAGACTATAATTCGCTCGCTCGATACGCCTCCACCGATATGCTACTGACCGCCCTTACTACCTGCAGCCTCGTATTATTTTATAAGGGGTATATAAGTAAAAAAGACCACCAGCTAATATGGTATCTCATGGTCTATGCCGCCTGCGGATTTGCCACTCTGACAAAAGGTCCTGTCGGGATAGTCATGCCTTTCTTAATTATATCTGCATTTCTTTTGATAAAGAAAGATTTTCAAGGGTTAAAAAATTTCATTTCATTGAAAGGAATTTTAATATGCGCATTTATTGTATTACCGTGGTATCTCTATATGATTTATACGTACCACAATGAATTCTTTTCAGTTGTATATAAAGAAAATGTTACTCGTTTCACGGGGGAAATAAGTGGTTCAGCCTCCCCTTTTTATTATATTCCAGTAATTCTCGCAAATTTTTTCCCGGTGTCTGTATTTACTATACCTACATTTGTATGGTTTTTGAGAAATATCAAAAAATATGAACATGCGATATTTCCTTTCGTTTGGTTTTCAGTAATTCTTATTTTCTTCAGTATTGCTAAGTCAAAACTCCCTGCATATATTATGTCCTCATTGCCTGCATTATCAATAGTTGTTGGCGGATGGATACATGAGGTTTTGGATACAGAGGGAAAAGAAAAAAGGGTAGTATTATGGCTATCTTCAGCTATTTTACTTTTTATCATTTCCGGGATATTTTGGTTTAAAACGTTCCTGCCTGATATGAATCTCTATCTCATAGGCATTATCATTTTTATGTTTTTCTTAAGTTTGTTTAATATAAAGAAGAAAGTATACTATTTATCTTTTATTGTTTCTTTGACAGGCATGGCATTATTCAACCTTATATTCTTATCAGACGTCTTACCCCAAATAGAACAATACAGGCATTATAAAGAGATCGTACACTATGTAAAACTTCATGAACCAGATAAAAGATTACCCTTTTATTGCTATGAAGGTTGTCAGAAGAACCTATCGTTCTATCTGGAGAGAAAGATAGTGAATATCAAAGATAAAGACACATTAACTCAAGTATTAGAAAATGAAAATGATATCTTTCTTCTGCTCAAGAAAAGGACCTTCGATGAAACTTATAAAGGTTCAGGTAAAAAGATTATATGGCAGGGATTGTTCTATGACAAATCCGAATCTGTATTCTTTCAGTTTCTCATGGATATCAAGAAAAAGAATATAGCGGAATATGTAATAATTCGTTAACCCGAAAAATGCAATTTAAATAATGCTGATGTTGTGAGAAAATTTATTTTTCGATACCTTAGCGTACCTTTAACTGATGACATTTGGAATATTTTAATTACTAAAACAGATAGAGATACTTTTAATAAAATCATCGAGTTAAATAAATTTTTGAACAATGTCTGCATTATTCGGAGTAAACAGATTTGATTATTTGGCATTCATTGCTTCTCTAAGGGCCTTGCCAACCTTGAAGTGTAAGACTCTTTTTTCCGGCACATCAACCTTCTCACCCGTCTTCGGGTTTCTCGCCTTCCTCGGTCTCCTGTCCTTTAGTTTGAAGTTTCCAAACCCTCTTATTTCAATCTTATCACCCCTTATAAGCGATTCTTTTATACTCTTAAAAACAGTCTCGACAACAATCTCTGTCTGTTTTCTCGTAAGACTACCAACCTTTTCTGATACCTTTTCTATGAGGACTGATTTAGTCATGATACCTCCTTTAAAATAGGGTCCGAGGATTCAAGGATTTGAGGGTTCAAGCGTTTTTCACTCGCCCCCTTGAATCTTTGACCCCTTGAAGCCATTTTATGGTGTAAAAAGATATTTCACCTTTACTGATGGAAGGATATCTCCCAATTCTTTTGGGATCGTGCCTTTCAGTAGATTTATGAAAGAGAAATGCTCTTTTTTGCTGATCACCACTGGTTCTCCTTTTATTCCAGAGAGTCTTGCAGCAGCTTTTACTGCATCTTCAAGGTTACCGAGTTCATCGATGAGGCCTGCCTTGAGTGCCTGCTCACCGGTAAAGATTCGACCATCTGCAATTTTTTTAACATCATCGTGCAGCATTTTTCTTCCCTCTGCAACAGCCATAATAAACTGCTCGTGTACATTATCGAGAACTTTCTGCAGTATCTCCCTTTCCTCTTTTTTAATTCCCCGAAATAGCGATGCTATGTCTTTGTGTCTGCCACTCTTCACCACCTCTGTTTTTATGCCGAGCTTGCTCATGAGACCTTCTATGTTGGGAATCTCCATGATTACGCCAATTGAGCCTGTAAGCGTGCCTGGGTTTGCAATAATCCTTGTAGCAGGCGATGCAATATAATAACCTCCTGATGCAGCAACAGAGCCCATAGAAACTACGACCTTCTTTTTTATAACTGCCTTTCTTACCTCTTCGTATATCTCCTGTGCTGGTGCTACTGCACCTCCAGGGCTGTTAATGCGCAGTATAATAGCCTTAATTGAAGGATCCTTTGCATATTCCTTGATTTCGTCAATAGTATCTTTTGAATCTATAATCATGCCTTCTATGCGAATAAGTGCAACCCGCTCGCCAAATGGGATATTCTTTTGTAGCAGTACAAATAAAAGGCTAAAAATAATGAGAAGGATGAAAAGACCGAAAATGATCAGGAAAACCTTTTTCATTCTCTCGTCCTCTTCAGATTTTTCATGCTGAGTCCTATTTTTCTCTCATCGAGATCTACCTTTATTATTCTTACAGAGATATTATCACCTTCTTTTACAACATCCTCGATTCTTCCCGAGGCTGGTTTTATAATCTCAGAAGGGTAGATAAGGCCTTCAACCCCACCCTCAAGTTCAACAAACATGCCGAAATCAGTAATCCTCAGTACCTTACCTGTAACCTCAGAGCCGAGTTTAAACCTTTCTGGAATGTCATATAACCAAGGGTCGGCTTCCAGTTGTTTTAACCCGAGGCCCATTTTCTCTGCAGCCGGTTCAATGCTCAGAACAACGGCCTCAATCTTCTGGCCCTTCCTTACAATTTCTGAAGGATGCTTTATATGTTTTGTCCATGAGAGGTCAGATATGTGTATAAGTGCATCGACGCCTTCAGGAAGACCTATAAAGACACCGAAGTCAGTAATTGTTTTTACCTTTCCCGAAATCTTCTGGCCTACCATATAACGCTGTGAAATAAGCTCCCATGGGCTCGGTTTTAGCTGCTTTATGCTCAGAGAAAGTCGTCTTTCCTCTTTGTCTGCCTTTAACACAATAGCATCGACAGTTTCTCCAATGGAGAGATACTTTGAAGGATGTTTTGGCCTCGATACCCACTCTATCTCAGATAGATGTACAAGTCCCTCAAGACCTTCTTCGAGTTCAATAAAAGCTCCGTAATCAGTAATGCTAACAACCTTACCCCTCAACCCTTTGCCGACAGAGTACTTTTCGTCAACAGTGGACCAAGGGTCAGGCTTTTTTTGTTTGTAACCTAATGTAACTTTATTGCTTTTTTCATCGTATTTCAGGATAATGACTTCAATCTCATCTCCAATCACAAAAAACTCGGAGGGATGGTTTATCCTTCCCCATGAGATATCTGATATATGTAACAGTCCATCTACTCCACCAAGGTCAACAAATACACCATAATCTGTGATGTTTTTAACTATCCCTTTCATGTGGAGACCCTCTTTCAGTTTTTCAATAGTCTCAGCTCTCTTTTTCTGCCTTTCTTCTTCGAGGATTGCTTTTCTTGAGATTATGACATTAGAGAGTTTGTTATTCAGTTTTAAGACCCTGAAGAGCATTCTTTTCCCGATAATGCTATCCAGCTCCACAGGTGTTTTTATATCTACCTGTGATCCTGGAAGAAATGCATTTACTCCAGATATATCTACAGAGAAGCCGCCTTTGGTTTTTGCAACAACTTTTCCTTCTACGGGGGTAGCGTCCCGGAGGGCATTTTCAAGGGTTTCCCATGCCTTGATTTTTGTAGCACGTTCCCTTGAGAGTGTCAACATACCATCAGAATCTCTCATGTCTTCGATGTATACCTCTATTTTATTACCTAATTTCAGCGAGGTAATCTCTTCTTCTGAAAATTCCCCAATCGGGATAATACCTTCGGATTTATACCCGATATCAACGATGACACCATCTGGCTTCAATGCCAATACTTTTCCTTTGAGTATTTTTCCCTCTTTAACGTTGTGGAAGGTCTCTGCATAAATCCTTTCCATTTCATTGTTATTAAGTTCCACTAAAATATTATCCTCCTATATCTCTAATTCTCGTCTCTACTTCTTTTATAATCCACTCAGGAGTTGATGCCCCAGCGGTTATACCAAGCTTTTTTGCTCTCTTAATCCACTCCCCTTTAATTTCAGAGGCTGTCTCTATGTGGTATGTTGGGACTGAAAGAGACTTGCATAGCCGTGTAAGTTGAGTTGTGTTTGCACTGTTTTTACCCCCGACTACGAACATTACATCAACCTTGCGGGCCATCTTTTCCGTCTCCTTTAATCGAAGAGCTGTAGAATTACATATTGTATTATATACTTTTATCTCGTTTGAATGTTCTAATGCATCATATAGAACCTTTTGTAATATATCCAGAGGTTGTGTAGTCTGGACAATTATACCTACCTTATTTTTTAGTTTCGGAAGAGGCGTTTTGCCATCAACAACTATAGCATCATCAGTGGCATAGCTCATGAGACTCTGTACCTCTGGATGGTTTTTCTCACCTAAGATAACTACCTGATAGTTATCTTCATTAAGAAGTTTAGCATAATGCTGAGCCTTTTTTACAAATGGACAGGTTGCGTCGATTATCTCGCAACCCATAGAAGTTATCTCTTTTAAGAGCTGAAGGGTTATTCCATGGGTCCTTATTATCAGTGCCCTTATATCCTTTTTTGTTTTAATGTCTTCTATCGGTATAATACCTTTGTCTTTGAGCCTTTCTACTACTTGAGGATTATGGATTATAGGACCGAGGGTGTATACCCCCTTACGTTTTTCCATAGCTATCTTAAAGGCTATGTCTATAGCTCTTTTTACGCCGAAGCAGAACCCAGCTGTTTTTGCAACAACTATTTTCATATTTAATTTTAACCTAAATTATGCAAGCCTTCCCACAACGTCATTGCGAGAAGGTCGTTACGACCGACGAAGCAATCCTATTACTCTAAGATTACTTCGCCTTCGGCCCGCAATGATAGACTGGTGACAATTTCTGTATACAGCATGATTTAGATTTTATTTTTGCTCTTTGAATTGTAAATTTCTTATTTTTTCCATTATATCCCTGCTTGCCATCTCCTGGAAGTGTTTATCTGCTGCCTGCCTGTCGATCTCTATGGGTTTATCGAAAATTACGGTTATTATTGCAGGCCGCAAAAACTTTGCGCCTACAGGAAGGGCCTCCTCTGTTCCCTTAATACATGTTGGCACAACAGGCATTCTACTCATGGCTGCAATCATACCTATACCTCGTTTTGCATCAAGAGGGCTCCCATCACTGCTTCGACCTCCTTCTGGAAACATAACAAGAAGTTCACCCCTTTTTAGTCTATACACAGCCTCTTTTATTGTAGAAGGCTGAGGTCTACCGCGTCTTACAGGAAAGGAGTATGCCCTGATACAACCCCCAATTATTGGTATCTTGAAAAGTCCTTCTCTTGCCATGAATGTTGCACGTCTTTTTAAAGCTGCCCCAATAACAGGGGGGTCAAGGTAACTTACATGGTTTGCTGCCACGATAACCCCACCCTCATCAGGAATATTCTCAGAACCGATAACCTCAAATCTGTAAAAGACCTTTAAAATAATATAAAAGATGGTTTTTAAAACCCAGTAGAGAAAAGTCAAGGGTCAGTTCTTACAAAGGCAAGTATTTTTTTCAAGACCTGCTCTACAGAAAGATTCGATGAATCTACTAAGAGAGCATCAGATGCTATTTTGAGAGGAGCTATCTTACGGTTTGAATCCCTTATATCCCTCTCTGTGATATTCATTCTGGACTCATCTATGCTTATATCAATGCCCTTTTCTCTGAACTGAAGATAACGTCTTTTAGCCCTCTCCTCCAGAGATGCACTTAGATAAATCTTTATTTTTGCATCTGGAAATACAACTGTTGTTGTGTCTCTCCCTTCAACAACAAGGTCAGCATCGAGAGCAGAATCTCTCTGAACTTCGAGTAAGAAATCTCTTATAACCTTTCTTGCAGAAAAGACTGAAGAATAGTGGTCAATCTCAGAGGACCTTATATCTTCTGAAACGTCCTTGCCGTTAAGAAAAACTTTTCCGTTATTAAATGCGATATGGCTATTGTCGAGCAGATCTTTTAGTTTATCGTCACTGTCTTCTAACTCTATACCATTATTTTTCAATGCAAGTGCAACGGTTCTATATAGTGCACCCGTATCGAGGTAATCGAAGCCGAGTTCTTTTGCAACAAGCTTTGCTATAGTAGTCTTCCCAGCGCCTGACGGGCCATCTATGGCAATAACTTGTCTCATAAAGTCAATCTCTTCAGTATCTCAAAAAATCCAGGGAATGATATATTTACAGATGACACACCATTGATAGTAGTGGTACCATCCGCAATCAAGGCTGCAATGCTAAGGGCCATTGCAATCCGGTGGTCTCTATAACTTTCGATTATTGTACCTTTTAATCCCTTTTTTCCCGTAATACTCAAGCCGTCTTCGAATTCTTCGATTTCTGCCCCCATCTTCTTGAGTTCTGTTGCCATGCTCTTAATTCTGTCAGACTCTTTCACCCGAAGCTCCTCTGCACCTCTTATGATTGTGGTACCCGAGGCCTGTGTTGCTGCGACACATAGTATTGGAAATTCATCAATAAGGCCGGGGATATTTTCTTTTGTTATATGTATGGCCTTCAGTTCAGCATCACCTTTACAATGAATGTCTGCAATAGGTTCACCCGAAACATTTCTTATATTGAATATTTCGAAACCTGCCCCCATTCCTTTAAGCGCACTGATAAGGCCTGTCCTTGTGGGATTCATACCTACTCCCTCTATGGTCATATCAGAATCTCTGATCAATAATGCAGCGACTATGAAGAATGAAGCAGATGAGAAATCTCCCGGCACATGAACCTCTGCGCCCTTTAATTCTGTTCCACCTTTTATCCTGACACGAAGTCCTTCTACTTCTATATCAGCGCCAAATGCAGGCAGTATCCGTTCAGTATGATCCCTTGATTTGGCAGGTTCTATTATCTCTGTCTCTCCATCCGTATAAAGACCTGCAAGGAGGATAGCAGATTTCACCTGTGCACTGGCGACAGGCATAACGTATTTTATAGGTTGTAACTTTTTCCCTTTTATTGCGATGGGAGGGTATCTGTTTTCACCCCTTGCTATTATCTCTGCACCCATCTGCCTCAATGGATTAATGACCCTGCCCATGGGTCTTGTTCTTAGGGATTCATCACCAGTGAGTACGGAGAAGAATGGATTACCCGCAAGAACTCCTGAAAGCATCCTCATAGTTGTTCCCGAGTTTCCACAATCAATTACATTGGGAGGTTCTTTCAGACCATAAATCCCATTACCAGTGATAATAATATCTTCATTCTTATCAGTTATTTCCACACCAAGTGCCCTGAATGCATTCATTGTACTCAGAGGGTCTTCTGCCCTGAGAAAGTTTTTTATAATGCTTTTTCCTTTTGCTAAGGACGAGAAGATTACTGCCCTGTGGGATATGGATTTATCAGGGGTAGGAGTAAATTTGCCTTTAAAATTCTTTGCTTTGCTGAGTTCAATTCTGTCCAATACCTTCCCTCAGTGTCCGGGCCTTTTTGAAATCCCTTTCAAGGGATTCAGAATCATAAGCCCTGAGATACTGGCTTACCCTATCAAGATTTTGTTTAAAAACTTCGATAGATTCGAGTATGTTATCCTTATTAAGAATGCATATGTCGCGCCATAGTTCTGGGTGGCTTGATGCTATCCTGGTGGAGTCTATAAAGCCCTGTCCTGAAAATTTAAGATAAGAGCTATTTATGTCTGCCACTGTGTTTACTATTACATATGCAATCAGATGAGGCAGGTGACTTACCGATGCATATATCCTGTCATGTTCATCAGGATTGATCAGGTTTACAATAGAGCCAAAGGTCTTCCATATGGCGATAACCTTTTCGAGGGCAATTTTGTCTGTATTCCCTGTGGGTGTAATGATGCATTTTGCTCCATTGAAGATATCTGCCGTTGCTGTATCAATCCCTGAAAGTTCACTACCGGCTACAGGGTGTCCTCCAACAAAATATACCCCCGCAGGCATTAGTGCCTCCATATCGCGTACGAGTTTTCCTTTCACACTTCCAACATCTGTAACGATAGTACCCATTTTTAACGAACTACGTATTCTCTTTGTGATGTCGATAAAGCTTCCGACGGGGGTTGCGAACAATACAAGATCTGAACCATCGCATGCCTCAGCTGGATCAAGCTTAAAAGAATCAATTATCGCTTTCGCTTTTGCCTTCCGCAGGTTTTCCTCTCTCCTACCGTACCCTATGACCTCGTTACAGATTCCGTATCTCCTCATAGCGAGGGCAAAAGAGGCACCGATAAGGCCAGCTCCAAGGATTGTTACTTTCTTAAAATTCATAGCGAACTCTGTTCCAATCGGCAATATCTCTGGATTCCCGTTTTCACGGGAATGACGTCATTCCTGCAGAAGCAGGAATCCAGTTGTTGTAGGGATCTTAAACAACTTTTAATATCTTCGGGGATTAATAGCATAACAGCGAAATTCCATGATTTTTAATTTTGCATTTTTCATTTTGATTTCTTAATTCAAATCTCCCTTCCAATAGCAGCAGCTATTGGTTTTAATTCTTCCATCAACTTTTTAAATGCATCAGGCTTCAGGGACTGCTCTCCATCAGATAGTGCCTCTTCTGGATTTGTATGAACCTCGATGAGAAGTCCATCTGCCCCTACTGCTACAGCAGCTTTTGACATCGGTGTAACAAGGTCCCATTTGCCTACGCCATGGCTCGGATCGACAATAACGGGAAGATGTGTAAGTTGCTTAAGCACGGGTACTGCACTTAGGTCGAGGGTATTCCTCGTTGCTGTCTCAAATGTCCTTATACCTCTTTCACAAAGGATTACCTTCTGATTACCCCGTGACATGACATATTCGGCAGCCATAAGGAATTCTTTTATTGTTGCTGACAACCCTCTTTTAAGCAAGACGGGTTTTTTACATGTGCCGACTTCAAGGAGCAATCTAAAGTTCTGCATATTCCTTGCGCCTATCTGTATGATATCTGCATATTTTAAGATGACTTCGATATCCCTCGGGTCCATCAATTCTGTTACAACCGGAAGTCCTGTCTTTTTTCTCACATCCGATAGGTATTTTAGACCTTCTTCACCAAGGCCCTGGAATGAATAAGGGGAAGTACGTGGCTTAAATGCTCCGCCTCTGATAAATGTGGCACCTGCACTCTTGACTTTCTCAGCAATACTCATCAATATAGTCCTGTTTTCTACGGCACAAGGGCCTGCAATTACTTGAATCTTTTTGCCCCCGATGATATTCCCCCTTACATTGATAGTTGTTCCCTCTGCCTTGAAATCCCTGCTTGCGAGCTTGTAGGGTTTCAGTATTCTCAATACATCTTCCACACCAGACATTACCCTGATGGTGTCTTCTTCTTCTTCCGTTATCTTCGAGGTGTCACCGATAACTCCTATTACGGTTCTCTCAGTACCTCGTGAGATATTTGCCTTCAGACCTCGATGTTCAAGTTTCTTTACAATACGCTTCAACTCTTCTTCGGTTGCAGACGGTTTTAAGACGATGATGTCCATTTATACCTCCATTTGCTTCACGCTTCCTACTTTTTTAAATGCCTCGACAAACCTTTCATTTTCTTTAGGCAAACCAATGGTTACCCTTATTTCTTCAGGTCCTACAGGTCTGACAATAACCCCCTGTCTTAGCAGGTCGTTATACAACACATTTGAATCCTGTCCTAATCGTATATATATAAAGTTTGCCTCTGTCGGAATATATTTCAGGCCAAGGGAATCAAGTTCCCTGTAAAGGAATCTTTTCCCCTGTTCATTTATTTCCTTAGTGGTTTTAATATGATCCTCGTCATGAATAGCCCCCAATGCTGCATACTGAGCGATAGAATTTGTATTAAAGGGAGGTCTGAGTTTATTCATCTCAGAGATTATATCTTTTCTTGCAATACCATATCCAATCCTGAGACCTGCAAGGCCATAAATCTTGGAAAAGGTTCTCAGTATCAGCATATCTCTTTCATTTCTGAAATGTTTCATACTGTCAGCGTATTCAGGATCAGCAACATATTCATAGTAAGCCTCATCAACTACCACTAATATCCTTTCAGGAAGCTGTTTCATCAGTCGATCGAACTCATCTCGTTTGTTTATTGTACCTGTTGGATTATTTGGATTAGCAATAAAAAGTATCCTTGTTTTTGATGTAATCGCATCTGCCATCGCCTCAAGGTCATGAATATACTCCTTTAAAGGTATCTGAATGGGTCTGCCGCCCATTGCTTGCACTGCAATAGGGTACACGATAAACGATGGATGGGCCATAACAGCTTCATCACCGGCTTGCAAGAATGTCCTTACAGCAATATCAATTAGTTCATTCGAGCCGTTGCCAAGAATTATCTCATCCTCTCGAACTGATAGTTTTTCCGATAATGCCTTTTTCAAATAATACCCGCTCCCATCCGGATACCTATTAATGCTATGAGAAGGATTTGGACCCATTAAGATCTCAAAGACAGCCTTGATGGCTGTTACTGAGGGACCAAGAGGGTTCTCATTAGATGCAAGCTTTATTGAGTCCTTAATACCGAGTTCACGTTCAAGTTCCTCTATCGGTTTCCCTGGGATATAAGGCTTGATGTCTGAAATATACTCAGGAGGTTTAATCATTACATTCCACCGTGAGGGTAAGAACCAAGAATCTTGAGATAAAGGCAGCTGTCTTTCATATCATCAATCGCCCTCCTTACCTTCTTGTCATCTATATGCCCTTCCATATCCACAAAAAAAATATATTCCCATGCCTTTCTTTTTGAGGGCCGCGACTCTATCTTTGTCAGGTTGATCTTTGCCTTTTTAAAAGGTGAAAGGATATCGTATAGAGCTCCAGGTTTATCTTTAATCGAGAACATAATAGATGTCTTATCTTTTCCCGTCTTTGCAGGAAATTCTTTTGAGATAACAAGGAACCTTGTAACGTTATGCTTGCTATCTTCGATATTCTTTTCGATAAATTGCAGTTTGTATACCTTTGCAGCAAGCTCACTCGCAATAGCAGCAGCATCATCATCCTGTGATGCAAGCTCTGCTGCTCTTGCTGTGCTTGTGGTTTCGAGTATCGGTATTTTTGGAAGCCTCGATTCAAGCCATCGCCTGCATTGTGCTGCTGCATGAGGATTGGAGTAAACTTTTGTGACCTTTGCCTTATCCCCGTTCTTTGAAATGAGATTTTGGGATATCTCAAGCATTACCTCGGCAGAAATCTTGAGATCATAATCCATAAACATATTAAGGGTATAGCTGACGACACCTTCACTTGAATTTTCGATGGGTACAACCCCGAATCCTGTTCTACCGCTCTCAACGGCATTGAATACCTCCTTTATACTCTCGACCGGTACAAATACAGCAGCCGAGCCAAAGTGTCTCAATGCTGCAAGATGTGTAAAGGTTGCAAGTGGCCCTAAATAAGCAACCTTTAGAGGTTCTTCGAGGGAAAGGGAAGCAGAAAGGATTTCCCGGTAAATGACTTTCAGGGTATCATTTGGAAAAGGTCCAGTGTTAAGAGCTGTAATACGTTCAAGGATTTTCCGTTCACGCTCAGGAGAATAATATTTTGCCTTCTCATTTCGTTTGATATGGGCAATTTCAATGACGACATTAGCCCTTTTGTTCAAGAGCTTAAGGATCTCATTATCGATCTCATCGATCTCTCTTCTTAATTTCTCAAGTTCGCTCATATAACCTTATGTCAGAAGTCAGCATTATAGCCTGGCAAAGCAACTCATTTACCTATCACTGATTGAAAGCTAATATTACTAATTTTTGCCTATTTTTTTCAATTGAATGTTTTTTTCAAGCGATCCTGTATAGAAAATCTGGAGATCTATTTTAAAAAAAGTAAGACAGGTAATATATTGTTATGGAATCTTTTACCTGGCCAGTAAATATTATAGAGGCGAGGGCCATCCAGATGACTCTGAGAGATAAGGTAAAAATTATCCCCTTCAGAAAAAATCCGAAATTTATTGCAGGTGTTGATGCAGCATTCTTTGAAGATAAGGTTGTCGGAGCAGCTTGTCTTTATAAATATCCTGAATTAATTCTTGTGGAAGAGGCCTTTGCAGTTTTAAAGGTTTTATTTCCATATATACCAAGCTTTTTATCATTCAGGGAAGGGCCGGCAATTATCGAAGCACTCAAGAAATTAAAGATTAAACCTTACATGATCCTTTTTGACGGTCAGGGAATTGCTCATCCAAAGAGTGTAGGCATTGCAACACACATTGGGGTAATACTTGATATGCCGGCAATCGGATGTGCAAAGTCAAGATTGGTTGGAGAATATAAAACCCCGGGCTTGAAAAAGGGTGAGTGGTCTTTTCTAAAATATCATGGCAGGGCTGTTGGTGCAGTTTTAAGGACAAAAGACAATGTCAAGCCTGTGTTTATCTCGCCAGGGCATAAGATTAATTTAAAGGCTTCAATCGAGATTGTACTTGGATGCACCATCAAATACAGGATACCCGAACCATTAAGGAGGGCAGATTTTCTATCAAAGAAATTAAAGAAAGATTTGGTAAATACAGAAGGGGACTATCTTTTCGCTCATTCTCGACATGTGGAATAAAATTCCACATGTCTCCGAGGTAAATTCTTTCAGAGAAAGAATTTAAAGCCGCTCAAAGAAAGTTCCCTTCTGTATTCGAAGAGTATATAGCTCAACACGTCAGATGCAATGCCGCGATTACATTCTTATCCTTTTGAAGCTTATTGAATAGTTCAACCGCTTTTTCTGTCCGTGTCACATGAACCTCGACGCCCTTTGATTCAAGATGCGATATTGTCTCATTTGGAACTTTCATCAATCCTGTTGCACCAGTCCCTATTACGAGAACTTCGGGTTTTGCACTAATAACATCAATGAGGTCAACAACTTCCAGATTATGCCCTGCCTTCCTCCACCATGAAGCATTTATCTTATCGGGATAGATAATTACATCAGAGGTATAGGCTTTCCCATCAATTGTAATCCTGCCAAAAGAATAATGTTCAATATTCATTTCCCCCCCCTCTTCTCTCATACAAATAATAAAATTGTCAAAGACTCAGTAGATAGATAATAACAGTCCAGTTGACTCCCTTGTTAACCTTTACTATACTAAACTTTTAAGGGAACGCATAGGGTTCTGGTGTCCCTCCTGGACTTCAAATCCAGTGTTGCCTGTTACAAACGGGCAGGGTGGGTTCGATTCCCACACGTTCCCGCCAAATAATCGTTTAAAATAAATCAGTTATCAAAGTATTATGTAAAATAAAACCGTGAACAAACCGTGAACAAAATGATTTTTTATTTAGTTTTTAACAAGGCAGTATTACGCCGGTTCAAGGAGTGATGTTCTTCCTGAAAGTGATATCCCTTTTATCTGCTATGAGTATGTATATTTTAAATCGTAATTGATATAATTTACCTGAATACTCGGTCAAAGGGTATCAGATTATTCGTACTGCTTCAGAAGAACCCTAAACTCGATTGGCCTGTAGAAAGTTACCGTCATAATGAGGAATTTTAGGAAATGAAATGTTGACATCTTATGAAATAATTGTACGTCTTCTTTTAGGTACTTTCTTTGGTGGAGTAATAGGGTTCGAGAGACAGGTTCATGGTCGACCCGCAGGGTTTAGAACTCATATACTCGTCTGTATTGCTGCTGTTTTAATAATGCTTGTTTCAGAATATTATCAATATTTCAGTAGTATTGATTCATCATATATGAGGATAGATCCGGGAAGGATTGCTGCCGGAGCATTGGCTGGAGTTGGATTTATTGGTGCAGGTGTAGTATTAAAGACAGGTTTATCAATACAAGGTCTTACCACTGCTGCATGTATCTGGGTAATATCTGCCATAGGGCTTGCAATCGGTAGCGGACTTTATCTCGCAGGCACTGTTACCTTCTTCATAACAATTATTACTCTTGCTGTTTTAAGAATTGTAGAGACGAAAATGCCTAAACTTACCTATAGATTCCTTACTATAACTGCAGATCTGAATGCTGATGAAAATCAAATTACATCTGTCATCAAGAAAACTGATTTATCCATAGTCAATATTGATTATGAACAGTGTACTGACAGCGGAATAATAATCTTTTATATTACAGTTTCATTTTATCGCTATCACGCATTGAAGGCACTCCTTGATGAGCTTTCATCCCTTAATTTTATAAAGAGAGTCTGCATAAAAACTGAAAATAAATGATATGAAGAACTTCATAAGTCGGTGGGTATTCTTTTTACACTAACTCTCTGTCAGTAATCTTCAGTTTTTGAAAAACATTGGTTCTCACACTTTGTGGGATTAACGGGTAAGTTAGCCTCTTCGTGTCGACCTGAAAACCTTCTTTCTCGATAACTTCCTCCTACCATCAATTCATGTTATAAGGTTATATGGGTACATTGTGCTCGTATAGGATATTAACCATGGAAAGGCAGGAGGACTCAGTTACTTCCTGGGTCATTGAACCCTTACTTCAGTCTGTCCCCTGCCTCCCATAACCATAATAAGTTGATTGGATCATAGAATCCTTGTCACGATGGAGGATTGGTAGGGAGGCACTTCCTGCTTTCACCACACAAAAGGAGGTATATGTTATGTCCCAGGCAATGAAGGTATTGTTCAAGATTTTCCTTGGCATTGATATCTCAAAAGACAAGTTTGATGCCTGCTGTATTGACCACACTGGAGAAACGCTCTTCC
>Ga0315268_10004398_pt1 | contig 15314 bp, 17 predicted proteins | sample C1_top_MG_FD_204535 | JGI IMG/M metagenome (GOLD analysis project Ga0315268, IMG submission 204535) | Sediment microbial communities from Yellowstone Lake, YNP, Wyoming, USA - C1_top | ecosystem: Environmental > Aquatic > Freshwater > Lake > Sediment | place: USA: Wyoming | collected 2017-08-01
CAGATACATTTCCCTCTGCAGATCATCCGTCAAATCCCTCACAGCTTCCTCCAATCGATCTTCATCTTCCACATCCTCTGCCCCCGCGCCAGCCTCAACAACTCTCACTCGCTGCTCCAAATCCTTCACCAAAATGAACCCCCACTCTCTAAGATGGTTGTGGCTCGGCGCTTTCAACCCAGCCTCAAGAACTCGCTCGAGCTTGTCTGCCTCAACAAGCTTTGACCGGAATTCTCTGACGCTTCTTCTCTTGTTGACAACTTCGTAGAAATCCATGGTATCTCCCCAACATGTGCTGCTTGCTTTCACACTTGTTCAAAAAAAGCTTTGCCGTCCACTAGTCCATGTACGAGACGATCTCGTTGAGCTCTTTCCTAAAGGGCAAGGGTGGTTCTGTCCTCGTATATCCGAGCTGAATCATGCAGGCGATTCTGTCCTTTGGGCTCACATGTAGAATTTGCTTAAGCCCATTCTCTTCTTTGGTGTTCAGGAATGTGTAGACGCAGCTGCCAAGTCCCTCGTCCGTAGCGGCCAGCAACATATTCTCAACAGCCATCCAAACGGAGCCCGCTACAAGCTCATCTTTCACCTTCTCCGGTGAACTGTAACACACCACAACTAGCACAGGGACATCTTTCATGTACGATTTGTCCCATGTTCCACCTCGTGCAGCAAGATACTTGGCTCGTTCTGGTGGGAACTGCTTCCAATGCTTCTTGCTGAACCTCGTGCAGCTCTGTGCTATCTTGGCTTTGACCTCGGCATTAGTAACCACTGCAAAACGCCAAGGCTGACTGTTGCCAGCAGAGGGGGCCCAACGCCCAGCTTCAAGCACATTTCTGAGAGCTTTGTTTGGAACAGGATCTTTTTTGAATTTCCTGACACTCCTTCTCTTAACGACCACGTCTTTGAATTCCAAGTGTAGTGCTCCTCTTTCAACACGAGATTCAAAACAGCTTACAAATCTTTCGGAAGAAGTCACTTCTCTTGACCCCGTTGGAGGCATAGCGTTAATGCTCATAATCGTAGCTGCAATTGGTGACCCAATTATCTGGTTAGATCAAGAGACTCGAAATGCGCCGATGAAAAGGGCACTTGGCTCTATTTTGAACCGTTTGATTCTCCACAAATCGAAGCTGAGAACGAATTCAGCAATAAACCCGAAGCGCTTTCCAGCTAATCATGAGCCCGCTTGGAACAGAAACACATGAGGCCATCGGGCCGAGATGGAAAGATGCGACTGAAGAAGCTTGCTCTAGCGTTGAGGCTGGATTTTGCTGATACGCAATGTAACGTTCACGTCTATGTCAGCTTTGCTCGCATTCTGAATCATACAGTAGAACTTGCCCGGTTTGCTAGGAACGAAATTGATTTTTATCTTGGACGCGTGTTCAGTCCCGTATTCGTGTTTAAAATCCTCGCCAGCCTCGTATCTAGCAAAATTGCGAGGAGTAGCAAAGTACACGTTGAAGTAATCCTCTGAGAAAATCTCTCCAGTTACCTTCTCATTCTCACCGACTGTAAAATTATAGTAACTGCAGCTCTTTTTGGAGACGAGTATGGACTCTTCCCACAAAAGCCCCTCTTCGCTTTCCAGTTTTGGCTGTTCAAGCTTGCACGTCTCACCTCTACCTGTTTCTCTTCTTTCAACTGCAAGAATCACGCTGACAACTCCAATAACCGTTGCCGCCAATGTTCCAGCAGATTGCCAAGGCAAAACGTTAACGACCCCGAGCGAAACAAACAAGACTGAAACCGCGATACCAACACCAGCAGCCACCCTTACATCCATGTGTCTCCCTCACATCCCATTACGAATGTTTCCACACAACCAGAAATCAACCAAGTCATATTTACTATTTCCGCGCTCACACACATGCAGATACAACTATGGAACCGCAGGATATTACTACACGAATCATATAGTGTACGTAAGAACCACTGCAAACGTTTACAATGTTTCAGACAAGACAGACCCCCAACTGTTGAGAACTTTCACGATGAGCGGAAGTTACTTCAACTCCAGAACAATAGGAAAACACGTTTACTTCGTCGTAACTCAACCCACCTACGTCATTTTTGACACTGCCATTCTCCCAAAGATCTACTCAAGCGGCAAGCCCGAAGAGATACCCGCCTCCGAAATCTACTACTCCAACACGTCTGACAACTACTACATTTTCACGACATTCATTGCAATAAACATGCAAGACACATCGGAAGAGCCAGCCCACATGTCCATCATAGCGCGCTACCCTTCGGGCCCAACTTTAATCGATTTTACCAAAATCATTGGTTACGAGCATAAGATCAGCCATGTCGATCCTATCATCGTTGTTGAGATCTGCCTTGACGTTCCAATTAGGATCTCCCGGCTTGCTTCCGTAAGCTACTGCCACGATTGTGATGTCTTGTATGTTGACTGCTCCATCTTGGTTCAAGTCTGTTGACAGATAGGACTTGACTTCTGCTGTCATGTTAGCGTAACCCGAAATCCCCCATTGATTTGTTGCCTTGAGTTCAACGTAATGACTCCCAGAAGCGAGCACCGATGTCACAAAAGCAAAGCTCAACACAGCGTTCGTTTCCCGTTGGATGTAGGTGTCAGGCCACATCGTCAGCACCTTGAATGTGTAGGGCACCGTAGTGGCATTTTGCCATTCTCCCGCGTCTATTCTGAATTGCACTGACTCGATTCTATTAACGGTCACGTTCCTTCCGCCTTCCATGTTCGCCACGGTAGTCACCGTCGCCAATCCCGTCACGTTAATCCTGTTTCCAGTTACTTCAGCCGAGTCGAAATAGATCAGCTGGGGCGTGTCCACGATGTCAGGGATACCGTTTTCATTGCTGTCTCTCCACCCAACCTGCCCCCACGTGCCTCGAAGCCCATCCGGCCTGCCGGAGAGACACCAGACCCCCTCTGCATGATCCATGAGACAACCCGAGTTAGTGATGTCAGGAACAAGGCTGTACCCACTGTAGTTAGTAATATTGTTATACTCATCCGTCGCCCTGAAAACGTGTCCGATTTCATGAGCGGCTATCCAATCTATATCGTCGGTAGTTCCGGCATAGGGCGACGCACCTGGCGCCACAGAGGGCAAAACTACAGTCTTCGGTTCATATGACGAACGCGAGATGCGATCCTGAAAGACGAAGGCGCTGTAACCATCTGCGAAGCAGCCGCCCGGAGCATTGAAGGCGGCCACAACGAAAATAATGAACCCCCAGTCCGCCCGGTAGGTAGCTCGCAGATAATTGACGTAATCTCCGAGTTGAAACGCGTCATTGCCGTAACCTAGATCAGCCATGACCTGATGTACCCACAAGTAGTACATTCCAGAGGCATGGCTGATGGGCTCGTAACCAGTCGGCACTCCAAAGTGTGTTTCCACGACGAAACTTACGTCAGCACTCGGATTCTGAGAGCCCCACCAATCGAGGGCGTGCTGAATCTTCGCTGTCAAAACTTGTTCCATCGTCACGTTCCAATCTTCGGTGTCAGGATCGATCGTTCCGTTGCTCTCAACGAAAATCAGGCCGACTGCAACCCTTCCAATCATGTACTCACTGGTCTCAAAATAGCCCGGTGTCGGGTCAATGACTTTAGGAAGGCCTTGTGCTCCAGAGACGAAGAGCGCTCTAGGAACGAATAGTGCCGCCACCACCAAGACAGAAATCACTACGCCAACTGAAACGCGTAAGACCTCTTTTTTCAACACTATCCCTCTTTAGCGGCTACGATTTAGCGCTCGCGCTTCACCACACATAGTGCAACGCATCATTTATCTTTTCCTTGGTTTGCCCTGTGTTACCTTATGGATATACTGTCGAATCATAGCTAGAGGATCGCTCTGTCAAAGTTTATAGGGCTATTCCAGGAGCTCAAGTCTGTTTTTCGTTTCCCAAGATTGAGCAAGGAGAACAACCTCTATGGGAGGAGTCCCATTATGTTTTTGTTTTTGTCTTCCATTTTCTTAATCCCAGAAAGGCTGCTGTTGCTGCGAAGACTATTGTTGTCGTTACGAAGGTAAACATCAGTTTTGTCATCGTGTCAAGTTCATTCATCGTTGCCTGCTGATCCGCCTGCAGTCTGCTGTCAGATTGCTGCAGTGCGGTGTGAGAAGAATAAAGTGAGCCATATTCCCCCTGCAGAAGACTGTAGGTTGATTGCAGTTTGCTGTATTCCAGCAAGAGACTGTTGTAGCTGGAATTCAAGGAGTTGAAATCTGCAAGTACAGCCGTGTAGTTGTCATTCAACAACCCCCAATTCGTCAGAAGCTCACCGTAGCTCACGTTCAATGATGCATAGGCCGCATTCAGCATGGCATACGCCTCGCCTAGGGCTGTATACGTAGCATTCAAGGCAGTGTAATTCAACTCTAGCTGCTCGTCTTCAAAGAGGAGACCCTTGTAGGTCGAGGTCAAATCGGAGTAGGTGTGGTTCAAGGCGTCGAACTGCGTCTGGAGAATGCCGTGACTGTTCAGAAGTTCCTGATACGTTGAGTTCAAAGTGTCCAGCTCAACGAATAAATGGAGCGCCCAAGGGGCAAGCGGATCCATTAAGGGATAATTGTCTGTGTTGTTTGTATCGATAATGTATGGTTCATCTCCTATTCCGTCGCTCCCTGCAACGTTCTGATCAGGACCGTGGTACAAGTCGGTGTCATGGTTATCACTCCAATAGTTGCCGCCAGAAGGATAACCATCGTCCCATACGTTCAAACAAGATGGGTCTTGATTGCACGCTTGGCTCGTGTTGTTGATGAACGAATTGTGATGAATCAAGTTAGCCGAAGAACCGAAAAGTTGAATGCCGAAAATGTTATCACCTACTCTGTTGCCGATAACAGTGTTTCCGGAGCCCCACATGTACAAGCCGCCTCCGGTGTTTTCAATGTTGTTGCAAAGAATCACGTTTTCACTCGATTCATTCCCTATTTCGATGCCAAGATTGCTGTCGTACACCTTGTTGCTCACGATCTTGTTCGCGTTTGAACGTTCCACCTTGATGGCCCCTCCGTGTCCTCTGCCCATGTTGGTGATGTTGTTTTCTGCAATGATGTTCCCCGAAGAAGAATAAAGGCTCCATATTGACGTCTCTATCCATATGCCCCACTCGTCACCATTATCATCAACGACGTTGCCATGGACAAAATTGTCCGGGCAACTCTCCAGATGTATGCCGCCCTGGTTTTTGACGATGTAGTTACCTAACACCGAACAATTAGAACAGCCCGCCATCTCAATGCCGAAATAATCGTTATTCGTGATGTTGTTGTTGACTATAACGTTACTGGAAGAAACAGCCAGATAGATCGGATAAGAGTTGTTGACAACTCGGTTTTCTGCCACCGTATTGTTGCACGATGCAGAGTAAAGCCAGATTCCCTCGGTGTTGTTTGCAATCTCGTTGTTTACAATCGTGTTGTGTGAAGAACTTCCTAACCATATGCCCCATTCGTTGTGAAGAATCCTGTTGCTGTCTATGAGATTTCCGCTGGAACGTTCTACTTGTATTCCTGTGCGACTATTGAGTATATCGTTCCCTTCGATGGTGTTGTATCTGCAGAGATCTCCTCCTGATAAGGAAACGGCACAAAGTCCGCTGCTCCAAATTATGTTGTTCTTCAGCGTGACGTTGTAATAATAAATAGAGATAGAAGCTATTCCCTCTGTATATCCACGCACCGTGAAGTTGCTCAATAAGACATTACTCGCATAAACTTGAACGGAACCCTCAATTGCCGTAGCCTGCCTGTCTTCTCCAACGAGCGACACTGCCTTATAGATCGTCAGGGTCTCACGGTATGTCCCGTTATGCACAAAGACTGTGCCCCCTTCATTCGCGTTGTCCAGTGCTTCCTGTATCGTGTGATAATCTTCCGGAACACGTATAACATCTGCACCTGCGCCTACAGGAGGCTGCAACACAACTACAAACGTCGCACACAACAAACACAAGATCACGAATGAAGTGAATCCAGTTCCACTCATGCTCACACCCCACAAGACATAGATCAGGCTCCCAGATATTTAGTATTCCTTCACTTTCCATCACAAACAAAGTCCTAATGTGCAAAGCTGGAATTCGCACCCGACCCAGAAATGGAGATATCTCCCGAAGTCTGATATACTAGGTGAGAATTCTTTCGGCTCAAAGAATAGAAAGGTCAAACTAGCTCTTAAAGAATAAGTCGGAATTGTAGAACGAGTACACGCTATAGAACAAAAACCACTTAGACAATAGACATTTTGTGGTTTTGCGGAAAAGTTATAGCTGAACCCAAAAGGTAAAGTTTTATCTTTCTCCCCTCTGCAAAAGCCTTAAAATTGATTTGCGCTATTTCGATATCCAAAAGTGGTGTTCGTTGCAATGGTCTACAAGACTGTTAACTTGGCTGACGGCCGTGAAGCTGTACTTGATTGGGCGAGGAAGAAAGACCTTCCAGAGATTCTGGAGGTAGTGAACGACGTAATCAGAGAGGGAATATACGGATCTTTTGAGCCGTATACCTCGAAAGGTCAACTCGCGTGGTTTAGAAAGAATACTAAGACAGGAATACTAAAAAAGGACTTTTTTCTGATTGCAAGAGTTGATGGCAAAGCTGTTGGAGGCGCCAACGTTGTACCTGACCCAGAGGGTCACGTATATGCGCACGTTGCCCATTACAACATATTCATCAGCAAGAACTTTCGTAATCTGGGACTTGGAACGATATTGACGAAAGAGTTTGTCAAGATTGCCAAGCAGCATGGAGTCGAAGTTCTCCAGCTCGGAGTCTACGCAAGCAACAAGAGAGCCTTTCACGTCTATCAGAAATGTGGTTTCAAACAGGCTGGGAAGCTGACAAGAGGCATCAAGTTCTCAGACGGAACGTACACCGATCAAATATTGATGGAATACCTATTCAAACATTAAGAGCTATAGGTGAACCCCTAGTAACTGTGCGGGTTGCGAAACAATAAGTAAGCGGTTCCCTTAGCATTTTGCGGAAAAGTTATAGCCAAACACCAGTTAATGATGCATCATTCAGTCGCTTTGGAAGACGGATGGATGGATTTGAGTAGGAAGGGACGTGTCTGGGAAAAGAAAACCAAGCCAGATGAGCTGGTCGTGTTGTGGATAAGTGGTGACAGAGAAGTGGCGTTGAAAATGGCGTTCATGTACACTTTCAATTCAAAGCGTTTCAAGTGGGGATGGAAAAACGTGACGCTGGTGGTATGGGGACCTTCTGCCAAGCTTCTTGCTGAAGACAAAGATTTGCAAGAGCATATTTTTGACATGAAAGAGAAAGGCGTCAAATTATTGGCGTGCAAGAAATGTTCAGACTTGTATGGAGTTTCTGACGACCTGAGGCGACTCGGCATAGAAGTCAAATATATGGTTAAACCGCTGACTGACTACTTGAGGGACGACAGCTACAGGGTAATCACCATCTAAATCTGAACAGCTTCCAATTTCTTCTTCCATTAGCCTTTTTAAACCAGTTTTTGGTTTTGCGGAAAAGTTATAGCTGAACCGAAGGTGACTGTGTGGGTTGGTGAGTTGAGTTGCTTGATGGTAAACTTGTCAATTTGAGAAAGGTAGAGAAAGAGGACGTTGATTTTCAATTTGCGTGTTTTAATGATTTGGATTTCTGGGGGGAATATACGCATCCTGTTATTGAGCAGGTTCCAAAGTGGGGTGTGAAGCGAATTATTGATGAATATCCCAGCGAGTTTCAAAAAGTGATGGAGGACAATCCTTTCATAATTCTGAAGAAGGACGGAACCAAAATAGGGGTCATGTGGCAATTTACCAATCAGCCATACGGGACGATGGAATTCGGTTGTTTTTTGGTTTCTAATGAAAGGGGGAAAGGATACGGATTAGAAGCCACTCAGTTAATGGTTGATTATTTATTTCTCAGCAAAGACATCGTTCGCATAGACATACACACAAATGTAAGGAACAAGCCAGCACAGAGAGTTTTGGAGAAGGCAGGGTTCAGAGTAGAAGGAACTATCAGAAAATCCCAGCTTGTGAGAGGAGTATGGAATGATTTCTATCTCCTCAGCATCCTCCGAGAGGAATGGAAAGAACCAAAAATACTAACGAAAACCGCTTGATAGGATTGGTGAATTGAGATGCTTGAAGGAAAACTTGTGAACCTGAGGAAGGTAGAGAAAGAGGACGTTGATTTTCTAGTTGGTCTTGGTGACGTAGATTTCTGGGCGGAATACAACAACCCTCCTTTTGGGCGTATGTCGAAGTCAGAATGGATGAAATGGTTTGATACTCCTCGTTCTTACTTGGAAAATTTGATTGAGTGGAGAGTGTTCATAATTCAGAAGAAGGACGGAACCAAAATAGGGCTTACTTGGCATTTTACTAATCAACCGTCTGGGCATATAGAAATTGCTTGCTTTTTGGTTCCTAGTGAAAGGGCGAAAGGATACGGAACAGAAGCGACTCAGCTAATGGTTGATAACCTGTTCATCTACAGAAACATCGTTCGCATACAAGCAAAAGCGAATGTGGAGAACAAAGCGGCACAGAGGGTTTTGGAGAAGGCAGGCTTCAAAGCAGAAGGAACTGTCAGAAAATTAAGCTTCGTGAGAGGAAAGTGGAAAGATAAAACTCTCTACGATATTCTCCTAGAAGAATGGAAAGAACCAAAAATACTGACGAAAACCGCATGAGAATAATCAGTTTTTGGTTTTGCGGTAAAGCTATAGCCGAACCGAAGTAACTGTATGGGTTGGTGAACTGAGTTGCTTGAAGGTAAGACTGTGAATTTGAGAGTGATAGAGAAAGAGGACTTGCCGCTGTTTATTGAATGGGTCAATAACCCACAAACTGACGAATTTGAACCTCTTGACCCTCAACGTTCGAAGAAGGAAATTGAAGACAGATATGACAAACGTGGTCCAGATGAGAAATCCTTCTTGATTGAGAAAAAGGATGGAACCAGAATCGGCTCTATAGGTCACTATCCTTCAGGCAGTATGCTTGAAATAGGATATTCCATCTTTCCAGAGGAAAGAGGTAAGGGTTACTGCACAGAAGCTGTTCAGATTATGGTTGATTATCTCTTTATGTCAAGAAGCATAGTTCGAGTTCAAGCCCATACCAGCACTAGAAACAAAGCTTCTCAAAGAGTCTTGGAAAAGGCAGGTTTCATGAAAGAAGGTCTGCTTCGGAAAGCAGAGTTTATCAGAGGAGAATGGACAGACATGATCCTCTACAGCATCATCAGAGAAGAGTGGAAAGAACCAAAAATACTAACAAGAACTGCATGATGCATTTTTTAGGCGCCTCTTAGTCGTCTTTTTGGAGATAACCAGATGCGAAAAGTGATAAACACTTACGTAGCTGAGAGCGAGTATATGATGGGGAAATCGCTATGAATCAATTAGACAAAGCGGACCACGTTAAGGCTCACCGAGAAGGAACTGCCCTTTGCGACAGTGGAAACTACAGGGCGGCAAGTGACAAGTTTTTGCAAGCTTCCAAGCTGTATGAGAAGGTTGGCGATTTCTTTGACTCTGCATACACGCTGTTCAAGTCTGCGGAATGCAGGTTCTTTCTAAAAGACTACGAGACAGCAATAGAACGGTTTCTTGAAGCGGCTGACAAAATGTTTGAAAGAGGCTTCGACCGCTTCGCACTTGGCGCCCTAGAATACGCAAATGACTGTTACAAGGCAACTGGAAAAGAAAAAAGCAGAAAATCCACGGACTTGAAGAAAAGAATCTCTGAAACGAAAGAAAGACTCGAATCACAAACCTTCTAATCCACATTACAAGTCGTGTGTTTGGGTTTTGCGGAAAAGTTGTAGCTGAAACGAAAGTAGCAGCATGGGTTGGTGAATTGGGTTGCTTGAAGGAAAGACTGTCAACTTGAGGGTTATGGAGAGGGAAGACGTTGATTTCTTAGCTGAACATCTCAATGACATTAATTGCATGGGTGAGTACTGGTCAGACTTTGAACAGAAGTCGAAGTCAGAGTGGATGAAGCAATTTGATAACCCTTCGAACTTGGACATCTTGCTTGAGGTTAAGAGGTTTATCATTCAGAAGAAAGATGGGACTAGGATAGGGGAGATTCATCATTTTCTAGATTCACCCCACAGGTTGATGGAGATTGCTGGCTGGTTGATGCCGAGTGAGAGTAAGAAAGGATATGCAACCGAAGCAACCCAGTTGATGGTTGACTATTTATTTCTGTCAAAAGGACTTGCTAGGATTCAGGCAATAGTTGACGTAAGACATATAGCATCTCAGAGAGTTTTGGAAAAAGCGGGTTTCCAAAGAGAGGGGACGATGAGAGATGAATCCTTCGACAGAGGAGAGTGGAGAGATTTCTACATTTACAGTATTCTTAGAAGAGAATGGAAAGAACCGAAAATACTCACAAGAACCGCATGAGAATCTTAGCCACTAAGCCTCAAATAATTAATCAATTGATTAAATAAGCCCACCATATTCATTCATGTTTTCCTGAGCCTGCTATTCTTCTTTATCAACCCAGAATACAGACGGGATTTCTGAGATAGTATCTCAGTTTTCTCCCGCAGTCTCCTTTGCTCCACTAACACGCATACAACTCTAGAGTAATGCATATCTTCAAACACTCTCAAATATCGGTCAACCACCGGCAAGCTTTCAACAAGTCTGTGAAAAGGGCATTTTTGGTGTTGACATGTGGGAGCGGGCTACGAGCAAAGATAATCACCGCCCGATCCTAAACAATGACGCACACGTCAATCGAACCACAGGTTGAAAACCGCTGAAAAAACGTAGGGGGGCTATCAATTATAACAAGTCGAAACCCGTTATAATTGACATACCTCGATGGCCCACACGCCATGCAGTGGAACGTCCTCGGAGAAAATAGGGGGATAGGGGCTATCAATTTTGTGATATCTCGAACCTCACAAAATTGACATACGCGATGTTGCGGGGACGCGTGGTCTACATGGCTCGAAGCCCTTCTTTCATCAGGTCGTGCACATGGAAAAACAGAGAATTCGGCATCAAAAATGACAATTCGCTACAGACAGATGCATCCTCAATCGTGACCTGCTTGAGGCATCCGACAAAGTTGGCATTACCCGCGAGGGTGCCGGAAGACAACAGAAAAGAATGAAAAGGAAAAAGGTTTATCTCTGCACAGTCTTAACCAATTGTTTTTCGCTGTTGTAGATTCGCACGAGCAGAGGCATCTGGCCAACGGCAAAGTGTGTGGCACATCCGAAACACGGGTCGTAAGCTCTGAAAGCCATCTCCACCATGTTCAACAAGCCCTGATTCACCTTCCCACCGTGAATCAAACCCTTCGCAGCGTCCCGAATCGACATGCAAATCGCAGGATAATTGTTCGTCGTCGCCACGATCAAGTTGACGTCCTTGATCAACGCGTCCTTGTCCAACACGTAATGGTGAAACAGCGTACCCCTCGCAGCCTCAACAACCCCCACACCTTCAGTCGGCTCGCCCGGCTTGTTCCGCACGTTCGTACTCGTAATCTCAGGATCCCTGACAAGCTCAAGCGCCCGTTCAGTAGCGTACAGCAACTCGATCAACCTCGCCCAATGAAAAGCCAAAGTGCCATGCACCGGCTTCCCGCCCAAAGTCTTGTACATCACTTCATACTCTTCCTGCGCCAGAGGCGTCGCCATACCGCTCGAAGCATTAAGCCTCGCCAACGGACCAACACGGTAAACTCCGCTGTCCGCGCCGTAAACCATGCCCTTCCACCCGACCTCCTTCAAGAACGGAAACTTCGCATAGGTCCACTCTTCCACGTGCTCACCAACATGAGCCAAATAGTCCTTAGGCTCAAACTTCAAGAACTCCTCACCGTTAGGATCGACCACCCGTATCTTGCCGTCGTAGAAGTTAACCTTGTTGTGCTCGTCAACCAGACCCATGTAATACGTCCTCATCGTGTAAGCGTCACTCTTGATCATGTCCACGTACTTGCTGTTACCCAAAACAATGTCATGAAAAATCTTCAAAGTCAGCTTCGCAAAATCCAAGGACGACTCGGCCATCCTCTCGATTTCCACCCTGTTCTCCTCACTCAACGGCTTAGAAATTCCACCCGGCAACCCGCACACCGGATGCGTCGCCTTTCCACCGAGAATCTCCGTTATCTTCTGCCCATAAGCCCTGTGCTTGATGACCTCCTTGGCCACGTCCATTCCCGCTTTTTCAATCACGCCCAGAATGTTCCTCTTCTCAGGCGGAGCATCCGGCCCAACGATGAAGTCCGGTCCACCCAAGTAATAGAAGTGCAACGTATGATCATAGATGATGTACCCAGCATACATCAGTTCCCTCAGCTTCTTAGCCGCAGAAGGCGGCTCAACGTTAAAAGCCGTATCCAAGGCTTTCACCGCCGCAAAATGATGAGCCACAGGGCAAACTCCGCATATTCTAGTCGTCAAAATGGGCATAAGCTCAGCTCTTCTACCAACGCAGAACTGTTCGAAACCCCTAAGCTCAGGAATCTTCAGATAAGCGTTCTCCACCTCACCCGAATCATTCAAGAATATCGAAACGTTCCCGTGACCCTCAAGCCTCGTAATCGGATCTATCACCACTTCCTTCATTACCCCATCACCTTCCTCCTAAGAATCGACGACGGCAACGAATACATGTAAAACGTCCCAATCGGATCTTTAATCTGGCTCATCAGCTTGTCCACGTCCTCCTGACTGTAATGCTCCTGCTCCCCTTCCAAGCCCAGTATAGAAGCCAAGGCACTCATCATGGCTGAACCCTGCTCCGGCGAATTAGGACAAGGCCCACCGCACCCTGTGCACGGCATGTCAACCGTCAAACACTGAGCCCCACACCCACTGCGAGTCGCCGGTCCCATGCAGATTATCCCCTGTTCAAGCAAACACTTCTCCGGCTCAGGAACCTTCTCATGAACACGGTAAATCTTCGATATTCTCTTGTTATCCTTCTTCCTCGGACACTCGTCACACACAGACTTCAACGGTGCAAGCACAGAACCTTTAGGCGGCAACGCGTTCTTGGCTATAGCGTCCACGGCGTTCAGTATCAACTTCACCGGAGGCGGACAACCAGGCAAATAATAATCCACGTCAACGGTCTGATCCAAAGTCTTCACCGTGTCATAGAACTCTGGAAGCTTCAACGCGCCCTCTTTCACTTCAGACTTAGTCTTAGGAACGACCCCCTTAGGATTCGAAATCGATTTACTGTTCAGATAGACCTTGCTGAAGATCTCCTTGCGGTCATGGAGGTTTGCCAAGCCCGGTACGCATCCCTCTTGGGCGCACGAACCAAAAGCCACGAGCACCTTGGACTTTTTTCTCAAAAGCTTGGCCATGTGCTCCTGTTCCTCGCTTCTAACGGACCCGTTGAAGAAGCAGATGTCCATGTACTTGTCAGGGAAGGCCTCAACGTCCTTGTACTTAACGTCCAAGGCGACGGGCCAGAACACGATGTCCGCCATCTGTACGACGTCCAAGATTTTCTCGTTTATGTCCAACACTGCAATTTCGCATCCACCGCAACTTGCAGCCCAGTAGAAGCCTAATTTCAATTTTTCTTTAGGCACCTATTTTCCACCTTCACAAACTTTGTTCAATATCTTAGAAGCGTCAACGCGAAGCTCGTTAAAAGCCAGTTCCTCCGCGGGTATACCCATTGCCAAACCGAGCAACTGCGGATAATGCAGCACTGGGATGCCATATTGCTCGTTAAACATCTTTTCGATGCGCAACTCGTTCGTGTCATACATTATGTGACAGAACGGGCAAATCGTAATCAGAGCCTGCGCATCTACGACTTTGACGTGATTGAGCTTGTCCCTCGCAAGCTGCAACGCGATCTTGTCATTCACGCCCACGCTTGGAGCCCCGCAGCATTCTGTTTCATCCATATAATCCAAGCAGGTTGCTCCAGTTGCCTCGATAAGCGTTTTGAGGGTTTTCGGGTCTTCAGGATCGTCAAATCCGATATACTGTTTAGGTCTCAAAATGTGGCAACCGTTGTGCTCTGCGACCCTGATCATTGTAAGCGGTTTGACAACGGCATCTTTGATCTTTTCTAGGCCAACATCCTCGATCAACGCTTGCATCAGATGCTTCGCGTTCACAGTTCCCTTGAACTCCAGTCCAGCTTCTTTGAGATGCTTGTTTATCTCTTGCCGTAAAGCTCTGTCTTCCTTCAACATCTTGTTAACTTTCTTCAACGTTCCCGCACAGCCCGGGCACAAAGTTATGATGTCAAGGCCTTTCTGCTCCGCCATGGCGAGGTTTCTAGCTGCTAAGATAAGCATCGTCTCATGGCTCACAGGATCCAACGGAAGACCGCAACAGTTGAATTCAGGCATCTCAACAAGCTCAACGCCAAGTTTCCCGAGTATCTTCCGTGCAGATATCTCGAAAGCAGCAACACGGTAGGGAATCGCACATCCGAGAAACATGAGGTATTTGGACCCTGCCATCCTACTCACCTTTCTTCTCCAGGTGTTTAAGAAGATGCACCTCGCATAGCGTCTTCCTTATGCTTTCAGGGTTACCCTTCGGCAGTGGTGGAAGCCCTGAGGTCTCTCTCTTCTTCACTCTTAATTCAGGGATTCTATAGGCATAGCCCGACTCAAGTATGCTCGCGCACTGCTCTTTGAACACGTGGGGCATGTAACCCTGCTCCGCTGCCAAGTTTCTAAGCACGCGTATGACGTTGGCAACTTCAACATCCTGCGGGCAACGGTCCGTGCACGTGAAGCATGATGCACAAAGCCACAGAGTGTCGCTTTTTAGCACTCTGTCTTTGAGTCCAAGCTGTGTCATGCGGATTATTTGTCGAGGTCTGTAGGTGTCGCTGAACCTTGCAATTGGACAGTCTGACGTGCACGTTCCACATTGGAAACAACGCATCAGTTTTTCTCCGCCGTGCATCTTTGAAATCTCATACTTGAATTTAGGATCCATTTCTGATGCCTTTATCGGCTTTTCAGTAGTCTCAGCCATTAAGCTTCAACCTCCTTATTCTTCAGCGGATTCGGTCCGAGTTTCTTTATTTCTTCTACCATACTGCGCACAACAGCTGCGAACTTGTCTCCTTCACTTGCTGAAATCCATTCTAACCGCAAACGTTCGGGCTCTAATCCAAATTCTTTCAAAACTCTTTTTAGCAGATTTATTCTTCTGAAAGCTTTGAAGTTGCCGCTAATGTAATGACAGTCTGATGGCAGGTGACAGCCTGCCACGAGAACTCCGTCTGCGCCGTCCTTGAAAGCCTCAAAGACGAATGCAGGATCGATTCTGCCGCTGCACATTACA
>Ga0315268_10004399_pt1 | contig 15313 bp, 16 predicted proteins | sample C1_top_MG_FD_204535 | JGI IMG/M metagenome (GOLD analysis project Ga0315268, IMG submission 204535) | Sediment microbial communities from Yellowstone Lake, YNP, Wyoming, USA - C1_top | ecosystem: Environmental > Aquatic > Freshwater > Lake > Sediment | place: USA: Wyoming | collected 2017-08-01
TGCCAATTCATAGATTCAGCATTTCCCGAACCATTGGCTATTGACTTCGACCTATTGGACAACTACAATCGTCTCGATTGCAGAAAGACCTCTAATCCATCTTTAATAACCGGAAGGAGGAGATTTGCCATGTCTGTTGTCAAAAGAGTTCTGACAGCATCTCTCGTGCTAGCGCTGGTCACATGCGGCGTCCTGGCGGGCTGTAGCGAAACGCTATCAGCCCAGGGAATAAGCGACAAAACGGTGGCGGCTTCGTCTAATGTGGACACAGTCAAGATGGATGTGAGCATGTCCATGGAAATGTCAGGCAGCAGTGGGGCGGACTCCTTCAACTTAACAGCGCTCGAAACCGGCACCGAATGGGTACGCAATGCCGGCAAAGAGATGAAGGCGAACATGGATGTCAGCCTCGACATAGGTATCCTAGACAAACAGAACGCGTCGGTGCAGATATTCGTGCTCAATGGTTGGATGTACATGGGCGCGACCCTTTCCGGATTTGGCGAGCAATGGGTAAAATCAGCAATGACCGATAAATACTGGCAAACGCAAGACCAGCTGGCACAGCAAACCGAGTTTCTGAAAACTGCCGTAACCGTTACACTGCTGGGAAGCGAGAAGGTAGATGGCACGGACTGCTATATCCTGCAAATCAACCCCGACATGGCAGCCATAACTGAGTGGTTTCTCTCCCAGCAGGAGCAACAATCATCCGGCATAGACTGGAGCCAGATTGACCTGTCCGATATATTCAAAAACTATTCTATTAAAGCGTGGATAGCCAAGGGTAGTTATCTCCCTATTAAGGAAGAGATTGAACTCACTCTCGAGATGACTCCTCAGGACCTTGGCGCCGGGGCCGATGAGACCGGCAAGGTCACTATGAGTATGAACGGACAGGTAAAGTTCTACGACTATAATAAACCCTTCACCATCGAGCTCCCACCGGAAGCTGCCACGGCCACAGACATTTCTTCCTCCTCGTCATACTAGGCCCACTAATTTTATCCAAGAGAGAGGGTTGCCGACCCTCTCTCTTGTTTGTTCTTGACAACGCCTCGCTATGAATGATATAGTCATGACCAAGGAAAAGAAAATGTCAGTTAGCCCGGCCCCCGCAAACTGGTACTTCTATTACTACTTTACCTTTACTGACGCCTCAGGGCGCTCGGGGGATTAGGCACGTTTTTAAAACTAAAGGCATAAGGCAAATTCTAAGAAATCCTCCCCTGAGCGGGAGGATTTCTTGTTTACGGGGAACTGGTAGGGTAAGACTGACATAAATAAAAAACGGAGGAGAAGGATGATTATCATGAAAAAAGACGCCACCAAGGAAGAGATTGAGCATGTCATCAAGGAGATAAAAAGCCTCGGACTGCGGGCCGATGTCTCACACGGAGAGTATCTGACCATCATCGGGCTGGTGGGAGACGAAAGAAAAGTCCCCTTTTCCCATCTGGCGGCTTTGCCCGGCGTCAAGGAGGCCCGCATGATAGAAACGCCATACAAACTTATCAGCCGCGAATACAGCGAGGTATTCCAGGACAGAGAAGAAAGCCGTATAATCAAGGTGGGCGACGTGGAAATCGGCGGAGACCAGCCAGTCTATATCGCCGGGCCGTGCGCCATCGAGAGTAAGGCACAGCTTTTCCGCATTGCCGAGGAGGTCAAACAGGCGGGGGCGCATATATTGCGCGGCGGCATCTTCAAGCCCCGCAGCTCGGCACACTCCTTCCAGGGGCTGGGCGCCAAAGGGGATGAGGAGGCCCGCGAAGCTCTGAGCTGGCTGCGCGAAGCCGGGCAGAAATACGAAATGCCGGTCATTACCGAGGTGCGCGGCGAGACCCAGGTTGACCTAATAGCCGAGTATGTGGATATACTACAGATAGGCGCGCGCAACATGTACGACCAGGATCTGCTGGGAATCATCGCACGCAAAGGCAAACCAGTGCTATATAAGCGGCACTTCGGTGCCAGCATAGAGGAATTCCTATCCTTCGCCGAGTATATAGCCGTGGAAGGCAACAAAGACATAATCCTGTGCGAGCGCGGCGTGTTGCCTACCGGCAAGGGTAAGAGCTTCACGCGCTATACCCTCGACCTGGCCGCTGTGCCCGCCATCCAGAAGGAGACCTATCTGCCGGTGATGGTAGACCCATCCCATGCAACGGGACGGCGAGACCTGATATACTCTATGAGCTGTTCGGCTATGGCAGCGGGTGCCAGCGGGCTGGCCATCGAGGTTCACTATAACCCGGCGGAAGCCTGGGTGGATGCCGCACAAGCCATCACTGCTGACGAGCTTAAAGAGATTATTGACACCTGCAACCGCATACACCAGATAACTGCCAGACAGAAGAAAAAAGTGAAAGCAGGCAAGTAAAAGATGCATACGCTGAGAGTCTCCCTGGGTGCCCGCAGCTACAATATATATATTGGAAGAGGTGTGCTGGGGAGTATCGGGGAGCACCTCAAGAGCTCGGGGATGGGCCCCAGGTTGGTCATCATCACCAATCCTTTCGTTTTCGAGTTACACGGCTACAGCCTGAAAGAGTCGCTGCTCAAAGACGGCTTCGAGGTAGCGGTGCTCACCATACCCGATGGTGAAGAGCATAAATCCTTAGAGAATGCAGGCAGGCTTTACGCCGAGCTCAGCACCAGCCTGGCCGAGCGCACGACACCCATCTTGGCACTCGGCGGCGGGGTTGTCGGCGACCTAGCAGGCTTCGTGGCCGCCACCTACATGCGCGGTGTGCCGCTCATACAGGTGCCCACCACCCTGCTAGCACAGGTAGACAGCTCCATCGGTGGCAAGGCAGCAGTGAACTACGGCAAGCTTAAAAATCAGATTGGTGTCTTCTACCAGCCAAGGGCTGTCTTCAGCGACACCGATACCTTAAAAACGTTGGCGGCAAATGAAGTCACCAATGGCCTGGCGGAGGTCATCAAGAGCGCTGTTATCGGCAGCAGAAGCCTGTTTGAGATACTGGAGAGAAACATGGCCAGTCTGAAGGCGCAGGAAGAAAGTATAACGGAAAAAGTCATAACAGCCAGCGCCGCTATCAAGGCGAGAGTGGTAAGCCGTGATGAGCAGGACAAGGGACCGAGGAACAGGCTCAACTTCGGCCATACAGTGGGGCATGCCATCGAGACGGTTACTGCCTTCAAGGTGAGCCACGGCACAGCGGTAGCCATCGGCATGGTAACCGCGAGCCGTGTATCCCAGCGACTGGGACTGCTTACGCAGAGAGACCTCGGGCGGCTGATAGGCGTCATCCACGCCGCCGGACTGCCTGCCGAGATGCCTGAGCTTGACGTGTCCGCTGTCATAGATGCTATCAAGCACGACAAGAAAATGGCAGGCGGCAAAGTACGCTTCATCCTGCCGGTGAGGCTCGGGCAGGTTATCGTGACAGACAGGGTTGACTTATCGATTGTGGCTGAGGCGCTGGCGGAGTAAAGATGAACAGGCCCCGAATCTGTGCTGCTATTACCAGGGAAGACACAGCCTCGATTCACAAAGTCGAGCCTCTTGCCGACCTCTTCGAAGTCAGGATAGACTTGATAGGCAAGGATTGGGCTGAACTGGCAGGCTCACTTAAGAAACCCTGGATAGCCACTAACCGCCTGCCCTCCGAGGGCGGCAAGTGGGCAGGCACCGAAGACACTCGCCAGCAGGAGTTGCTCAAAGCCCTCAGACTGGGGGCGGTACTGGTAGACATCGAACTGGCTACGCCAAACCTAGAGGAAATCGTGCCGGTCATTAAAAAGAAGGCTAAGTGCCTCATTTCCTCTCATAATATGCGCAGGACTCCACCTCCCAGAGAGCTGCGCCGCACTGTCGAGGACGAGTTGGCCGCCGGAGCCGATGTATGCAAGGTGGTGACAACCGCCCGCAGCTTCGACGACAACATAACGCTATTAAATTTGATAAACGAGTTCCCCGGCAGCGAAGTAGTGGCCTTCACCATGGGGCCGCGGGGACAGATGAGCCGCATCCTCTGCCCGTTGGCAGGCGGGGCTTTCACCTATGCCGCCATGAGCGAAGGGGTGGAATCAGCGGCGGGGCAGCTGACCGTATCCCAACTGCGACAGATTTACGAGACGCTAAGGCTATGATAACCAGCCGAACCAAGCTCTGCGGACTAATCGGAGACCCTGTAGAACATACCCTCTCGCCAGCCATGCACAACGCCGCCATAGAATATCTGGGGCTGGACTATGTCTACCTCGCCTTTCGGGTGAACAAGACCGGACTGGCTGCGGCGATACAGGGGATGAAGGCACTGGGCATGCGTGGCTTGAACGTCACCATCCCGCATAAGGTAAGCATCATTCCTTTCCTGGACGAACTGGATGGTCTGGCCAAGGATATCGGAGCCGTCAACACCATCGTCAACGACAGCGGCAAGCTAAAGGGCTACAACACCGACTCCGGCGGGTTTATGCAAGCCCTGCTTAAAGCAGGTATTTCCTTACAAGGCAAGAGGGTAGTGCTGCTGGGAGCCGGCGGTGCCGCCCGCGCCGCAGGTTTTGCCCTAGCACAGAAGGACAGCAGACTCACTATACTCAATCGCAAGGAAGAGTTAGACCAGGCCGAGGCTTTAGCCCGCCGCCTGAGCCAGACGATAGGCAGCGAGGCTATAGCGCTCGAACTGAGCGAGGCCAACCTGAGGGCCGCACTGCGCCCGGCGCACCTGCTGGTCAACGCCACAAGCGTCGGCATGAGCCCCAAAATAGACGAGACCCCCGTGCCCCAAAAGCTGCTCAGGCCGACTCTGAAGGTCTTCGATATAGTCTATAGCCCGCTCAAGACTAGGCTCTTGCGTGAAGCGGAGGCTCAAGGATGCCAAACCATCAGCGGGCTGGAGATGCTGGTTGAGCAGGGAGCGCTGGCTTTGGAGCTATGGACGGGTGAAAAAGCCCCGGCTGACATTATGAGAGAAGCGGCGCTCGCAGCGCTCGGAGCAAGTTCAACCACTAGCGCCACAAAACAGACACAAGTCCCGCCCGGCCTGAAAAACAGCGTCGCCCTCATAGGTTTCATGGGCGCGGGGAAGTCTTCGGCAGGCAAGGCGCTGGCCCAAAAAATGGGAAAAAGGTTCGTGGAACTGGACAGCCTCATCGAAAAAAGGGCGGGCAAGTCTATCAACCGTATCTTCAACGAAGATGGCGAAACATCTTTCCGCGAGTTTGAGATGGACGCCGTCAGAGAGGTGTCCACCAAGCCCGGGCAGATTATCGCCTGCGGCGGGGGCGTCGTGCTGAACAGGATAAACATTGACAGGTTGAAGGCCAGAGCCGTGCTGATATATCTCAAGGTCTCCGCCAAGTCTGTGCGCCAGAGGGTAGCCACTGCCGCATTCAGACGCCCGCTGTTGAATGTGAAGGACAAGAGCAAAGCCATAGATGAGCTGATGGCCTTCCGTGAGCCACTCTATGAACATGCGGCCGACATTACGCTGGATACATCAAAGTTGAGTATCAGGGCCACTGTAAATAAAATTATAGACATGTTGAAGCAATATGAAGGCTTTAATTTCTAAAAGCGATATACGCGGCATGGTGGACGCTCCCTCTTCCAAGAGTTACACCATACGCGCCCTAATGTGCGCCGCGCTGGCGTCTGGAAGGAGTTACCTGCGGCGCGCCTTGTCCGCCGATGATACCCTGGCGGCTGCCGATGTGTTACAAAAGATAGGCTCTGGCATATACAAGAGTACATACGGCTGGCGGGTCGTAGGTAGGTCCTTCAAAGCGCCGTCAAGCGAGCTTTTTTGCCGGGACTCCGCCGCCACCTTCCGCTTTATGCTGGCGCTAGCCTCGGTGGTACCCGGCAAATGCCGGCTGGTGCCGGGTGCCGGGCTGGCGAAACGCCCGGTACAGCCGATGATTGATGCCCTGACTCAGCTCGGGGTGAAATGCCGTCTGGAAGGGGCTGTTGTCACAGTGGAAGGTGGCAATCTCGCGGGAGGTACGGTGCACTTGCCGGGAGACATCAGCTCACAGTTTGTTTCAGCCCTGCTATTGGTGGCACCACTGGCAGAACAAGGACTGCATATCGAGCTGACGTCTCCACCCATCTCCAAACCATACCTCGAAATGACTCTGGACTGCCTCAAAAAATTCGGCATCCGTGTTATGGCTGTCCCGGACCTCACAGAGTTCAGAGTGGCCAGTCAGGACTACCGCCCCACCGATTACACCGTCGAAGGCGACTGGTCTCAGGCGTCCTATCTGCTAGCGCTAGGGGCGCTTTCCGGTGAAACGGTGGTTACCAACCTGAATGCCGAGAGTTTGCAGGGCGACCGCATCGTGCTAAACTTACTGCAAAAAATGGGCGCCCGGCTGTCGGTCAGGCGTAGTTCAGTGATGGTGCAGAAGTCCCGGCTCAGGGGCATTGCGGCTGACTTGAAGGATGCTATCGACCTGCTGCCCACTATGGCGATACTGGCAGCCACAGCGGAAGGCGAAAGCCAGTTCAGCGGCGTTGCGGGCGCACGCATTAAAGAATCGAACCGCTTGGACGCCATCAAGCAGGAGCTTGAAAAGATGGGCATTCGAGTGCATGAGGAAGAAGACAAGATTACTATCATGGGTGGACGACCAAGGGGAACTATGATACACAGCCACGGCGACCACCGCCTAGCTATGGCTTTTGGCGTGCTGGGCACAGCCACAGGCGATATGACCATCCTGGAAGCCGAAAGCGTCAGCAAGACCTACCCCGATTTCTGGAAGGTACTCAAGGAACTGGGGGGCAAGGCGGAACTCAATGTCTAATAGCCTGGGAAAACTCTTTACCACCACCAGCTTCGGCGAGAGTCACGGCGAACTGGTGGGCGTCGTTATTGACGGCTGCCCGGCAGGTCTGGCTTTGAGCGAGGCCGATATACAGGCAGAGCTGGACAGGCGCAAACCGGGGACGTCGCCTGCATCATCACCCCGGCAGGAAAGGGACGAGATCCGCGTGCTTTCTGGCGTATTCAACGGGCACACCACCGGCGCTCCTATCTGCCTTGCCGTATGGAATCGGGACAAGGATTCGAGCCAGTATGAGAAAAATCGCTTTGTGCCCTGGCCTGGGCACGCCGACTATACTTCTTATGTCAAATACGGCGGTTTCGCTGACTACCGCGGCGGCGGGCGGTTCTCCGGACGCATCACCGCGGGCTTCGTCATGGCCGGAGCCATAGCCAGAAAACTTCTTGCCACCATCAATATTGAGATACTGACGCATACCGTGGAAATCGGCGGCATCAAGGCTATTGCCCGGAATTACGATGAAATCAGGAGGAACGCCGCCGGGAATGCCGTGCATTGTGCCAACCCGCAAACGGCGGAGGTGATGCTCCAGGCCATCGAGAAGGCGCGCCAGGAGGGAGACAGCCTGGGAGGCATCATTGAAACTGTTGCTCTGGGTGTCCCCGCCGGTCTGGGCGAACCGGTATTCGACACGCTCGAGGGAGAGCTGGCCAAAGCATACTTTGCCATCCCGGCCGTTAAGGGCGTTGAGTTTGGCGCCGGCTTTGCCGCAGCTGGCCTCAAGGGGTCGGAAAATAACGACCCGTTCACAGCCAGAGAGGGGCGTGTAGCCACCACCAGCAACCGCGCCGGCGGCGTGCTGGGAGGCATTTCCAGCGGCATGCCCCTGGTGGCCAGGATAGCCATCAAGCCCACACCATCCATTGCCCAGCCACAGCGCAGCATCAACCTGCTGGACATGAGCCCAGCCAGCCTTGAGACCCTGGGCAGGCACGACCCGTGCATAGTGCCGCGTGCCGTGGTGGTCGTGGAAGCTATAACGGCGCTGACATTATGCGACCTGGCGCTAATTGCGGGTAGACTGCCGAGGATAATAACATGAGCCTTGAAGAGCTTAGGAACGAAATAGATGGCATAGACGCCATCATCGTCAAGTTGCTGGCGCACAGGCTTAAACTTTCCGCCCAAATCGGCAACATCAAAAATCATTCAGGGATACCCATAACCGATGCTGCGCGCGAATCACGGGTACTGGAGCATGTGAAGGATATGGCCCATAATGAAGGAGTGGATACGGCCGCAGTCGAAAAAATCTACAGGCAGATTGTGGCCGCTTCCAAAAGCATGCAGGGCATAGCGGTAGCCTTTCAGGGCGAGCCCGGAGCTTACAGTCAGGAAGCCGCGCTGAGGTTTTTTGGTGAAAAGGCGGATACTCTGCCCTGCGAAACGCTGGAGGATGTCTTTCAGGCCGTGGAACAGAGCAAAGCGAGCTTCGGTATCGTCCCGGTGGAAAACTCGCTCGAGGGCAGCATCAGCAAGACCTATGACCTGCTGCTCGATTCCACGCTAAAAGTGTGCGGAGAACTCAAGTTGCGCGTATCGCACTGCCTCATCGCCAATCCAGGGGCGACGCTGGATTCAATCAAGAAGGTCTATTCACACCCCCAGGCGCTGGGACAGTGCCAGGCCTTCCTGAAGCACCTGAATAGCGAAATTATTCCGACCTACGACACCGCCGGCAGTGTCAAAATGATAAAGGAAAAGCGCATTCTGGACGGCGCAGCCGTGGCCAGTGTACGCGCTGCCGAAATTTATAACATGCAGGTCATTACATGTGGCATAGAGGACAACGCCAATAATTTCACCCGCTTCTTCGTGCTGGCCAAGCATGACTCGCCTCCCACCGGAAACGACAAGACCTCCCTTGTTTTCTCAGTGAAACATCGCCCTGGAGCGCTTTTCGCCTTCCTACAGGAGCTGGCCGAACGAGGCATCAACCTTACCAAGATTGAATCGCGCCCCACCCGCCAGAAGCCCTGGGAATATAACTTCTATCTGGACTTTGAAGGCCACCGCGAAGATGAATGCCCCCGGGAGGCCTTGCTCAAACTGGAAGACTACGCCCTGTTCGTCAAGGTGCTTGGTTCCTACCCCAAAGCTGCCGCAAGCAATGGAGAGCAAGCATGAAGATAGCCATTGTCGGCGGCGCGGGGAAGATGGGTTTATGGCTTGCCCGCTTTCTTTTGCAAGATAAGCATGAAGTGATACTCATAGACAGCGATGCCGCTAGGCTGGTCTCCGCCAGGACTCAGCTTGGAGTCGAGGCCAGCCCTGATAAAAATGCCGTCCAAGAGGCTGAAGCCATAGTCATCTCCGTACCCATAGACCGCTTCGAAGAGGCAGCTAAGGAGTTGAGCCAGCATGTAAGGGAAGGTCAAATCGCTGTAGACATCACCTCCGTCAAGGCCATGCCCGTTGATGTCATGCACCGTTATCTGGGTCGTTGCCGCGTGCTGGGCGCCCATCCCGTCTTCGGCCCGGGAGCAAGCGGGCTTGCAGGGCACAATGTGGTGCTTACCCCCACCTGTGATGCGGAAAGCGAGTTGGCCCTGAAAACGAAGCCATACCTGGAAGCCAGGGGAGCGCATGTACAGCTAATGACGCCGGAGGAACATGACCGGTTGATGGCTGTGGTGCTGGGGCTGGCACATTTTATCGCTATCGTTTCCGGGGACACCCTGCTGGCCCTGGACAACCTGAGGAACATGGAACACGCCAGTGGCGTCACCTTCCGCCTGCTGATGACGCTGGTCGGGAGCGTGCTGGGCGAAGACCCCTCGCTCTACGCCTCCATACAGAATAACCTGCCGGGGTTACCGGCTATCGAGAAGGATTTTATCAAAAAGGCCTCGCAGTGGGCAGAACTGGTAAAGCATAAAGACAGCGCGGAGTTCGTGCGGTGCATGAACGAACTACGGGTAAAGCTCGAACAGAGCACGTCCGGCTCGAGTGCGGCTTATGCCGACATGTACCGCATCACCAGTCGCTAGTGCCTATTTCTTAGTCTTGAGCGCCACATCCAGTTTGAAGGGATTGAAGCCAGCCAGAAGGATACCGTCCACTATAATGACCGGCACCCCCATCTGCCCCGATTTTTGCACCATCTCAGCCGCCGCCCGCCTGTCCGCCGCTACATCAATCTCTTCGAAGGCGATGCCTTTTTGCGCCAGATATTCTTTAGCCTTTCGGCACACGGAGCAGCCCGGCGTAGTATAGATGGTTACTTTATGCTCAGTTTTACCGAACATTGGCATCCCTCCCGAGCTCATACATCATAAAATTAGTTCCTATTGACCTCAAGCTAGAGCCAGCTTGGTCACCGGATACAACACATTCTAACACCATTAGTAGACTCAGGCAAAAAGAAGGCCATTTTTGACATCCGCGAATTCCGAGTGGTAAATTGCCTGCGTGTCCCGGCGTGTTGAAGTTGTGCCCTACAATCCGCAATGGCCCCACCGGTATAAGTCAGAGGCTGAATTACTTGCCGGGACGTTGAGCCAAGAGCTAATCATCGTGCACCATATCGGCAGCACCGCCATTCCCGGCATGAGCGCCAAACCCATCATCGACATTCTGGCCGAAGTGCGTTCTATTGAGCACATCGACAGCTTCAACCCCGCCATGCTCAAACTGGGATATATGCCCAAAGGAGAGTACGGCATCCCCGGGAGACGGTTTTTTATTAAGGGGACAGAGGATGAGCGCAGCTGCCACCTGCACGTCTTTCAAACAAGCAATCCGGAGATAGCCCGCCACCTGCGCTTCCGGGATTACATGATAGCCCACCCCGCAAAGGCAGCAGAGTATGCTAGTCTCAAGGAGTATCTAGCCAGCCGTTTTCCCAACGACATCGACGGCTATATGCAGGGCAAGGACGCTTTTATTAAAGAAATAGACCGCATAGCCACCATCTGATGTAAAACACAGGTCTGACAGGTGGCTGCCTGAACTAAACTCTGAGTAAGGCCTGCTTCACTTGGTATGGCGCAGTCTGGCCGCTTCCTTTTCTACCTCGGAGCGCTCCCAGTTGCCTTGCCTGTCGAAAAAGAATACTCTCAGGCCGTGGAAGGCCAAGCCTACACCCCAGCTCAGCAGCGGCTAAATGAACCAGGGATAGCCCGGCCTTGTTGTGATGGCCCAGATGGCAACGAGCATGGCGTTCACCACGATGTAAACAGAGAGGTAGGCGAAAAAGTCCTTTTTGTCCTGCACCCTTTTGCGTGCCAGCTTGTAGATTTCCTCTTCGCTCATTGTTTCGGCCATATTCAACCTCTCGGATTTGAAGTCGAGACATTATAACACGGCTGGCACTCCGCCGGGACAAAAAAGAGGCAGGGGTTATATCCCTGCCTCCCATAGCTTTTTCACGAGAAACGCTTGGTTAGCTCTTGCTCTTGGTGTAGCACTCGCTGCAATATACCGGACGTCCGTTGCGCGGTTCGAACGGCACTTGGGTGTCCTTGCCGCAGGCGGCACAGACCGCTGGGAACATCTGGCGCTGGCCACCGGCATCACCTACGCCCAGACGCTGTTTCTTAGCGGCACGGCAAGTGGGGCAGCGCTTGGGGTCGTTGGTGAAGCCTTTCTTGGCATAGAACTCCTGCTCAGCAGCAGTGAATGTGAAACTGGCCTTGCAGTCGACGCACGTGAGAGTTCTGTCCTGGTAGCTCAAGGATGACCTCCCTTCTTTCAAACTCGGTTACAGTCTGTCATCCATGGCCTGAGTATGGGGTTGCAAGAGGCTAACTCACAGGTTGGGAGTACCAAACTTTCCACCTGGCTGGGATTATGGCACAGGCACAGTGTGTTGTCAATAGGTTGAATAAAGAACCGAGGTTACTCAGGACTTTATCATGACCAGCAGCATTTTGAACCGCTTTACTGCGCGCAAGGCATGGGGCTCTCCGCCTGGCATGACAACCATATCACCTTGCTTCATCGAAACGGACTTGCCTGAGACAATCACTTCTACTTCACCGTCAAGGATGTATGCCATGGCGTCATAAGGAGCGGTGTGCTCGCTCAGGCCCTGGCCGGTGTCAAAGGCAAATAGGGTTATCGTGCCTGTTTTCTTGTCCAACAGCGCGCGGCTGACTACCGCACTTGTCTGATACTCCACCATGTCCATCAATTTCACTGCCTGCGCTCCTGACATATCAAGCCTCCCCCTGCTCTCAAACCATTCTAACCGCTGGCCTGGACTGCGTCAACGGATTTGCGGGCTACGCTGCCCCAGGCTGAATTGCGGCAAAGGCATTGAAGCACAGTGTATCAGATTCACTATTAAGCCACCCATCAATGCCTCGGATATGATATTATTAATTTGACCACAGACCCGATTTACACCAACCCTATAATCTGGGGAGGGGCATCGTGATTAAGCGATTACTCAAACAGGACTGGGACGCCATCGCCGGCATACTGGCCGCCATAATCGCCCTTATCCTGCACCTGCTGCACATAACGGATGAAAACACTCTGCTGGCCATCGCCATTGTGCTGATGGCCATACTACTGCTGCGCGATTTCCGGCGCGAGAACCAAGCTGAAAAACTCGAGTCTTCAGTGGAACGCATTTCTTCAGCGGTGGAAGACATGAAACAGGCCGTCCGCACCCCCGACGTCACCCTTATCGGGCCGACGGAGCTGCGCGCCGCCAGCCTCAGCTTCGCCCAGAAAGGCCGCGGTGAGGTGGTCTGGTATAACGTCTGCCTGCGCATGTACAAGGCACAGCAGCCATTCAATATCATGCTCAGGCCCTTTATCGAAAACCCGGCGGTCTCATCCGTGCGCTTCGTGCTTGACAATGGCGAGCGGGAGCGCTGGCAATCCGACGTGCTGCCCAAGATAAATGCCTGCACTGGCTACACCAAGGTGGAGGAGCCATACTGGTGCAACCTCAAAGACAACATTTCGTTCGTTATAGTGGAAACCGGAGAAGAGGGGCAATCCGAAGCCCTGGTGAGTTTCTGGGGCGAGCCTTTCATGGCCATTGGCACGGACAAGAACGTGCCGCGCTACGTGCTGCACGTCTCCGCCGGTTCGGAGATGGTAAAACGGCTCAAGGAAAAGGAACGCATTTGCCGCCTGGGATAAACACCATATTCTCATCGCCGACTGCTGATGGCTGAAAGCCCTATAGCTTAAAAATGGGAGGAGTAATGAAAACGCGCACCATACGCCAGCAGGTCACCTTCAAAGCCACACCGCACGAGCTGTATGAGATGCTCATGGACGAGAAGAAGCACAGCCAGTTCACCCAGTCCAAAACCACCATCAGCCGCAAGGTTGGCGGCCGGGTCAGCTCCGGCGATGGTTACATCGACGGCGTCAACCTGGAGCTTGTCCCTGATAAGAAAATCGTACAATCATGGCGCGGGAGCGACTGGCCGGAGGGCCACTATTCCAGGGCAATGTGGGAGTTCACGCCCGTTGCTGGCGGCACGCGCATGCTTTTCACGCAGAGTGGTGTACCCGAAGACCAGTACGAGGCCATCGCCCAGGGCTGGCGCGACTATTACTGGGAGCCTATGAAGGAGAGGCTTAGAAAGTAAGCTTACTTAAATACCATGCCACCCCTTACTAATGGCGCATTGACGCCAGCCCCGATTAGCCTAGAATAGGATTAGAGTTTATGTAAAGGGAGGGGGTGATATGGAAAAGCTGAGAAACGCCATTTTCCGTCTCCGCTGGCTCTTCTGGATGCCGAGGCAAAGATATGCCTTTTTGTGCCAGAGGAGTGGCTTCTATCGCTAGCAAATTCACTGCTCGACTATCGAGCTTTCAGCATATCGAGAGGAGGGGAAAAATTCCCTCCTTTTTATTAGAATGCCGCGGTTCCCTCGTAAAGAGAGGAAAGAAAACTTCGCACTTTGCCTTCCAATCCGTCGCTCCCATGCTATAATTACCCACAGTAAAAACCAGGAGACCGTCATGCCCTTTGGTCGAGTTCATCACCGCGGCGGACAAATATAAGTGCCGCGTCAGTCTAGACCTCACAAAGACGCCCTTGAAATGCTAATCATTTCTATCCCGGGAAGATAAGGAGATAGAGCATGGGATTAACCAAGAAATTCACCATCCTGCATTCCAACGACATGCACGGTGACTTCCTGGCCGAAGTACAGGAAGGCAAGGGAGAGCTTATCGGCGGGTTGTCTCTCCTTTCAGGCTACATCAACAAAGTGCGTAAAGAGGAAGAGAATGTCCTTTATGTCATTTCGGGCGACATGGTGCAGGGCTCGCTCATTGACTCTGACTACAAGGGCATCTCCACCATGGAGATTATGAACTACCTGGCCCCGGACGTGGTGACACTTGGCAATCACGAATTCGACTACGGCCTGCCACACCTGCTCTTCCTGGAGAAGGTGGCCAACTTCCCCATCGTCAACGCCAATCTCTATATCAAAGAGTATAACAAGCGCTTGATGAAGCCCTACCTCATCATTCCCAAGGCCGGCTTCGACATCATGTTCATCGGCATCATCACCGATAAGGTTATAGATGCGGTCAAGGTAGACAAGCTCATCGGTAGCTTCATCTCGCTCGAAGATGCCAGCCGCGAGGTGGGCGTCATCACCGACGCTTACAAGAACGACGATATCGACCTTACCGTGCTGCTGACTCACATCGGCTACGAGTCCGACATCGAGCTGGCCAAACTGCTCAAGCCGGAATACGGCGTTGACATGATTATCGGCGGCCACTCGCACACCGTCCTGGAGCAGCCGGCAAAGGTGAACAATATCCTCATCGCCCAGGCTGGCGTAGGCACCAACCAGATAGGCCGTTTCGACATCGTCGTGGACGACGACACCAATGCTATTATAGACTACAAGTGGCAGCTCATTCCCATCGATAGCCGTATCGCCGAGCCGGACACCAAGCTAGAAGAATACATCGAGTCTTTCAAGAGCGAGGTTGACCGCAAGTATGGTGCTATCATCTGCAAGTTCACCGAGACACTGACCCACCCCAAGCGCGAGGTGGAGACGGCGCTGGGCGACCTCTTCGCCGACGCTTTGGCCGAAATGTCCGAATGCGACATTATGTTCGTGGGCTCAGGTTCCATCCGCAGCGCCGGACTGGGCCCGGTGGTTACCTTGCGTGACTATCGCACCTGCTTCCCCTTCCAGGACTCTCTTACCCGCTTCAGTATTAGCGGGGCTATGCTCAGGCGTACTTTCGCTCACGTCATGCGGCCAGAAAACAGGAACAGCGAGGGCGAGTGTTATCAGGTGAACGGCAGAATTAAAGCGGTCTACAGCGACAGCGCGCGCGAGCTGGTGTCGCTCAGCTTCGATGGTCAGCCGGTAGCTGACAATAAACTCTATACCATCGGCCTTGTTGGCTATCACATCACCAACTCGCAGGCCTACCTGAATATCACGAGCGAGGAACTGATGGCTTGCGGCAGGAGCAAGGTCATCGCCACCAACGTGACCGATGTGATGGAAGAGTACCTCAAGGGCCATCAAAATAT
>Ga0315268_10004400_pt1 | contig 15310 bp, 14 predicted proteins | sample C1_top_MG_FD_204535 | JGI IMG/M metagenome (GOLD analysis project Ga0315268, IMG submission 204535) | Sediment microbial communities from Yellowstone Lake, YNP, Wyoming, USA - C1_top | ecosystem: Environmental > Aquatic > Freshwater > Lake > Sediment | place: USA: Wyoming | collected 2017-08-01
CGGTGACGACGGCGGCGTACGTGGCGTGCGCGGCGAGGTTCCTCTCGCGGTATGCCCCCGGCAGGGAGCTCGACGGGCTGACCGCCCGCGACGTCACCGGAGCGGTGCTCGCCGAGTCGGCCACGCATTCGGTCGCATCGACCCGATACTTCATCGCCGGGCTGCGGGCCTTCCTGCGCTTCTGTCGCCTCGAAGGGCTGGCCGAACACGACCTGTCGGCCGCCGCTCTGCCCATCACCGGCCGGCGCACCTCGTCGATCCCGCGGGGGATCAGCCCGGCGGATGCCCGGGCCCTGCTGCACTCCTGCGATCGGCGGCGTGCCGTCGGCCGCCGGGACTTCGCGCTGCTCGTCACCCTGCTTCGCCTCGGCCTGCGCGCGAGCGAGGTGAGCGCGCTCGCGCTCGATGACATCGACTGGCGGGCGGGCGAGTTCGTGGTGCATGGCAAGGGACGCCGGACAGACCGGCTCCCCATGCCCGCCGACGTCGGCGAGGCGATCGCGGACTATCTCCGACGGGGGCGACCGACGACCGCCCGGCGGGAAGTATTCCTGCGTGTGATCGCGCCGGTCGCGCCCCTGTCCGGGGACGGGATCTCTTCAGTCGTGAGGCGCGCCTGTCAACGAGCCGGCGTGCCACCCGTCGGGGCACACCGCCTGCGCCACAGCCTGGCCTGCGCGATGGTCCGCTCCGGCGTGCCGCTGCCTGAGATCGGCGGAGTGCTCCGTCATCGCAGCCTCGCGAGCACGACCATCTATGCGCGGGTGGACCTCGACGCGCTCCGGCGCCTCGCACGGCCCTGGCCGAGCGGGCCCACCCGATGAGCGAGCTTGCCCGCCACATGGCCGACTACCTGACCCTGCGCCGAGCGCTGGGCTTCACGCTCGAGCAGGAGGGTCGCGAGCTCCCGCAGCTCGTCGCCTATCTCGAGGCCGCCGGCTCCGCGACGCTCACGACCGAGCTCGCGATCGCCTGGGCCCGGCTCCCCCAGCGGGTGCAGCCGATCCGCTGGGCCCACCGCCTCGGCTCGGCGCGCGGGTTCGCCCGGTATCTCGCGACGATCGACCCGGCGACCGAGGTTCCCCCGCACGATGTCTTCGGGGCTCGTGTGGTGCGTCCGGCACCCTATCTGTGGGCGGAGGCCGAGATCCGCCGGCTGCTGGAGGCGGCGCGCGCGCTCCGACCACCCCTGCGGGCAGCGACCTACGAGGCGCTCTTCGGGCTGCTCGCGGTCTCGGGGATGCGTCTTGGCGAGGCGATCGGCCTCGAGCGCGATGCCGTCGACCTCGATGCCGGCGTGCTCACGATCCGGGAGGCCAAGTTCCACCGCGCGCGGCTCGTGCCGCTCCACCCGAGCGCGGCCGCCGCGTTGCGCGCCTATGCCGCGCGCCGGGACCAGTTGTGCCCGAGGCCGAGAGCGCGGACGTTCTTCCTCTCGAGCGTCGGCACCGCGCCGCTCGCCAGGGAGGTGCAGCACACCATGTCCCAGATCACGGTCACGCTCGGGCTGCGCACCCCGACCGTGCGGCCGCGCCTGCACGACCTGCGCCACAGCTTTGCCATCCAGACGCTCATCGACTGGCAGCGCTCCGGCGCCGACGTCGGGGCCCGAATGGCGGCGCTCTCGACGTATCTCGGCCACGTCAACCCCGCCGGCACCTACTGGTATCTGTCAGCCGCACCCGAGCTCATGGAGCTTGCTGCGGCCCGCCTCGATCGCCGCTTCGGAGGCTCCCGATGACTGCCCTCGCGCCGACACTCCAGGCGTTCTTCACCGACCGGCTGCTCGGCCAGCTCGGGGCCAGCCCGCACACCGTCGCCGCTTACCGGGACACCTTCCGGCTTCTGCTCGGATTCGCCGCCGGCCGGACCGGCAGGCGACCCAGCGAACTCGACATCGGAGACCTCGACGCACCGCTGGTGGCCGCGTTCCTCGACCACCTCGAACACGACCGACACAACGGCGTACGCACCCGGAACCACCGGCTGGCGGCCGTCCACTCGCTGTTCGCCTATGCGGCCCTGCGCCACCCCGAGCACGCGGCATCGATCGGGCGCGTGCTGGCCATCCCGGCCAAGCGCTTCGAGCGCAATCTCGTGACCTTCCTCACCGAAGCCGAGGTCGACGCGCTCCTGGCGGCCTGCGAGCGGACCACCTGGACGGGCCGACGCGATCACGCCCTCCTCGTCCTCGCCGTTCAGACCGGGTTACGGATCTCGGAGCTCGCCGGCCTCACCTGCGGCGACCTCGTCCTCGGCACCGGAGCCCACGTCCACTGCGTCGGCAAGGGCCGCAAGGAGCGCCGGACCCCGCTCGTGCCCCTGACCGTCAGCGTGCTCCGCGCCTGGCTCGGCGAACGCAAGGGAGCCCCATCCGATCCGCTGTTCCCGACCATCACGGGCTCGCCCCTCGGCCGAGACGCCATCGAGCGCAGGGTCGTCCTCGCCGTCGCCCGCACCGGCGAAGCTTGCCCATCGCTCCGAACCAAGCACGTCACGGCCCACACTCTCCGCCACACCGCAGCGATGCGGCTCCTCCTGTCGGGTGTCGACGTGACGGTGATCGCCCTCTGGCTCGGCCACGAACAGGTCTCGACCACGAACGTGTACCTGCACGCCGACCTGTCCCAGAAGGAGCGGGCGATCGCGCGCGTCGCGCCCCCCGGCACGAAACCTGGTCGCTACCACGCCTCGGACGCGATCCTCGCCTTCCTCGAGGGTCTCTGATTATGCCGACCCGTTCTCGACGATCACCCCCGACTCGAGCACGCAGAAGAAGACTTGGCGCGTCCGCGTCCGCATAACCCAGGGGTCGGCACAATCACCAAATAGCGTGGCCGGCAACACGTGCGACCGCCGGCGCTTTCATTTCCCCCGCCCCGCGTTATCCAAGAAGGTCACGCTCCGCGTCGGCGGCACCGTGGAGTGCACGAAGGCTATCGATACCTTCCACCGGGTCGCTCTTCGGCCGCAGGTTGGTTGAGCCGCACGAGGGGATGCTCGAGGCCTAAGGCGCGACGCCGGGCGGGCTCGTCTCGCATGGCACCTCGTCCTCGCCGAGAAACGCGAGCACCTCGGGATCAGTTGCGACTTCGATTACATTCACTGCCCCATCCCAACCAGTCGGGGGCCACAGGCTCATTGCATAGGCATGAAGGGTGCGCTGATACGGTGCTTCCATCTGCTCAAAGGCGATGATTGTTCCACCGTCGCGACGGCATCTGACGCCCTCGACGCGAAGATGGACAAATCGGATCCCGTCGAGGTGCCCCCTCGTTACCGTTCTGGCGTCATCCACATACCGCGCCAATCGCGCTGGGACCGGGTGATCCGGCCACATGAGTGGCGCAGCGATCGCGGCAGCCAGCACTGCGACCGCAATCGTCGCCGCGATCATAAGAACGATCCGAAGCCACGCGAGCCTTGCCATGTTCTCTCGCTGTTGTGGATCGACTCGGAAGTGATACGCACCTGGAGCGCGGGATACCGCGCTCCAGGTGCGGAAGAGACGCTGCCGCCGTGGAGGGAGACCCTACTGGACGGTAACGGTCTTGTAGAACACCCCCGTGACATCCCAGTTGCAGGATATGTAGGACTTGTCGCACCACTCGATCTCGCTTTCGAAGCGCGGGTTCGAGGGACTCTTCTCACTGTCGATCCGATAGTCGATGAAGTAGTTGATTCCGGCCACGACCGCCGAGGGGTTGTTGAGTTCCGTGTCAACTTCCGTGTAACCCTGGATCCACTCCTCGTACCAGGATTCGTTCTCGGCAGCTTTCGTGTAGGGCAGGTTTGTGGTCCAGTAGCCGTCGAAGTTGTACCAGTACTGGTCGACGATTGTGAGCTGGAAGCCGAGAGCCTTGGAATCGCGCTGCGGATAGAGCACGTTGTTGTAGGTCGTCGAGCTCCACTGGATGTAGCGGTCCCGGGCCCAGTCGACCTACTCGTAGCGGCTGGACTGGGGCCGTTCGAGCCCCACGCCACCGAAACGCGATTCCGGCAGCCCCTATCACCACTGACGGAACATGACCCGGAGTAACCCGCCAACCTGACTTCACCGTCCCGACCTATATACGAGCCCAAGGACCGACGTAGCTGTTTGCACACCTGTCGAGGTGATGACCAAAGCACCATCCTCGGTCAGTGCCGTGAACCCTTCCCCAAGTACGCTGATGACCTGCGAGTCCTGGCCGCTTAGCGCCGCGGGGCACTCCCCGCCAGCGGCGAGCTGAGTGATGAGGAACTCATCCCCCGAAACCTGGTAGCGACCAAGAAGGCTCCTACACCCTGTGGAGCCTACCAAGGTGCCGTCGGAACGAAGTTCGAGGGTTGCGGGCGCGCCGCCCGCCGGACGGCGCGTCGCGTCGCTTGTGAGGTCCTCAAGGACCCATCGGGTGTCCGACACGTCGCCGACAGGGGTCGGATGGACAGCCGAAAACCTAAGCTCAGCGCCTCCACCTGAAAGGGTGAGGGCGTCGCGACCAACGCGGTTCGCGGACGTGACGCGCTTAAGGGCCGAGAGAAAGGACGTCTCCGCAGCGGACACTTGCGGAGAACACGTCATTGCAGTTCCGCTGAGCTCAGTGACAGAGAACGCCCTGCCCCGCATTGAAACGCGCCCAGCGTATCGATTACAGCCCGATTTCCCGCTGACTGCGTCGCTCCGGATCGACAAGGTCATCCGATGACCCGCCGCAATCGAAATCGCTTCGCTATCGACACTTCCCGCCACCAACTCCCAGCTGCCGGTCAAGTCCGACGCATCTGGACCGGCAGCGAGGGAGCACGCCGCCAATCCGGTTGCGGCGAGGACCGTTGAGACCAGAAGTGAGAGGCGACGGGGCCGTCGTTCTCGCATGTACCCGCACCGCCTCTTCCAGCCACGATCTAGTACTGGTGCACCTTGATCCTAACCGGGAAGTGGTAGTAGGCGAAGTCTTGCGAGCTGAAGATCAGCATGTTTCGGAGCCCGCAGAAGATGTCATCCTCGTAGCCGCTGACGAGCCCGTACGCACGGGTGTAGGAGAAGACTGGGCCACCGCTGTCACCGGGAATCGCCAGGTCGTAGTCGCAGTTCTTCACGCGAACGTATGTGGCAGTCGCGTTCGGGATGTAGCTCGGCGCCAGATATCGCGTCTCGACAGTGCCACATCCATATCCGCCCGCGGGGCCGTACTTGCAGACCTGCTCCCCGGCAACGATCTGATCCCAGAATCTCTCGGACTCGACGTAGCGCTGGTAGCCGGCATTCGAGTACTGGAATGTGTCCGTGACGGTGAAGCCGGGAGCTGTATGCCACTGCGAGTCCGAATTGCCGCTGAACCAATCACCCTGGAAGGGCAAATTGACGCCTTGGTAGCTCAGGACATTCCCGCAGTGACCGGCAGTGAAGAAGCCGTCGGTTGTGGTGCCAGTCTTCCTGACTGTGAATCCCGATGGACACCCGCTCCAGTTGTTGCTGGCGCCACCCAGTCCGCCCCATAGGGAGACCGCTGGCCTCGCCAGTTGGGCAACCTCGACGACACTCAAGGCCTCGTCTGCGCGAGCAGTTGCCGCCAGGCTTGCCAACATCGTGGCGCGAGAGGCGGTGCGCGCGTCGACTCGATTCTCTCGGAGATTGACGCTGACGTCGGTCGGAACCTTGGACGCGCGGACGGCGTCGAGCAGGGTGAGAAGCTCCGTCAGCGAACGCGGCATGACCCGCAGCTCAACATGGCTCAGGTGCGCCGCATCGACCGCAGCCGCCACCCGCTCACTCCGTTGACGAGCGGTGGCTACCACTACCTGGTACGGGGAGTGCTCGATCCAGAGGCCGGCGAACTCTGGATACTTGCCCTCAAGCTCTACCTGCAGCTCACCCACTCGCTGACCTTCGTCAATCTCCAATCTGGCCGTCGCTTCACTGACGTTGAACATGGCCCTGTACATATCAACGTCGCTGCGAATTGCTTCGGCCGTGGGGACAATTGGCCCTGGGGTTCCCAGGATAGGCGCAGCTGAGGCTGGCGCCGTCCCGACTAGCAACACAACTGCGGCAATGACGGCACTCATGCGCTGTCTCATGAAACGGCCCTCCGTACTCCTTCAGGTCCTAATCCAAACCCTATTGAGACTCTGTATCTCGCCCTGGTCATCGTGTCGCCGCTCCGTCGGTACCGGCCGCTGTCGACGCCCTTCGCGGGCCGCCGTCGTGGTGGGGGCCGCCGCCCCGCGGAAGGTCGCTCAGCCCCGCCAGACGCTGCTGATGAAATCGTTCCAGGCGGTCCCGACATCGAAGACCTGCTGGTTCGGTCCGAACCGCCAGTACGATCCAACGTAGTTGGCGTGCTGGAAGAACGTGCCGTAATAGCCGTTGAGTCCTCGGAACGAGCTCACCCGATCGTTCCATCCGATCGAACCCAGGTTCGGGTAGTCCTCGGAGACCACGAACGACGCTCCGCCGTAATAGGTGTGTTCGAACATCTCGACGTAGGCGACGCCGGCGGTGAGGACCCCGGATTTCGAGGCACGCGCCGAGAGGGCGGCCTGCAGCCCCCGTTCGGTCCGGAAGCACCGAATGATCGACGCGTCGAGGTCATGGCAGTGCAAGGTTGGGACGTCGAGGAGCGAGGCTGGCGCCCCCTCGAGGTCGACGACGGAAGGAGAGGCCGCGCTAACACGGGTCGGAGCGAGGGCAGGCACGAGGACGACGACGATGAGTGCTGCGATCAGGCGGCGGAACACGGGACTCACGGAACCTCCAAGATGTCGAGGCATGGACAGTCCGTAACGCTAGGAACCGCATGCCCGGCGATCCAGTCGTGATCACCCGCCCGAAGGTCGAGGGTTTTCCTGACTCACGGGCACGCCCCGCCGCAGCCAGACTCGCTCGACGCCCCGCAGTCGCCCTTGCGATCCTGGGGGTCGTGGTCTGCGGAGTTGGGCTTATGAGCGTTGCGACCACCGTGTCGCCACCAGCCATCGCGCTTGACGGTGTGCCCGGCCACATCACCTGGGTCCTGCCCGGCAGCTTCGAGTGGGACGACGGGATCCGGCTGGGTGCACCCGTGCTCGGGATCGAGCGCTCCGAGGCGCCCGAGAGTTGGGTCCTCGTCACGGGCGACGGAACATCCGGTCGGCGCAGCAGCACGGCAGCCCACGACGACATCCTCCGCGGGAATATCCCGATCGACGCGCTGGCCGTGTTCCTGGCCCTGATCGGCCTCGTCCTCGCCTGGTCGGGGCAGCGCTCCGCGATCCCGGCGATGGCGATCGCCGCCACGCTGGGCACCATGCCCCTGATCCCGCACGGGGACGTGGTGATGTCGACCTTCGCGGCGCTCTTCGGGCTCGGTCTGCCCGTCGCTGCGACCGCCGGTCTCGCCTGGCTCCGAACCCGCCCCGGTGCCGCCGCGCTCGTCGTATCCGGCGTGGCCGCCGGCGGTCTGTGGCTGGCAGCGCGCGGGCCCGTGCCCGAGACCTACGAGGCAGCCGAGACGCTGCGGCGTGGCCTCGTCGGCCTCTCGCTGGGCGGCGCGGTCGCGTTCGCGCTCGATCTCGCGACGCTCCGGCGTTGGCTCGTCTCGATCGGCTCAGTTCGCCTCGTCGACGTCGCCTCGGGTGCCTTGGCGGCCTCCCTCATCATCGGGGTGCTCCTGACGGGATCGGTCCCGCCGCTCGTCGTTGCCATCGTGGCCGTGCCCGGGGTCGTGGTCTATCCGCGCTGGCGCCGGGGGGCGGCGAGCGCGATCGATCGGATGGTGCTGGCAGGGGTGCGCGAGCGGGCCTCGCTGGCGGCCATCGAGGACGAGCGCGGCCGGGTGGCCCGCGAGCTTCACGATGCGCCGCTTCAGGAATTGTCAGGGGTGATCCGCCGGCTCGAGGCGAGCGGGGCGGACGAGGACGCCGATGCGCTCCGAGCGGTCGCCCGCCAGATCCGGGTCGTCGTCACCGAGCTCATGCCACCGGTCCTCGAGGATCTCGGCCTCGGGCCCGCCATCTCCTATCTCGTGACCGCGGCAAACGAGCAAGATCCAGGGACGCGTGTCCGAGACGGACTCGACGACCTCACCGAGCACCAGCGGGATTCCCGGCCGCCTGCCAACGTCGAGCTGGCTGTCTTCCGCATCGCCCAGGAGGCGCTTCGCAACGCCCTCGTCCACAGCGGGGCGCGCGAGGTCGTGGTCGAGGGTCTCGTGGGCGCCGACGAGATTGACGTCACGGTCCGGGACGACGGGATCGGGCTCGCGGCCGAGGCGCTCCTGGCGGCTGAGCGGGAGGGCCACCTCGGCATGGGGTCCATGCGTCAACGGGCGGCCACGATCGGCGCGACGCTTTCGGTCGACAGCCGCGCAGGGACCCGCGTGCACGTCGTCTGGATCCGAGGCCGGTAGCGGGCCCCGTGGTGCCTACTCCTCGAGCCAGCCCTCCGCGACCGCGCGAGCGGCGAGCTCGCTCCGCGAGACGCAGCCGAAACGCTGGTACAGGCGCGACAGGTACGTCTCGATCGTCTTGCGCTGGAGCCCGAGGGCCATCCCGATCTCGTCGTTGGTGTGCCCCGCGATCACCGCGCGGACAAGATCGCGTTCGCGGACGGTGAGACGGCGCTCGTCGGCCATGCGAGCCATGGCCAGGTGCTGCGCGCCGAAGGTCACCTGCCCGGCCGCGGCCGTCCGAATGGCGCCCAGGACCTCGGCCATCGGCGCCGTCTTGAGCAGGTAGCCCGCGGCACCCAGGCGGACGGCCCGTGCGATGTACTGAGGAAGGTCGAAGCTCGAGAGGATGATCCACGCCGGACGTCCTGATCGCGGCGTCGCGAGCAGGTCGAGCCCGGACCCATCGGGCAGCCGAACGTCCAGCAGGGCCACGTCGATCTCGACCGAGGCAAGCATCTCCCGGGCGGCGGCGACGGTCGGGGCGACGCCCGCGATCTCGATGTCGGGCTCGGCCCGGAGTGCCAGGGCCAGCCCGCCCTGGACCACGGGATGGTCGTCGACGAGGAGGACGCGGATCATCGAGTGCTCCCTTGCGCCGTAGCAGCCTCGGGCGATTCCGGGCCAACACAGTGTGGCGCAGTTCATCTTCGAGGGACGCTGCGATCCCCTGGGCGCCGGCCCGAACGACGCAGAGGAAGCGCGACGCTCCCCGGGAAGTCTCGCCTCCCTCCTGCTGGTCGCCGATGACGCCGACCAGCTGCCGATCGCTCCCAGGCGGCTCGGCCATGGTCCCATCCTGGGTGGGCCGGGCATCCGTCACCAGTCGCGCATCCCGACAGCGATTCCGCGGCGCCAGTCGGGTTTCCCCGACTGGCGGGCACCGGCCGCCAGTCTGACGATTCCCGGGCGGGCGTCCCTGCGCGACACGCGATCCTCGACGGGTTGAATGCGACGGGGCCCGCCGGCCGGGAGATCCGGTCGTCACTTCGAATGCCGCACTGCCGGCGGTCTCTTGATGTCTGGAGGGGAGGTGCGAGCGGCCCGATCACGTCAACCCGAAGGGAGCTTCCGCAGAATCTAGCGGAAGCTCGTAAGCACGAGGGGTAGGCGGCGGAACATGCGAAAGAAGTACTCCGGAGTCATTTTCGGACTCGTCCTGGCGGTGCTGATCCCAGGGGTTGCGTTTGCCGAGGGCTCGTGGAGTTCCTACATCATCAATGCTAGCCGAGGGTTCGACTCGAGAGTCTGGAATGACAGAGCGCTCGATGGTGCCTCAACGACGGTCAACTTCCAGGTGTGCCGCGACGAGAACGCCAACAATGGTACCAACGACTGGGCGACAGTCCGGCTCTGGCGACACGCGGGTCTCTTCCCGCCGTACCAGGTGGGTACCGACAAGAACCTATTCTGCTGGGTCAGCGGCACCGGGAATTGGGGAGCCCAGCAGGGGGCCGAGGACTTCCACTTCCAGATCCGCGATTTCAGTGGCGGGACGGACAGCTGGAATGTCTTCGACGTCCAGACCGTGACGGTCTACTACTAGGGTCAGCACGTAGGCGACCCTGGTCGAGCGTTCCAGGACAGCGGGCGAGCGGCGCTCGCCCGCTGTCCGACATCCAACCCGGAGCCCCAATGCACCTGACCTTCGACCAGATCACGTTCCGGTATCGACGCTCGGGAGCACCCGTCTTCCACGCCTTCTCATGGGAGGTCCCGACAGGCCGAACCGTGCTGCTTGGTCCGAACGGAGCCGGCAAGACGACCTTGCTTTCCCTGGGCACCGACGCCCTGCGTCCACAGGCCGGGAACGTCCGCCTCGGGTTGCTGAATCCCCGGCACCGAAGCGATCAACGCGGCTTTCGGCAGGCCGTGGGCTGGATGCCACAGCAGGTGTATCCCGTTCCCGGTCTCACGTGCCGCGAGCAGGTCGCCTATGCCGGCTGGCTCAAGGGAATGTCCCGCGGTGAGGCGTGGGCGGGCGCGCAGATTGCGCTTGAATGCGTGGCCATGGCCGAACTCGGTAACAAGCTCACCGTTGAGCTGTCGGGCGGTCAGTTGCGGCGGGTCGGTCTCGCCCAGGCCCTTGTGCATCGAGCGGACGTACTTCTGCTCGACGAGCCGACGGCCGGCCTCGATCCCGCCCAGCGCACCCGTTTCCGCGAGACGATCGTGGACTTGCCTGCCGACCTCACCGTCGTCGTCTCCACCCATCAGGTCGATGACCTCTCGGACCTCTTCGACACGGTCGTGATCATCGATGGCGGACTCATCCGGTACCAGGGGACGGTCGGCGAGTTCCTGAACGTGGCTCCGGCTGATGCAGATCATCGGGCCGAGGTCGCATACACAAGTCTCGTGTCGGGCGAGCGGTAGGGCGATGCGTCGGAGAACGATCATCAGGACGAATCCGGGCGCGTGGCTGCTCGTTCCCTTGACCCTCCTCGCCATCCTCTACGCGCGCGGCTTCGTGGCCGGGAAGCTCGGCGACGCGTATGCCCCCGCCGTCTCGTCGGCAGGCCTCGCCGCGCTTGGGTTCATTGGCCCACTGTGCGCTGCCCTCGGCGCCTGGGAGGCAGGACGCCTGCGGCGCGCCCGGTGGTGGTCAGCTCCTCACGTTCGTCACCCGGTCGCGATCGTGGTGGAGTCGCAGGCACCGATCATCATCGCGGGCTCCGTGGCCCTGCTTGCCGGTGCTGCAATCGACCTGATGGCCGCGGGCGGGACCGCGCCCGACCCGAGGCCCCTGGTCGTCGGCGTGGCGGTGGTTGCGGCACATACGCTCGCCGGCGCGGCACTCGGACGCTGGTTGCCCCTCGCCGTGGCCACTCCCGCTGCGCTCCTCGCCTCGTTCGCCTGGATGGTGCTCCCGCGGGTCCTCGAGCCAGTGTGGCTGCGCCACCTCAACGGACTGAGCCTCGAGCTCTGCTGCGCCACGTGGGCCGATCTCGCCCCTGGCGCGATTCTGGGCTCGCTTGCTGTTGCGGGCGGGATGATCCTGGGGTCAGTCGCGCTGCTGTCCGCGCGGCAGTTCGATTGGATGGTGGCAGCGAAAGGCGGGCTCACTCTTGCCGCTGGGCTGTTCGTCGGCGTACTGCTCGTTGCGCCACTGGGCACGTATCCGACCGTCGTACGAGATCAGTCGTCGCTGGAGTGTGCCGGCGGCGGAACGGACCCCCTTGTCTGCCTCTGGCCGGAGCACCGCGACCAGCTCCCCGTGGCGGCGGACGCGGCTCGGCGGGCCATCGCGAGCTGGCGCGCGATCGGTCTGTCTGTCCCGTTGACGGTTCGTGAAGGGAGCCCGGACATCGCGACACCTGGCGAGCTGCGGATCGCGATCTCGAGCGCCTCGCAGCCCGCCAACATTCTCGAAGCTCTCGCCGACGGAATGCTTCCGCCGTGGCCGGCGTGCGCTGAGACGTCACGGTTCCCAGGGGCCGATGCCGCGGAGTACGTCCGTGCCTGGCTCCTCGACACGGCCGGGATGCCGCCCGACGAGCTTGCCAGGCGGTTCCCTGACCCCGCGCCTGTCGACCCGGCGCTGTTTCCCGATGCGGGCGGGCCGCCGGCTCCCTCGGTGATGTCGATCATCGCCCGAGTGCGCTCGCTCGCGACCAGTCGACAGCTCGCCTGGATGACGGCGAATCTCGCTGCCCTCTCGACCTGCAACCGGGCTCCGGAGATCACCCCCGGCGGATGAACTGGTGGCTGGCGATCCGGCGAGTTCGCGCGAGCACGATCGCCGTTGCGCTGCTTGCGGCGATCCTGGTCGCCATCGGCAGGCTCGCGGTGACCGTGCCGGCGCTGTTCGCGGTCCAGGGCCTGGCCCTGCCGGTCGGACTCCTCGCGCCGCTCATCGTGTCGACCTCCGTCAGCCACGGCCTGGCGCGCGGGGACGAGGCCACCGAGGCCGGCGCAGTTCGGCCGATCCTCCTGCTCGACATCGGGTACGCGGTCGTTGCGGCCGGGGTGACACTGGGCGCCGGCGCCGGGCTCCAATGGACCGGGTGGTCCGATCTCGGCATCGAGGCAGGCCGCAACGGCATCGGCTTCATCGGCCTCTCCCTGATCGGGCGCCGAGCTCTGGGTCGCAATGCCGGAGCTGTCGTTCCGGCCGTCGTGGCGTTGCTGCTCGCGTTCTTCGGCGGCGACGCCAGCGGCACGCCGCAATGGTGGGCATGGATCGTGACTCCGCCGGACGATCCCCGCTCGTGGGTCTTCGCAGTCGGCTTTCTCGTCCTGGGTGTCGGTCTCTCGATAGGTCGAACGGGTCGCGCTCACGCTGCTTGAGGAATCCGCTCCAGGGCGGTACCGGCGGGGGCGGCGCGTGGTTCATCGCTGAGCTTCCCGCGCTGTGGATCCGGGCACACGCGCCCCCCGCGTGGCGGCCACGTGCGCCGACCAGATCTGGGCGCCGGGAGGCGTGCCCGGGCGTCAGGCCTCGACGGGAGCAGACTCCATCGGCGCCACGAACTGCTCCCGGTAGAGGCGGGCGTAGAGGCCTGCCTGTGCGAGCAGCTCGTCGTGGGTGCCGCGCTCCACGATCCGGCCGCGCTCGTAGACCAGGATCTGGTCGGCCCGGAGGATCGTCGAGAGACGGTGGGCGATCGCGATCGTGGTGCGGCCCTCCATGAGCCGCTCGAGGGCCGCCTGGATCAGCCGCTCCGAGACCGTGTCGAGGGCCGAGGTCGCCTCGTCGAGGACCAGGATGCGGGGGTCCTTGAGCAGCACGCGCGCGATCGCGATCCGCTGCTTCTCACCGCCGGAGAGCTTGTAGCCGCGCTCGCCGACCATCGTGGCGTAGCCATCAGGCAGCTCGGTGATCCGCTCGTGGATCGCGGCTGCGCGGGCGGCCACCTCCAGCTCGGCATCGGTCGCCTCGGGCTTCGCGTAGAGCAGGTTGTCGCGGATCGAGGCGTGGAAGAGGTACGTCTCCTGCGTGACGACGCCGATGACGCTCCCGAGCGAGGCCAGCGCGATCCGCCGGACGTCGCGTCCGTCGATCTCCACCGCGCCCGCGTCCACGTCGTACAGGCGGGGGATCAGGTAGGTCGTCGTGGTCTTGCCCGAGCCCGACGGCCCGACCAGCGCCACCAGCTGGCCAGGTTCGGCTGCGAAGTCGATCTCCTCGAGCGCGAAGGCCATCGGCGTCGCTGCCTCCGCGGGGCCCTCTGCGATCCCTGCCTCCGCGGCCTCCGTCGCGCCGCCCGCGGACGCGTCCGAGCCTGGTTCCGGCAACCGGTTGGCCAGGACCTCCTCCACCATCGGCTCGACCATCGCGTCCGCGGCGGCCTCGTCCGGCGCGGAGTGGTCGCCGTGCCGGAGGTCGTCGGCCGCGGCGGCATGCGCTTGCCCGGATGGGACGGCCTTCGTCGGGTAGCGGAACGAGACGCGGCGGAACCGGACCCGGCCGCGGACATCAGCCGGGCCGAGCGTCACCGCGTCCGGCGCGTCCACGATCTCCGGGTCGAGGTCCAGGTACTCGAAGATCCGGTCGAAAAGCGCGAGCGAGCCCGAGATCTCGACCTGGACGTTGAGGAGCTGGCCGATCGGGAAGAAGAGCCGGCTCTGGAGCGTGGTGAAGGCGACGATCGAGCCGGCCGTCGGGGCATTCGGGTCGCCGTTCATCGCGAGCGTGGCAGCCAGCCAGTACACGAACGCCGGCGTGATGCTGAAGATCGTGCCGATGATCATGAAGAACCAGCGCCCGACCATCGCCTGGCGGATCTGCAACCCGGCGAGCCGCCGGTTCAGCCCCCGGAAGCGGTCGGTGGCCGCGGCCTGCTGCCCGAACGTCTTGGCAAGCAGGACGCCCGAGACGCTGAGGGTCTCCTCGGTGACCGCGGTGACGTCGGCCAGCGTCCTCTGAGTCTCCGCGGAGACCGCGCGCCGGACGCGGCCCACCCGGAGCGTCAGGTACATGAAGAACGGGAGCAGGCCCACGGACAGGACCGTCAGGCGCCAGTCGATGTAGATCATCGCCGCGATCGTGGAGACGACGACCGCCAGGTTGGCCGTGACGCTGGTCGCGGTGTCGGTGACCACCGCCTGGATACCGCCGACATCGTTGGAGAGCCGGCTCTGGATCTCGCCGGTCCGGGTCTCGGTGAAGAAGCGGAGCGGCAGTGACTGCAGGTGCGCGTAGAGCGCATTCCGCAGGTCCTGCATCACGTTCTGGCCGATGACGTTGTTGAGGTAGCTCTGCCCGACGCCGATCAGCCCGGAGACGATCGGGATCACGATCATCAGCCCGACGTAGAGGTCGAGGCGGTCGAACTTCCGGCCGGTGATCACCTCGTCGATCAGCAGCTTGAGCAGGATCGGGTTGACCAGGCCCAGGAAGCTCGTGGCGAGGATGGCGACGAGGACGACCGCCACCCGCGCCCGGTACGGCGCGAAGAATGCCACGATCCGACGGACCGTCCGGTTGCGGCGCTCTGGCGGGAGAGATGGCTGGTGCTCGGCGCGCATCGCGCGGCCGAACCCGGCGCCTCCCATGCCGCCCCCGCCGCCGCGGCCCATGCCACCCCCACCGCGGCCCATGCCGGAGCCGCGGCCCATCATGGCGAAGCCTTCCGTCCCACCGCCCGAGGCTACCACCGGGGGGCATGACCCGCCCCCGACGCGCCCTCCGGCCGGTCAGGACCCGGGGGCCGCGCCCCCGGGCGTCACGCTCGCGTGGTCAGAACGACAGACCGGCCGGAAGCGGCTCGTGCCCGTCCGGGACGTTGAGGTGGTTGGCCCCGCTGCCCGGCTGGTCGGTGACCCCGTACTGCCAGACGATCTTGTTGGTGGCCGGGTCCACGATCACCATACGGTGGCGGAAATCGTCGTTGATGACGATGGTGCCGTCGGGGAGCGGGGTCGCCAGGCTGGGGTAGTCAAGCCTGCCCGCGCCC
>Ga0315268_10004401_pt1 | contig 15306 bp, 25 predicted proteins | sample C1_top_MG_FD_204535 | JGI IMG/M metagenome (GOLD analysis project Ga0315268, IMG submission 204535) | Sediment microbial communities from Yellowstone Lake, YNP, Wyoming, USA - C1_top | ecosystem: Environmental > Aquatic > Freshwater > Lake > Sediment | place: USA: Wyoming | collected 2017-08-01
CGGCTTCCCGATGTAGAAGACGGCGGTGACAAACGCGCCCACAATCACCAGTGTCAAGATTAAAGTCTTTGCGACGCTGCGCCCTTTCCGCCTAGTCCGATGTGGCATTTCTCTTCACAGGAAAAATACAGCTTCAGTGAAGGAGACCTTGGAGGAGAACTATGCAGTCCCATGCCCCGTGGGCTACGACTGCGTTGATCAGCGACTTGGTCTTATACAATGTGACGAACAGGACGACTCCGCTGATGAAAGCTGAGAAGATGAAGAGATTCATGCTCCCTCCAGTGTATGCCAGGTAGCCGTGGAACGCTGCCCACACCCCTATCGGAAGCCCTGCGCTGAGCCAGAGGTTACGGGTCTTCCTGAAAAGTGCCAGAGTTGCCATGACCTTAATGGTCTCCTCTGCCTGAGCGACGAGGAAAAAGTTGTACAGGACATCATCGAGAACCGTAGCCGTACTGGAGAAGGTCCCTGAGACCTGGGCAGAGCTAAGCTGGATCACCCAAGAACTGAGCTGAACACCTTGAGCAGCCGCAGACGCAGCTAACCCGTTGACGATGGCTATGACCGCTATGGATCCGATCAGCCAGCCGAGGTGGTTACGCTGGATGTTCTCGTCATAGTCCACAGCGTCGCCCATCTGGCCGCCTGGGCCGCCGTACACCCTCAGCATCATGAGTATTAGGAGCGACATGACCCACATCAGCGCGTAGATCTGCGTCACGACCTCCAGAGATGTGCCGCTTGTCTTCAAGAGAAAGTGGACGATTCCCAGCGCCGTGATCATGTCGAAGATGATCAGGTCTCTTCCGCCGCCACGGTTAGGACGGCCATAAGTCATGTAAGTCAAAGCCTATCTCCTGAAAGAGAAATTGGGTTCGAGGAGAAGAACTAAAAAATGGGGGAGGGGATCTTGCGACCCCGGTTGAGCCCTAGCGATTGTCAGGGGCCGTTTCTTTTCTAGGGCTTAAATCTTGAAGGGTTATGCTTCACTGGCTGTTACGGTTGCGGTCAGCACCGATGTGGCACTTGCAGGATCCAGGTAATAGACTTTTGTGACTATGCTATCGACTTGGCTGGAAGCCATGTGCAGTGTTACAGCGGTTGTGAAGTCGAAGTAGTTCAGGGTGTTCACTGGTCTCGTGATGTAGTCAGCTCCATACAGCGAAGTTCCTATGGTGTAAGTCCACACTATCTGGTTCGATTGGACATCCTGGGTGAAGCTCGATCCGTCAACGTAGCCGATTCCTGGAATGTTCTGCTTGGTCAAGGCGCACTGGCTTGGGTCAGTCACGTTCACTGTTACAGTGACCTTGCAGATTGCGATGCCTGTCTTCTCAGCTGCTAGAGTCATGTAGTTCTGCAGATACTTTGTGACAGTGCTAGTTCCAACTGTGGTAATGGCTGATGCTGATTCCATGGTCGGGGTGGCTTTACCTATCCCGTAGAGGGTTAAAGTGGGCATGTTGTACGAGCCTGTGCTTGGCGAGGGGATGCCTGTGAGGTCGACTGTGAAGACGAGTTCCTTAACGCCGTCTCCCGTTATGTCCTTGTACTGGACGCTCTTCACCATGCTGTTCATAGCTTGGATCTTGGCGTAGTCGACGTAGTAGCTCGATGAGCTGACCACTGATGCGTAGACGGTGTTCTGGTCAGATGGAAGTATGTTGAGGGATGCGCCTGTGCCTGAGCCTAAGAGAACCCATGCGCCAGCACGGTTAGCGTACCAGGCCACGCTCACATCGGTTCCTAACTGAAGAGTCGATGTGATATCTAGGCTCTTATAGACTGCAGCGGAAGAGGTCACTATGCCATTGATGGTGCCTGCGCCAGATGGAGTTGGTGTAGGTGTGGGCTGCCCGATCTGAAGACTCAGCTTCGGTCCTAACATGCCAGCTTGGTTCGCTATGACGCCTATGAGAAGGAGGCCCAATAGGCCTATGACGTACAAGCCTGTGTTGCTTTTTCTGACAACGACCGTTCTTCGTTTAGACATCTAATTCCTTGTCTCCACTAGAGAAATAATATGCTAGACAGTCACCTTAGCAGGCCATCCAAGACCTTCTCAGACACCAGCACCCATACGACAGCCCCGTCAACCCACAGGAACACTACTGCGCCGATGACCATTGAAACCGACATCGTGTATGTGATCACGAAAGGCGAGATGCCGAAGAGGTCTAAGAGGAAGTTGACCCCGAAAACCACCAGGACAACGATGAAGCCGGCTACGATCGGCTTTAGCAGGTACTTCACTATTTTCTCGTTCATATTATCTCCAAGAGAAAAATGTCAATAGGCGCCACCCGCAGAATTCAGTTGCTCAATTTCCTCCCTTTTGTGATAATTCCCTGCTTGGTCTATAGTGTAGCTAGTCTCCTCCACGTTCCATATCTCTTGAATGGCTCGGTTCACTCTGCTACATATTGACGCAAAGATCCAGCCGTCTCGAGTTAGCCTGATTCTCTTGAACTTAGCTGGCTTTCCCCCGCTTTTCGTTGGGTAATAGATTTCAGCGAATCCGAGCCTAACAAGATTCTCAATGTAGACCCAAAGCACATTCCAGGTTAGGTTAGACAGAGCTAAAAGTCTAGTTGGCCTCTGCTCACCTTTAGCCATGTAAGCCAATAGATCTAGGACACATTGGTTTTTGTCTCTTGTTCTACTCCGGCATATGTCAGCCTCAAACTTCCACGATGGGACCTCAGCTTTATTGAGGTTAAGGGCATTCAAAATTTCTTTTCCTTCCAATGCAATCAACCTATATAACCGAGTTTATGTTAACCGTGAAGTTGCCGAGAGGAGGCATCTTTTCTGAAACTGGCAAACCTCATTGGTTTTCTCTTTCCCTTTTCCGTCATGCGAAGCCCTATCAGTCAGCCCATCCGCCTCCAGACGAGGTAACTGCCAGCAGCAAGACCCACAAGCATACCATACAGCGGATCAAGGTTCAGATACCGCACTCCGATATAGTATCCTATGAGGGTTGGAGCGAACAGGAACAGAAACTCAGCCATCCCGAAACGCCTCGGCGGAGTGAAGGCCATTTCTGGTCCCCCCTCCTTAGTCCTGAAACCCTCAGTAGCCGTCAACAAACCATCCGTAAAAGTCGCGGATGCGGAGAGGTCACTGCCGATCTTAGCGTTCTCCCTTCGAAGCTGTGTGATCTGCTCATCCTTACTCCTCAGCAACTCAGTGGCCTCAACGTAGCTTGGGGCGTGAAGCGCGAGCTTCGCCAGATAAGCAGGTAACTCAACAGCCCCCGAACTCAGCAGCCCCAGCTTCTTCAGGAGGTATTTCTTTATAGATGGCTTTAAGATGTCAAATGCCTGTCCAGGGCCCATCATCGACTTCACGGCTTTGACCTCTGGGTCAGCCTCAAGCTGAGCAAGTTCAGATTCGTCGGCAATTGCTCTGCTGTCTGGCTTGAAGAGGAACACGTTGCACTCGCCAAGACCGTGAACAACCCACGGCTCAGACAGCGTGCTGATCTCCCCTGTTACTATGCCCTGAGAAAGGAAGCCCATGCTGAAAGTGAACTTGCTTGTGGGGTCAACGGCTGCGTACTCGCTCAGAGGTGCCACATTCTCGTACTGGACAATCACGTTCTTGCCGAAGAAGCGATCCCTGGTCACGATGATCCTGCACAGTTTGGAGAGGCTTACAGTATCGTTTTTGAAGGTTTCCGCAGCTTTTTTGAGTTCAGCCAGTTCCGGATCCTTGGCAACCGCAGCGTCACCGCCTTCCAGTTTGACCTTGCTAGCTATGTCCTCGGAGAGTATCTTTCTGAACATCTGATCGGTGCGTGGGTCGAGGAAGAGCTGCGTAGCTTCCACCATAGTTCCTTTGATGCTTTTCAGCATCTTGCCTCCGCCGTACCTCCCAAGAATCTCAAGGTAGCCCTGACTTATCCCAGGCGCAGCTGGAGAGGCGCTTCTCCAGATCATCCACACGACCACCCCGATCATGACTGCCAGACCTGCTAACGCGATATCTGGCAGCAGGTTGAAGAAGGACAAGTTTATCGGCAAACTCATCTCTCACTCACACCCCGTGCTCTTCAAGCCTCACAACCTTGCGGTGAATCCAGAACATGAACAGGATCAGGGCTATGACAAGTGCGAAGGCTACTGCAGCGATGGCGCCTATCGTCAGGATTGTGTCGCTGATCGCTGCGATGAAGTTGTTCTGAAGGGTCTGGTACTGCTGGAGCTGCTGACTCACCTGTAGAACAACTGCTTGGGCGACATCGTTGACGCTAGGGTACGTAGGCTGCTTCGTCACTGTCAGGGTGAAGTCAAACCGCACCTCGTTGGCCTTCACGGTGAAACTTGTTCCATCAGGGGCCAGAGTTCCGCTGAACGATGCTATCTGAATCGTCTGCTCCACAAGAATATTCCCATAATTGATGTCGACTGAGAAGTGGTAAGTGTCCACGTCGCTGGCCTGAAAGGTTATGCTCGTAGGACCTGAGATGATCTTGTAGAGGCTCAGACCCACAGACGAGACCTTGCTGATGTTGAAGCTACTCGTATAGGCGTAACTGATAACTATCTGCGCGGGAGCATAGGAGTTAAGGCTGAAAGTTACCTGCTGAAGCGATGCAGGGATCGTCGTGTTAGAGGCCAATGCCTGTGCTGAAACGACTGAGGTGGTGAAGAGGGGCTTCCCTGCTAAGAGAACTGGAGAACCATTGAAAGTCAATGGAAGCGCGGACGAGAAGAAGATAGTGAGGAAAAGGGCGGCCCTAACGAATCCACTGATGTTTCGACGAATCATGTCTCAGTCTTCGCCCTCCCTCTCTTTCGCTTTCGGCTGTTCCCCTTCAATTCCCCTGCGCTTGACCTCGTTATGGAACTGCTGCCACACATCGTAGAATACGTCTACACCATCCAGAAGCTCATCGTCGCTATACTGGTCGAATTTGACCCTGATATCACCATCGACCTCCTCGATGTCGCCGAAGATCTCAACCGTCATCTCGCTGTGAGTTCGAAAGTTAGCTATGAACTCCTTCACGGTTGAATCGAAATGCGCCCGAACAAGCGCTGCGAAGCCACGCAGGTGCCTAACGCTCGTAGCGTATCCTGAAATCTTATCCCCTTTCTCCTTGGGCAGTCTCACAGTGCCAAGTCTGGGCTGAGACCCTCCCTCTCTGCCAGTATCATCAGCGTTGGCGTAGACTGTGCCTCTATACTCCTTCTTTCCTTCTCCCTCTTCCTCCGCTTCAGGCATTTTCCAGTCCTCAACAGATAAATAGCGGAGTAACTCCTCAGGAGTCACTTTTTCTTATGTAGTATCAAAAATGTTGAGGGGCGCTGAAGTCGATTCAAACACTTGAGATGTTTCAGAGTTGCCCCGGGGCAACTGACAGAAATGTACATTAACTATCATACAAGTTTCTTAGAAAATCTTATTGGGAAATGGTATAGTTTCTCAGCTTAAGGCACTAAGAAGGGATGCAAAACTATGCGGTGGGTAAGTCTGATTGATAATTCTTAACAAAAAGATGGGAGAAAACTTAACAAATATAGATACTTTTTACTACCACTATGAGATTGGCTTTTCAAAATACTGGTCAGTTAATTTGCCTTTCTTATGACTTAATCTTCTGTCTTATAATCTCAACCTGTTGTTCAGACGGATCACCAACTAATAGTGAACCTGCACTTGCGAAGTATTCCAGAGTACAGCATCTACCACATTTGACACATATGAAGAAGATTATAAGAGGCTTGAGCCGAGTAAACGAAAACCAGTCGCTGAAATGAAGTGCCCATTCCTCCTGCCAGATAACTCTTGTGAGATATATGTTCATCGACCCATTGGCTGCAAGAGATTTCCCAAAACTGATTTTGGCATGGGTAATGAAAAGGGTTTCTGCGAATCGCTTGACAGGTTCAAGAATCTCCGCAGAGCATTAGTAAAAGGTTATGGAGGAAATTACAGGGCTGATTGTTTCTTCATAGATGAGGATGGCATAAAACCTGTGAAGAATACCAAAAGACAGTTTTATCGATGCGTAACCAAATTACTGAAAGCAGGCATGACAGGCGATGAATTAGCTTTATTTAATTATTTGAACAATCGATGATTATTCGTGGGTGTTGTTAACAGAGACGTTAGAACCGCTCTAGAATCGAGGCTTACTATTCTTTTTTATAGTAACCTTATATTATTCTTTAAATGAACGTTTTATATTTTTAGCTTACGTAGCCGTCGGTCTTGTACTGATTCCTCACCCACTCGGCGTCGGACTCAAAGACCTCCCTGGCCTTCGGCTGCGTCCTCTTCCTCAAAATGACTTGGGCGTTAAGTTTTCTTTCTACAGTGAGCGCTCCATACTTCTTGATGGCCTTCTCGAGCGCCTTCCTCCTCTTATTTGCGCTCTCCTTGATCGAGTAACCAAACCTCGTCAAAGAGCCCTTCTCAACTATCGGGATCAGCTGGGGGCCTATGCCAGGCTTACCTAGATCCTTCCGCACGGCCACGTAGCCTCTCCTATGAGAAGTAGCTGGAACCCTGACCCTGATCGTCCTCTGACCGTAGCTTGAACTTTCACGCTCTCCATAACTCTTCGCCATTATGCCGTCTCCTACCGCTTAGGATAATCTCCCTCTTGGCCGTGGCCTGGCTTCTTCGGCTTATTCTTCGCCTTAACCCGCGCGTCAGCTCTTATGCTGTTCGGGATCTTAGTCCACTTCAGGAACTGTCCATTAGCCCTCCTCTCGACGTAGTAACCAGTAGCGCGGCCTCCGGCGCCTCTATATCTTCGTCCCATTAATATTCCTCATAAGAAAAATAGGCTCAAACAAAAAACAAGGGAAGCTGCGGGTTTTGCTTCCATTTTTTATCTTACAGCGTGTATTCGGGACAGCATCTTCTCTTCTTTTTCCAGTGTGATCAGGGCAACCTGGACGTCGATCAGGTGCAAGTTGAGGTCGTTGGCGATCTGCTCCTCATCGACTTCACCTTTCTCCCGGACGTAACGGAGGACTCTATCCTTCTCCTCTTCACGTCTCTCCGCCAGTGTTTGCTTCTTCGTCGTTACCACCGCCAAACATATCTGGGATTACAGGTTGACCGTATTCTCTGTCTGCTGCTCCGCCTTTAACCCTTTCCGCAGGCATCCATCGCCGACGCTTCCTCTTGTTCTCGCTGAGCATAACCTCCATAGTGAAGGACTTCCCATCCTTGCTGAACACAGGGTATAGGAAGCCCACGTAGAATTTGCCGCCTACGCCGTGGCTGAACTTCTTGATGACGCCTACCTCTCCCTTAGTCACCAGCTCTCTCGCTATCTTCCTGAGTCCTTCATCATCGCCTCCCTTCTCACCCCAGATTTCTAGGTGAGAGTAGGGGTGCCAGTCGTTCATAGAGGATTTTGGAACAGGCTCAATCGTCAGGTCGTCTGTCCGAGACACGTCCAGAGGCCTCAGCTTTCCGTCAGGAAGCACCTGCATGACCTCCACATGGCTCTTGTCATGCTCCTTGCCATTGTCATCCAAGTATTTCTCCTCCTTCGGGGGACCTATGTACCGTTTGTAGACCTGGACGCCGTCAGCCACCAGCTCAGTCTTAACCAGAGGCGAAACCTTCTCGGTCTCGTAGCGCACGTGAGCACTAATCTCCAGCCCAGTATTTTCCCCTTCATAGTGCACAGTAGCCTTACGTGTACCCAGAAGACTTGTCTCCTTTTCGGGAGGCTTTGCAGCAGGAAGGACGGGAGCCGCTTTTGGAACTGGAACTGCTGAATTAGCTGTCGAAGATGGAACCGACTTCACCGATGCCTTACCGGCGACAGCTTTCTTCTTCAGCTTAGACTCTACGGTGGAGAGAACCTTTTTCCTCTTCAAAGCGTACTGCTGGTTTGAATGACGCTTACCGTAACTCATTAATGATCACTAGAAAAATGTTTACTCCTTTCTGAAACATAGAAATGTTTCATGCCTTATGTGGGGCATGTCTGGGTTGCGTTTTTCCTGAACCAGCCTGAATCTGCTCGGAGGGGCTTCGACGTTCTTTCTCTCAACCAGTCTGAAGCCTGCTTGCTCAGCGAGATGAATTGTTTTGTCATCGAATGATTTCACAACTCCCTTCCTAACAGAATCCTTACAGTTCACGATGAGAAAGCCTTCTGGCTTCAGGTTTCTGTAGCAGGATTTATAGATCTGGAGCATCTTCTCGTTGTTTCCACGCTTCGTTCCATCGTAAGCCCACTGCGTAACTGTCGACGCATCCATGAGGTCTGCGGTTGAAACCAGCTCCATTCATGCTAAGGTCGTATGGAGGACTGAACATCACGGCATCGACTTTGCTGTCTAGGTCAAGGAGTCTAGCATCCGCCTTCTCCGTTCTGATACTTCCCCTCATCTGTCCGCTGCGCCTCAGCCTCTCCGCATTACCCTTCATCTGGTTCGCCCACTTCGCATCACAGTCCACGAGGACAGCGTTCCTCCATAGACGCGCTGCCTCAATTCCAGTGGTGCCTATACCGGCCATGGGGTCAAGAATTGTGTCTCCAGGTTTACTGTACTCCTGGATCATCCTCTGAGCCCACAGAGGATTCATACGCGCTGGGTGAGAGAGGCTTCTCCTGCCTCCGTAAATGGCTTCACTGCGGAGCTTGCTTGTGCCAAGTCTGGGCATAGACCACCATTCTCCACCATCCATGATATCTTGACTGATCACGTTTCCGTTCCCATCAACATATACTGCGACGTCGTTCTCGCAGATTCTTTTCACGTCAATCCTGTCAACAGTGGGAGTTAGGTCAGAAGATGCTTTGCGGGGTGCCTCTGGAATATTAGTTAGACTATGAAAAGGCCATCTATTGGCTTCGGCTCTCAGGTTCTTTCTTTTAATAGCGTATTGCTGCTCTGAAGATTTACGATAAGTCATAGCTTACATTCCTCAGGGGTCTTATCCGTCCGTTCTCTGAGGAAGTCGGGGAAGCGAAATATGTGATCAGGCGTCTTCTCGTAGTATTTGACCTCGGCGACTATCTTCGGGTTCACCCACTCCTTCACGGTGACGCCTGAAGGAAGATCTATTACAGGCTTGCTGGATTTCAGCTTCTGCATCTTAGTTAGAAGGTTCCGGGTGTCAGAGTCCTTGAAGCCGCTAGTCTTGCCGACGTACCTCCATTTGCCGTTCTTGTCTTTCTGCGCCAGAATCACAGCTCCGAATGTGTTCGCTCTTGCGCCTTCGCCCTGTGTGTAGCCGACGATTACCGCTTCATCGCTCTTCCAGTTTTTGACCTTCAGCCACTCTCTGGTCCTCTCGCCTTCCCGGTACGGGCTCTGCTTCTCCTTGAGTATTACGCCCTCGCCTTCCTTCTTCTTCAGCTCATCGAAGTAGCCTTGTTTACCTTTGCCCGTCACGGTTTTCACAACCTCGATATGCTTAAGCCCCTTAGGCACGAGTTCCTCAAGGATCTCCCGCCTGTCCGAGAACGGAAGCTGTCTGACATCGTTATCTTCCACGTAGAGGACGTCGAAGAGCATCATCTTAACATCATAGTCCTTCCTGGTCTCAGGCTTCACAAGGGCAGACATGAACACGTCTTTCTCAGTTCCCTTCTTGAAGAAGGTGAGTTCGCCGTCGAGGACGCAGGCTTCCACAGGCAGCTTACGCAGCTCAGCCACTATCTCAGGGAAGTTGGAGGCATAGTCGTTAATCCAAGATCTCCCTCTAAGGACGATTTTATTTCCATTCTTGATCGGGAGGGCTCTTGTTCCATCAAGTTTCCTCTGCTCATCCCTCTCAGGATTCTCTATATCAGCTTTATCTCCCTTCTCGGCCAGCATCGGGTTGATCCTCCGAGGATTGCTGTAAGGGTAAACGCTTGCAGGAGTCTTCCGTGGCACTGCGTATTGCTGCTTAGAAGATCGATGGTATGACATTGGGGTTCAAGAGAAAAATTAAGGTTTATACTCTAATTCCAATTCTTCATTTAGAGGAAGGAAATGGTTACTGATGGGTTACAGAAAAAGTTCTCATAGTCAATATAGTCAGAGAAGATTGAGGACCTTTGTAGCCTTCAATATATACGAGGAACCCTACAAGCGCAAGATCAAGGCCACGTCTCTCGATGAGGCTATCAAGAAAGCCCCAAAAGGTGCATTAAGAGTCGAACCCGTCAAGACTCGGCGGATTAAAGCTGATAAACATTAAACTGCCTGCCTTAAAACCAGATAGCCTTCGTCGCCATCTGTGAGAGCGATTATATCCGTGGGTAGAAGCCTAACCTCGGCTATGCCCTTCATCATCTCTTTTTCTTCGGAGTTCAACGGTTGACTTGGATCGTCAACCCTTTCCCAGTCTTCAGCCAGAACGGCGTATCGCAGTGCCTTTCTTTTCGTCAGGCAGATCCAGATGGCTGGTGTATCACCGGGGAACTTTTTCAAAGACCTCGGAAAATAGTTCCCACGTTCCGTCTCGACTTCCCTGATTTCATCAAGTGTCGACCACTCTCCATGAGAGTTATAACCGATCAGAGGCCTGTCCTCCAGAACCCTTAGCGGAACGGCTTTTGGACGCTGTTCGGAGAAATGGCGAATCAGGGCTTCGCCTCTATGTAAACGTGGTTGGGCATAAGACAATCTACGAACAGAGCGGTATGGCATCAAGAGAAAAATCATTTTTCTTCTGAGTTATATGGCAGAGTTGGATTATAAGGTCAAGAATGCTTGTCAGGTGGTTCTGTCTGCTCTGGAACGTTCATCTGATGTTCCATTGATAGTGAACTTCAGTGGCGGAAAGGACAGTGCGGTTCTTCTTGACTTAGTAAGGTCTGTTACTGGGCGATGTATCTGTTTCTCATGTGTTAGTGGCTTGGAGTTTCCAGATGTAGCCTGTATGGTTCAGCGAACTGCTGACAGCCTCGGCGTGGAGCTGATGTGGAGCTACCCTGATGATTATAAAGGTGATTTCTTCCAACGCCTTGAACAGCTCAAACACTTCCCGACGATCATTAGCCGCTGGTGTAGCCGTGACTTGAAGTGGCGTCCTCAGAAGAAGGCTCTCACACGCAGGTTTGGCAGTCACCAGTTCTTCAAGCTGAACGCTGTACGTCGCTATGAGAGCAGCAGGCGTAACAAGATCTATCAGAAGCAGGAGTTTTTCAGACCTGATCCCGATGTTAGTGGCGATATGATGGTTTATCCTATCATCGACTGGACAGATGAGGAACGCGACGAATATATCCGTGTGAACGGTCTTAAAGTTGAGACTAACCCACTATATGAGAAGTACAGTGTCAGTGGATGTATATGGTGCCCTTTCTATCAGGCAGCCATCTACAAGCGCATCCTCAGTTTTGAACCCGACATGTATGACCGTTTCATCGAGTGGGAAGGAAAGCTGTGCCAGCCAAGTGTCATTGGATATGTGTATCTTAGGGATTTGAAAGCGGAGAGAATAAAGGGAGGCTGAATCAGCTCTCCAGAACCTTTTTCGCTTTCTCTACATAGAATTTCCGATCTTCTGGGCTTATGTCGGCGAAGTTGCCTCCAGGAGTCATCCCAAATTCTTTGAGAGCTTGATTCTCTCTGTCCGTGAAGTTGTGGAACTGGTCCTTGCTCCCTGAGATCTCGATCCAGCTGTAGGCCGTTCCCGATCCGCGCCTGACAGAGAGCGTCGGGCACAGCTTCTTCACGGCCTTCCTTATGAGGTCTATCTGCTGATCATACTCAGTCGGCGTCCTCGGTCCTCTGGGCTGAGGCTTAACATCCTGAATATAGGCGTTTGGCACATCGAAGTCTTTCAGTCCCTCCCTCTGCACTTGGACGAGCAGACGTTTCTCAAGACCTGGACCGTTAAACTTTTTCTTGATATCGACGCCAACTGGAAGCTGAGTATCTTTCCGAATGGGAACGATCAGATCCACAAACTCTATGCTTCGAGGAAGAACTGACCCATTCCTGAAGATTCGGTATTTGCCACCTTTGCACTGGTAGCCTGCAACCCACGCCCCGACCTTCCGCCCTGCATACTGGCCTGGTGAACTCTTGTTATAGCTCAATTTGTTTCCTTCTTAAAGCGTTGGAGTAACTATCTCACCGCATTTACGGCAGCGAAAATCATCAGTTCTTTTCCTATAAACAAAGCTAGATGAACCGCATTCAGGACAATGGCATTCCACGAGGTCTATCTGCTGCTGATCTTCCTTCTTGGGTTTCCACTGCTTAAAGAATTCACATGCTTTAGCTCTGGCTACCTCATCTTCAATCTCAGCGACTTCCTTCTTCTTCGGCACTGGACATACCAGACTACCCTTTTCCGCATCTTGAAGCCTATCACAATAGCGACATGCTACCATGCCGTCGTCGGAGTGAAACCGATCAAAGTTTAATTGGTAGCCTTGGCTTGGTCTAATCTTCTGGTATTGACTTGTAGAATTCTTCCTGTAGCTCATCAAGAGAAAAATGATTTTTCTATCGAGAAGTCTTGTCCTACCAAAGGCGATCCAGAAGAACATATCAGCAGCTGAGAAGACAGCTAACTTTCACCGACATGATTCCCAAGACGGGTTTCGTGAATCTGCTGGATACTGACAGAGACGAGTATCGCCGTGAAGTCTATAAATGGGATAAAGTCGATTCTCAGCAGTTTGAGCCGTTCATCGGCAAGAAGGTCACTGTTGAAGCTGAAGGGTCGTCAGGTCTTTTTACGCGACAGGGCAGGATCATTAGAGCAGCAACAACAGGAGCAGCAGAGTTACCGACCTATTCCTCTGATAGAGTTATGTTTATACAGAAAGGCCATCGGACAAAGGGGCTTATGGTTACTTCAGGATTATATGACAGCTTCCGTTCAACCATAACCATTCGGAAAATAAAGGAAGGGTGGGACTGAGCATATATCGAAGAAATCAGTCCAGACAGTACCAGAGAAGCATTCCCAAGGCCAACATAAACAGAGCAGGGAAATACCTATCGAAGAAGGGCGTTTCAGAAGCCTATATTTTCGGTTCTGGTCTGAGGAAAGTCAATCCCGAACATGACCTGGACATCGCTGTAGACCTTCCACCCACTGCGAAAAACAAAAGACGGTTCCGAGACGCTACAAACTACGGCATTGACCTTTTCCTTTTGGACGACTCCGATGAGCTTTATTCTACGGGAATGGATGACTACCTCTACACGGATGAGGGAGATCTCCAAGACCTCGAAGACGTAAAGGCGAGGAAATTCAGTGTTCCCACTGAAGACAAGTAATGGAGTATCCTAGTGCCTGTTCAATCATTCTAAGGTAAGGATATGCAATCAAACAGGGAACTGGCATTTCCCATAGTCGAGAACGAAAAAGTCGGTGAATACTTCGTCTGGATTGAGCCGTGGCACACAGTATGTTTGAAGAACTGGAAAACTAGAACTATGGAAAAGGCGGAAGAGAAGTTTCTGGCATGGTATGGGAAGAAATACCCAGACAAGAGGATAATCTTCCACAAGTTTATACCAGAGGATTTTGAGTTTGAAGGAGACGAAGGGCAGCCCTTACATCACTACGGCTACACGCTCATCGTTTCTGAGAAGAACTAATTTTTCTATCGATAGCCTTTGTCTTACCGAAGAACTTCTAGGCAACAGTACCGCCTCAGACCTCCAACTGTCCAGCGAAGGCCCTCGTTAGCGGGTAAAGTCTATGAGCAACAATGGAACGTGCCAAGCAGCAGCAACCCAACTAAGTCTTATAAAGTCAGCTTAGCTCCTGATGGACACTGGGAGTGTTCATGCCCAGACTATATTTATCGTAGAAACGAGTGCAAACACATAAAACAGGTGAAGAATAACACCATAGGCAAGCTCGCTTCCTCCAAGAAACCTCGATCAATCGACCCGAAGAGAGGGCAGCTGATCTTTGACGACATGATCCCAAAGCCATAGTCTCATTTTTCTATCGACATCTGATGTCTTACCGAAAGCAGTCTGAGAAGCAGTATCAGGCCAGAAGACCGCCCCTAACCATAGTCAACACGAGGAAGTGGGGTGAAGTCCGCTTCCCGAAGGGATCTAGGCCTATCGTCGCCAAAGTCAAAGTCTCTGGGCAAAACGAGCCCACTGTCATAAAGGAAGGCCTCGGATACAAGAAAGCCTTAGACATAGACAACATCAGAGCAGCCTTAGAACTCAAAATTAAACATGACCTCGCCAAAGACCAGAAAGCCGAAGTGGAACTGGCATTTCCTACGGCGGATAAGAAGCCTGTTAAGTTCTCAGTCCCTGGTGAACAGCCGCTTAGACCGAGGATCATCTATCATCAGGGTGGCGGTGAACCTCCAGAGGGCATCCTGAACGACATAAGAAAAGAGTTTGAGAACCCGAACAGGAAAACCGCTTCCGACACCGAAGTCGCCGCATACCTCAGCACGGCGTCCCTAGTAGCGCCGCTGAGCGAGGAATGGATACGAATCTACATGTACGTGACACGCAACTACATGAAGTCTAAAGGCCTGAAGATTGACGGCGCTATGGCGTTTCTGAATGAGTATAAGACTCTCAGACCTGATGATGAGCGCGAGATGAAGAGACTTAAAGAATGGATCTTCGATACGCAGAAGAAAGACCTAGCCGAAAAAGAGAAACAGGCGAAAAGGCTAGCGAAGTAAAAAGTTTCCACGTGGAAATTCTCAGACGAATCCTGCTTCATAGGGCGTTTCCTCTTTGATGAAAGAAACTATCCCGCCTAGATCCTCATCGTTGTAGAACTGTTGCTGCTTTGGGCCGCGAAGGTCGCTGAGTATTGTTTGTTGCTTTGTTTTCTGTAGCTCACAGCTTACACCTTCCCTATTCGTCTAGGTACTGTCCCACCCTAGCCTCCCACTCCTTATCGAAGTTCTTGGCAAGCCGCCCAATCTCGGCCTCTGAAACATCTTCGTAGGGTACAGTGAACCACTTCCCTCCCTTTCCGCCTTTCCTCAGAATCAGCTGGTCTCGGAAGCCCTCAGAATTGCTAAGGGCGATAGACATGTCTCCCAGACGCGGACTTGAATGGAACCTCAATGGTGACGACTTTTGTTTAACCCTCAAACCTCTCGCAGAGAAATATGTCTGCCCTGCCTTTTTCCTGTATGTCATCAAATCACGGAGTAATAGTGGTGACCTGCGGCCAGTTTGTGACCTCGCTAGCGTCCTTGCCTACAGCTGGGGCTATGACGAACTTATCGCCTTCCTGATTAGTGAAGACCGTGGGCTTCGCTTCACCACCGTACATCTCTATGTTCCCTCTTCCAAGAACCTTCAGTCCTCTCCTCACATGGTCTATGTTTACGGCTTCGTCGCCACTGCCCATCGAGATGTATTC
>Ga0315268_10004402_pt1 | contig 15302 bp, 13 predicted proteins | sample C1_top_MG_FD_204535 | JGI IMG/M metagenome (GOLD analysis project Ga0315268, IMG submission 204535) | Sediment microbial communities from Yellowstone Lake, YNP, Wyoming, USA - C1_top | ecosystem: Environmental > Aquatic > Freshwater > Lake > Sediment | place: USA: Wyoming | collected 2017-08-01
GGCTAATGGAAATCCCTATTATGATTCAACGACAGGGAAGATGACCACCGCGGAAGAAAAAGCTAAAGAACTAAACCACATGTATCCAGGCTCCACTCCTGGCGCTCCCAGTCCTGCCACCGGCGCCGCGCCAGCCGGCCAAGCCTACAAAAACCAGGAAAAAATTCCCGGCGGACAGCCAGCAACGACAGCGGATTTCTCTGTTTATATGAAGCAAATTGTCGGTTTTGGGTATGCCATAATCGGGATTCTCGCCATGTTTATGCTTTGCATCGGCGCGTATCAATATCTGATGGCCGCCGGAAACATCGCCTCGGCCCAAAGTGCCAAAGAAACCATTTCCTCGGCTCTGCTGGGGCTAGTCTTGGGACTTACGTCCTATATCCTTCTTCGCGAAATCAATCCCCAGCTGGTTGCCATGAAACCACCTTCAATGGCTGGTCTCACGGGTGGCGGCGCGCCCGGAACCGGAGGAGCGGGTAGCGGCACCGGAGCCCAAAATCCGACGAATCCAAGCGGTAGCAATCAAACTGTTGGAAAAAACTGTGAAGGAATTGACAATTTAGTGAATAATAATTCATATGGAGTCGACCCATGTATCCTGAAGGGACTCACAATCGCTGGAGAGTCCTGCAACCCCGCTCAGTCTCCGGCTGGAGCATGCGGAATTACTCAACTTATGCCACCTATCAGAACTTGGTGTGGTATTTCAGGAGATGCGGCATCGACTTGCGCCACCGTGCAAAACGATGCGCAACTCGCGGTCAACTGCCAGGCAAACCTTTTGAAAAATGACATGATGAAAAGATGCGGGACGGATATTCGGCAAATCGCTTCTTGCTATAACACTGGAAAAGCCAATAATTGTGCCGGGGCTGAGAGAGATTACTGCGGAAGACTGGAAAATTACTTCAATAGTAACTGCGTAAAATAAATTGCGATGATCACACAATCTACAAAAAAATTTATCCTTCTCGCTTGCTTCTTTTTTATTTCAGCCCTGATTATTGCTCTTCCGCGAATTTCAAAAGCGGAAGCGTTTGTGGTTCATCTCTATTACAGCCAAAAGACAAAACAGCTTGTTTTCGACAAAGCTTCCAAGGAAAAAGTTTCTTACGATAAAGATAAATTCGTTTCCATCCAGGAATTTGCGTTCAACAACGCAACGGGAGCCTATGTGCTAAAAATATATGATAATAAAGGGTCTGAAATCGCGTCAACGGAATTTAATAGCCAGAACGGCTCCTTTTCGATTGATTTGCCGTATTTTAGTCTCGCCAAGACGCTAAAAATTTTCGAAAAAGCCAGCAACTCTGAAATGCTATCGGCCGATTTATTGGCATTTTCAACTTGCAACGGAAACGGCATTTGTGAATTTGAAAAAGGAGAAAATTTGAATAATTGCCTAGGTGATTGCGGAACGGCCAAGCCCAGCTTCAGCCCCGAAACCCAAAAGCTTCTTGACCAAAACGGGGGAGTCATAAAAGATCCGCAAACCGGGCAAATTCTCCTGAAAGAGCCGGCCCCTCCGACTCCCACGAGCAGCGAGGCAAACCTGCCAGTTCCAATTCAATCAAATCAAACCGCGCCGGCACAAACATCTGCGACTGCCAACTCAATTCCGCTTCTGATCGTAGCCCTGCTTCTGATTTCAGGCGGAATTGGGATTTTTGTTTATATGAAACGCAAGAAAAATAAATCCTAGATGGCTAAAAAAATCTTCGCAATTTCTACACTTCTTTTAGTGCTCGTTGTGGGAGCGCTTTTTGTCTATAATTTCATTTTCAAAAAACCGACTGGCACAGCGGGAAACAATCAACCGGCTTCCGCCGGAAATCTTTCGAGCGAAGGAAAGACTGGGGATAGCCAGGCTCTTGCTCCAAGCGCTAATAATCCTTCCCAAAAAACTAACCCTCAAAATACTTCCGCCATCGTGGCGGTTTCTGAAGAGCCGATTCTCGGCGCGACTCTTTCGCCGGACGGCTCTTCTTTATATTATTTTCTGAAGGAAAGCGGCCAGTTGAACCAGGTTGATTTTTCCGGAAAGCTCTTGAAGGTTTTGTCGACGGAGGCGTTCAGCAACCTCAAAAGGATCGTCTGGAACAAACCCAAAAACAAAGCAATTATCACCGAGGAGCCCAGTCCGGGAAAAACGCAATTGCTTCTTTTCGACCTAGTCCAAGAAAAAGTCACTCCGCTGGACGGGAATATCAGCGCCGTCTCCTGGTCAAATCAGGGAGACAAAATAATTTATCAGTTTTCCGACCCTAAAACCAAAAAAAAGACCCTTAGTATCGCCGATCCGGATGGAAAAAATTGGCAAAACATCACGGCCCTTGATTTTCCATCTGTTTATATCGCTCCTGTTCCGGGAGATTCTCTCGTATCCTTCTGGCTCCCTCCCAGCGCTTTCACCGGAACTTCCGTGAATACCTTGAATATTTCCGGCGGGAGCAAAAAAGAAATCCTCCGAGACCGCTTCGGCGCCGATATTCTCTGGTCGCCAAGCGGGCTGCAGGCGATTTTGAGCTCCACAGACCAAAAAGGCGGCCACAAGATCGACCTCTCCACCATGAACGCCCAGGGCGGACAAATTCAATCACTGATGTTCCCAACTTTCGCCTCAAAATGCGCTTGGTCTCAGATAAATTTGCAAACCCTCTTTTGTTCTCTCCCAGGAAGCCTGCCTGAATCCGCCGTGCTTCCTAATGACTGGCAAGCGGGTAAATTTTTAACCACTGATACTTTTTGGAAAATAGATACCTTGAGCGGAAAAAAAGAGCACCTGCTTGACCCGCAAAAAATCGGAGGAGCTTTCGACGCGACGAACCCTTTTCTTTCAACTGACGAAAAATCGCTCTTTTTCAGGAACAAGAGCGATGGGAAGCTTTATAAGCTAAGTTTGTAGTGAGTAGCAGGTAGTGAAAGCTAAAGAGTCGAAATATTTTTTTGCGAAAAGTATAAGTTTATTGAGACAACTAACCAGAAAATTGCCGCCGAGTCGTTTTTCCAGTAAGTCGTGTCAATGAGACCGTGCAGGAGATAATAGAGCATGATGGCCAGACATAAAAAGCCAAGTTCGCGATTCTTTGAAATCGCTTTTTTATTATCTTTGAAAAATTTCACCACCAGCACGAGAAAGCCCACGAGGCCCAAAGCGCCCGCTTCGAGCCACCAAGCCAAAAACAAATTATGCGGTTGGGGCACCGCCCATTCAAGGTATGGCGGAAAATATTTTTGATATTCGAGATATTTGGCTTGAAAATTTCCTGGGCCGATCCCCCAGAAAGGATTATCACCCGCAATCCGCCAAGCGGCTTTCCAGATTATAGTCCGCGAAGCAAGAGATGAGCGCGGCCCGAAGGCTTTCACCGCAATTTTTTCCTTTTGGGAAAAGAAAAAGCCTGCCAGAAGAACTGCAGCTGCGAGGAGGACAATCACTTTCTTTTTCCGATCGGCAATCTGAGAAAAGACGAGAAGCATTATGAGGCCGGCAGCCAACAGCGCCAGAATTGCGCCGACTGAACCAGTTAAAATTAGGCAAAATATGACTAGAGAAAGTAGCAAAAAATTTATGGGCCAGGACCTTGAAACTCGCGCCTTTTCTCCGATATCTTTTCGGGCGAAATATATTCCCGCAATAAGCGCCGGCGCCAGAGTCATCGCTAGCTGGTTGGGAGAATCAAAGAAAATGCGCAGTCTCCCATCAAAGGTCAGATCGCTCCGTAGCCAATATATGAGGCCAACAAATGAAACAAAAGCGCCGGAGAAAAAAATAGCCTGAAATATTTTTTCGACTAATGCTTTATTTTTTCGCGCCAAATCCAATATCACGATCGCAAATATAATCGGCAAGAGAAACCAGCCCTTTAGAATGCCCAGCCCCGCGTAATAATTGCGATTTGCAAAAATTGATAGCAAGACACCGCCGATAATAAGAGTCGTTGAAAAAATATAGACTGCGTCTAGTTTCGCAAAAAAAGCTCTAACGGTCTCAAAAAACTTCCTATTTCTTTCATTCTTTATTGTCCAAGCTAAAACCGCGACAATTATCAATATTTCCGGAAGGGCGAGGGATGCCCAACCCAGCCGAACACGAACAACATAAAATGGCAGCGAAAAAACCCCAGCGAGAGCCAGATATTCGCTCAATTTTTTGAAATCCGAAAATATCCTAACCAGATTTTTCATCTTTAAGCGGTCTAGAATTATTTTTTTTCGAATATAGCCCCAGAGCTGTAATAACGAGCAGCAAAACAAACACTTGCGGAGACCAGAGCGGCGTGTCGAAAATTCCGTGCACAAAAAAATAGAGAAGCGCGGCTGCCAGCCCGAGCCCGAGTGTTTCACCGGAAAGCAAATTTCTAAGATAGGCAGCCAAAATTATCAGGAAAAATAGCAGCCCGCCTACAATTCCGGTTTCCGCGGCCAGGTCGAGATACAGATTATGCGCGTAGATCGAGTTTCGCTCAGGCGCGAGAGGCTCGATCACAAAGGCGTAGTTGCCCAGGCCTACTCCGGTTAGCGGACGCGCAGCAATAATCTCGGTAGCTTGCTGCCAGTTCTTTATTCTTTCAGCGTTTGACCCTTCCCGCATATCAACGGCCGTGGCCAAGCGACTTTTAATCGGTCCGAAAAATATTACGGCCGTGATTATCGCCAAGCCCGCAAAGGCCAGCAGAAATTTCTTCAAATTCCCAGCTCTCTTGAGATAAACAACTAGAAAGAAAAGTCCGCCGACGATCAATCCTAGATAGGCTCCGCGAGAAAAGGAGAGCAGCGCCGAACTCAACATCAAAACGGCGGCGATTTTCGCCGCGATCCGCCAGACTTTTCTTTTTTCCCAAAACAGATAGCCCAAGGCGCAAAAAAAGCAAAGGCTCACAAAAAAAGAGAACACGTGCGGGTCGGGGAAAAAGCCAAAAGCCCTCAAGATTGTGCGTCCGGAAATATTGACAAGCCAGCTCGGATTGGCCGTCACTAATTCACCGAGTGACACTCCTAGAAAAAATCGGGCCAAGCTCTGCCAAATCGCGAGAGTTTTCTCGAGGCCCAGGATAAATTGCAAACTGAATTCCAAAAGCGCCGCGATCGCCGCCAATGCGCCACTCGCCACAATCGCGCCCAGAATTCTTTTTCTCCATTTTTCACTGCGCGCAATATCCGCCACTACAAAAAAAAGGGGGGTCAGTGAGAAAAGATAAAGGGCTTTTCGAGCGCCTCTTTCCCAGCCGAGCCCTAAGATCAGCGAAAGAGCCGAAAAAAACAAAAGCGCGAGCCAGAGCCCGCTTTCCGCCCGCTGAGGTATCCAAATTTTTTTTCTGGCCAGAGAACGCGCCACCCACAGGATAAATATGAGCGGAACCAAAACCCGGGTCGTGACCAAGTCAACGTTTGTCCCTGCGTTTAGCGCGAACTGGAGAGGCAGCGAGACGATTGTCACAATTAGCAGCCACTCGCTCATGACCCGTTGAAATAGACGTTCTTAAGATAAAGCGGCCAGCGCAATACCTTGAACACCAGCGCCGCCAAGATGCCGAAATTTTTCCGCAGATAATAATTCTGAGAGGCGTAGTAGTGTTTTTTCTTGGTTTTTTCACTAGCATAGCTTCTCCCGCCCAAATGGACTATTTCGGCTGAAGGCTCTACAATAATTTTTTCTCCCCAGCGCTTGGCTCTGAGACAAAGATCAACGTCTTCAAAATACATAAAATATTTTTCATCAAATTTGCCAAGCTCGCAAAATAAATCGCGTCTGATCATCAGCGCTCCGCCGCTAATCCAATCGACTTCCTGAACTTTTTCCGGACCTGAATGGGCCGAAGCTCTAAACTTGGCTCGGATCAAAGAGAGGGGCGTCTTGGTCTTGCCGCAATGATCCTTTTCGCTTTGTCCGTTTTCTCCCAGAAGCCGGGGGCCGGCGATCCCGACTTCGCTATCTTTTTGAAAAGCCGAAAATAGTTCATCGATGGCTCCAGGGCGCACTCGTGTGTCAGGATTGAGAAAAAAGAGAAGCTCGCCCTTGGCTTCCGCAGCACCGAGATTTTGCGCCCGCCCAAAACCCAGATTTCCTCGAGCTTCCAACACCCGGATCTCAAGGGGGAAGTCCTTTTGCCAAGAATTTATTTTTAGCTCCTGGCTGTCATTGTTTATCACAACGACTTCCAAGCTGCATTTTCGGGGCAAATTTTCTCGGATGGCCTCAAGGCATCCTCTTAGGTTATCGCGGCTGTTGAAGTTGACTATCTGAATAGTGACTAGCATTCTTGGTGAAGAAAGAAATAATTAAAATTAGGCCAGCACTTCCGGCTCATGAATTGGCCCGCCTGGCCGGCTGATAAGGAGAGCTATTTGCTCGGTGGTAACCGCTCGAAATGCCCAGAGCAGGAAAAAATAGATCGCTACGCTCGCGGGCGCCCGGAAAATAAAGCTCAGCCCTTGGAAGGCATAAAGAAACCCGGCCATCGCGAGCCCCGCTGCTAGAATGGAAATCACTTTTTCAAATGACGGAATATACTTTAAAAGCCTCCAGCAAGCCAAGGCTGAAATGGCGGCCACGAGAAATTCCGTCAGGCTCGAGGTTAGTGCCGCGCCTTTGTAAGAATATTTCGGAATAAGAATTAAGTTTAGTGTGATATTGAGAACCGCGCAAAAAAACAAAATGGCGATCAGTTTTCGCTGCTGGTTTCCGGCGATAATCACGTTGGTAAAAAAATTCCCGAAGAATATAAAAGCCATGGCGAAGGAAAGAGCTTGCAGCACAAAAACCGATTCCTGAAAACCCGCCCCTCCAATGAGATAAATAATATTTTTTGACAAAAAGACCGTCCCGATGACAAGCGGCACTGCTAATATTAAAAAAACCTTGAAAGTATTGTCGGCAATTTTTTCAAATTTTTTCCGCTCGTGAAAAATATAGCGCGACATGATCGGCATCACGAGGCCGACGAACATCGCTGGGAAAAAAGAAATATTCTCCAGAACTTTATAAGCGGCATTGTAGATTCCGACATCGGCGTTGCTTTTGAGAATCGAGAGCAGGATTGTATCAAACTTAAAGTAGGCGAAAGTTATTATGGCTGATATCCCCACCGGATAGGATTCGCGGAAAAACCGCTTCCAAATCAGCCAATCGAAGCGCAACTTGAAAACCACAAAGCGCTTTGCCCAAAAATAGACGATGAGAAAACTGACCAGCATATTGAGAAAGAGCGAATTCACCACTGCTAGAAACCCCCAATTCTGGCGGACCGCCACGATCACCACGGCTAATTGAACGATCTTTCCCACAAATTCGGCGATGGCCACCCTGTCCATGGCCAATCTTTTTTGGAAAAGCCCGATGAGCACCGAGTAGCTTGAGGAAAAAAGATAGGCAAAAGCGGCGATCATTATGCCCGCCTTAACTCCAGCGGAATAAGGAAAAAAGGCGATAAGCAAAGGTGAAATGGCGAGAACTAGGAGCGAAGCGACTAGCCGAATCGTGAAAACATTTCCCAAAATTTCAATTTCATTGCTCTCGGGACGGGAAATTTCGCGCGTTGAAATGGCGTAAAGCCCGAGATCCGCCAAGGCCGAAAAAAAAGCAAAGAAAGCGAGAACTGTTGAATAGTCGCCGAAGCCTTCTTTGCCCAAATAGCGGGTGACAAAACCGATGCTCACCAGCGCCAATATCGTTCCCAAGATCTTGGCAACGGAAGTGAAAATAGCGTTGTAAGCAATTCGGCGCGGCAGAGACATATACTATGTGACTTAAACTCTAAGAATGGCTGAACCGACGAGACGCTTAGTCCGCCTCAACTTCTCCCATCGGCTTAATAACCACTTTTCTTTCTTCGCCTTCGCCGAGACTTTCCGTTTTGACTTTTTCGTCTTGGGAGAGAGTAAGGTGGATAATCCGGCGCTCATAAGCCGACATCGGCCTCAAGACGATAGCTCGTTTTTCGTCGCTCGCTTGGCGGGCCATGGCCCGGGCTAATTCTTCGAGCGACCCGACTTTTTCGCGGCGATAATCATTGACATCGACCGAGAAATGAATTTTTTCTTCGACCCGGCGGCGAGCCATCGCCCGAATAATATGCTGGAGCGCCCTCAAATTCGCGCCATACTGGCCAATCAGGAGATCTGCTTCTTTCGTAACGACATTAAACACCAGACTTTCTCCATTAGCATCGGTTTCCTCGCGGACATCCAGGTTGAAATCGGAAAAGCTCATCCGCTCAAGGATTTCCTCGATAAGTTTTTTTAGTTCTTTAATATTTTCAGGATTAGCCATATTATAGAAACTTAGCAATTAGGCCTTTAGCTGGCGGCCGTTTCGGTCTTTTTTCTCATTATGAGATATTGCTGGAAAATCGAAAAGAGGGTGTTCACAACCCAATAAACCGCGAGGCCCGCCGGAAATCTCACCCCAATAAGAAGAGTCAGGGCCGGCCCGAGATACAACATTTGCTGGTTCATGGCCGCTGAAAAATCCTTGGACGAAGTTGCGGCTGGCTGTTTGATCATCATCATTTTCGCCTGAATAAATTGGGCGACTGCCGCCACCACCGCCAAAACAATACTGGGCTTAGATAAGTTCAAAAATCCAAAAGAATTGACGTCGATTCCCGAAGGGCAGCCCACAAATGAATAAAGATCATGGCAGCCCGAAGAGAAATTGAGCCCGGCGATGAAGGCCCGGTAAAGCGCAATAAAAAAAATGATTTGAACCACCAGCGGCAAGCAACCCGAAGCTGGATTAACTTTTTTTTCTCGATAAAAATCCATCAAGGCCCTGCCCTGCTTCTCCTTATCGCCTTTGTATTTATCCTGGAGCTTCTTTATTTCAGGCTGAAGTTCTTGCAAGCGCTTTTGAGATTGAATCTGTTTTTGGGCGATCGGGTAAAGAAGAAACCGGACAACCAGCGTGAGCGCTATAATCGCCACCCCCAAATCATGTCCGGGAATGATATTGTAAAAAACAATCAAAAGATTGTAGATCGGCTGGTAGATAAAATCGTGAAAGATTTGCATCATGAGAATAGTTTACCTTTTTTAAGCAGTTTTTCCATGCTGTCCGAGATTTTTTGCAGACTCAGTTTTTCGAGCGATGCTTTTGGATCAAGAATAAACAGGATGCGCGAACCGCACTTGATTCTCCCTAGTCTGGCCCTAGCCGCTTCCCTCATCCAGCGCTTAGCCTTGTTCCTTTTGGTGGCTTTTTTGGAGAACTTGAGGCTGACTGAAAAGCCTATCTGGACAGTTGGTCCAGCCTCTTCCTGGTATTTCATTAAGAGCATTTCTCCTTTCAGGCTTTTGCCTTTTTGAAAAAGAGACTGAATGTCTCTCCTTTCTTTCAGCCTATGCCGAGCTGGGAGCATTATTTTGATACGGTTAATTTTCGGCGGCCCTTCTTTCTTCTCCTGGCCAAAACCGCTCGTCCATTTTTCGTCAGCATTCTGCGACGAAAACCGTGCCTTTTCGCCCTTCTCTTTTTTTTAGGTTGATAAGTTCTTTTCACAGCTGAGAATATTTATAATTGCCCTTGAATTCTATCAGCAAGCGGGGGTTGGGTCAAACGTTTTTTCTCACTCTCAAATCGCTTGCCTTTTTGCAGAGCCTACTTTAGTATTTCAACAGGTTATCCACATACTTATCCCCGAGGTAAAAATTTCATTATTCCCCTTGTGTTATAATTTATTTTGCTATGACTAACGAAGAAATTTGGCAAGCTGTCCTGGGAGAAGTCGAGCTCGCGGTTTCGCCGGCTAGCTTCACGACCTGGTTTAGAAATACCGCCCTCCTGGGATTTGAGAATTCCCAGGTGGTAATCAGCGTGCCTAATGGTTTTGCCAAGGAGTGGCTAGAAAACAAATACAAGCAATATATCCTGCGGCCGCTCCGCAAATATCGCGAAGACACCAAGTCCATTCGCTGTGTTGTTTCGACCAGAGGCAAAAGCGAACAACGGAAAGTCGACTCGGCAGTTCTTTCTGGTTCGGAAAATTTGATTGACCTGCGCGAGACAAGCTTCGCGCCATCCGCCAACAGCCTGGGGCAAATTCATCTGAATCCGCGCTACACTTTTGAAAATTTTATTGTGGGCGCCAATAACGAACTGGCCTACGCGGCTTGCCAGGCGGTAGCTCAAAATCTGGGACGAGTATATAATCCGCTTTTTATTTATGGCGGAGTCGGTCTCGGGAAAACTCACCTCTTGCAATCAATCGGCAACGTGCTCTTGCGGGGGAGCGGTGACAAAAAAATATTATACTCAACCTCCGAACGCTTCACCGACGATTTAGTTGACCGGATTAAGACTAAAAACATCCGCGATTTCAAAAAACCCTACCTTGAAGCCGACCTCCTGATAATCGACGACATCCAATTCATCGCGGGAAAGGAGAAAACTCAGGAAGAATTTTTTCATATTTTCAACACCCTGTATCAGCTGAACAAACAAATAGTGCTTTCGAGCGATCGGCCGCCCAAAGCTATCGCGACTCTTGAGGAAAGACTGCGCTCCCGCTTTGAGGGCGGCATGATCGCCGACGTTTCCCGGCCAGACATTGAAACCCGGATTGCGATTCTCGAGCATAAGGCGGCTGAAAAAGACTTTGAAATTGAGCCTGACGCCCTGAGCTATATCGCTTCCAATATCCAGCACAATATCCGCGAACTTGAGGGCGCCTTGAGCCGAGTCATTGTGACATGTGAGCTGAAGGAGCTTAAACCGACTCTTAGTAATGTGAAAAAAATTCTCTCGGATATAATCCACTCCGGTCGCAAAAGGGGACTAAGTTTTCGGCAAATAATTGAGGCGGTCACTGATTATTACGATATTGAAGGTCAAGACTTAATTAATCGCTCCCGCCGCAAAGACATTGTGCGGCCAAGACAAGTAGCTATGTATCTCATGCGAGAGGATCTCCAGGCGTCCTTCCCGGGGATTGGCGAGCAAGTCGGGGGACGGGATCATTCCACGGCCATGCATGCCCATGACAAAATAACTCGTGAAATCGAACAAGACGAAAGCCTCGAACAGGAAATTAGCGGCATCCGCAGCAAGCTCTTCAGCCAAATATAGGTCGAGTGACTTTCGTTTTTAAAGGTGGATATCTTGTTGATAACCGCCCCGAGGGCCCCGGGTAAGCCGCTGATAACCTAGCTGATAGTGAGGGGAAAACGTTGCACATCTTTCTCCCTCCCCTCCAATAAAAAATTATTACCCACCTTATCCCCAGCCGAGCCCCAACCCCACCAGCAGCCTACCGAGCCACAAAATAGTTTTATACAAAGCCCAAGAGTCATTTATCCCAAATTAATTCTCCCCCAACTAATAACAAAATAATTAATAAATTATATTTATATTAATAAACTAAACACATGCAAGTTCTCTTGATCGCAGAAAATTTTAAAAGGGGGATAACAGCAGCCGAAAGGGTTGTTGGAAAAAATCTAACCCTGCCCATTCTCTCGAATGTTTTGCTGGTGGCTCAAAGGGGTCGGCTGCAGGCGCTCGCGACCAATCTTGAAATTGGTGTAATTTTTAATCTGCGAGCAAAAATTGAAAAGGAGGGGCGTATCGCCGTCCCGGCGCGAATTCTAGGAAGTTTTTTAGCTAGCGTTCCGGATGAAGAAAAAATATCCATAGAGGCCAAAGATCAGTCGCTAAATCTCGCCTACGGGGAAAACCGGACGACAATAAAAGGGATGGACGCGCAGGATTTTCCGCTTATTCCTCGACCGCAAGCTGACTATCTTTTGGAAATACCCGCGGCTTCTTTTGGAGAGGGTATTCAAAAAACCATAATCGCCACCGCCGCCTCTGAAACGCGGCAGGAGTTGACCGGAATTCACGCAGAGCTCGCCAAAGATAAATTAGTGCTGGCCGCAACTGACAGTTTTCGCTTGGCGGAATTTTCAATCGGTCTAAAAAAGGAGAATCTGGGCAAGGGCTATGACAAATTTGCGGAAAAGAACAGCGGGCTGATTATCCCAGCCAGAACGCTCCTGGAGCTGGCCAGAAGTGTTGCTGACGGAGCTGGCCAAATCAGAGTTTATGTCGGTGAAAGCCAGATTTTTTTTGAAGCCGGGGACGTCCTGTATGTATCGAGGTTGATTGACGGAAAATATCCCGAGTATAGGCAGGTTGTCCCGAAGCAATTTATTTCGTCAGCCGTTTTTCACAAGGAGGACTTGTTGCGCGCAGTGAAAGTGGCTAGTATTTTTTCGGACACGAAGAGCCGGGAGGTGCGGCTGGTCTTCAAGGCGGGTGAGAAAAAAATAAAAGTGAGTGCCCAATCGGTCGAAGCGGGTGAAAATACGAGCGAGGTGGCGGCGGATCTCAGCTTGAAAGAATCGGCAGAAATCGCCTTCAATAGCCGCTATTTGATAGACGGGCTAGGCTCCGTGACGACGGAAAAAGTATTTTTAGGGTTCAATGATAATTTTGGTCCGGTGGTCTTTCGCGAGGTAAGCGAGGAAGGCAAAACAATTTTGGATTTTCTTCATATAGTAATGCCTATCCGGAGCTAAGAGTATGAAGCCTCTGGCTGATCTAATAGAAAAAAGAAAAAAGGAAGGAGTCGTGACTGGGAGAAAGTTTGAGTCGGACGAGAATACCATTCGCAGCCTTTTCTTCGCGATGAGCGAAAAGGAATTTCCAAATTTGACTCGCGCCGACTTTAAAAAAGTTGACTTCCGGCGAAGTCGACTGTTTGTTCTGGCCGATCATCCCGGAATTGCCAGTGAAATCTCGAGATGTAGAGAAAAATTACGGGGGAAAGTAAATGCAGAACTCGGATCGGAAGTAGTAAAAGAAATAAAGATAAAGTAAAACGCCCGCGAGGGGCGTTTTTTTGTTGGCTAATTAAAGTCGCTGGACTTACAGTCCTTGAGATTGGACTGACTGGCATCAAAGCCGCTGTCTTTTGAGCCGCCCCAATTCTGGATGGCTTTTTCCCAGGCGGAAAATTGAGGGTCTTGGTCTGGATTTTTGGGAACTGGACCACGCGGGTTGTCCTTGTCGACCCAGTAGAGAATTGAATGCGCGACTAATATTTTCTTTTTTTTGCGCTTGCTATCTGGACAACTATCGTTAGCGAGGCAGAAGGTATCTTTGTTTATTTTGCAGACGTCGATGCCTTTGTCGCTGCTATCGGGCAAATTGCCATCTAAAATATCTTTCCCGGTTTTTATTTGCGGAGCATCGGGAAATTTTTCTACCACCATATTAACGAGAGCCTTGTCCATGAAAGCTCTCCAAATCGGAGCGGCAGTATAGACGCCGTCAGCGCCCTGGGCCATCGGCGAATTATTATTGTTGCCCGCCCAAACGCCGGCGACCAAGCTTGGCGTATAGCCGACCGTCCAAGCGTCACGCCATTCGTTGGTTGTGCCGGTTTTGACCGCGACGGGCCGATCGTCAAATCGGAGCGGCGTGTTGGATCCAAAAATCGGCGCTCGGAGATGATTGTCTGAAAGAATCGAATCCAGCTGGGCGCAAACATTCGTGTCTAGAACCTTCTCTTGCCTGGGGATGTATTGGTCAAGGACGCTTCCATGGGAATCTTCAATTTTTAGGATGGCAGACTTGTCGTGATGCACGCCCGAGGTTGCGAATGTCCCAAAGGCGTTGACATGGTCGAGGAGCGTAACCTCGCCGCCCCCCAAGACCAACGACAGGCCGTAGCGGCTGGGATTTTGGAGCGTGGTGATGCCCATTGATTGAGCAGTGTTGATTGAATTGTTGACGCCAGCAAGATACAAAGTTTCGACTGCTGGAATATTGAGAGACATTGCAAGCGCGTCTTTCATTTTGACCGGTCCCCGGAATTTATTATCGTAATCTTCCGGGATATAGGGATTGTCTTTGGTGCCGAAATTTGTTTCAACGTCAAAAAGCATGGTGTCTGGGGTATAGCCTTTCTTGAAAGCCGTGGCGTAAACATAGGGCTTGAAGGACGAGCCTGGCTGACGCGGGCGGATAGCCACGTTCACGTTGCCATCGATTGTCTTGTCAAAATAATCACGGGATCCGACCATCGCCAGAATTTGACCCGTTTTCGGATCCATGGCGACGAGCGCCGCGTTGGTGGAGCGATATTTGGCATTATTCACCGCCCCCTGGCGAACTGCCCCCTCGGCCATTTGCTGCTTCTCCCAATCGAGGGTGGTATAGACTTTCATGCCGCCTTCTTCTACCTGCTGTTCTCCGTATTTTTCAACCAGCAGCTCTTTCACATACATGACAAAATGGGGAGCCTGGATATTTTCCTGAAAGGGTCTGACCTCGGCTAGGATGTCCGCTTGCTTGGCCGCTCGAGCTTCATCTGCGGTGATATATCCGAGTTTTGCCATTTGATCAAGAACATATTCCTGGCGGGCTTTGAGTTCCTCAGTGTTCGAGCCATAAGGGGAATAATAGGTCGGCGCTTTGGGAAGAGAGGCGATAAGCGCCGCTTCGGATAGCGTTAGATTTTTAGCGTCTTTTCCGAAAAAGGTTTGAGCGGCGGCCTGAACTCCATAAGCATTCGATCCATAAGGGATTTCGTTGAGATACATCTCAAGAATCTGGTCTTTTGAAAATTTTTGCTCAAGCTCAACCGCCAAAATGACCTCTTTGACCTTGCGGGTGAGGGTTTGCTCGGGAGTGAGAACTGTATTTTTTATAAGCTGCTGGGTGATGGTCGATCCACCCTGGCTGATATGGCGCCCCATCAGGTCATAAATGGCGGCCCGGAGGATCGATTTAAAATAGATGCCATGGTGCTGATAAAAGGACTGGTCTTCAGCCGAAATGGTCGCGGCCTTGATTATGTCGCCCATGTCAGTGAATGGAATTTGGGTGCGTCTTTCTTCACCGTGAATCTCATAAAGAAGATGATCGCCGGTCCGGTCGTAAATTTTGGTGGATTCAATTACTTGCCGGTTGGTGAGTTTGCTAGGGCTAGGGAGGTCTTTGGCGTAATAGGCAAAAACCCCGGCTACCAAGAGCAATCCGGCGAAGGCCAGCCAGCCGAATAATTTCAAAATTCGACGCAGCCATTTGCGCGGTTTTTTCGTCTTTTTTAAGGCCTCACGGGTATTATCAACCAAATTGATTTGCATAAATTGAAAGTTTAGCAGGAAATTGATTATTTTTCAAGCTGTTGCTGGGTTTCTATTTTTTAGCATCTCTACGGTTTCATTTTTCTTTATTTCGTCTACAACTCGGTCATATATTTAAAAGCTCTCCGTGGGCAAAGAATTTATTGCTTGGATATTTGGCGTTTCAGCTTCTATTTCAGACATGGGCTAAAATTTTTTAAGTATTTCTG
>Ga0315268_10004403_pt1 | contig 15302 bp, 7 predicted proteins | sample C1_top_MG_FD_204535 | JGI IMG/M metagenome (GOLD analysis project Ga0315268, IMG submission 204535) | Sediment microbial communities from Yellowstone Lake, YNP, Wyoming, USA - C1_top | ecosystem: Environmental > Aquatic > Freshwater > Lake > Sediment | place: USA: Wyoming | collected 2017-08-01
TGTACTCCCTGGCTGTCCCTATGTGTGGACTGGACTCTGCCGCTGTTCATCCTTCGGGAAAATTATTGGCGCACGTCTCGGGGTTCAATGAAAGCTCTGAAATTTATTTGAAGGATATCTTCTCCGGCCAAAATTTGCTGACCATTTCATCTCCAGATAGGCGGATGGGGTTTTTAAGTTTTAGTCCGGGTGGAAAAATTTTGGCGGCATTGGAATATGATAAACCTATCGTTCATCTGTGGGACATTTCAAGCGTTGCACAGTTCGCAGAAACGTTTCCAGCGTTGACCGCAACGCCGCTTCCGACTGAAACACCCACTCCGACCCCCACCCCAGCCATCGCTGCAGAGATTCCCCAACTGCCGATCACGCCGCTGGCGAAAAACCCCAATTCCATCACTGTTGATACCGTGAAGCGCCTGACACAAGTTGGAACTTTAGGCGGGTCGCAGTATAACTCGAACGTATACGCTGCCGCATGGTCAAAGGATGGTAATTTATTTGCGCTTGGCAATTTGGGGTCTGTCCACGTATATGAAGCCGGGTCAAAGGTCCCTAAACGATCTTTTGCAGGGGGAAAATTGGTCGAGAACTTGGTTTTCAGCCCCAGCGGGCGATATTTGGTCGAACAGAATAACGGGGACGAAGCGATTGTCTGGGATTTAACGACAGGAAAGCGCGCGCATACCTTTAAACAAAGTTGTTGGAGGGGACGGATATCGTTAAATGCAGACGAAAGCGCGCTGACCATTGATTGTTCGGGTAATACTGCGCAAACATTTGATATGCAAAGCGGCAGGGTGATCTCTAAAACGGCAGGCAGTAGATATGGAAATTACAGCCCAGATGGCAAATTACTGGTTGCAGGCAGTTCGTCTTACGCGTATTTAATAGACGCGCAAACAGGAATTATCCTGCATGTTTTTGATTCTGATGGAAGCCTTTGGCGTACTTTTTTCAGTCCGGACGGGCAGACCCTGCTCGTTTGGAGGTATGCTGTCTCGTCTGAAAAAATGGTGGATGGTGAAATGCAGATGACCTATGATGAAAGTGTCGCCGAACTTTGGCGCATTCTTCCTGGGCGCGAACCAGAGCTGTATCAAACCATCCAGACCGGGAAGTTTGTTCAGGAAGCGATGTCTGAATCTACACAATATGATGGCTATGTCTTTACATCAGATGGCAAAAAACTGATCACAGCCGTCGGGGATGGATTTGTCCGGATTTGGGATACTGATACCGGCGACTTGCTGGGAATGATAAAAGCAGCCCACCAGTTTTACCTCTCCCCGGACGATAAAAAGTTGCTTGCATTAGGCCCGTTTGGGCTCGTACAGATTTGGGATATGACATCCATTCGCAATCCCCGTCTTCTTCACACCATTACGGACTTCCAGACCTGGTCTTACACCTGTCCCATTTCCTTTGCCAGAAATGGTGGGCGGATTATGCTTGCTTCCAACGCTGGCATTGAAAAATGGAATCTATTGCCCATCCTTTCTGATTCCAGACGTTTGACATACCCCTTGGAAAAGAGTTCGATTTTTGCCGCCAGCTTGGACGGAAAGTATTGGGCAACCGGCGATTCTGCGGGCAGCGTCGCGCTTCGCGATCCGAGCAACGGCAGGCTACTTCAAACCATTCTTGCGGATTCAAAATCCAGGGGAGATCAGTCCGATGACAGAATTGATTACCTGGCATTTTCCAATGTTGGCGACGTCCTGGTTGCTGGAACATATTGGCATGTCTGGCTTTGGAACTTAAAGACCCGTGAAATGCTTTTTGACTTCAAATCGAATTTCCCAATTGGCGATCTGGCGCTTGAACATGATGGACGGCTCTTGGCGGTTTCAGAAAACAACAACGGCGCGGCTGAGATATGGGATACGCAAACCGGAAAACGCCTGCGTCGTTTTGATTTCGCAGGTCAACAAATTGCATTTGCCCCCGATGGATTGACGTTGGCAACCGGCTGGCGGGAAGGGACAATCTGGCTGCTGGATATTCGCAGCGGACGGATGACGCGTTCGGTACAAGTTGAAAATTATGTCTGGGATATCGCTTTCAGCCCGGACGGCTCCCTGCTTGCTGTGCGTACCTCAGATGGAATTCAATTCGTGGACGCGTCGAGCGGCGCTTTGATGAAGAGCCTCAAGCAAATTTCCCTAAATACCCAGTGCATGAATTTCTCCCCGGACGGAACGCTTTTCGCCGTCTCTGGCATGGAGAGTCCCATCAAACTATGGGGCGTCCCCGGACCGTAGTTACTTTGCCTGGAAAATATGGATGGTTCCATCACCACAGCCGATGGCAAGTAATTTGCCGTCCATCGAAAACGCTAGGCTGATGGGTTGAATATCCGTCTTCATTTCATACAACACATTGCCAGATTCTGTTGCCAAAACTTGAACAGTCCAACTGTTGACTGCTACAAGGAATTTTCCGTCCGGACTGATGGCAATGCCGCGTGCTTCCGAAATTCCTTGCACCGTCCAAACGATCCGTCCGCTGGGTAAGTCGAATAATTGAAACTGGCCATCACCGCGCACAGAAAAAAGTTGTACACCGTTGGGATGAAAGGCAATGTGGCTGCCCGCCATATCGAACTGGCGCGCTTGTTCGCCTGTACGCGTATCCCAAATGGTGACGCCGGTATGCGCAATATCGTTTCCGTAGTTATATTCGTTTCCGCTGGCTGCAAGATAACTACCATCGGCATTGAAGGTGAGATGCTCTACCCTGAACTCATAATTGTCCCATTCCCAAATTACGCGCGCATCCCGCCAGTCCCATAATCGAATCTTCCAATCCGAGCCGATGGTTGCCAGTTTTGTTCCATCAACCGATAGCGACAGGCTGTTTATGCGCGGGTCACCAATTTCTGCAAACATGACCGCTTGAAAAGATTTCAATATACGGCCAGTCTGCGCATCCAACACTTCAACAAATCCGTTTTGAGATTGCGCTGCCAGTAGTTTTCCGTCCCGACTGAAGACGAAGGGTGAAGAATTGCCTTCAAAGACTCGCGCCACATTTTTTTCATCCATATCCCACAGTTGCCCGCGCCATCTGCCCGCTGCGAACAACTGCCCGTTCTCCGCGACAGATAGATATTCAGGTGTGTCGGTAAAACCATCCAATACATCAACCAAGGCAGGTGTGGCATTTTTGGAAGATTTCCATAGTTTCACGCTGCTACGCTCGTCGCTGGTCAATATCCACTCACCGGCGGAGTCAAGCGTAAACCAGGAACCGGCGTCCCGTATGACGTAACGCTTGCGCCCGGTTTGCACATCCCAAAATTGAATTTCCGCGCCTCCATTCATTACAATGATTTGATCGCCATCTTCCGTAAAATGAACTAAAGAGTTTTGCTGAAAAGCGCTGAAATGCCACTTGCCAATTTCCAATGCGTGCTTGAAAACAAAATGGCAATCTTCGTCAAACTCCCAAATCTCAATTCTGCCTTCTCCAGTTGTCGTGATTCCTGAATAGGAGGTGTTTCCCTGATAACTGGAAAAAGCAAGCGCATGCCCGTCCGGACTGAAAAGAACGTCGGAAACCCAATTGTCTTTGTACTCAAATGTATGCAGGACTTCTCCACTGGCAACGTTTTTAACGAGTAGGCTGTTTTGATCGCCATAAAATGCAGCCATGCGCCCATCAGGGCTAATGGCTAGCGGCATAAACTCCATATCCTTTACGCGGATATTTTTACAGGTTGTTGATTGTTCATTTGTAATTTTCCAAGTACATAATATGCCTTCCTGAAACTCAACGTCAATCCACTGACCATTGGGACTGAAACTCATTTTTGGCATGAATGGATTGATTTTCTTTTTCTGGTCTTGCGCGGAAAAAGACAACGTATGCAGCGGCTTGCCGGAAACAACGTCCCACAAAACGAGGTCGTCCGTAAGCAGTAAAGTACCGTCAGGGCTGACTGCTGGAGGCGGAACCTTTCCCTGCATAGATACAAATCCAGTTTCAAGGAACGGCTTCGTGGAATATACGTGAACACCCAGTGACGTATTCACCGCAAAGAACTTTCCGCCCGGCGCCAACACTGCGTTAAAAAGAATCCCTTGCTCATCGTTCAGGCGCGTAACTTCATGCAGACTTTGGATATTGTGACCTTGCAGCGCTCCGGGCTCTGTTGTTGGAGCAACAAGCGAAGCCATCACAACCGGCGCTGGTTGTGTGGGACTGGGCGTTGCCGTATATTGTGGAATTGGCATGGTTGCCGTTGCAGCCGGTATTCGCGAGGCAGTCTCAACAGCCTGCGAAACATCCCACAAATGAATCGTATTTCCGTACCCGATCACAGCCAGGGTTTTTCCGTCCGGGCTGAATGACGTCAAATTCCATGGAACTTGATCGCTGCTCCACAAAGTTAAACCGGAATAGGCGTCAAAAATTCCTCCTGCTACGCTGGATTCTGCCGCCAACAGGCGCGCATCCGGGCTGAGGGCAAACCCGCCATTCATACGCGGATCTTTTTTTATTTGATACAGCAGTCGCCCGTCATTAAGACTCCAAAAAAAATAACTGTTGATCCCGTCGCTTAAAGCGACAAAAGGTTCCCCTGTATCCCACTTCACGTATGAGGAACGAATATATGAAAAATTGTTGCCGTCGATTTTTAAGTCCCATGACGAGATCGGCACTCCCGTAAACGCGTCAAACATAAGGATGTTCAAACTTGTGACCAGCGCCAGGCGTTTTCCGTCCGGGCTAAAAGAGAGAGCGGCTGCGCTGTCCTTAACGTCCGTCTCAGAGATAAGAGTTGCCGCGCGTATATCCCAGACTTGCAGGGTTGAACCAGCCGTGGCAATATATTCTCCGTCAGGACTAAACGCAATACGATTCTCTGAATATGAATACACTGTGGTTTCAATGGAGTTAACTTCCTGATGCGATTTCAAATCCCAGATGATCAAATCTTTGTCGCTTTCCAGGTAAGCGAGCTGCGTTCCGTCTGGACTGAAAGCGACGTCACATATACCGTTGGTTTCCAATCGCTCGCGTAGTTGCTTTTTTATAATATCCCAAATGAAAAGAACGCCATCGTTAAAATAGCAGTCGCCGGAAGCCGCCGCTAAAAGCGTCCCATCTGACGACCAACTCAACTGTTTGGCGTTTGCGCCAAATTCCAGCAGGGAGTTAATAATCCTGCCGGTTTTCCAATCCACAATCTCAATTCTGCCGTTCTTTTGTAAAACCGCCAAAAGAGCGCCGTCCGGCTGAACGAGCATGCGTTTGACAGGCGCGTGGAACACGCGCAAAACATCGCCTGCGGCAATCAGCCCATCGGCGTCAATGCTCCAATGGCGCAATGTTCCATCCTCTTGTAAGGCAAATAATTGTTTTCCGTCAGGCGCGTAAGTAACAATCTGGAGGTTTTTTGTAAAACCCCGTTCGGTTTGGATGAGGTGTTGGGTTTGCATATCCCATATTCGCAATGTAGCGTCTGCCCCGACAGAAGTCGCAAATTTTCCATCCGGACTGAAATCAAAATCAAGTACGTCGCTTTCATGTCCTTGCAGGATTCCTAAATTCTTGCCTGTGTTCATGTCAAACAGATGAATGAAATTATCACCCCGCGCAATGGCGATTGTATGACCATCCGGGCTTATCTTCACTGCGTAGATTTCAACGGTTTCCGAATCAAATAATGTGACCAGGTTTTCGCCGCTGTTGGCATCAAGGATTTGGACGCCCCAAAAATCGGCATATCCATCTGCTGCAATCGTATAACGCAGATAAACGATTTTCTTCCCATCCCTGCTGTAGATCGCCCTGCTGTTTGAATATGCCCAATCTTTGAGAAACCTTGCCGTTTTGCTTTCTGTCAAATCAGTCATCCATATCCCGCCCATCCCAGCAAATAGCGTTTTTGTTCCGTCCGGACTAAGTTCGACGGAACTTGGAAAGGCATAATCAGGGTCGGTGGGCGTCTCAACATGGCGAACAAAATCGCCCGTATTTGGTTCGTAATAATGCAAACCCATCGAACCGGCAATGATCAGTTGTTTCCCATCCGCAGTCCATGCAATATCCTCGGCGCTGCCTTTTCCCAAATAAGAGGTTTCAGATATGCGGAGAGGCAGCGCCGGCGTTAGCGTAACGACGGACGTCGGCTTTACCGGCGGATTTGGCTCGATTTCTGCATCCGACAGGCAGGCAAATAACGTCATTGACAGGATAGCCGTCAACAGCAAAATACGCTTGTTTATTTTTGAGCCCTTTGGCGGGCCCTTGCGGCATACATTCGTTATACTATGCCAACTCATGCGATCAAAGAAAGTAAAATTCAAGAATAAGGAATTTTCCATGCGTCGCGCCTTCATTTTCATCATATTGTTTTTTCTTCCGGTATTATCAGGATGTTCCTCAAAAGAGGGAGCAGGCTGGACGACCTATGGCAATCCAAATTATATCTACGATATGGTATTGTCAGAAGATAATAAATCCTTGTGGATGGTTGGCCTCGGCGGGGTGGCGCGGTATGACGTTTCATCAAAAGAAACCTAGCGACCTGACACTTTAACAATTGAATAAGTTGATCGGCAGAAAATCGAGTAAATTAGTTTTTGCGACAAAACAGTTTACAGGAGAAGTCAATGCCGATCAACACTGTCCATCATACATGGATTCGACAAATTTTGGAACTGCGACCGGGACAAAGAATCACCCAAGTTCGGAACTTTGCCTTACTGATGATGGGTATCTACAAAAGCCGTTCAGTACACCTGAGTAAGATCGCAGGTAAGATTCCTGGGCAGGCAAAGGTGTTGAGTACAACGCGGCGATTGAGCCGATTTCTGGACAACTCAGCCGTCAACGTTCGAGAATGGTATGAACCAATCGCCCGTCAATGGTTGAAAGCGCAGATTGCTTGGATTGGAGAAATTCGTCTAATCATCGATGGCACAAAAGTTGGCTTTGGTCATCAATTATTGATGGTCGCCATCGCCTATCGCAAACGCTCTATTCCAATCGCCTGGACATGGGTTAAACATGTTCGCGGTCATAGCACAGCCAGTAAACAACTTGCTCTGCTTGCCTACGTCAGAACCTTGTTTCCACGTAAAACGCCCATTATTTTGGTTGGCGACACTGAATTTGGCTCCGTGGCTGTGATTACCCAGTTGAAAAAATGGCGCTGGGGCTATGTTTTACGCCAAAAGACGAATACGCTTGTTCGCTTCGACAGGAAAGATAAATGGCTTGCCTTTGAAAGTTATATCCAAAAGCCTGGGCAGAGCATCTGGCTTGGGCAAGGCTTTTTGACCCAAAAAGAATCTTGTCCAACCAATCTCTTGCTGGTCTGGCAAGTAGGCGAAAAAGAACCTTGGTGTTTGGCGACCAACTTGCCTGATTTGTCCACAGCCTTCAAATTTTATGAAAGAAGAATGTGGATTGAGGAAATGTTTGGCGATATGAAAAAACATGGCTTTGATTTGGAGAGCACCATGCTCCATACTTTTCAGCGATTATCGCGCTTGACACTTGCTGTTGCTTTCCTGTATGTCTGGCTGATCTCGATTGGCACTCGTACCATTCATGCAGGCTTACGCCATCTGGTGGATCGAAATGATCGCCGTGATCTAAGCATCTTTCAAATCGGTTTGCGCTTTATTCAAAGGAGACTTATCAATGCCCTTTCCATTACTTCGCAAACTTGTCTTTACCTCTGATGTCAAACTGTCAGCTCGCTAGAAAGAAACTACTCTTTATTCATCGGATGACGGGCTAATTGGAAGGTTCTTTTATTTGAGAACCGATCCCAGCAAATCAGTTCAAGTTATTGGTGACTATATTTTTCGTTTTACTGGAACGGGATGGGAAAAAGTTGATTTGTTTGCCGGTCAATCAGAAGACTGGCTCATTAATACCCTTTATTATGCCCCAGACGGAACTCCATGGGTGGTTGGCCGCTATCTCCCAGGCTGGATGGCTGGCGACCCAATCTACCGACAGGACGGGGAACGTTGGCAGAAAATGCTGGGCGGCGGGCAGGATTATCAGCTCGCTTTTTCGCATGATGGAAAGACCGTATGGGCGGCGTCATCCTTTGACTTGCATGCGTATCGGGATGGAAAATGGGAAAATATTCCGTATCCGTTTGAAACGAGTCTTGGAATACACTTATATGATTTTTTGGCGGATGCCGAGGATCGCCTGTGGATGACCTTCGGAGGTACGGGGAAAAGCCCCACTATACATGTTTACAAGGATTCGCAATGGGCGATCATTGAAGACTATGACAGTTTTTCACTGGGTAATCTATGGACAGACCTAGTTCAAGGCGTCTGGTTCACCGTTGAATCTTATACTTCCGCGCAAAGCGGCGTGGATTTGATTCACAGAGTTGCAGACGCCGAGGTTTTTAAATCACGCCTGCCGTTCGACGATATTTCCGTTGCTTCCTTTACGTCTTTTCAACGCGCACAAAATGGAACGCTTTGGCTTGGCGGTACGGGGTATAACCGTTGGAAACCAAACGGGCAACCCGGTTTATACATATATTCTGATGGCTCGTGGGCAAGGAGTTTAATGCCGGCAGACATTCCTGGAGCGTCTGCCAGCTCGTGCGCAATTGATTCCGGCGGTGATTTGTTTTTTTCTTCGGATGGAAAAGTTGTGCAACGGGAGGAGAATAAATGGACGCCCATGGCTATGCCTGAAGGATTTGAATATTTTTCCGACTTGAATAACTTCAACGGCGAACTGTGGGCGCGCGATACTCACCGGATATATCAATATCAAAACGGAAATTGGATATCCCGTTTTGAGGTAAAAGAAAATTCCGTCAAGTTGAACAAATATTTTGTGGACGCCAAGGGCGGGTTGTGGGTTGCTGGTTCTTATGCCAGCCAAGTCTGGCTGGTAGACAGACTTGGCGCTCATGCGATACCTGTTCCTGAAACAGAACCCATGCATCCCATCGCAGGATTCGAAACCGACGGGCAAGGAAACGTTTATTTAGCAGTACAGAACAATCTGTATTACTGGAACGGTCAAGACTGGCGTTTGTTTAGAAAATTTGACGGCATAATTCAATCGCTTTCCGTGATCAACAACCAGATTTGGGTTCCCGTTACCGCAGTAAAAGGCGGCGTTGAGATCAATTGGCACGAGGCTGGCCGATGGCACACGCTTGACAACCCTGATCTTGCTTCCAGTTTTTTGGGGTGGAAAGAAATTTCCGGAATATACGCAATTGATCATGGCGCAAATTTGTTGTTTGCAGTCCAGCCTGCGCAGGGGGGCGTTGCGTATAACTTGGCAGACGGCTCGTTCACATGGTATACGGCCAAGGATGGGTTGGCAGATAATGAAATTTCCGACTTGTGTGAAACCGATGATGGAACGCTGTGGTTCGCAACAGGCTCCGGTATTTCGCGTCTAATACGATAGCTCGCACGGTTTTCGACACATTATCGAATATAGCGATATGCCATCGAGAAAATTGTTGTATAAAATTTCTAATACCCCTCCGGTAATTTCCCCACCCAATCCTCTCCAAGGCGGACTTCGATATCCACCGTCCCGGTTGGGTCGGTCTTGAAAACAATCTGATTGTTCTTGATACCAAACGTATCCGCCAAGTACCGCAGGGCATATAACTTGGGCGCATATATGATCAATACAGTTTGATTCTCCCAGCCGGTGGGATAGCCGTACTCGACCACGTCCATGCCCTGCGCTTTCAAAAAGTCAGATGTGCGTCCTTCTAGGTTGGCGGTCATGGTGTTGTTGATCAGCCGCACCCGCGCGGCGTCGGCTTGCATGAGCGTGAGCGGATCGCCCTGCGCCATGGGGCTGACCGGTCCGCCGGGGACGAAGATTTCGTCACGCAGCACACGGATCAGATCAGGAACGGGGCGCAGAACGCTGGCGGGAACGCCGTTGAGCGTGACGTCCGCGAACCGCGCCATGTTGTTGTCAATCACGCCGCGCTTGATGCTGTCAAGCGGAATGTCTTTTGCAAGCCCAGCCAATTTAATGGCGTCCTCCAAGGGCATGTTGGTATGGATGCCGGAAGAGAAGGTCTCATATAGTTGCGGAGCCTGTACCAGCAGTGTGGGGAAATAGGCGGGATCGAAGACCTTGTCGCGGATCGCCATGATGACTTGCTGCTGGCGCTGCGCACGTCCCATGTCGCCGCCGCTGCAGCCCTGCGACTCGTGCCGGCAGCGCGCGTATGCCAGCGCGCGTTTCCCGTTCAAATGGCGAAAGTCGCCTGGCGTAAGCACGAAGTGATCCTGTCCGGGTCCCGCCGGATCCAACACCATGCGCTCGTCCACGTACACGTCCACCCCGCCGATCAAATTGATAAACGAGACAAACGTGCCGAAGTCCACCTGCACATAATAGCGAATCGGCACACCGAGGAATTGGGAGACGGTCTTCATCGCCAGTCCCGGTCCACCGCCCGGCAGTTTCGCGCCTTCCCCCATCGTCCAGGCGGTGTTGATGCGACTGTACCCAAAGCCTGGAATGTTGACCCACAGATCGCGCGGAATGGATAACATTCCGGCAGTTTTTGTCACCGGATCAATGGTCAACACGATGATGGTATCGGTACAGGCGGGACAATCCTCGCCGCTAATCTCGCCGCCGCGCAGCCCAAAGAAAACGATGTTGATACGGCTGCCGCCATCCCATGCGGGAATCTCCAACTCGGGCGCCGCGATTGGATTAACGGGCGTGGCAACCGAATCGTTTTCAGATTGCGGATTTGGCAGATACAGTGAGTCTGCGGGACGTCCTTTGCAATAGGCAGGCGGCGTCCCCGGCAGGGCGGTCAATTGCCAGCAGGCAGTAAAGTAACGCGCAAACAGAAAGGCGCTGAGGGCGGCAAACAGCGCGACGCTCCAATACAGCGCCTGCCGCCAGGAAAAGTTGCGCATGGGTTAGATCAAACCAGCGCCCATGAAAGGCGCAATAATCGCCAGCACCAAACCCAACACAGCCATCACGCCGAACAAGCCGGCGCGTTGGCGCACCAATGCGGCACGGGCTTCGGTGCTTTCCACCACGGAGCGATGCACAGACTCCTGCAAACCTTGCACGCTCGACAAGACCGGGCGATTGTTGGCGAAGAAATCGTAGATGTCGCGCAGAAAAAGATTGGCTTCTACATCCGACGGGTCGGGCAGGTGCGCGCGTGTTACTTCCACTGCCTTCGTGAAGTCCTCGACTTCCATGCGCGCCACGAGCAGTCCCAATAAATTACAAAACGGTCCGCCCACCGTGGAAGTACGTCGCAAGGCTTCTTGAACGCCGACGCCGGAAGATAACAACGATCCCAACACCGACAACCCGATCAGCATGTTATTGCGCAGCGCCTCGGCGCGTTTCTTCGCCAGGGTTTTCATGCGTACGTAGGGCCGGCGCAATCCCAACAGGATGAAGATCACCGCGATGACGGGCGCAGCTGCCAGGACATTTACGGCAGCCAGTGCGCCCGCCAATAATCCGCCGACCGTCAGGAAAATGGAAAAGTCGCGGATCGCCACGGCATAGAATTCACCGGGCGTGTCATACGGATATCCGGCGCGACGCAATAGACTAATCACGTCCGTCATATTTTTCGCCTGGTCCGGATCGAAACGTCCGGGCAGGATGGCAACCAACAGGGCTGCCCACGTGGAACGGCGGGCAGCGGGTTTTGTGTTGGCGAAATTCATCAAACGATTGGCGCCAAAGACGCTGAACGCGCTTTGGAAAACGTTCATCAATTCAAACGCCAGCACGCTCAAACTCAACGCGCCGAGAAAGGCAAAAAAAGTCATCAGGCTTCTCCTTCAATAGGTTCGAGGCGGAAGTCTAATAATTTTTGCAAAGGGGCTTCGCCCAGCTGTCGCCCACGAAAGCGTTTGCTGAACAAGGCGCGGCGCAGGACAGCGTTATGCTGCTCGCTGCGTTTGACGTTATGCGGCGGACGCGGCGCGGCGTGACTCAACGCGCCACTGCCACTTTCCCAAGTCTCGCCGCCGAATTCGCGCGGCCAGAGCGGATGGGCGTATGGGTCCCATTCGGGTAGTTGATTCTGTTTCATAGATTGATGCCATTGCCAAAAGGCTTCAAAACGCGGACCCCACAAGCCCCAGACCAGATAGATCTGTAATGATTCGTTGCGCAGTAGATTCAGCGTTTCCGTACAATGGTGACAAATCGGGATGGCATTCTCCGTGCGCTGATAACGCCAGACGATTTCAACGGGCGCGTCGGGTCCGGGATTTAAGATGGGTCGCCATGAACCGGGTTTGCCGCAGCGCATACATTCGTTGGGAAATTCATGCCGCCAGGGAATGCCGGCAACCGACGCTGCGACCAGTTCATCGAGATAGGGTTCCTCAACCTGCAGCACGGAATAGGACAACTTCACCGCGCCTTCGGGCAGGTTCCAGTCGTGTGAGAAATCCAGCAGAAACCCGGCTGAACTCACAATCTGCCCGCGTTCCCAGGCTTCGAATTTACGCCGTTGGATTTCGGGCTGAATTACGCCGCGATGCGCTTCGCGAATGCGGCGGATGTCCGCGACCGCTTCCGCCAAAAGCGCAAACAACAAACTGTCCATACGCATCGCCGGATCCAATGCCCCGTGCTGCGGCAGGTTCGGCGCGGCAGACAGGATGGTCTGGAGATGGGAGCGATAGTCCGCGCCAGGGGCAGTCTCGATCACGTAACGGCAGGCTGGCAACTTCACCCAGCGCCATTGGGTAACGACGTCGTCAAACAAGGCTACGCCTTCCGCGTTCAAGGCAATGATGCGTAATGGCGGGCAAAAGAAAGTGTGAAAGGTACGGGCTTCGTCGGTGGGGTAAACAAAGACCAGCAGATGATTGCGCAGGTCGCGCATGAACATGGCGCCAAAGGCGCGCTGCTCGGAGGAGACTAAAAAATGCAGCTGCATATCACTCGTCTCCTCCCGCGCCGAAAAGGACGGCGCGCGCCAGCGGCAGGCTGGAATTCTGAAAGCCCATCGCTTTTTCCCACGCAGACGCCAGGGGATGTTCAACCTGGATTGGCATTTGATAGGGTTTGCTCGGGGTGGCGTCGATCAACGCCAGCAGTTCCGCCGGCGGCAGATCAGCAAATTGGCGGAAGACTCCGCGCGCTTCACGCAAAGGATGTTCGCGCAAGCGGCTGAGGGCGTACCCCAGCGGGTCGGAGAGACGTCCGCCCTGCGGGCTGGTCACGTACAAGACCCATGAGACAAAGGCATGCACGGACGCCTGCGCTTCGAGCAGCTCGCGCTGCACTTTGGGGTGGACATCGTTTTGTTGGAGCAGGGTTTCGAGTTCCCAGAAGCGCGGCGCCGCCTCCGCCGGGTTCGCGCGGCGCGCGTGTTGGGTGGTGGCAGTGTTTTCTTTGTCGGTGTTTGCAGGGTGTTTAAAAGAGTTTAAAACACTCCCATTTGCGTCTGCCATATTGCTTCCATTTGCGTCCGCTATTGCTTCCACCTGTGTCTGGCTATGACTCCCATCTGCGCCTGCCATAATCCTTCCATTTGCGTCCAGCCTAAGACTCCCATCCGCGTCCAGCGGCTCGTCCAACAAAACGCGATACGTGCGCGACATGCTGTCCGCGCGCAAGTCAAGATAGATATTGGCTTCGGCAGCTTCCTGTTCGATCAAAAAACGGGTGAGGTCGCCGCCGCGTTGTTGCGAAGTCCAGCGCGGGTTCAACCAGGCTTGCACGGTCTTGTAGCGTTTTGAACCGGTCAACGCCGCCATCTCGCGATACCCGCCTTTGAAAGTCACCACTTCTCGTCGTTCGCCGGTGCGCGCGTTCAGGTATGCCATGTCGCGCGCGACGGTCACCAGCCAGGCTTGGGCAGGCGTCAGGTTATAACGCCGAATCGTTTGCGTGATGAAGTAATGCGTCACGTGAATGTCACCCAGCGAGTTGATGATCCGGCGGTGTAATTCCTGCGCGAGCTGATTCACGCGTGGCGAAATGGATTCTTCCGATGCAAGCCGCGCCATCTCCATGACTGTATGCGGTGAATGATCGGCTTGCGGCGTTTCTTCGGTTGCGAGCAATTCCATCATGTTCTCGACTGCCAGCAATTCCCGCAACGCGGCTTCCAACGATTTGCCTTCGCTCAGCAGCAATTTCAAATGTGAATGAATTGCAGTGGAATCCGCGCGGGTCAGGCGCGGGGTCATGAAGACCTGGTAACGGATCGGGGCGCGATGCGGTCGTCCATCCCGCCCGCGGCGAAACTTGCGCGCACCCTGGTCGTCAACGCGCTGCACCAAGCCCGCGAGATTTTGTTGCGTCGTTTTATCTTTGAGCAAACGCCAGAACGTGCCATGACTTAATGCGCTGAAGCGTTGGACGGTCTTGCTGTGCAATGCGGTATGCGTTTCCCGTTTTGCGCCCTGCGCCAGCCAGGCTGCCTGATGAAAGCCGATATACAACCAGACCGCTTTGGGTCCGATCTCCATTCCCAGCCGGCGCAAATACCCTTTGACCACCACCTGTTTATGCGGTTGGACGATCTTGTCATAGTCCAGCCAGCCGACCGGCTCCACCACCAGTTCCGCTGCTTCATCCTGTGTTTCGGCGTCTTCCTCGAGGTCAGGCGCGTCGCCAACGATGAAGCGCACAACAATTGACTCATTCAATAGTTCGCGCAAGCGTCCTTGAATCATCTCAGTCAGCCGCGACGCCAGCCAGTCGCGCGCGTATGCGTTGCGTGTCGAGACGGTGATGACGCCATTTTCAAAAGACATCGCCTCGGTATCACGTGCCCAGGTGTCAAAGGACGCGCGCGGCATTTCCATCTGGAGATAAACCAATACAGATTGCCATGCTTCACGGAAGTTCATACGGCATCCTCCGGATTTGGCGCGTCGAGCGTCAACAAGCCCGCGTCATAAGCTGCCAACCCAAAGCGCAGCAGCGCCGTGATCAACTCGCCGACTGGCACGTTCAAGCCATCGTCGGACGCGAGGCTGGTCAGTTCTTTTTTGAGTTCAGGGGGAAAGCCGCGCCAGGTGGTGATCACGCGCCATGCGGATTGCGGCGGTTTGCGCCGGCGTTCTTCGCCGCGCATGGAATCGGGGTAGAGAGTCATGCGCGCATGGTACGGCTTGGGGCGCGGATCGAGATCGAAATCGCCGCGTCCGTAGCTGGACAACGCGTACTCGATCACCGCCCGCGCGACTTCGCCTTCCGGCGTTTGCAATTCGCCGGCGATGAATTTGACGCGCAGCGCGAGTTTTGGATCTATGCCGCGATACACCGCTTTGCGACTCAGATTTTGTTTTTCCCATTGA
>Ga0315268_10004404_pt1 | contig 15300 bp, 14 predicted proteins | sample C1_top_MG_FD_204535 | JGI IMG/M metagenome (GOLD analysis project Ga0315268, IMG submission 204535) | Sediment microbial communities from Yellowstone Lake, YNP, Wyoming, USA - C1_top | ecosystem: Environmental > Aquatic > Freshwater > Lake > Sediment | place: USA: Wyoming | collected 2017-08-01
AGACACAGGAAGGGGGAGCCCCGGTCCCTGAGAGAGGGACCGGGGCTTGAGAGCAGTCTCGGAGCGCGTGGTGGGTCCCCGGGAGGGGTCAACCGCGGCTGCGGACGGTCAGGCTATTTTCCCAAATGAAAGACCACGCCTGCGGAGAGTTCGACGTTGTGAGCCGCGCCGCTGATGGGAAAATTGTTGGCGGAGAGGCCATACGTCGGCGATCCCGTTACGTGATCGCGCAGGTCCAGGCGAAGGCCCAGGAGGGGGATGACACTCCAATCGACCCCGCCTCCGTAATTAAACCCGACCTTGTTGCTGGTCGAGATGATCTGGGGCTGCCCGGCGAATCCCTGGGTCACGGCGATGGTCTTCGCCTCAGAGGTGGGTGCCACGCGCGCGTATTCCAGGCCCGCCGTGGCGTATGGCCGAAGGCCGAGCAGCGAGACCGGACTGTGCCCGACCAGGTTGGCGCTGAGCCTCTGGAAACGCATCCCGTAGCCTGTCAGCGGCGAGCCCGCCTGGCTCAGGTCTGCCAGTCTCAGGTTGTTGACGCCATAGCTATATGCCGCTTCGAGCCCGGCGATCTTCCAGGGCGTGAATTCTCCGCCCAGGGTGATCTTGCCTCCCTTGGCGTAGCTGGAGCGGAACTGGTCCCCCAGGTGTTGGAAGAACCTTTCGTTCTCCAGAAACGATCCACTGCCTGTTACGAACAGCCGAATTCCCTGGGCGCGGAGGGGATGGGTAAACAGGAACATCCCTGCGCACAGGCCAACCAGTAGTTTTGATTTGTTCATCCTGCCAGCCTCCGGTTCGATGGAATGGGGCACCTGCGGAGAGCCTGTCAGACGTGAAAGTCACTTCACGCTTCGGAACGGGCACTGAAGAGGGTCAGAGTCAACCCTCGGGTCAAATCTAATGGATGCAGCGGCGGCGGGCAGCGTTGTGTTGCGGTTTCGAATCCTCTTCCAGCCTTCCCCCGAGGTAATAATGTCCGGCGCGGTCCGGAAAGGGGAATTTGAAAACCGGAGATTGGAAAGTAGAGGATCGAATCTCAATTGGGGCCGAGCCCCCGATCCCAAACCCGAGTCCCTCACACCAGCGTTCCCTGCCACCATTAGTTGTGGAAAACTGTGGAAGAGGCCCAACAGGCAAGGCAATAGGCTTGCGCCCGTAACCCCTTAAAAAAATTGAAAAAAGTACTTGACAAGCAAAAATTACCTCTCTATAGTTCGTGGACAAAAGTGGTAGAAAGTAGTCTAAAGTGAAAAACAGGGACGGTTACAGGGAGAAATTGAGCGGGTTTGCAGGCGGCTTGAATGCTTCGTGGCAACTACCCAGCAACGGTCGATGGCAAAGGTCGGCTGAAAATCCCGACCGCCTTCAAGACCTACCTGGACGAGAACTACGGCCCTGATTTTTACGTGACGAGCCTAGACGGGCAGTTTGTGCGTGTTTACCCCTTCGCGGTCTGGCGGGAGATTGAAGAAAAGCTGGCCGCGGTACCGTCCATGAACAAGGCCAAAAAGAAATTCCTGGACCGAACGAACTACTGGGGGCAGCAAGTGCGCATGGATGGGCAGGGAAGAGTCCTGGTGCCCGGCCAATTGCGCGACTCCGCGGCGATGCGCGGCGAGGTGGCGGTGCTCGGTTACTTGAATTACCTCGACGTCTGGAACACGGAGCGTTACCGCGAGCACCTGGAGCGCGAACCGCTCTCCGACGAGGACCTGGAGAATCTGGGGAACCTGGGAATCTAGGGATTTTGGATTTGCGATTGGGGAGCAGAGAAGTCATGAGAGCACTGAGAGAACGGTTCTTGGGGCATGAAGCGGGGCAGGGAAATCGAGGCCCGGCGCCCTACGGCATCTGGCGCAGCGAAGGGACGGAGGCGGGGGTGGCGGTGCGGGAGGTTGATTTGCTCCCGGATCTCGAGGTGGCACTTCAGGGTTCCGTCGAGGACGAGGACGGGAATCCGGCCGGCCCCGAAGGGCTCCTGGGATGACATGCATGTTCCCGTTCTGCTGCGGGAAGCGATCGAGTTTTTGAATGTTGAACCGGAAGGTTTCTACATTGACGCGACGCTGGGCTCCGCAGGGCACGCGGAAGAGGTTCTCAAGCGCCTGCGCGGCGGGAAGTTGCTGGGGATCGATTGCGATCCCGCGGCACTGGAACTGGCGCGCGGGAGACTCCAGGGTTTCGGCGAACGGCTGATGACACTCCACGGTAACTTTGCCGAGATTGACGCACTGCACGCCACCAGCGGGCTTCCGCCCGCCGACGGCCTTCTCGCTGACCTGGGCGTGAGTCTAATGCAACTTTCCGAGCCGGCACGCGGGTTCAGCTTCGATCGGCCGGGTCCGCTGGACATGCGGATGGACCCCACCTCCGGCACACCAGCGGCAGACCTTGTGAACCGCCTGCCCGAGCGGGACCTGGCCGATCTGATTTTCAAGTTTGGGGAAGAGCGCCACTCGCGCCGTATCGCGCGAGCCATTGTGAAGGGCCGTCCGTATCGAATAACCACCGAACTGGCGCAGGTGGTGACGCGAGCGATCCCCTCCCGGGCGGCCCTTTACCAACTTCATCCGGCCACGCGGACCTTCCAGGCGCTGCGCATCGCGGTGAACCGCGAGCTGGAGAGCCTTGAATTGTTCCTCGCCAAGTCCCTCGCCGTGCTCAAGCCCGGCGGACGCATCGTGATCATCAGTTTTCATTCCCTGGAGGACCGGCCAGTGAAGCGGGCCTTCCAGGCCTGGCAACGCGAGGGCCGGGCACGCGTGCTGACGAAGAAAGTTGTGCGCCCCGGCGAAGAGGAAGTGCAGGCCAATCCCCGTTCGCGAAGCGCCAAGCTTCGCGCGGCAGAAAAGCAGGACGTCGGGAGCAGGGAGTGAGGAAACCCCGGGCAAGTCAAAAGGCAACCGTCAAAGTTCACAAAGCAAGACCCAAGCCGGAGAAGACGAAAGAGACTCCCCGAATGCTCCTGGTCCGGAAAATCGAAGTGCACCGGCTTCTGGCTTCGGACTTCTGACTTCTTGAAGACCATGGCGACCGCAGCCGTCACATTCCCGAAACCCCGACGACGTCTGAAGAACCCCCCGGCGTCGGGCCGTGCCCGTTTCCCCGAAATCTACTTCGTCAAGACCATCGACAACTCCCGGCTGGTGCGGGAAGTTGATCTGGAGAAGCGCCGTGAATGTTTCAGTCTGCTCGGATTGGGCATTCTGGTTTTTCTTTTTGGTCTTCTCTTTGCCTGGCAACATTTCCAATGTGTGCGGTACGGCTATCAGATTGAGCAACTCAAAACGGAACGCGTCGCGCTGGAGGAATGGAACCGGCAGCTGCGCCTGGAGCAGGCGTCGCTGGCCGACCCGCAAAGGATTGACACGCTGGCGCGGAAAGAACTCGGGCTGGCTTCTCCCCGTCCGCAGCAGGTGATTTCGGTAGGCGGGAGGGACGCGGCGCCGGCGGCCGACACCCGCCCCGAGTACGCGCGCGCCTTTGCCGTGCCGGGCGGGGAGCCGGCGCGCGATCCCTAATTCTCCATGGCCCCTCGGAAGCCTCAGCTTCGTTCGGCGAAGTTTCCCGGGCCTCGCGGATGGAATCGAGGCCTGGTGCTGGGCGGGCTTTTGGCCCTCTGGATGCTGGCCCTGGTCGCCCGCCTCTACGATCTCTAAGTCATCGACTATGTGGACCTGCTGGCCCGGGCGCAGCGCCAGCAGCAGCGCACCATCGAGATTGCCCCGAAGCGCGGCGGCATCTTCGACCGCCAGATGAATCCCCTGGCGATGAGCCTGGACGTGGATTCGATCTTCGCCGTGCCCAGCGAGATCACCGATCCCGCCATGGTGGCCCGGCTGCTCGCGCCCGTGATGGGACTGGACAGCGGCGACCTGCTGGGGCGATTCAAGGCGTACCGTTCGTTCTGCTGGGTCAAGCGCAAAGTTTCCGAGAAGGAGGCGGCACGCGTGCAGGGCCTCAACCTGAAGGGCGTCTACTTTCAGAAAGAGCCCAAGCGCTTCTACCCGAAAGGTGAGCTAGCCGCCAACGTCCTCGGGTACGTGGGCGTGGACGATCGGGGCCTGGGGGGACTCGAGTACGGCCTCGACGGGTTGATCAAGGGCCGGCCCGGACGCGTGCTGCTGGCCTCCGACGCTCGCCGCCGGACGTTCCATTCCAGCGAGTGGCCGGGCCGCCCGGGCAAGAATATCGTGCTCACGCTCGATGAGACCGTCCAGTACATCGCGGAGAAAGAGCTGGCCGACGCCGTGCGCACGTGGCGCGCCGCGGGCGGGACGGTGATCGTGCAGAACCCCAACACGGGCGAAATCCTGGCGATGGCCAGCCAGCCCACCTTCAATCCCAACCAGTATTTCGAGAGCGGTCCCCGCGCCCTCGAGAATCGCGGCACCAGCTGGGTGTTCGAGCCGGGCTCGACGTTCAAGCTGGTGACGCTCTCGGCCGCCCTGGACGAAGGGCTGGCCACGCCCGGGGAGATCATCAACTGCCAGCAAGGCAGCATCGTGCTGGCCGGGCACACCCTTCATGACCACGAACCCTTCGGCAACCTGACAGTGACCGAGGTCATGGCGCACTCCAGCGACGTGGGCGCCATCAAGCTGGGCTTGCGCCTGGGCGAAGACCATCTCTACCGCACCATCCGCAATTTCGGTTTCGGGTCGAAGACCGGTGTGGAGCTGCCCGGCGAAGAGCGCGGCCTCTTGAAGCCCCCCAACCGCTGGTCGGGAATCTCCATCGGCGAGATTTCGATGGGGCAGGAAGTGGGCGTGACGGCCCTGCAACTCGCCACGGCGTATTCGGCCATCGCCAATGGCGGGATGCTGTTTGAGCCGCACGTCGTCCACGACATTTTCATGGACCCGACGCACGATCCGCTTCCTCCCGTCCGCGGCCACCGCGTGGTGAGCGAACACACTGCCGAGCTGATGCGGCAGATCCTCACCCAGGTGGTGGAGCGCGGGACGGGCACGCCCGCGCAACTCGCGGGCTGGTCGGCCGCGGGCAAAACCGGTACCGCGCAGAAGATTGACGCTTCCGGCACTTATTCCAAATCGCACTACATCGCTTCCTTCATAGGCTTTGCCCCTGCCGCGCATCCGGCGGTCACCATTCTGGTGGTGATCGATACTCCGGTCGGGGCGATCTACGGGAAAGAGGTGGCGGCCCCGGTGTTCAAGTCCATCGCAGAGCAGACTCTGAGTTTCTTGAATGTTCCGCAAGACAACCCTTCCCGGTGGCCTCAGCTAGTGCCCTCCGCGCCCGCCGGACGCTCCCGCCAGAAACGGGAAGTCCGTGCGGGTCTCCTTCCTCGCGACTCTGAACATCGGCGGGCCGCCGCCTCGCCCGTTCTTCCCGCTGCCTATATAAAGCCGGCCTCCCCGGAGCCTGTCGCCGAGCGCGGCTCGGATCCCGGAACGATGGTTCTGGACGACAGTCCGCTGCTCGAGGTGCCGGACCTCGAAGGTTTGTCGGCGCGCCGCGTCGCCGAAGAGTGCCAGAAGCTGGGTTTGGATTTGAACGTGGTGGGTACGGGGCTGGCCGTTGAGCAGAACCCGCCCGCCCACGCCCTCGTGCCCTCGCGGTCGAAGATTTGGGTGCGCTTGGGTCGCTAAGGGATCGCTGGACCGGCCCGAGAGGCCGGGCTCATCCCGGCCGATAAATCACCAGTGTTATAATGCGAGTTGGAAATGAAATTGGGCGAGCTTTTCCGGGGACTGCCCGAGGTGATGCTGGGGGCGGATGCCGGACTCGAAATCTCCTCTCTGACCTACGATTCGCGCCAGGTCCAGCCCTCGACTCTTTTTTTTGCCATTCAGGGTGAAAAGGCGGACGGCCACCGCTTCATTCCGCAGGCGCTGGAGCGTGGCGCCGCGGCGGTGGTGAGCGAGCGCGAGCCTCCGCCGGAACTCGCCGGGCGCTGGATCCAGGTCGCGAAGGTCCGCCGGGCCCTCTCCCACGCCGCGCGGGCTTTTTACGCTCACCCCGATGCGCGCCTTCAGCTCCTCGGCATCACCGGCACCAACGGAAAGACCACCACCGCTTTTCTGCTGGAGAGTATTCTGCGGGCCGCCGGCCTGCGCGCCGGGCTGTTCGGCACGATCGAGTACCGGCTGGGCGAGCGCTCCCTTCCGGCGCTCAACACTACGCCCGAATCACTCGACCTGCTCGCCTGCTTCAGCCAACTGGTGGAGTGGGGCGCCCGGGCGGCGGTGGTGGAAGTCTCTTCCCACGCGCTGGCCCAGGAGCGCGTCTGGGGCTTGCACTTTTCCGCCGCCGTCTTCACCAACCTGACACGCGACCACCTCGACTACCACAAGGACTTCGAGAATTACTTCGCGGCGAAGCGCCGGCTCTTCGAGGGCGTGGGGGCGCCGCCCCCTGAACTCGCGGTGGTCAATGCCGAAGATCCCTGGGGGGTGAAACTCCTCGCATTGCCCTTTGCGAAGCGCCTGACGTTCGGCATGAATTCGGGCGCCGACGTGAAACCCCGGCAATTTCATTCCGGCCTGACGGGCATCGAGGCCGTGCTGGCGACGCCCGCGGGGAAGGTGGAAGTTGTCTCGCCGCTGGTGGGCCGTGCCAACCTTCAGAACATCCTGGCGGCGACGGCCACCGGCATCGGGCTGGAAGTGCCTCGCGAGAAGATTGAAGCGGGCATCACCGCGCTCCGGGCGGTCCCCGGGCGGTTCGAGCGGGTGGACGAAGGACAGCCGTTCCTGGTGGTGGTGGACTACGCGCACACGGACGACGCGCTGCGCAACGTGCTGAAGACGGCGCGCGAACTCACCGAGCGCCGCCTGATTGTCGTCTTCGGCTGCGGCGGTGAGCGCGACCGCACCAAGCGCCCGTTGATGGGCGAGGCCGCCGGGTCGCTGGCCGACTTCACCGTCCTGACCTCCGACAACCCTCGCGGCGAGGACCCCCTGCTCATCCTCGCCGACGCGCTCGTCGGCTTGCAGAAAACCACGAAGCCCCACGTGGTCGAGGTGGACCGCGAGGCGGCCGTCCGCAAAGCTCTGGGCGAGGCGAAGGAAGGCGATGTGGTCGTGCTGGCGGGGAAGGGGCACGAGACCTACCAGGTTCTGAAGGACCGGACCATTCCTTTCGACGACCGGGAGGTGGCGGCGCGCGTGCTCCGCGAGATGGGTTATCACCCCGGTCAGACCAACGGGAATCGGCTGAAATCGGTGCGGCGGTGAGGGAAGAATCCGTCAAAAGTCGGCAGTCGAAAGTTGAAAGGGTGAAGCCCTTCCTTTTGCCTTTCGACTTTGAGCTTTCGACGGTTCTCGGCGGGCGAGGGGATGCAACTGACGCTGGGTGAAGTCGCAACGCTCCTGGGCTCCACGTGCGGAGCGCCGGAGCGGAAAGCCGAGGGGTACTCGACGGATTCGCGGACCCTCGCGCCCGGCCAGCTCTTCTTTCCTTTGCGGGGACCGCGGTTCGACGGGCACCAGTTCGTCGGCGCGGCCCTGGAGCGCGGCGCGGCCGGCGCGGTGGTGGAGGAGGCCTTCTTCGCTCAGGCGCCGCCGGCCTCATGCCCGCTCTTGCTTCCCGTCGCGGATACCCTGCAGGCCTTGCAGCGCCTGGCCGTGGCGGTCCGCAGGAGATGGGGTCGACGCGTGATTGCCGTGACCGGAAGCGCCGGCAAGAGCACGACGAAGGAAATGATCGCGACCCTGCTGGCGCGGCGCCTCAAGGTTCATAAGTCTTCCGGGAACCTCAACAATCACATCGGTGTTCCGCTGGCGCTGCTGGCTCTCGAACCGGAGCACGACATCGCGGTGCTGGAACTCGCCATGTCCGCGGCGGGGGAGATCCGTCGCCTGGCGGAGATCGCCCAGCCGGAGATGGGCGTGGTCACCAACGTCGCGCCGGTGCACCTGGAGTTCTTCGACTCGGTGGAGGCCATTGCCCGGGCCAAAAAGGAATTGATTGATTACCTGGCGGCGCGAAAGTCCGGAGTGACGGTGGTCCTGAATTTCGACGATGAGCGAGTTCGCTCCTTCGCGGACGGTTTCCCCGGACGCGTCGTGACCTTCGGCCTGCAAGTGGGGGCGGAGTTCCGCGGGACGATCGGCCCCAACTCCCAGGCCACCGAGGTGGCGTTTCGGGTGGAGGGGCCTCACCTGGACGGGGAATTCACCTTGCCTCTGCCGGGCCGGCACGACGTTCAGAACGCTCTCGCGGCCATCGCCACGGCCAGCCTGTTCGATGTGGATGTGGCGGACCTCCAGAAAGGGCTGGCCAACTTTCAGAATCTACAGCAGCGCAGTGAAATTCTTACACTGCCCGGCGGGGCCACGGTCATCAACGACTGCTATAACTCAAATCCCCTGGCGATGAAGAGCATGCTCGAGACCCTGGCCGCCTGGCCACATGCCCGGCGGCGGATGGTGGTTGTCGGGGAGATGCTCGAGTTGGGACCCACCTCACCGGACCTTCACCGGGAAATCGGCGGGAGGTGCGCTGAGAGCGGGGTCTCCTGGCTTCTGGCGGTGCAGGGAAACGCCCGGTTTTTCCTGGAAGGGGCGCTGGAGCGCGGCTTCCGGCCCGAGCACGCCCGTTTCTTCGCCACTGCCAAAGAGGCGGGCGAGTTTTGTCGCGGGCTGCTGGAGCCCGGCGACGTGGTGCTGGTGAAAGGCTCCCGGGGTGTGCATCTGGAGACGGCGATTGAATTGCTACGCTCCTCGTCTATAGCTCCCGAAAAGCGCTCCGGACCGAAGGCTTGAGCACAAACCGATGTTCTACTACCTCTACCTCGAACTGCACACGCAATACCACGTCTTCAACCTTTTCCGCTACATCACCTTTCGCACCGCCTATGCCAGCCTGACCGCCCTGTTTCTGGCGCTGGTCCTGGGGCCCTGGCTGATTCAGAAGCTGAAGGCGTTCCAGATTGGGCAGTACATCCGGGAGGAAGGTCCCCAGTCCCATCAGACGAAGGCGGGCACGCCGACCATGGGGGGCGTCCTCATCAACGTCTGCATCCTGGTTCCGACCCTCCTCTGGTCGGACCTGCGCAACCGCTACGTCTGGCTGGTGCTGGGAACCACGCTGGCTTTTGCCGCCGTCGGTTTCTGGGATGATTACCAGAAGGTCCGGCGGCGGCAGAACCTGGGGTTGACCGCGCGCAGCAAGTTCCTGCTGCAAATCCTTATCAGCTTCACCTTTGGAGTGATCCTGGTGTTCCTTTCGGCGCGGGGATTGTATTCCACGACCCTGACTTTCCCCTTCTACAAGCGCTACCGGCCGGACTTCCTCATTTCGGGCTGGCTCACGAATCCCTGGACGTACCCCTTGGCGTTCCTGCCGTTCGTGCTGTTCGTGGTTCTGGTGATGGTGGGGTCGTCGAACGCGGTGAACCTCACGGACGGGCTGGACGGCCTGGCGATCGGCTGCGTGGTCATTGCCGCTTCGGCGCTGACCGTGCTGACCTACGTGGCCGGGCACGCGCGGTTTTCCGACTACCTCGACGTGGAGCACCTGCCGCAGGTCCCGGAATTGACCATCTTCTGCGGGTCGATGGTTGGCGCCAGCCTCGGCTTCCTCTGGTACAACGCCCACCCGGCGGAGATTTTCATGGGCGACGTCGGATCGCTGTCCCTGGGCGGGGCGCTGGCCACCGTATCGATCATCATCAAGCAGGAGCTCCTGCTGCCCATGATCGGGGGCATTTTCGTGCTCGAGGCGCTCTCGGTGATCCTTCAGGTGGGGTCGTTCAAGCTGCGCGGCAAGCGCATCTTTCGCATGGCGCCGCTCCACCACCACTTCGAACTCCAGGGGTGGAGGGAGTCGAAGATCATCGCGCGCTTCTGGATTGCGGCCCTGGTGTTCGCGCTTTTCGCCTTGACGACGTTGAAGCTGAGGTAAGGCGTTTTTTCTCTTTGACATCCGGATTTTGTGCGTATAAAATACGCACTAACAAACGATGGGCAGGCCCAAGTCCTTTCGCAACCCGACGCGAGTCAGCCTGACGTTGAACCGGGACACCCTGGTGACGGCGCGGCAGGCGGCCCGGCGCGCCCGGCGGTCCCTCTCGGAAGTGATTTCGGAAATCCTGGAGGTCTACTTTCACAAGAACGGGCATCGCCGTCCCGGGAGGAGCCGATGAGGGAAGTCTTCGGCAAGCGAGTGCTGGTGGTGGGTCTGGCTCGGAGCGGCCGCGCGGTTGCCCACTGCCTGCGCCGCCAGGGCGCCGTGGTGACGGTTACCGACGTCAAACCGCCCGCCGAGTTCCAGGAGGTGATCCCCGAGCTGGTCCGGGAAAAAATCGGCCTGGAACTGGGCTCCCAGCGGCAGGAGACCTTCCTGCGCCAGGACCTGATTGTTGTCAGCCCGGGCGTTCCCTGGGACCTGCCGCAACTCGTGGCCGCGCGCCAGTGGAAGATCCCGGTGTTGCCCGAAGTCGAGGTGGCCAGCTGGTTCGTCCAGGGATCGCTGGTGGGGGTGACGGGCACCAATGGCAAGACCACCACCACCATCCTCCTGGGCAAGATCCTGGAAGCCTCGGGATTCCGGACGTTCGTGGGCGGGAACGTCGGTGTGCCACTGAGCCTGGCGGCAGAGCAGTTTGATTCCGACTCGATGATGGTGACCGAACTCTCCAGCTTCCAGCTCGAGGGCATCCAGGACTTTCGTCCGCACGTGGCGGTGATGCTGAACCTCTCTCCGAATCACCTCGACCGGCACCCGAGCTTCGAGGCCTACGTTCAGGCCAAGCGGCAGATCTTCCGCAACCAGCAGGCGGACGACTACGCCATCCTCAACGCGGACGACCCGGCGGTGGCCGCGCTGGCCCCGGCCGTTGCCGCCCGCCCGGTGCTCTTCAGCCGGCGCCAGGTCTTGCCCGAGGGAGTGTTTGTTTCCGAGGGGCGCGTCCTCTACCGGGTCCATCACCTGGGACGGCCGCTGTTTGAGACGCGCGAGGTCGCCCTGCGTGGAGCCTTCAACCTCGAGGACGTCCTGGCCGCCACGGCCACGGCCTGTACGCTGGGCGCGGACTTCGACGCCATCCGCCACGCCGTGCGGGAATTCCGTGGGGTCGAGCACCGCCTGGAATTCGTCCGCAGCATCGAAGGCATCGAGTTCTACAACAACTCCAAGGCCACGAGTGTGGATGCGGCGGCGAAGTCGCTCGAGGCGTTCGAGGGCGGCGTTCACTTGATTCTGGGCGGCAAGGATAAGGGAACGCCCTACGCGCCGCTCCGCGCGCTGGTCAAGGCACGAGCGCGTGAAGTGCTGCTGATCGGCGCCGCCGCGGAGCGCATCGCCCGCGAACTCCAGGGTGCCGCTGAGCTGGTGAGCGCTGGCAACCTCGAGACCGCCGTCCGGGAAGCCTACCAGCGGGCGCAGCCCGGCGACGTTGTGCTGCTGGCCCCCGCCTGCTCCAGCTTCGACCAGTTCCAGGACTACGAGCACCGCGGCCGCGTATTCAAGGAAATCGTTCACCACCTGGGCGAGGAAGTGGCCTCGGGGAAGAGCGCCTGGGTGGCCATGCAGGAAGCGCGTCGGCGCGCCCGGGAAGCAGCCGCGCGCGTGCCCGAGCCCGCGGCACCTGTTCCGCCCCAGACGGAAGCTCCGCCTCCGGTCGTCGTGCCGGAGGCGATGGTCGAACCCGAAGCGGTGCCCGTGGTGGAGGCAGCAGAGGTCGAACCTGCCGTGATCGAAAGCGCTCCGGGGGCCGAGGAGGTCAAGGCCGCGACCGAGCCGCCGGTCGTGGCGGCTCCACCCGCTGCCGGACCCGTCGAGCCGGTTGAGGTAGCTCCGGAGGTCGGGGAAAAGAAGGCAGCATCAACGCCGGAGCGCGCGGAGAGCGCCGAGCCCAAAGCCGAGGAACCCCCCCCCGCAACCCTTCCTGTAGAGGCGGGGAGCGAAACGGTTCCGGAAGAGGCGTCCGTTCCCTCCGAGCCCGCCGCGGAACCGCCCAGCCCGGAAGCGGCCGGACCCTCCGCCGTGGAAGCCGCTGAGCCGCCTGCCGCGCCGGAACCTCCGCAGGAGGAAGCCGCAGCCTCGGAACCTCTTCACGAACCTGAGGCACCTGCTGCGGCGGAAAAGGCCGGAGAAGCGAAACCAGCCGAGCAGGAATTCGTTGAGCCGGGAAAACCGCTGGAGCTCGAGTACGTGTACGAAGTGGCGGCGGAAGAACTGCCCCCGCTCGACATGGATCAGGTCCCGAGCTATGAAGATGAAATTCAAGTTGTGCCGCTCGAAGCGGGTTTAGCCCCGGAGGCCGTCGAGGACGAGATCCTGCCCTTTGAGTCGCGGACCGTGGGCGCCGTGGCGGGTCCGGCCGTCGGTGTTTCAACGGCGGCGGCCGAGGGCGGGGGAGCGGCCGCGAAGCCGCTGGGTGCGGCGAACGGCAACGGGAAACGCGCTGCCGCGCGGCCGGATCAGGCCGGGCAGCCCAAGCTTCCCGGGATCGATTAATCATGGCCCGACAACTCCAATCCGACAAGATTCTTTTCGGCGCCGTGGTCGCCCTGGTGTTGTTTGGCACCCTGATGGTGTTCAGCGCCTCGGCGGTGATGGCGCTCGACAAGTTCGGCAGCAGCTATTACTTCCTGCTGCGGCAACTGGCCTGGGCGGTGGTAGGCCTGGGGGCGATGGTGGCGATGATGAACCTGGATTACCATCGCCTGAAGAATCCGGTCGTCGTGTTTCCGGCGCTGGCGTTCGCCTTGCTCCTGCTGGTGGTGGTGCTGTTCGCCGACCGCAGCCACAACACCCATCGCTGGCTGCGCCTGGGGCCCGCCAGCTTTCAGCCGTCGGAGTTGGCGAAGATCGTTCTGGTGGTCTTCCTCGCCTATTTCCTGGACCAGCGCAAGGGTGAGGTGAACGATCCCCAGCACACGCTGATGCCCATCGGCCTGGTGACGGGCGCCAGCGTGGCGCTGGTGGTGGCGGAGCCGGACTTCGGCACGTCGCTGGCGCTGCTGCTGATTGTGGCGGCGGTTCTGTTCGCCGCGGGTCTGCGGCTGCGCTACTACGCGCTCGGGGCGCTCAGCGCACTCCCGGCCCTCTACTGGCTGGTCTTCCATTCCACCTACCGGCACAACCGCCTGCTGGCGTTTCTGAATCCCTACGCCGATCCGCTGGGGAAGGGCTTCCAGGTTATCCAGTCCTACATCGCGGTGGGAACGGGTGGGATCGCCGGCGTAGGATTGATGGAAGGAAGGCAGAAGCTCTTCTATCTTCCGGAGCCGCAGACCGATTTCATCTTTGCGGTGGTGGGGGAAGAGCTGGGTTTCATCGGGACGGTGGCGGTGCTGGGTTTGTTCGGCGTGATTCTTTGGCGCGGGTTGCGGGCCAGCGCGGCCTCCAAGGACGAGTTTGGACGCCTGCTGGCCATTGGCTTGACGGTGATGGTGGTCGGTCAGGCCCTGGTGAACATGAGCGTGGTGCTGGGCCTGCTGCCCACCAAAGGGATTCCTTTGCCGCTGGTGAGCTACGGGGGATCATCGCTGCTGGTCAGCCTGGTCGCCATCGGCATCCTGCTGAACATTTCCCAGCACGCGAGTTAGTGCCGTTCCAACTATTTACGCCGACTTCGATTGAGCGGTGCTAGCACGCGGAGGCGGTGGCACAAGCGGAGAATTCATGGCTTCAATAAGTTGGAACGGCACCAGGTGAGCGTTTTGGATGGAGCGAGCGTCAAGCTGGTCGAGGCCAACCCCCGCCGCGAGGGCGCGGAGACCGCGCGGGATGCGGCGTCGGGCGGGGTGAGCCCTGCGCCGGCGAGAGACGTGGTGCGCGTGCTGATGGTCGCGGGCGGAACGGGAGGCCACATCTTCCCGCTGCTGGCCGTCGCTGAAGAGTTGATGGCCCGCGCGCGGGAGGGTGGCCCCGGTGCGCCGCAGTATTCCATCGAATTCCTGGGAACCACGCGGCAGCTCGAGTCGCGGCTGATCCCGGGCGCCGGGTTTCCCCTGCGGACGGTGACGGCGGCGGGGTTGAAGGGTTTCGGCGGTTGGCGCCTGCTGCGGAACTTCCTGGTGCTGCCACGCAGCGCGGTCGAGACGGCGAGAGTCCTCGGTGAGTTCCAGCCTCAAGTCGTCGTGGGTGTGGGCGGATACCTCGCCGGACCGGCGCTGCTCGAAGCCGCCCTGCAGGACATCCCGACGGTGCTCATTGAGCCCAACGCCGTGCCCGGCTTCACCAACCGCGTGCTGGCGCCGGTGGTGCGCGTGGCCTGCGTGGGTCTCGAGGCCACCGCGGCGTTCTATGGGACCCGGGCGCGCCTCACGGGCCATCCGGTGCGCGGGGCTTTTTACCACGTTTTACCCCGCGAGCATCGCCCGCCCTACACGCTGCTGGTGGTGGGCGGCAGCTTGGGTTCCAAGGCCCTCAACGAATGCCTGATCTCGAGCTTGGACATGCTCGAGGCGGAAGCGGCGCGGCTAAGAATCGTCCACCAAACTGGCGAACGCGACTATAATGCTGTGCGGAAGGCTTATCAGGAGCGACACATCACTGCCCGGATTGACGCCTTCATTGACGACATGCCGGAGGCCTTCGCGCAGGCGGACCTGGTGGTTTCGCGCGCGGGGGCCACAGCGGTGGCGGAACTGGCTGCCGCGGGAAAAGCTTCGCTGCTCGTTCCCTTTCCGGCCGCGACCGATCAGCATCAACTGGAAAATGCCCGGGCGCTGGAGCGCGCCGGAGCGGCGCGCGTCCTCGAGCAGTCCCAACTCACGGCCGAGCGCCTAGTGGAGGCGGTCCGCACCCTGCTCGACCACCCCGAGCGGTTGGCCGGGATGGAGCACGCCGCGCGCCAACTCGCGCGGCCCCACGCGGCGGCGCGCATCGCGGAGTTAATTGGGAAATTGGCGGGCAGCGGGCGGCGTTCCAGTCTCGACGAACGGCTGGCGGGCGGATGAGGAAGGGTAGGGCCTTGACGGCCCTCCCCACGGACAGCGGAGGAACGCAAGGCTTCTCCTCGACCAGGAACGACCATGCTGGGGAAAATTCGCAAGGTTCATTTCGTGGGGATCGGCGGCATCGGCATGAGCGGCATCGCCGAGGTTCTGCTGAATCTCGGCTTCACCGTCTCCGGCTCGGACCTCAAGGCCACGCCGGTCACGGAGCGCCTGGCGCGCCTGGGCGCGCGGGTTTTCTAGGGTCACACGTCCGCGAACGTTCGTGAGGCGCAGGTGGTGGTGATCTCCTCCGCGGTGCCGGCGGCGAATCCGGAAATCCAGGAAGCGCAGCGGCTGCAGATCCCCGTCGTCCCGCGTGCGGAGATGCTGGCGGAGCTGATGCGCCTGAAGTTTTGCGTGGCCGTGGCGGGCGCCA
>Ga0315268_10004405_pt1 | contig 15298 bp, 13 predicted proteins | sample C1_top_MG_FD_204535 | JGI IMG/M metagenome (GOLD analysis project Ga0315268, IMG submission 204535) | Sediment microbial communities from Yellowstone Lake, YNP, Wyoming, USA - C1_top | ecosystem: Environmental > Aquatic > Freshwater > Lake > Sediment | place: USA: Wyoming | collected 2017-08-01
TTCATGCCGAGTTATCCTCCCGGTGCGTCTTGGTTGGACCACCTCCGAGGATAACTCGGTTTCCGTCACAAGTAAAATGATCCTTGACAAACCACTAGTGCACAGCAGCTTAACTACTACCGATGGCATCTATGGCGTGTTGTCGGGTGATGATGTGGCAGGAATCATCGTCGGGCTGTCACAGGCTGACCAGGGCACGGGTGCTGGTGTGCTGGAAGAAATCAAGCGGCTGTTGCAGAGCCGATGTTGAAAATATCTGGCCTCACTGAGGTTTTTCAGGCATCATGCCTACTTGTCGAAGCTGCACTGCAACGACGGATGTCCGAGCATGTGCGGCACGCGCGACTAGCTACAGCGAGTCGCTAGTCACATGCATATAGGCCTCTGGGAAGCTCTGGCGACAGCTTGTCTTTGGTGGCTAGATTTACAAATCTGTTTTTTGCATTCATGTCTAGACCATAGAAAAAGTAGTTGAGGTTACGTGCATGGATCAGGAACGATTCCATCAATACTGCATAGTCCTCCATGCCCTCAGGCGGTGATTCCTCCAGATGTAGCCCGCAGTGCTCAAGCATGGTCAATTCATACAGCAAATGCACAGATGCGGCTTGAAGCTCTTTGTTGTCTCTAGTTTTGCGCCCGGTGAGGATTTCTTCCCTTGTTTTCGTCTGCTTGGCCATTTGACCACCTCATCTGTTTGTTTGTTGGTAGTGATTCAATGAAGAGATCATATGTCGGAGTACAAGTCAGCCGAGTGCTCCATACAACAAAGGGCCTAGAAAAGGCCCTTTTGTCGGGGCGGGCGGATTTGAACCGCCGACCACTTGAACCCCATTCAAGTGCGCTAGCCTGGCTGCGCTACGCCCCGAGGTGATTGTCATTATAACAGTCCCCCTAGGATTTGGCAAGTTTGGCGAGGTTCAGCTAGGCTGGACTGTCGCGTGGGCCTTTGTCTGAAGCTTTGCAATCGAGAGCAAGTGGAGTGAGAGAGAGTGCCCTACCTGGCTGGCGGCGTGCAGTGGCTTGAGGTCTGCGAATACGTATCTACCACTGTCCCATCAACGGCGATGAACTCGTACTTGATGTCGGTTCGGGTGGCGGTGACTCGCATAGCGCCGTTTTTGGCGTTGTAGCGGACCTGGCTGCCAGCGATCAGCCTGATGAAGGGATAGCGGCCATTGCCGCCCAGGCCGTTGACCAGATAGGGAAAGCCATTGAGGAGGACCCGCTCGTACGTATGATCGTGGCCGGAGAGGACCACATCGGCGCCCCAAACCTGAAAAGGCCACTGCATCCACTCGCTGGGACCGTGGGGACCGGACGAAAAGGGCGCGTGGTGAAAATAGACCAGTTTCCAGCAAGCGGTCGAGGTCGCGAGCTTGCTTTGCAGCCACCTGGCCTGCACTGACGTGCTTGAAACCCCATCCGGCTCGCGCAAGTCACTATCTAGAGCAAACAAGTGCACTGGCGTCCACGTCACGTCATAGTAGCGCTCGTTGCCAGGCAAGGTAAAGTAGGCGAGGTACGGCGCGGCCCCGGCGGTATTCCAGTCATGGTTGCCCAATGATGGGAAAAAGAGGTTGGTGGTCGCCCCGGCTCCGTAACTGCCTTTGTAAGGGTAGATAAAGTCGCGATAGTATTGGCCAACGTTCTGGTCAATCGTCGAGGCGGCTCCATCTGGACAATTGTTGTCGCCCGTGGTGATGATAAAGCTCGGATTCCAACTCTGAACCAGTTGCGCCACATCCCGTTCGCCTTGACCGGCCATACCATAGTCGCCGATTACGGCAAAGCGGACACTCGTTTCCGGCGTGGGTGAGGGAGAGCGTAAAATGAGCGGCAGCAGCGTGGTGGTGGTAGACGTGATGATGCTGGTGGGCTCCTCCACGGTTCGAGGCTGCGACGCGTGCGATGCCGGCCAGGCCAACACAAGCGCCGTGCCCAGGATCAGCAACGCAGCGATAAACAAAAGCAGTCGTCGTGCCATTCTTCGCAGAGTGGAAATATCGGGTATCTACATGCAAGTATACCACAACAGTACTGTACAAGTGCCCAGCCGGTCAGCTCATTTCGCTTCAACACTCGGCGTCAAAATGTGTTATCATTACCCCCCAAACTATGAGGCGATTGCCAAGCGCACCGGCGCCACCGTCATCAGCAATTTCGAAATCTGCAATTGGGTGCAGGCTCAAGGGGTCAATGCGCACCCGCAGCAAATCGGTGGTGGATACAAACATCCCTTTGGGTATCTCAAGCTTACGTTGGTGCTGCATGGGTCAGGCTTGCCGGATGGCTCTTACGGCGGCAACCCGGCGGGTTTCTTGTTGACCACCGAGGGCCGCAAGGTGTACCTGGCTTGTGATACGGGTCTGTTTGGAGATATGAAGTTGATCGGCGAGGAGGGACTAGATCTGGCGGTGCTGCCCATTGGCGACAATTTCACAATGGGCCCGGACGATGCGCTTCGAGCGGCCAGGCTGCTGCAGGCCAAGCACTATATCCCGGTGCACTATAATACGTGGGATCTAATTACACAGGACCCGCAAGCATGGGCCAAGCGCGCGGAGGTTGCAACGGGAGCTCAGGTCCACGTCATCAAGCCGGGCGAGAGTTTTAGTCTGTAGCGGAGGGAGAACCGATGACCATACAAGACCAGCTCGCTGAAGAGACGAATAGCTCAACTACCATGCCAGCGGCGCCGCTGCAACAGGATAGAGTGCAAGAGGCGAGATGAACCCGACGAATCCCTCTCCTGCCCGAATCGTGTTTCGCATTACGACTGCTGCTTTGGCGCTGGCCGTTGGATTGGTTTACCTGACGGCGTGCAGTCAACCGGCGATTGTGCCGGGCCGGCTGTCACCTCTGTCCTCTCCACTACGCATATATAATTCTCCCGTCGCGTCGCCCACGGCGAGGGTGCCTGCGCCTTTGACGTCGCCCGCTTTCTCGCTGACTGTGCTCCATACCAACGACACGTGGGGCTATCTTGTACCGTGTGGCTGAAATCCCCAACTGGGCGGCGTGGCCCGTCGGGCCACCAGAATTGCGCAGGAACGGAAACAGGGCGGATTCGTGCTGCTACTCGACGCGGGCGATAGCCTGGTAGGCGACCAGGACCCGGCCCGCAAGACGCAAGGACTGACCAGCGTCGCCGCGATGAATCTGATGGGGTACGACGCGATGGCGTTGGGGCCGCAAGACCTTGCGCTGGGGCCGGCGGTCTTGCAGCAACGAATCGCCGAGGCTCAGTTCGCTGTGCTTTCGGCCAACGCGGTTGTGTCGGCGACCGGCAAGTTGGCGGCAACACCTTTCGTGCTGCGAGAGGTAGACGGTCTCCAGGTAGCGCTCGTCGGCATCAGCGGCGGCGACGGGACTGACGAGATTGTCGTTCGTGACCCGTTGGAGACGGCCCGGTCAATCGCGGCAGAAGTGGCGGGCAAGGCCGATGTGGTGATTGTGCTCTCACATGCTGGCGAGTCCGTGGATCGGCAGATTGCGGACGCAGTGCCGGGTATTGCACTGATCGTCAGTGGCGGCCCACTCGTCATGCCGTCTCCCTGGCGCAGCGAAAAGACGGGGACGCTCGTGGTGCACGCCGACGAAGCGCAACCCGGCCACGCCGGGCGAGTGATGGGACTTGCCACGCTCGCGCTTGACCCCCGGAGCGGGCTGGTGAAGCAGGACTGGCAGCGCGTGGCGATTGTGGATAGCATTGCTGAAGACGCGGCGATGGCGGCCTGGGTGCAACAGCAGTTGAGTCGTTAGAAACCTGTTTTCTTGGAGAAAACGGGTTTCTCGTCACAAAGTGAGTTTCTAAACGAAAGCGGGAGAGAGCGTATGCTCTCTCCCGTTCACTTTTCTGCCAGTTCTGTTGGCCGCAGGCGCTAGGCCATCAGCTTGGGTTCTCGCTTGCTGCGGATAATCGCAAAGGCCACGATCGCCAGGAAGATGGCGCTCACGACATAGGCCACAACCTGCATGGTGCCGCCTTCCCTGCCCACCGTCAGAATCAACGGCGCCACAAGCAGGGACACCAGGTTCACCACCTTGATCATCGGGTTCAGCGCCGGGCCGGCAGTGTCCTTGAGCGGGTCGCCGACCGTATCGCCAATGACGCTAGCCTTGTGACGCTCGGACCCCTTGCCCGTGTTGGCTGCCTTGTCCTGCGGCTCGAACTCGATCTCTTTCTTGGCATTGTCCCAGGCGCCGCCGGCGTTCGCCATAAAGACAGCCAGCAATTGCCCGACCACAATGATGCCGGCCAAAAAGCCGCCCAGCGCGCGCTCGCCGATGGTAAAGCCGACGATGAGGGGCATCAACACGGCCAACAGCGCCACACTGATCAGCTCGCTCTGCGCGGCGTTGGTGCAGATGCGCACCACCAACCCGTAATCGGGCGTGGTCGTCCCTTCCATCACGCCAGGCCGGCGGAATTGCTTGCGCACCTCTTCGATGATGATCGCCGCGGCGCGCTCCACCGCCCGCAGCAGCACTGAGCTGAACAGGAAGGGCAATGCGCCGCCGATCAGAATGCCGACGAACACGATAGGACTGGCAATGTCTAGCCCTTCTTTCATCAGCCCGGTAGTCTCGATGTAGGAGCTGAATAAGCTGACGGCTGCAATGACCGCCGAGGCGATGGCGATGCCCTTGGTGATGGCCTTGGTCGTGTTGCCCACCGCGTCCAGGTCGTCCAAGGTTGCTTGGCCCTCCGGGCTGGCGAATTCCTCTTTGCACATTTCGGCAATGCCGCCGGCGTTATCCGAGATCGGGCCAAAGGCATCCATCGCCAGATTGTTGCCAGTGTGCGAAAGCATGCCGATACCGCTCATGGCGATCGAGTACACGATGAACAGCACGTCGTAGCCTGGCACATGGGGCTTTTCAAAGCTGATGACCATCAGCCCGAGCACAATTACGCCCAAAGCCCCGAACACGCCATTCTCGACCTTTTTCGTCCGGCGGGCAAGGTACACTCCGGCGGCCAGCGCTAACACCACAGCCACGATCATGATGATCGTCTTGACTGCCACGGCGATGGTGAAAGAGTAAATCGCAATCGCCAGGAGGATGGCCAAGACGATGATCAAGATAGCCCACACGGTGCTTTCGTAACCGATAGCCAGACCTGAAAGGATCACCGTCGCGGGGCCGGTCCTAGCCGAGCGGACTATCTGGTTGACAGACGCCGTGCCGCGTTGGGTGAACGCGCCGGTGTACTTGTTAAAGCCTACAGCCAGCAAAATGCCCGCTGCGGTCGCCGCAAAGAGCCGCAGGTCCTGAGCATAGAAAATCGCCAGCAGGAAAAAGCTGGTCGTGGAAATCACGGACGAGAGGTCATAGGAGAGATCCATCGCCCGGAAAGCGTCGCCCTTGGTGGGCCAGAGCGAAACGGCATAGGTGCCGATGATCGAGCTGAACACGCCGATGGCGCGCACCAACAGCGGGAAGACGATCCACTTGAGACTGTGGTTGGGGTCAATCGCCATCACCGCCAGGCCCAGGATCATGGCAGAGACGATGGTGACCTCGTAGGACTCGAAGACGTCTTCGGCCATCCCGGAAAAGTCGCCGACGTTGTCGCCGACCAGGTCAGCTATGGCGGCTGCGTTGCGGGGATCGTCCTCGGGTATGTCGGCCTCGACCTTGCCGACCAGGTCAGCGCCCACATCGGCGGCCTTGGTATAGATGCCGCCACCCACGCGCATGAACATGGCCAGCAGTGTGCCACCAAAGCCAAAGCCCAGCAAGACCTCCGGCGCGTGGCGGCCGTAAAGCATAAAGATCGTTGTGCCGCCGAGCAACCCCAACCCATCGGCCAACATACCGGCTATAGTGCCGGAGCGGTAAGCCACTCGCAGCGCTCCCTGGAAGGAGCCTCGCCGGGCCTGGCTGGCCACACGCACGTTTCCGCGCGTGCCGATTATTCTTAGCCCGATCTGCCCGATAGCGAGCGAACAACTGGCCCCCAAGAGCAGCGCTATGCCGCGCCCGACGATGATGGGCCATGGCGCGCCGGCAAGATAGGCTGTCATGGCCAAAGCGAAGGCCAACACAAACGCGATGGGGATGACGACCTCCATCTGCCGGTTGAGGTAAGCCACTGCGCCTGTACGAATGGCATTCGAGATCTCTTGCATTTTGGGAGTGCCGGCATCTTCGCGCAGCACTTCGCGGGCAAGAAACCAAGCGTATATAAGTGCGGCGGTACCGGTCACTAACACTACGATGAGCCCTATTTGCTCGAACAAAGATATTCCTGGCATCTTTAGAGCGATGTCCATGTGTGTTGAACTCCTTTCTATTGATAATGTGGCTTGTGCGACATGACGGACAAATCAAAGGGGCTGTGACCGTGTCTGCTGGAATGAATGCTTATGCTGCCTCCATGTAAAGTGGTTTTAAGAACAAAAGCCCTACGCACAAGCGCGTGGGCTGTGATTCTGACTGGAAGCGCCGGAATGGCTCGTCCGGCAACGCAATTGTATCTATATGTGCAATACGTATGAACGGGTGGGGTCAAGAAAACGCCCTTGTCTAGGCATGTCTTGCTGCCCGGCAGGGCGACCCGAAACGGCGAAAATGGCATGGACTCGAGTTAACCCTGGAGAATGGTAGCAATTTTACCCCGGACAGATAAAAAGTCAAGTGTTGTTGGCGAAACACTCTGAGATTTGTATGCGGGAGGCGGTGCCGGTGGTGCCGATTTGGCGGATGGTAACAGCGGCGGCGAGGTTGCCCACGAGCGCGGCTTCACAGGCATCTGCGCCGGAGCACAACGCTGCGACGATTCCGGCCATCGTCGCGTCGCCCGCACCCACGATGTCAATCGGCCCGCAGACCGGACAGGCTGGTACATGTGTCCGGCCACCCGCGTGGAATACAATGATGCCGTCGGCGCCGACAGTGAGGAACACCGGCTTGCCGTTGCGCCGGCCAAGCTCTTCGCTGCAAGCTTCCACTCCGGCGCGGTCGAGTTCGGCATCCCGGTCAGAGTTGAGTGCCCGCGTTGCCTCACGCGCGTTGGGCTTGACAATCACATCGCGGAACAAGCCGATGCGTTCTCGTGAATCGGCAGCGAAAATGGTGGCAGGATAGGCACGGGCCAGCCGAGTGATCTCATCGCGCACCCGATCGGTGATGACGCCGCAATTGCGCTCCTGCACCTGGTCGGCGACGATCACTCCCTGGACACGCGGGACGATCTGCTGCAAGCGAGAGATGATCTTATCCTCGACCTCTGTTGGGAGCAGCGTGCGATTCTTGATGTCCAGGCGGTTCAGCTCGCGCACGGAGCCATCCGGCTCGCGCAGCATGGGCTTGGTGTATGTCGGCGTAAAGCGGTCGCGCCGCTCGATCATCGCCGATATGTCCACGCCAGTCGCTTGCAGCGCGCGCTTGAGCTCATAGCCCTCGCCTTCATCGCCGATTGCGCCGAGCGCGACGACGGCGACCTCCATCGCGCGCAGGTTGGATGTGACCGTACCTGCCGCGCCGGGGCTGCACCGCACCTGTACCACCTGATGTGCCTCCAGCCCAGTCTCTAGCGAAGTCTCAGCCAATGCGTGCTCGATGACAAGGTACTTGTCCAAAAAGAAATCCCCGACGACGAGGATCGTCAGGCGAGGAAAGCCATCGAGGATAGATTCCAGTCTCTGCGCGTTCATCGGGAGTCCGTGGTCTGTCATAAATCCTCGCCAGTGGACGGTGTGTGGTCTGCCGTCAACAGGCGATACAACGCCGGCAACGTCCCCTGATGTGGCCCCCGAATGTAAAAGCTCTCGCCGCCGTCCTGCACCGTGCGGACGAGGATTGTCTTGAACGGGCGATAATAGTAGCGCGCATCGGTCTTGGGCGCTTCGTGATGCAGGTCTGGTCCCAGGTCTTGCAGGTCAAACACGGCGGTCGTGAACTCGTTGATGCGCCGACCTTGTTGGTGCGCGACGTTACGCGCCATCGAGAGCGCCTTGAGATAGACCTCCGGCCCCATCACCGCTGTGCCAAAATTCAACAGCACACCGCCTTGGAGGTGGGTGATGGTTTCTGTCATGATCAAAAAATCGCGGTAGGATGCCTCGCCCAACACTGCTCCACTACAATTGGAGTGCTCGTGGATGATGTCGTAACCGATGCCGATGTGTACCGTCACAGGCACGCGGAGGCGATACCCCGCCGCCAGAATGCTCACGTCGCGGTGTGGAAATCGCTCCTCTTCGATCATCCGCCCGACCGATTCGCCGTGGCCCAATCCCTCGCGCACTCCTGCAGCCACGGCATCGTTGATACGTCCCGTTTCTTGCCACAACCCGAACTGGCCTTCCTGGATGTAGCGGGCTACGCTCTCGGTAGTCGCGCCGATGAGCGCCAGCTCAAAATCGTGGATCGGTCCCGCGCCGTTCATGCCCACGTGCGTGACGGCGCGGCGCTCCATTAGATCAATCACAAAGCGCGAAAGCCCGCTCTTGATCACATGCGCACCCATCATCAAGATCACGGGCGCGTCGGCATGGCGCGCACGCATGATGCGCCTGGCTACCTGCTCGAGCTGAGGGTCGTCGAACGGCTCGCCGGGCGCGTCGAGTGGCAGAACCTCGGCCAGCGTCATGTCGTTCTGGCGCTCGGTTAATGGCTTTAGCCTCAATTTGCTACGGTCAAATATGGGGTACGGCATGTGCGATCTCCAAAACTCATTGCGTGCTGCGTGCCACGCGCTTCGCGTCCAGACTTCGTTTCGCGCTCACTCGGCGTCAAAGTGCCGATAGGTGGCGCATCCGACGGTGCCTTCAACAAAGTGAAGCGAGGCACGCTCCAGTATCGTTTTGATTAGAGTGGATTCTTCATTCAATTTCACCGTTGAGAATCTGAGAGCCCTCTTGCCTGACCGAATGGTGTACACATGGTCCAAGGTGCTGGCACCTACTTCCAGCCCTTCGATCTCTGTCCATGCGTGCCGCCTGGGGGAGGGCCGCAACCAGTATTTGATCTCGATGCCGGCTTGGTCGCACCGAATACGAGATGCGTAAGCGAGGAGTGTCCACGGGTTGAAGGAAGCTCCGGACAAAAGCAAACCCATGTAGATTACCATCATTGCAACGTTCAGGAATCTGCGCTCCAACATATTCAGTATGAACATCACTGGGACTGCCACAAACCACAGCAAAAAGAAGCACCCTACAGCCTGCCGGATTGCCAGACGTCTGATATTGCAGGCATATTCTTTAATGTCTTCAGCTTGGGTCTGCACAGAGGCATAGGGATCATATCCCGTGGCTGGCATCCCCGGTGTGCTCTTGGCAGTTGCACCTGTGATCAGCCAGCCCCATCCCACGCACTCAAGCTGCAAGCGACGCGTTGACTCTACGCCCTTGAGCATTCGAGCAAGGTCGGCTCGCTCGGCATCGCTGGCTATTTCGACCAGGACAATGTTGCCTTCCGCCGGGGCGATTGTGCCCAGCTTGAACGTGATCAGCGCACGCAGTAGCCTACTTTCGACTGCCGCTTTGATTTGAGCGGCGCTCAATTGGCTGTCCAGACGGCACAGGCGAGCCGTGTATCGCTTCATGGCGTGTGTCCTTTTCAGTCGTGTTCTGTGTTTCGTATTCGGTCACACATCACGCATCACGTTTCACGAATCACGCATCAAATAGATACGTCACCAATTCCGCGTGCTCCCGAAAATCCGGCACGATCACATCTGCGCCTGCTTGGATCAGCCGACTGCGCTTCCATTCATCTATGCCGGCCCGCGTCGCCTCGTTCGACGCCACGCCGACGGCGATGCCGTTCACACGCTTGGTTTCTTCAATCTCCACAAACCCATCACCGAACGTGACGAACTCGCAGCCGTCCAGGCGGTTTTCGGCGATGATGCGTTCGATGAGCATCTTTTTGGAAAACCGCTTATAGTCGTCCTGCGCGCCATAGATGGCGATAAAGTATGGCACAATGTGGAGCGCCGCCGCTTCGTCGAGCACGGCTGGCTCATCAGTGCCGGACGCCAGGTAACACCGCACGTCGCGGGCACGCATCGCTTCCAACATCGTACGCGCCCCTGGCACCATCAGCTCGTCGGCCGGCACGCGCCCGGCCTTGAGTGCTGCTACCCGATCCTTGATGCGTTCCCACAAAAGGTCAAGATACTGGTGCTTGTAGGCCAGCGGGGCGGACGGCTGCCCGCCACGTTTGGCGATTTCGTCGGCGAGTCGAATCATCTGGTAGATGGTCTGCTTACCGGTCAACCGCGTGACAAAATCGGTCACGATGCGGCGCAGCTCGGCTTCGCTTTCGTGGCCGGGCGTTTGCAGCAGTAGCTCGACCATCATCGGAATCATGACTTGCTGCCAGCCCTCGCGGATGAGCGACACGGTTCCGTCAAAATCAAACAGCGCGTGGCGGACGCGCCCCCGTTCGATGTGGTTATGGATGATTTCGATCACAGCAATAGCTCCGCTAGCGCCACAGCGCCCCATAGTGGCGCGTCGTCGCCCAATGCCGCAGGCTGGATGTCCACGCGCATTTGGGGTAGGGCGTGGGCGCGCGCAGTCTCGCGCACGATGCGCCAGTAGCGCTCGCCAGATTTGGTCACGCCCCCGCCCAACACGACGCGCGCCGGATTCATCAGGTTGATCGCGCCGCCCAGGCCAGTGCCCAACATGCGCGCTGCATCGTCCATCACGTCTCGTGCCAGCCGGTCGCCTTGCTGCGCGGCGTGGGCGACCCACTCACCTGTCACCGAGTCTCCGACCTGCGAGGTCCCGCCAGCCTGTAATCGTTCGTGCATCTTTTTGGCAATCGCCGGGCCGCATGCTTCCGCTTCCAGGCAGCCACGCTTGCCGCACACGCACTGTGCGCCGCCGGGCCGCACGACGACGTGGCCTATCTCGCCGGCCATCCCATCGGCGCCACTGTAGATGTGGCCGCTCAACACCCATCCGCCGCCGATGCCTGTGCTCACTGTTACGTAGAGCAGGCTCGCGCAGCCTTGTCCCGCGCCGAATTTGCATTCGCCCAATGCGGCGACGTTCGCGTCATTATCCACCGCCGCAGGGACACCGAACTCGGCTTGCAGTTGATCGCGCAGCGGTGTATCTTCCCAACCGGGCACGTGATGCGAAAGCCGCACCATACCGGTAGTCGAGTCCACTGGCCCGCCAAAGCTCACGCCGATGGCCGTGAGCCGGCCTTGCGTGCGCGCCAATAGGCTGTGAGCCATTTTGATCAGCGTGACCCGGTCATAGCTCCCGTCCGCGCCAGGGGGCGAATACACGCGTTCGTGCGCCAACCAGGCTTGCCCGCCCACAGCTAACAGCGCGGCTGTGTGTTTTGTCCCGCCGTAATCCATCGCGAGGACAAGTGATTGCATAACTTGGCCTCAGTGGTCCGCCGCCTGCGGTCAGCACAAAGCAAGAAATACCGAATGCAAGATGACCAAGTGAGCGTCTTCGATCATCTGCATCGAGTCCGAGGGTACGACCACGCACACGTCGCACTTGTCCTTGAGTTTGCCGCCTCCACACCCGGTCAGGCCGATGCGCGTCAGGCCCATCTCTTTCGCCACGTCCATCGCGCGCAGGACGTTGGGCGAGTTGCCGCTGCCGCTGAGCGCGAGCGCCACGTCGCCCGGCTCGGCCAGCGCCGCGAGCGGCTCGGCAAAGATGACCTCGTAGCTCACGTCGTTGGCGTAAGCGGTGAGCGTCGGCACGTTGTCGCTCAGGCAGATCAGCTTGAAGCGTGGCTGGTCAGGCCGCACAGTGCTCTTGACCATGTCGTTGACAAAGTGCGAGGCGTTGGCAGAGCTGCCTCCATTGCCAAAGACAAAGATGCGCCGGTTTCCGGCGCGCGCCTGCTTCAATGCAGCGATGATTCTTTCGATGGGGTCTTGAGGTATCTTGGATAGCACATCCGATACAGCCTGAAAGTAATCTGCTGGTTTGCTCAACGCATGACCTCCCAACAAAAGTTCGCCGCAGGCGCTCTGCGGCGAACCGATTATAAAACGTATTGTATGGAACGCAAACAAGCTTTGCGTCAGCCTTTCAACGACCCCGCCAGCAGGCCGCGCATAAAGTAGCGACCCAGGAGGACATAAACCAGCAACGTGGGAAGGGCTGCCAAAAGTGCTCCGGCCATTTGCACGTTCCACTCGACAATGTAAGAGCCGGCCATGTTTTGGAGCGCCACCGTGATCGGCTGTACCGCAGGGCGGCTGGTGACAATCACGCCGAACAAAAAGTCGTTCCAGATGGAGGTGAACTGCCAAATCATGACCACGACGAACCCCGGCATCGAAATCGGGAACAGGATGTGGCGATAGATGCCCAGGATGCCCGCGCCGTCAATCTTGGACGCCTCGATCAGTTCGTTCGGGATCTCGGCGTAATAGTTGCGAAAGATGAGCGTGGTGATGGGGATGCCATACACGACATGCACAAAGATCAAACCAGGGATGCTACCATACAGGCCCAGCTTTTGAAGCACCTGCACCAATGGGATCAGGATGCTCTGGTAAGGAATAAACATCCCAAATAGCATCAATGGGAACAGGACATTCGATCCCTTGAACTTCCATTTGGACAGGACATAGCCGTTCATCGAGCCGAGCAACGCCGAAAAAATCGTGGCGGGCACAGCCAGGTACACACTGTTCATAAAGTTTCCGCTCAGGCCACGAAAACCTTCTTTCTGGCTGCCCAGCCAGGCCTTGATATAGCTATCAAAGTGCAAGCCCGTAGGCAAATCCCACATCCGCGCCAGGCTCACTTCTTGAAAGCTCTTGAGCCCGGTGATGAACAAGACGTACACCGGCAGCAGGTATGAAGCGGCAGCAATGACCAGGAGTGCATAGATCACGACCCGGTTCCAGCGAAAAGGAGAGCGGTGAGTGGTCATAGTTCGGCCTCCGTGCGGATCGTGTAGATCAGGTAGGGCACGACGAGGACGGCCACCACAACCAGCAAGATCGTAGCAATGGCCGCTCCCTGCGCAAAATTGTTGCCCCGGAATGTCGTATCCCACATAAAGAACGCCGGCACGTCGGTGGCAAATGCCGGGCCAGACCCGGTCATCGAGACGACCAGGTCGAAAATCTTGAGCGATATATGACCCAGCACGATGACGGCGCTGAGGGTGATAGGCTGCAGGAGCGGAAGGATGATATGACGGTACATCTGGAATTCGCTAGCGCCGTCCACGCGCGAGGCCTCGCGCAATTCTTCGGGGATACCGCGCAGCCCGGCCAGGTACATTGCCATGGTATAGCCGGACATCTGCCAGGTGGCGGCGATGACAACCGAGATCATCGCCAGCGAGATGCCAATGTAAGGGCTTGCCAGCCCGCCCAGCCCGATTTGTTTGAGAAACATCCCCAGGCCCGATTCAGGCCGGATGTGCACAATCGTCGGATCGGTGAACCATCCCCACCGCAAAAAGCCCAGGCCGACCTTTTGGAGGAGGAGGTTGACGCCGGAACTGCCTGTCTGGACTGTGCCTGGGTTTAGTAACCAACGCCAGGCGACGCCGGTCACGATAAATGAGATTGCCATGGGAAACAAAAAGATGCTGCGAAAGATGCCCTCGCCCTTGACGCGCTGATCGAGCAATACCGCCAGCAAGAAACCAATCACGATGCAGCCCGCCAGGAACAGAACGGTGAACGTCACCGTGTTGCGCAGATCACACAGGAAGCGATCCGTTGGACTCGTGCTGAACAGTCTTTGATAATTGCGCAGGCCGACCAGCGTAAAGTCAGGCGACAAGGAATCCCACTTGGTGAAAGAGGAAAATCCAGTAAAGGCGATAAAGCCATACACAAACACGGCGATGGCAATGATCGAGGGGGCGATCAACAAGATGGATATGACCCGGTCCCAGGTGATACGCCGCATACCGCCTCCGTACAAAGACCTGACAGGTCTAAGACCTGTCAGGTCTTGAGTCATGCTGGGGTTACTTGCAAACCCCGTTGTCCACACACGATTGCTGCAGCGACTTTTGAGCGGCGTCCACGTCGCCCTTGGTGGCAAACGTGTTCAGGATGTCTTTGTACACGGTGGCCCACTTTTCGACGGCGGCTGCGCCGTGCACCACGCTGGGGACGATGGCGTTGGAAGACCAGTCCTTCATGGCCGACTGCAGGTAATCGTCGAATAGCTTGGGATCGCAGTCGGTGCGGGCGCAGATGGAACCCTTCTTCGGGTTGAAGGCTTCCTGGCCTGCCTTGGAGCCGGCCAGCGCGAGCCAGGCGTTCAAGTTGTCCTGGTTCTTGGCGCCTTTCGCGGCCGCAAAGCTATCCGAGAGTGCATCAAACACGCCTGCGGTGCCGGGCACTGGCACATAGCCGTAGCCGGTGTATTTCTTGGAGATGAACCAGCCGTCGGTCCAGTCGCCCATGATGTGCATGGCGCCCTTGCCATCCACCAGGTACTGAGCCGCGCCGTCCCACGTCAGCGCCGAATAGTCAGTGTTGGCATAGGTCATGACCTTCTTGAAGGTGTTGAGCGCGTCGGCGACCTTGGGATCAGTCCACTGCGTCTTACCGGTCCACAGGCCCTTGTAGCCTTCGGCGCCCAATGTCGAGATCAGGATCGTCTCGAAGGTGTGGCCGGCTTCCCAGCCTTCCTTGGTGCCGATGACGAGCGGGAGGATGCCCTTGGCCTTGAGCGTGTCGGCGACCGTGAAGAACTCGTCCCAGGTCGTAGGCGGTTTCAGATTGTTGTCTTCAAAGACCTTTTTGTTGTACCACATCACGTTGGCGCGGTGGATGTTGACCGGCACACCCCAGAAATGATCCTGATACTTGAGGAGCGAGATCAGGTCCTTGGGAAACGCCTTGTCCCAGCCCTGGGCGGAGTACAGGCTGTCGAGCGGCTGGAGGTACTTGGCCGGCTCGTATTTTTCGACTTCCAGCCCGGCGTGCAGTTGGAACGCATCGGGCGGGTCGCCGCCGGTCAGGCGTGTGGCGAGCACAGCCTTGGCATTGGTGCCTGCGCCGCCCGCCACGGTCGCGTTGACGATCTCGACGTTGGGGTAGGCCTTCTTGTACAGATCGAACATCGCGTTGAGGCCATCGGCTTCACCGCCGGCCGTCCACCACGAGAACATTTCCACCTTGCCGCTCGGTTCCTTGCAGCTATTGTTGTCCACACACGATTGCTGCAGCGACTTTTGAGCGGCGTCCACGTCGCCCTTGGTGGCGAATGTATTCAGGATGTCTTTGTACACGGTGGCCCACTTTTCGACGGCGGCTGCGCCGTGCACCACGCTGGGGACGATGGCGTTGGAAGACCAGTCCTTCATGGCC